>ERZ869909.1403-NODE-1403-length-19598-cov-80.038420_pt1 | contig 19598 bp, 18 predicted proteins | sample MGYA00520892_ERZ869909 | MGnify/ENA primary metagenome ERZ869909 (study PRJEB32215, sample SAMEA104723947) | bioreactor metagenome | biome: bioreactor; feature: anaerobic bioreactor; material: water | place: China | collected 2015-03-12 ...
CCGCCCGCCTCGTTGGTGAAGAAGCCATAGCGCTGCCGCCCCTCGGCCAGCCCCTGCAGATCGACCGGCACCAGCGCCTCCAGCGCTTCGGCGGCGCCGCGCGCGCCAAGGATGATCTGTCCCATGTGGCTGACGTCGAAAAGCCCGGCCTGCGCACGGGTGTGCAGATGCTCGCCCATCACGCCCATCGGATACTGGACCGGCATTTCGTAACCGGCAAAGGGCACCATCTTGGCGCCCAGCGACAGGTGCATGTCATATAGGCAAGTGCGTTTCAGGTCGGTCATGCCGCCTGCCCTCCTGTTCTGGCCGGATCGCGCCCGGCACCAATCACGGGACGCAACCGCGCCCCTTTCTGGTGCCCCCTCTGTCCCTACCCTGACCGCCTTGCGACGGGTTCGGGCGCCTGAGATCGTTATCCCTTCGGCGGGCGCGGATTGCGCCACTCTCCAGAGTTTTCGTGCCGTATACGGTCCCTTGCGCCTGAGAGTTTACCGGGGCGGTTGCTCCTTCGGCACCGGCGCGGCCCGGTTAGGCCCGCCGGATTCTCCCGTATCCAACTGCTCCCGAATACCAGCGCAGCAGTGTCCAAGGCAAGCCCCCGCGTGCGCCCCTTGCATCCGCACGACGCTTTCGGCAGAGAATGCGACACAGATCAGCGCGAAGGCCCCAGCAATGAGCGATCCTTTCTTCTTCGGCTACGGCAGTCTGGTGAACCGCGCGACCCATGGTTACGGCGCGGCGCGGCGCGCAACGCTGCGCGGCTGGCGGCGGGCCTGGCGCTACACGCAATTTCGCGCCGGGCCGTTTCTGACTGCCGTGCCCTGCCCGCAGTCCCGGATCGAAGGACTCGTGGCGCAGGTTCCCAGCGCGGACTGGCGGGCGCTGGACACGCGCGAGATCGGCTATGCAAGATTGCCACTGGGGCCGGAACTGCGGATCGACGATGCAGAGCTTGAAGCCGAAACCCAGATCTATGCGGTGCCTGCCGAGGACACGATCGAACCCGATGAGAAGCAGCCGATCCTGCTGTCCTATGTCGATGTGGTGATCCAGGGATACCTGCGCGAATACGGCACCGAGGGCGTGGCGCGTTTCATTGCCACCACCGATGGCTGGGACGCGCCAATTTTGGATGACCGTGCAGCACCGCTCTATCCCCGCCACCAGCGCCTCGAAGCCTTTGAGCGCGCCCTTGTTGACCGGCATCTGGCGGAACTCGGTGCCATCATTCACAAAACCTGAACGGCGAGGGGGCGCGGCACAGAAAACGGGCGGCCTTTGCAGACCGCCCGGTAATTTCTGCCGCGATGGATGGCTCAGTTTTCGAGCGACAGCGCCACGAAGCGCGGGTCATCGCCCCGGCGAACCATCAACAGGATCGTGCGGCGGCCGGCATCGCGGGCTTCTTCGACGCGCTCGCGAAACGCGGCAAGTGTGCTGACCGGGGCCTGCCCGGCTTCGGTGATGACATCGCCCGGACGCAGATCCTTGGCTTCGGCATCCGAACCGGACTCGATCGAACGGATGACAAGGCCCAGGGTTCCTGCGGGCAGGGCCATCTGCTCGCGCATCGCCTCGTCCAGTTCAACCAGTTCCATACCCAGGATCTCGGCCGGGGCGGCGGGCGGCTGAGCGTCCGGGCTGGCCGACGCGACACTTTCCTCACGTAGGCCCAGCGTGACCTGCATGTTCCGTTCCTGCCCGTCACGGAAAACAACCACGTCCACCGCGCGCCCAACACCAGCATCTGCCACGCGCCGCACAAGGTCGCGCGTGTCAGTGACATCACCACCATCGAAGCGGATAATCACATCACCCGACAACAAGCCTGCCCCGCGTGCCGGGCCTTCCATGACGTCTGTCACCAGCGCGCCGCTGGCACGCTCAAGGCCCAGGGCGTCGGCCACATCTTCGGTCACATCCTGAATGCGCACGCCAAGCCAGCCACGCCGCGTGGTGCCGAATTCCTTCAATTGTGCGATCACCCGCTCGGCCACATTGGACGACATCGCAAAACCGATCCCGATAGAGCCGCCGGTGGGCGACAGGATCGCGGTGTTCACGCCGATCACCTCGCCCGACATGTTGAACAGTGGCCCGCCAGAGTTACCCCGGTTGATGGCGGCATCGGTCTGGATATAGTCATCATAATTGCCCTGCAACGCCCGCCCACGCGCGGAAACAATCCCCGCGCTGACCGAGAATCCCTGACCCAGCGGGTTGCCCACCGCCAGAACCCAGTCACCAACGCGCGCCGCCTCGCTGTCACCGAAGCGCACGGAAGGAAGCGGTCCGTCATGCCCGACCTTCAACAGCGCAATATCGGTCGCCGGGTCGGTGCCGATCAGTTCCGCAGTCAGGGTCAGCCCCGAGAAAAACTCGATACGGATCTCGTCTGCGCCCTCGATGACGTGGTTGTTGGTCACGATATAGCCGTCATCCGAGATCACGAAACCCGAACCAAGCGACTGGCTTTGCCGAGGCCGCGGTTGTTGCTGGCCATCCCGGTTGAAAAATTCGTTGAAGAAGTCCTGAAACGGCGCCCCCTCGGGCAGTTGGGGAAAGCTTCTGTCCATCTGTGCTGCGACGGTTGTCGAGGTGGTGATGTTCACGACCGCCGGGCTGACCTCTTCGGCAAGGTCGGCGAAGCTGACGGGACGGTCCTGGGCCTGTACCGGCGACAGAGCCACAGAAAACGCAAACAATGCCAGAAGAACCAGCATCCCAAGCCACAAAGAACCCTGCGCCGACACAGGGTTACGCGCGATCACGCGGACCTCGGGCGCTTTTCTCGAATTTTGATGCATTGATCTTTCCTTCTTGTCGGCGACCGAAAGCGACAGCCTTCAGTGCATTCACGCGAAAAGATAGGCACAAATCGCGCCGCTGCAAACAGCGATGATGCGCCTCAAGCGAAGGTGATGTTCCGGGTGCCCCGGCTGATCTGTGATGGTCAGCCGAAAGTGTTGGCGAAACCGTCCATCAGAACCGAGCTGTCCGAGCCGCAGATCGCCAAAGCCACGCGCCCGGCATAGCGCGCGGCATCGGGCCTGGTCATGGTAAAGATACCCGCCGCACAATGCGCTGCTGCGGCGGCACTCAGGACAGTATCGATGGCGCCTTCAAGCGTCGTGTCGCGGGCATCGGCGGCAAGGCCGACCCCCAGGTCACCGGGCCCGATGAAGGCCAGATCGATCCCCGGCACAGCAAGCATACCATCAAGCAGGTCCAGCGCCTCGACCGTTTCGATCTGGATCGCAACGACGGTCAGCGCGCGCGCCGTGTTCAGATAGTCCGGCAGGTCACGCCCATAGGCCGAGGCCCGGCACGGTCCCAGCCCGCGCCGTCCCTCGGGCGGAAAGCGCGCCGCCGCCACCGCCGCGCGCGCTTCCTCCACGGACGAGACGCGCGGCACCAGAACGCCCACCGCGCCAGAATCCAACGCCTGGCCGATGGCGGCCGGGTCAGGCCCAGGCACCCGCACCAGTGCCGGCACCTGCCAAAGGGCGGCGGCGCGGACCATGTCTTCAGCCATCGTCGGCGCAATAGGTCCGTGTTCCATGTCGATGCAGACGAAATCGGGCCGCGCAGCGCAGGCGATTTCGGTTACCATCGGAGACGGCACCGACAGAAACGGCCCCACCAGTGCTGGCCGTTCACCCAGACGGGCGCGGGTAATCTCCGAGCGAAGCGCGATCATGGCGCAAATCCCTTTCCCGGGTTGAGGATGCCGCGTGGATCCAGCGCGGATTTGAGGCGGCGCATGGTCGCGACCTCGGCGTCAGAGCGGCTGTAGGCCAGATAGTCGCGCTTGATCGCGCCGATCCCGTGTTCAGCCGATACCGTGCCGCCCAGATCCCGGATCACTCCATAAACGAAAGCCTTGATCGCGGTTGCGGGTTGATCCGGCCCCGCCTGCGGGACATTGACCACCAGATGCAGATTGCTGTCGCCCATATGCCCGTAGGAAAGCGCACGTGCACCGGGCCAGCGGGAGGCAATGCCAGCTTCCAGCAGCACCACGGCCTCGGCCATCCGCGCCAATGGCACGCCCACGTCGAACGCCGTCAACGGGCCCAGGATGCGCCCGTATTCCGCCACCGCCTCGCGCACCGCCCATAGCGCGCGCTCTTCACGGGCGGAAGCGGCAATCACGGCATCATTCAGCGCACCGGCTTCCATCGCATCGGCAAGACAGATTTCCAGCCGCGCGCGCAGGCCCTCGTCAAAACCACCGGCCTCGATGATGACATAGACACCATGCGAGCCGGACAGCGGATGCGTGGCATCAATGCCCGCGCGCATGAAATCGTAAAAGCTCGGCCACATCACCTCGAAGGAAATCAGCGCCGGGCCCAACGCCGCGCGGGCGCTCGACAGGAGCGCCAGAACCGCGCCGGTATCGTTGCAGCCGCAAAACGCGGTCGCGCTGTGGGTGGGCCGCGGTTGCAGTCGCATCACGGCTTGCGTGACGACCCCCATCAGCCCCTCGGTGCCAATAAACAGTTGTTTGAGGTCCAGACCTGCGTTGTTCTTGATCATGCTGTTCATCGAGGTCAGAACCGTGCCATCTGCCAGCACAGCCTCCAGCCCCAGCACATGCTCGCGCGCCATACCATAGCGCAACACCTGATTGCCGCCCGCGTTGGTGGCGATCACCCCGCCGATGGTGCACGAGCCCCGCGCGCCCAGATCGACAGCCAGCATCAGCCCGGCCTCCTGCGCGGCCTCTTGCGCGGTTTGCAGCACGCAACCGGCCTCAACCGTCAGGGTGGCCATCTGCGGATCGACCGCCAGTACACGGTTCATGCGCTCAAGCGACAGCGCCACGGCGCCCGAGACCGGATGCGCGCCGCCTGAAATGCCGGTCAACCCGCCTTGCGGCACCACGGGCGTTCCGGTCTCATGACAAAGCCTGAGCGCGGTCGTCACCTGATCAGTGCTGCGTGGGCGGATCAGCGCCAATGGTGCAACCGGCGGCAGACCAGACCAGTCGTGGTGGTTGCGCTCGGGAACATCCGTTGTGACCACATCGTCGCCAAGGGCGGCGGTCAGACGGGCGGCAAGATCGCTCATCCGCGCAGCCCCGCGCGTTTGAGGATCGGCAGCACACCGTCGCAGAAATAGGGCAGCTCATCGAGGAAGTTGACAAAGCTGACTGTCGTGCCCGCGAAACCGGCACGCGACATTTCCACCATCTGCTCGGCAATATCGGCAGGCGTGCCGATCAGAGGGTAGGTGCCCGCCCCGCCCGCGAACCATTTGCGGCGCAGGCGATAGGTTTCCTCGTCATGGTTGCTTGCATTCGCAGACTGCGTGCCGATCATGTAATCCAGCGCGGCATTGTCGGCCATGGTAACGGCGTAATGCTCGTAATAGTCTTCGGCCTCGGCGCGGCTCGGGCGGCAGACAACATGCGTGGTGGTATAGACCCCCACCTGCCGACCGGTTTCGGCGCTGCGCCTGGCGATATCGTCAATCGTCTCGCGCCCTGCCTCGATGCTTTTGAAAGTGGTAAACAGAAAATCGGCATTCTGCGCCGCAAAGGCGCGTCCTGGCGGCGAGAAGGCGGCATTCAGGATTGGCGGGCGGGTGCCGCGCACCGGCTTGGGAGCGGTGGCCGCACCTCTAAGGTGATAATACTTGCCCTCGAAATCAAAAGGTTCGGCCTCGGCATAAAGCCGCCCGATGATCTCGATCCATTCACTCGCCTGATCATAGGGCGCATCGGCCTTCTCGATGCCGAACATGGCAAATTCATCTGGGTTCCAGCCTGCCACGATATTCAACCCGGCCCGCCCGTTGGAGGCTTGATCAACCGTCGCCAGCGCCTTGGCGGCAAAGACCGGATGGACCATCGGCACATGCACAGTCGAAAACAGCGCAATCCGCTCGGTCACACCGGAAAGCGCTGCGGCGAAAGTGAAGGTTTCATAGGAATGCTGGCGCGAATTGATTTCGCCACCATAGCCTTTCCAACGTGCAATCGGCAGGAAGAAGTCAATCCCCGCGCGATCAGCGATCTGAGCGGCCTGCACGATCTCGGACCAGTGGGCGGGCCAACGCTCGGGCACCTTCGTTACCGTCAGCCCGCCATCGGCATTTGCCGAAAAGACACCAAGTTTGAAACGGCTGGCAGAATGCATGGGATGAGCGGTCATGTTTGCCTCGTTTATGATGGAAAAGGCCGGTCCGTCAGCTCTGCGGCGGCGCGGCGTCTTCTGTGGGGTCACTGACGACGCGCTCGAACCACTGGAATGCGGCATCGATGAAATCTTCCATGACCTTTCGCGCGGCCTGCGGATCACGCGCTGCAAAGGCTGCGACCAGATCGCACACGCCCTTCGCTGCTGCCGCACGGGCAGCAGGGTCCACCAATGTGGCACGGCGCACCAGAATCACCTGATCGTCAAACTTTGCCAGCGTTTCCTGCATCCGACGGTTTGGAATGCGCGAAAGCCAGAGTGCACGAAAGGCGATATTGGCGGCAGCGGCGGCATCCTGGCTCTCGGCGGCAAGCACGCGGTCGCGTCCGGCAACATATTCCGCCAGATCGGCCTCGCCCAGATTGCGGGCGATATCCGCCACCGCCTGCGGCTCCAGCAAGCGACGGATCTGGAAGATTTCCTGTATATCGCGCAGCGTCAGAGTGGGCACGACGAAGCGCCCGTCCTGCTGCTCGACCAGCCCGTTGAGGGACAGCCGGAACAGCGCCTCGCGGACCGGGGTGCGCGACACCGAAAGCCGTCGAGCAAGATCCTCTTCGACCATGCGATCACCGGGCTGAAAGACATTGCTTTGCATCATTGTTCGCAGCCGGTCATAGACCTGCGCGCTCAAGGGCGGCTGGCGGCGGATGCTGAAATCAGATTGGGTCACGAATTCCTCCGTTGAAAATACTGTATACAGTGCGCAAAGGCCTGTCAATGCGCCCAGGAACCAAGGAGTCGCATTCCAAGGTCAGGGGCGCAAGTGTTCGGTCCACATGGGATAATGTGCATTCCCGCCCTCAAACGGCGGAAAGCTGTGGAAATCGGCACGCAGTTCGTGGCGCACAGGCGATTGCAGGGCCGCTGTCAGGGCCTCGGAGCTGTCGAACATCACCCGGTTGCGTTGCATGTGATCGGCACGCGCGTGCGGCAGATGGCTGACCCAGTCCACCCGCGTCAGGATCTCGATGGCGCGAATACCGGGGAAACGGCGAAAGAGTGGTGGATGGCCGGTCATGTAATGATCCAGCCAGGCATTCAGATCGCTGGCCGGGCCGGGGTAATGCACGACATAAGAGCAGGGCAGCGCGCCCGGCGCGGTGCGCAGCCGTGCATCATCCACCGGGTACTCGCGCCGCCAGAAGGCCTGCGCGGTTGCCCGCGCGCCCCCCAGCGAGGGCAGAACCAGCCCCTGCAACGCGCTGCCCTGCCCCGCCGCGGCCTCCAGTTCCTCCAGCCGGCTGAAGTGAAGCTGAATCCCAAGCGGCGGTGCGGCACCGTCATCGGTGTAGAGGTCGCTGGCGGTGGCCGGGGTGAAGATCAGCGCCTCTTTCAGAGCAGGCACCGACGCCAACACCCTTCGCAGTGCCGCCATTTCACCCGGCGACACCGCGCCCGCCCCCTCATAAAACAGGACCAGCGCAAAGCTCATCTTACCGCCCCATCAGGCTGGGCAGATAAAGCGCAAGCTGCGGTATCATCGCCACCAGGAAGATCAGGAACAGCGTCAGCAGCACATAGGGCGCCGCTGCATAGGACATGGTGCGCAGGCTGGTGCCCTTTGGCGCAACCCCCAGAACGATGTATAGCAACAAGCCAAAGGGCGGCGTTGTGAAGCCCACCTCATAGGCCAGAAGCAGCATCAGGCCAAACCAGACCGGATCGAAGCCATAGAGATAGGCAATAGGCATGAACAGCGGCAGCGTGATCAGCATCATCGACACCTGATCCATGAACATCCCCAGCACCAGGATGATCAGGATCATCATCAGCAAGATGCCATAGGGGCCAAGGTCGAACCCGGTGATCGTGTTGATGAACCCGCTGGATGCGCCGGAGAAGGCAAATATCTGGCTGAAGGTTGTCGAAGCGGTGATGATCAGGAAAGTCATCGCCGTGACCTTCATCGCGTCATCGAGCGATTTCCAGATCACCGACCAACGGAACTTCCGGTAGACCACCAGCAGGATCAGCACCCCCACGCAGCCAAGCCCCGCGCTCTCGGTTGGCGTGGCAATACCCATGATGATGGTGCCGACGACGCAGAAGATCAGAAAGCCCATCGGCAGGATGTTTGCCGCCACGGCCTTGAACTTGGCCCAGCCGCTGGCCTGCGGCACCGCATATTGCGGCGCGGCGTCAGGGTCGATTTTCGTCTGGATATAGATCAGCGCGCCAAACAACGTCACCAGCACCAGCCCGGGGACGACGCCAGCGATCAGCAGCGCGCCCACATCGATCTGCGCCAGGCTGCCCAGCAGCACGCCCAGCGTGGAGGGCGGGATGATCACCGCAAGGCTGCCCGCACCCAGAATCGGGCCGAACGCCATATGCGGCTTGTATTTTCGCTTGAGCATCTCGGGCGCCATCAGGCTGCCCATCATCCCGGCATTGGCGAGGCTGGAACCCGAAAGCGCCGCAAAGATCGAGCCCGAGCCAAGCGTGACATAAGACAGCCGCCCGCGCAGATTGCCGACCGACAGATCCAGCGCGTCAATCACCCGTTCACCCAGCCCCGAGCGAAAGAACAGGCTGCCCATGACAAGGAACATCGGCAGGGGGGCCAGCGCATAGGTGGTGATCGCTTCAGAGAAGTTCGACACCATCTGCGTGACGCCGCGTGATCCGCCAAAGAACAGGAACAGACCGGCGATATTGGTGGCAAAGAAAGCAAACGCCACTGGCAGGCCAAGACCCATCAGAAACAGGATGGAAGAGATCAGGAATGCGAAGGGATAGAGCCAGTCCATGTTCAGCGCCCCCCTGTTTCGACAGGGTCGCTGTCATAAAAATCATCATGACCCAGCAAGTAGCGCAGCCATTCCAATGCCGACAGGAAGAAGGCCAGCACCATGGGGGAAAAGACCGCCCATTTGGGAATATCAAAGGTGCGCATCTCGTATGTGCCACGCTCGACCGCCAGTATCAGCGAGTTCAGGGCTACCCAGCCGAGATAGAGGCACAGTCCGATGCACCCCAGATAGACGACCTTGGACAACACCCGCCGCGCAGCATCGGGCAGCACAATCCGAAGGAAAACCACAAAGACATGCCCCTTTTGACGTATCAGCCAGGGCATGGCGAAGAAGGTGATGTAGAGCAGGAAAAATTCAGATGTGTTCACTGCCCATGCCAGCGGCCGAAGCCCGGCATTGCGCACCGCCACATCCGTGACAACCAGCACGACCAGAAGCCCGATCAGCAGGCGCGCGATCACTGCCAGAAACCAGCACAGCCGGCCGGACAGGTCAAAGACAAGGTTCATGGAGCATCCCTGATATCAGTCAAGCCGCAGCGACGGGTCGGTCTGGCCGGGCGGGTCTTTGTTGTCATGCGAATAGTCAGGGCGGGCTGCGTGGTCAGGTAGCCCGCCCTCCCTGATCAGTTCACTCGAACAATTCGCGCAGACGCTCGATGCTTGAGGGATCGCGCGCTTCCATCCGTTGCCAGGCGGCATCGGCGGCCAGTTGCAGGAAGCGCTCACGCCCCTCACCGGTCATTTCAACGACGGTCTGGCCGTTGTCGATCATCTCCTGCGCCAGCCGGTCGTTGAGTGCCGCCGTTTCCTCGTAGCTGCGGCGCTCGAACTCTTCAGACACTTCGAGGATGATGGCCTGCGCCTCAGGCGACAGCGCATTGAAGCTGTCGAGGTTCATCGAGATCAGCACATCCATGCGGAAGAAGCCGGGATCGACACGGTAACGGGTAAACCTGTCCCAACCAAACGAGGCATAGCCCAGGACCGGATAGGCATTGGCATTGATCACGCCCCGCTCCAGCGAGGTGTAAACCTCGGGCGCTGGCTGGATCACCATGGTGGCGCCGACATTCTCGAACAGCTGGCGATAGAGCGGCGATGCGCGGATCAGGATGTCCGAGAAGTCCAGCATCCCGTCTTCCTGAAGCCGGGGCTCGTTCACCGTCCAGATGTGGAAGCCGGCCGAGGCGTTCATATGCGCCAGCAGCATGGCATTGCCCTTGCGCTGATAGATCCCGTTGATGAAATCCCACGCGCCGTTCTGGCGCGCATCCATCGGTGGCAGGCTGGAGGCGGAAAGCACCTCGCCTTCAGGGACCAGTTCCAGATACAGGCCGGCAGGCGTGTGGATCATATCGACAAGACCGGACTGCTGCGCAGTGCCCAGTTGCGGGTTCGGGATCACTTCGGGGCCGCCGCGCACATTGATGCGCACCACACCTTCACCGCGCTCGTTCACGGCTTCCACGAAACGCAGGAACTCCTGCGTGAAGTCGCTGGGCGTGGGTGCGAAATGCACCGCGTTGATGACGTCCTCAGCACTGGCGGCGGCGCCAAATGCCGAAAGAACGGCGGCGAAAGCCGCGACTTTCAGTTTACGCATCTATCTCTCCTTGTCAGTTGTAAGCCGGGCCTCGCAAACCAGACGGTGGCGCCGGAGTTTTGCAGTTTTTTTGCGGCACAGAATGCTGCGCCAAGGGGCTCCCTTGGTTTCGGGGAATCGTTCAGCGGCCCTCTTTTTGTGAACACTGTATACAGTATTCCATTGATAGCGTCAACGAATCCCTCCTCCTTGCCAAGTTTTCGTGAAGGCTACTGCGACCGCTGCGGGATGGGCCGTCATGGCACGCGCCCCCTTGCCACCAGCCTGCGGAAATCGTCGATCGCCTGTTGCGGGGCGCGGGCGCAGAATGGGCCCCGCGCCGGTTCCAATCCGTTCAACCGCGCCAGCCGTACCTGCATCTCGGCCTGCATCAAGGCCACCGCAGCGCAGTTCACCACCGGCGCATGGCCCACCTTCAGCCCGTGCTCTCCGCCTACCAGCAGTCCCGGCAACACGCCCGCCGGCACGATCACATCAGCCCCGCCGGCCACCATCGGTTCGGACACCGCGCGAAAGGCCGCGATCATGCGGTCCTTGGCATCCAAATCGCCGGCAAAAGCCGCCGAAAAATCGGATGGATCGGCATTGAGGCCCGCCACATGCGAAATGCGCCCCGACAAACCGTAAAGATCACCCTGTTCCAGATGCATTGTGCGAAACACGTCATCCAGCGTCACCAGGCCGATCCGTCGCCCCATCTGCGCCGCCAGATGCAGCGTCGCCTCGCCGGTGCCGATCACCGGAATGCCCACCGCCGATTTCAGTTCATAAAGGCCCGGATCCTGAAAATGTCCCATGACCACCGCGTCATAGCCCGACTCGGCCGCTGCGATGCCATTGTCTATGGCAATGATCGCACAGCGGAATTCCGACAGGCGGGAAAATGCGCGATCCGGCGGGCTGATGCCATGCACCTCCACCGTGGTGCCGGGGCTGGCGGTGGTGTTCAGATACTCGGTCAGCCGCGTGATATAGGCCGCGCTCGCAGTGGCATCGATGAAACTTTGCCAGTAGATCTTCATGTCCTCTCCTCCTCGCCCGTAACCAGCGCCAGAACCCTGAGCGGACTGCCCGAGCCTTCGTGCACCTTCAGAGGGGCGGCCATGACGAGGGCGCCCTTGGGTGGCAACTCGTGTAGATTGGTCAGGCATTGCAGGCCGTAGCGTCCCGCCCCGTGCAGATAGTGATGCGCAGGATAGGGCGGATCGAAATGGCCGCCCTGCCCGGCATCGGTGCCGATTGTCTCGGTGCCAAAGCCCAGAATGCCGCGCTCATGGACGAGCCAGCGGATCGCTTCGGCGTCCGGCCCCGGCGTATGCGCGCCATCCGCGCGCAGGTTGGCGAACGCCGCACCCTTGCGCTGCGACCAGTCGGTACGCATCAGCACCCAGGAACCGGCGGGGATGGTGCCATGCGCAGCTTCCCAAGCATTCAGCGTGGCGCGGGTCAGCAGGAAATCGTCATCCGTGGTGCTTTCCGCCGCACAATCGATCACACAGGCAGGCGCGATCATATGCTCAACCGGCATGGTATCGACCGTGCCGCGCGGGCAGTCGCGGCCGGTGAACCAATGCGCCGGAGCATCGAAATGGGTGCCGGTATGCTCGCCAAAGCTCAGGTTGTTCCAATACCACGAAGGCCCGGCCGCGTCATACCGCGAGATCTGCTCGATCCGCACGGGTGCAGAGGGGCCGAACTCGGGCGGCAGGACGATGGTGGGGAAATCTTCAGTCAATGTATGGGTCAGATCGACCACCCGCACCGCGCCCGAGGCCAGCGCGCTGTTCATCATCGCCAGAACATCTGTCATCGCCGCACCCTCACAATCTTCCGGCGGCGAGGTCTCGCTCAACCGCCTTGGGGTTTTCCGCCAGCCGCGCCATCAGATCGCGAGCGACATCACCCACCACCACTTCTTCCAGCCCCTTCATCAACCCGCCGACAACGGCATCGGCAAGAGCCTTGCCAGTCACCTTTGGCTGCGGGGCAAGCTGGAACCAGTCATCCTCGGTCGGCCCCGTCAGCACAGTCATCAGACGCACCCCGCCCCCGCCCAGTTGCGCACGCAGGCTGTGCGAGAGCGACAGCGCGGCGGTATGGGCGGCGGCGTAACCTGCCATTTCAGGCGATGTCGCGCGGGCGAAAACCGACAGTACATTGACCCAGGCCACCGCGCCCGGCGCACCCTCGCCGCCATCCGCTCCGCGCCCGGCCAGCGCCGGGCCAAAGCTGCGCGCCAGCCGCATCAGCCCGAAGGCAACGGTTTCCATGCAGGCGCGGGTATGGGTGACGGCAGCAGGCGCCATCAGCCCGCCGGGACGGGGATGATCGGCGGTGTTGATCAGGATTTCAACCTTGCCACCGATAGCGCGCGCCAGATCCTCGACCGAGCGGTCCGAAGCCAGATCAAGCGGCACAAACCGCAGCCCCTGCACCGCCTCGAAAGCCGCGCGGTTCTCCAGCGGCTTCCAACTCTCGGGCAGTCCCATGAAAATGCCGGCAGCCCCTTCTGCCGCCAGCTTGCGCGCCAACGGAAGGGCAGCGACATGGCGGGCATCGGTGATCAGCACACGCCTTCCACGTGGATCGGCGGTCATTTCCTGCCATTGCTTATCGGTGGACATATCCCCTCCGTTTTCAGGCCCGGCGTGCAGCACCCCCTGCCCGGCGCGATCCAGCATCAGCGTCAGTCTAAGCCTTTCACCCGCCTGTGGCTCCGGGTGCAGATGCACCAGCGCAACCGGCCCGCAATCCATCTGTACCAGCCCCACACGCCAGGGCGCGCGCTCGCGAAAATAGGGATCGGCGGGCACCTCGGCGCTGGTTTGCGACAACAACACCGCACCTGATGGAGCCTCGGCAGCGGTGATATCGGCGGACAAGCAATCCGGGCATGCCTCGACCATCGGCCAGCTATAGGTGCCACAGGCACCACAGCGCGGCAGGGCAAAGCGACCCTCGGCGGCGGCAGCGGTCAACAGATGCGCCTTGCGGCTGCGTCCGCCGGGCGGCAACAGCGGCTGGCGTGTGCGATGCAACGGGTTCTTGCGGGGGCGTTCCTGAGTCATGCGGCCTCCAGCACCACCGCACCTGACCCAAGGCCGCGGTCAAAATTGATCATGCCGAACCCCGAAACCAGCGCGCGTCGCGCCCCGGCCACCTGTCGCCCCCCCGCTGCACCCGTCAACTGTCGAAGCGCCTCGACAAGGCCCAGGGATCCGCCCGCGCAACCCGCCTGTCCGACCGACAATTGCCCGCCCGAAGTGTTGTGCGGCAGGCTGCCGGTGATGGTGAAATCATGCCCGGCGATGAACTCGGCCAGTCCACCCGGGGGGCACAGGCCCAGATCCTCGAACTGCATGGCGCTGATGAACGGGTAGTCGTCATAGGTCTGGACCAGATCGACCGCCCCGGGCGCGACACCCGCCATCGCCCAGAGCGTATCGACATCACGCACCCAGCCTCCGCGCAGCATCACCGGGTCAGCGGGAAAACCGTTGTGGCGTTCGATGGCAGCAGTCAGACGCACGAAGGGCAGGCCCTGGGCGCGCGCAGTTTCCTCACGCAGGACCAGAAAGGCCTCGGCCCCGGCGCAGGGCATGACGCAATCGAACAGATGGATCGGCGGGGCGATGGGCCGGGAATTGAGATATTGGTCAAGCGATAGCGGCTTTTTCATAAGCGCATGCGGGTTTTTCAACGCATTGGCGCGCTGTGCCACGGCGATCTTGCCGAAATCCGCGCGCGAAAGGCCGCTTGCTTCCATATAGGCCTGCGCGATCAGCGCGAAGCTGACATTCGGCCCGCCCGCACCATAGGGATAAACCGCATCCTGCGAAAAGCGCGAGAAGTTCTCCAGTGACTGGCGAAAGCTTTGCGGCGCGCTGGTGTCAGCCGCGACGCAGGCGACCATATCGGCATCACCCGCCTGCACCGCCCGCGCGGCACGGCGAAGCGCCACCACCCCGGCCACACCGCCCAGCGGCACGAAATCCAGAAACCGGGGCGACAGTCCGAAGTGCTGAGTCAGGCCGATAGCGCTATCGGGAGCCAGCGAGAAGCTGGCAACCGAAAGCCCGTCAAATTCCCTGTGCGATACCCCGGCACCCGCAGCAAGCCCCGCCAGTGCGCGGCCGACCCACCATTGCGTGCTGTCGGTGGAATAGCGCCTGTAGGGCACCGTTACCGGCACCGCCAGAACCACGCCGTCATATCCCCGTAGCGCCGCCATCCCGTCCTCAGATCAACGTCAACGTGACATCGACATTCCCGCGCGTGGCGTGGGAATAGGGGCAACGCTCGTGCGCGGCCTGCACGATTTCCTGCGCCCGGGCGCGTTCGATCCCCGGCATCGTCACAGCCAGATCCACCACCAGCGCATAGCCCGGCTCGACTGGGCCAAGCCCCACCGTGGCCGTGACGGTCACATCGTCGCCCAGCGTGATCTTGTGCTGACGGCCCACCAGTTTGACCGCGCCCAGAAAGCAGGCGGCATAGCCTGCGGCGAAAAGCTGTTCAGGGTTGGTGCCTTCGCCACCCGGTCCGCCAAGCTCTTTCGGTACGCTGAGATCCAGCACAAAGCTGCCGTCAGCGCTTTGCGCCGTGCCCGCGCGACCGCCGGTCGCTGTCATGGTTGCGGAATACAGGATCTTTTCTGGCGTCATCGGTGATCTCCTTCAGGATGTAACGGCGCGCGCGGCGCCCTTGATCTGGCGACAATCCAGCGCACGACCTTCGGCAAGCGCGGCTTCGGCACCACGCTTGAGCTGGCCACGCTGGAGTTTCTGAGTCGCGCCGAGCGGCAGCTCATCGACCACCAGCAGCCAGCCAGGCAGCTTGTGATAGGACAGGCTGCCGGAAAGCCGCGCCATCAATGCCTCCGCTGGCAGCGAACCGTCAGGCGTGGCGGGAACGACAAAGGCAAACACCTCTTCCCCCCGGATCGGATCTGGCACCGGCGTCACCGCTGCGGCGCGCAGCAACGGATCAGCCTGCAAGGCGGCCTCGACCTCCAGCGCTGAAATGTTCTCGCCCGCCCGGCGAATGATACTTTTTCGACGGTCGACGAAATAGAAGAGCCCCTGCACATCGACCCTGATCACATCGCCGGTATGAAACCAGCCGCCCTCCCAGGCAGCCTCGGTCGCTGCCGGATCCCCCAGATAGCCGGAAAAGAACCCGCGGCGCGGATCGTCACCCCGGCTGCGCACCCACAACTCGCCCGCCGCGCCCGGCGCAACGTCGCACCCGGCATCGTCGACGATGCGCCATTCCATACCGGCACGCGGGCGGCCGATGCAGCGCGCGCCCAGCGGTCCTTCCAGCCCGGCAGTGTCGGTGATGGCAGCCCCGCCGGTTTCGGTCATGGCCCAACCCTCGACAATCGGAAGGCCGAAACGCGCCTCGAAAGCCGCCTTGTGACGGTCCTCCACACCGGGGCTGAAGGTGAAGCGCGCATTGTGGCGGCGCTCATCAGGGCTTTCGGGCAGTTGCAGCAGGATCGCCGGAATCACCCCCAGCCCGTGCACGATCGTTGCTTCGGAATCGGCCACGGTGGCCCACCAGCGGCTGGCGCTGAACCGATCCAGCGGCACGATGGTGCCGCCGATCAGCATCATCCCCACGGCCGTGCAGCCAAGCGCGTTCATGTGGAAAAACGGCAGCGGCGTCAGCGAAACCTCGCAATCACGGCGCATTGCCGCAATGCCAGACATCGATACATACCATTGCGCCACATTGATAAGATAATGGTTCGAAAGATTGCAGGCCTTCGGCTTGCCGGTGCTGCCCGAGGTGAACAAAAGTGCCGCCTCGTCATCCGGCAGGCCCGCGCGTGGCTGACGGGGCGTGGCGGCGGGCGGTGGCGCGGCATCATACCGGGCCACGGGCACACCACCTGGAAGCCCCGCGCCCAGCAACGCCTCGAAGCCGGGAACAGTTATCACCGCCTCGGCCTGCGACACCTGCATCTGGTGGCGCAACTCATCGGGGCGCATGTCACCATTGAGCGGCACAACGGAGGCACCGATTGCATTCAGCGCCAGCCAGTGCAGCAGAAATTCGGGCCGGTTGAGCAGCAAAAGCGCCAGACGCGACCCGGCACCATACCCCGCCGCGATATAGGCATCGCGCAAGGCCGCGACCTGCCTTGCCGCCGCCCCATAGGACAAAGCATAGCCCTCAGGCGCCCAGGGCAGCGCCGCCGAGGCCGGAGCGCAGGCGAAAGCACGCGCCGGAACCCGTGCGGCACTGCGTGCAAAAGCATCATAAGGTGATGTGACCTGCGCCATCCGATCCGCCCTTCCGCGTGCATCTTTTGTGACGATACGGGCTGGAACAAGGTGCTTCCAATTCAAAACATTTGCAGGATTGATACCAAGCGGTTATCAAAAACCATGGAACTGAGACAGATCTACTATTTCGTTGCCATTGCCGAGGCTGAGCATTTTGGCCGCGCGGCACTGCGTCTGCATATCGCCCAGCCCGCGCTGAGCCGTCAGATGAAGCTGCTGGAGGCCGAAATGGGGGTCGAATTGTTCGAGCGCCTGCCACGCGGTGTGCGGCTGACTGCGGCGGGCCGGGTTTTCCTGAACGAAACCAGGGGGCTGCACGCCCAGATCGCCCGCGCGACCGAGGCCGCAAAGGCCGCAGCAGCGGGGCAGCATGGCGCGTTGCGGCTGGGCTTCATCGAGGCCGCGGCCTGGCAGGGGCTGGTGCCCGACGCCCTGCGCCATTTTCGTAACCGGTTTCAGGGGGTGGAACTGTCACTCGCGGCCATGCCCACAGCCGAACAACTGGCCGCGCTCCGGCAGGGGCAACTGGATGCGGCGCTGGTTTATAATCCGCTACCCGCCGATGACCTGACCATCGTGCCATTGGTGCGCCATCCGGTGGTGCTGGCGGTGCCGACGGAATCACCGCTGGCCCGGCGGGAAACGGTGTCGTTGATTGATCTGGCCGATCATCCGCTGATCGGCTTCCAGCGCCGCGCCAGCCCCCGGTTCTTTGACGATGTGCATTCGCGTTTTCGTTCGGTCGGCTTCACACCGCGCTATATCGCCGAACTGACGAGCGAGACCGATATTCTGGCACTGGTAAGCGCCGGGGCTGGTATTGCCCTGGCAAATTCCGCGCAGATGTGGCGGCCACCGCACGGGGTGCGCTTTGTCGATGTGCAGGATCTGGGAGTCAGCCTGGAATTGTCACTGGTCCACGCAAGCGGCAGCATCGCACCGACCCTGCAACAATTCGCGACGATCCTGCGTGCTTTGGCAACACACGACGCTGAACTGCTTCAGGCTTGAAGCATCGGGCCGAGACGCCTAGGTTCGCTTGTTAATAAGGAGATATCGACATGGGCGAGATGATGCACGCCATCTGTTACGACACGTATGGCGGGCCCGAAGTGCTGCATCTTGCCCGCCTGCCACGGCCCGCGCCCGGCCCCGGGCAGGTTCTGGTCAAGCTGGCCGCGGCCGGGGTTGCGCCCCTTGACTGGAAGTTGCGCGCTGGGATGCTTGCCCAGCATTTCACACCTGCCTTTCCGAAAATCCCCGGACGCGACGGAACCGGCACCGTGCTGGCCTGTGGACCCGAGGTATCGGGTTTCGCGCCGGGCAACCGCGTGGCGGTGATGGCGCCGCCCGCCGGTGCCGCGGGCACCTGCGCCGAATACATCGCCGCCGACGCAACGCTTTGCGTGAAGCTGCCCGAGGGGGTGGACCTGATCGAAAGCGCGGCGCTGATCAATTCGGGGCTGTCAGCATGGATTGCGGCGGTCTGCACTGCCAGGGTGCAGGCGGGCCAGCGCGTACTGGTGCAGGCCGGCGCGGGCGCGGTCGGCGGGCTTCTGGTGCAGCTTTGCGCACATCTTGGGGCCCTGGTCACTGCAACCTGCCACAGCCGCAATCTGGACTATGTGCGCGGGTTGGGGGCCAGCCGCGCGATTGCCTATGACAGGCCTTTTCCCACCGATCTGGCGCCGCAGGATATCATCTTTGACCTGATGGGTGGCGCGGTGCATGATGCCTGCTACCCGCTTCTGGTGCCGGGCGGGCATCTGGTTTGGCTGACCGCCGCGCCAATCTCCGACCGGGGGGAAGAATTTGGCGTCACAGTCAGCCGCGCGATGATCGCCGATGACGCCGCGGCGGTGGCCGAAATCCTGGCACTGGCCTCAAAAGGTATCCTGCGCCCCCAGATCGCGGGAAAGCTGCCCTTGGCGCAAACCGCGCTGGCACAAACGCGTCTGGCCGACGGCCAGGTGTCGCGCGGCAGGCTTCTGATCATGCCCTGAGCCCGTGCAGATCGATCCGGTGCGACCACATGACCCGGCGCTGGCCCGCTCAAGGCTCGACAATCCGCTTGCATGCCTGCCGGGCCATGTCGTTAATACGCCCAGAAGGATCCCACGCCACAAAGGTTGGGGCCACATAAGGGGGTAAGACCATGTCAAACAAAGAGGCAGCACCTGTCCGAAGTTCGAGACGCAACGATCCGGTATCGCTAGTGCTCTTCCTCTGCGCCTATGGCGCGATCATGGGGTTCATCCTGTTTTCCTGACCCCTCTTCAGCCTGGAGGGACGGTTTTCCGGCCTGTTCAACCCCGTAGCGCCTCAGCCTTGCCTTGCGCGCTGTGATCACTTGATATGGCCGCATTCAGTTCTTGCGACAGCCGGGCGGTTTCCGCCGACTTCGGCGTTGAAAAACGAGCCATCAACAGATAGGCGACCGGCGTCAGATACAGCGTCGACACTGCTGCCATTCCCAGCCCGCCCACAATGATCCAGCCCAGCGCCTCGCGCGCTTCGGCCCCGGCGCCGAAGGCCATGACCAGCGGCACCCCGCCCAGCACTGTGGATGTCATCGTCATCATCACCGGGCGCAAGCGAATGGTCGATGCCTCGAAAATCGCCTTACTTACCGGGGCGCCCCTGTCGCGTAACTGATTGGCGAATTCGACGATCAGGATGCCGTTCTTGGCCATGATCCCCACCAGCATCACCAGCCCGATCTGCGAATAGAC
>ERZ869909.1404-NODE-1404-length-19587-cov-32.623475_pt1 | contig 19587 bp, 19 predicted proteins | sample MGYA00520892_ERZ869909 | MGnify/ENA primary metagenome ERZ869909 (study PRJEB32215, sample SAMEA104723947) | bioreactor metagenome | biome: bioreactor; feature: anaerobic bioreactor; material: water | place: China | collected 2015-03-12 ...
CCCAAGCCTGAGGGATGCGGCCTGGAGGCGCGCGAGATTCGCGAGCAACGGATCTGTGGAACGATCCTCCGCCAGCCGGTCGAAGATGGCGAAGGCTTCCGCGCGCCGGTTCTGCTTCAGATACGCGCTGGCTTCGGAGAGGCGCGCGAGCGTGGCAAAGCCTTTCGGACCGGTCTCGGAAATGGCGCCGAAGGCCGCGATGGCTTCCTCCGTCTTGCCGGCGTGGGCCAGCGCGACCGCGGTCTCGTATTCCGTGCCGACCGCTTCTGCCCGCGATTGCTGCCACGTCTGCCATAGCTGGGAGCCGGCGACGCCGATGACGATCGCGGCCCCAAACAGGATCACGTAGATGCCGTATTGATGCCAGAGCGCGGCAAACCGCTCCCGGCGCATTTCGTCTTCCAGCTCGCGGAACGCTGCGTCGTTCTTATCGACCATTGAGCTTGCTATCCCAGTTGGTGGCGCTCCGGAGGTGGAGCGCTTAGTTCAGCCGCCGATCCTAGAGAGTCCGACGGCGATCGCGGGTTTGATCGGGCTTCTCTCGATGCCCGACGCCACGTCGCGCCTGCTTGATAGCCCGGCAAGCCGGTCGAGGGCAAATGCCGACCGTGCCGTTTGCCCGCCTCCCACAACAAGATGAGTTAAGTGCTGAGCTTTTTCGGCTTTTTCGTGACTTGGGTTGGAGCTGGGGATGGGGCAGGCGTGGCCAGCGGAGGCGCGCCCTCCGGCTCCTTCATGCCGTAGGCGTGCTGCTCCTCCGGGAAACGCCGTGAGCCGACATCCTCCGCGTAGGATTTGATGGCGTCCTCGATGGCGACGGCGACGGCGCCGAACTTCTTCACGAATTTCGGGACGTTGGGCGAGAGGCCGAGCATGTCCTCCATCACGAGGATCTGTCCGTCGCAGGCGGACGAGGCGCCTATTCCGATGGTCGGGATCGGGGCCGCTGCCGTGATGCGGGCCGCGAGGGGGGCGGCCATGGCTTCCAGCACGACGGCAAAGGCCCCGGCTTCGGCCACCGCGCGGGCGTCGTCCTCGATGGCAGCCCATTCGGCGCGGTGGCGGCCCTGGGTCTTGAAGCCGCCCAGAACGTTGATGGACTGCGGCGTGAGGCCGACGTGAGCCATCACGGGGATGCCGCGATCCACGAGGTAGCGGATGGTTTCGGCCATGCGCCGGCCGCCTTCGAGCTTCACCGCGCCGCAGTCGGTCTGCTTCATGACGTGGGCGCAGTTGCGGAACGCAACCGACGGGCTCTCCTCATAGGTGCCGAAGGGCATGTCCACGACCACGAGTGCGCGCTTGGCGCCGCGGGCGACGGCGCGGCCATGCACGATCATCATGTCCATGGTGACCGGAACCGTCGTCTCGAAGCCGTGCATCACCATGCCGAGGCTGTCGCCCACGAGCAGAAAATCGCAATACCTGTCGGCAATTGCGGCCGTATGGGCATGGTACGACGTGAGGGCCACGATGGGCCGCTCGCCCTTGAGCGCTGTGATGTCGGGCGCCATCAGACGGCGATTGACGGGGTGCAAGGACATGGTCGCGGGTTCCTTAGGGCCATGTTTATCCGGAGACCCTAAACTTGCCTCCCGTGCCGCGCTACCCCGCCGTTCGGGCAGCGTCAACGGCGCCACGGCGTTGGAATCCAGCCACAGGTGACGAGGAGATTGCCCCTCGGGCGTCGCTCGAATTGCCTCGTGCAATCCCGCTCTGGTACGCTTTGAGGGCGGAGCAAGTCGGGGAAGTCGTTCTCATCATAGCATTGATATTGCTATATATTTTTAATCTTCTCTGGGACGGTCGCATCGTGTCGCATCTCGCTCGGATCTTACCTCTCGCTCGTATCTTGCCGCGGAGCCTTCCCTTCGGGGGCATGGTGGCGCTCGGTGTCGCGCTCGCCTTCTCGGGGGCAACGCTTGCGGTTCCGGACGCGGCCGAGGCGCAAAGCGCCCGCAAGGGGGAGGCCTCGTCCAAGGCCAAGCGTAAGCGGGGCGACGCATCGGAGCGGCGTGGCGCGCAGCGTGGGGCCGGGGCTGCGGACGTGGTGCAGAAAGCGCCGTCGGGTCCGCTGGTCGTCACCGTGTCCCTCAACCGGCAGCGGCTCACCGTTTACGATGCAACCAAGGCGATTGCGGCTGCGCCGATCTCCTCCGGGCGACGCGGGCGCGCTACGCCCATGGGCGTGTTCTCGGTGGTGCAGAAGCGCAGGCACCACATTTCGAACATCTACAACGTCGCGATGCCGAACATGCAGCGGCTGACGTGGTCCGGGATCGCGCTTCATGCGGGCGCGCTGCCGGGCTATCCGGCTTCGAGCGGGTGTATTCGTCTGTCGCACGGCTTCTCGCGGCAGTTCTTCGGGATGACCAGGCTCGGCACGCGGGTGATCGTCACGCGCGATCCGGTAACGCCGAAGATGATCGCGCACGAGCGCCTGTTCGGCGCGTATCCGAATGTGGACGTGATCGCGGACGGCAAGCCCGAGGCAGAGCCGACGCAGGTCGCCGATGCCTCCCAGGCTGCGGGCGGCGCGAGCGATGCGGTTTCCGAGATGCTCGGCGTCTCGTCGGCGCATGCCGCCGACACGAGCGCCGATGAGATCGTGCCGTCCACGCCTCGCCAACGCTTTCTCGCGCAGCGGGCCGCGGAAGCGATCGAGCGGACCCGGGCGATCCGAACGGCGGGCTATGTCTGGGCGGGAAAGCGCGGAACGTTGACCGAGGTCGAGCGGGAAGCCGAAGCCCGGCAAGCGCCGTTCAAAGCCGCCCGTGCAGAGGCCGAGCGGATCGAGAGCGCGCTTGCCGAGATCGAAACGGCCGTGGCGCGTGCCGAGCGGGAGATTGCCCGTCTCGAAAGTCCTGAACCTGCCGCGAAAGGTAAGCGCAAGTCGAGAAAAGCGAAGCAGAAGGCGTTGAGTGCAGAAGAGCGCGCAGCCCGCATCGACGAGCTTCGCCGTGAAATCGCCGATGCCGAGCCCGAGATTGCAGCACTCCGCACAGCGGCCGAGACGGCGGGCAAAGCGCGCGAGGCGGCTGAAGCCGCGGCGGCGGACGCCCAAAGCAAGCTCGATGTTGCAAAGGCCGAGGCTAAGGACGCGAAGGCCCAGCTCGACAAGGCGATTGCCGCCGAGGATGCCGCGCAGGCCCGCGAGGCGAAGCGCGATCTGCCGGTATCCGTCTTCATCAGCAGGGCTCGGCAGCGGCTTTACGTGCGCCAAGGCTACGACGACATCTTCGACGTGGAGGTGAGCTTCCGCGATCCCGACGCGCCGATCGGCACGCACGTCTTCACCGCGCTCGACTACGCGCCCGAGACTGACGGCATGAGCTGGAGCGTCGTGTCGGTGCCTTACGAGGCGCAGCGTTCGGCGGCCGCGAAGACGCAGGGCAAGAAGGGCAAGCAGGCGAAGTCCAATCCGGAGGACACGGTTGCGCGCTCCGGCCGGCCGGCGCAGACAGCGGCGGCTGCGCTCGAGCGGATCGACATTCCCGAATATGCGCGCGAGGCCATCGCGGACGTCATGAAGCCGGGATCCTCGGTCGTGATTTCCGACCTTCGGATGAGCAACGAAACCGGCAAGTACACGGACTTCATCGCGACGATCCGCTAGGTTTCCGGACCGGACAAAAGAAAACGCGCCGCACGGGAAAGTGCGGCGCGTTTTCTTTTTTTGCGTTGATTAGAGCTGTTCCGATTTTGGTGGAACCGCGGAACGGCTCTAAGTTTTTTCTTTATCGTGCTTCTTATCGGAAAACCGGTTCCCACTTTTCCGGAAGCACTCTAAGCGCTGACGAGCGGCACGCCGATCAGTGCGCCGTGGCCCCAGTAGAGCATCAGCCCGTAGAGCGCGAGGCCGACCACCACGACGAGCACATCGTTGAGCGGTCCGGCTGCGCTGCCGGGGAGCGGGCTCGGTGCGGCCCGGTGCTTGACCGAGATCCGGTCGTAGACCGCATACGCGAGGAAGCTTCCGAACAGCACGAGGGCGCCGAGGTCGCCGTTGGTCAAGAGATGGGCGAGGGCCCAGAACTTGATGGCGCCGAGCATCGGATGCTTGGCCTTCGTGCGGATGCGAGATGGAATGAGGAACGCGGCGAGCAGAACGAACGCCGGCACCATCAGCAGGAACGCGACGTGGCGCGTCCACGAGGGCGGATCCCACAAAATGGGGTTCTTCCCCGGATTGATCTGCAGCTTGTGGTAGCCATAGATGATGAGCGCGAAGCCAAGTGCCGCGAACACCGCGAAGCCGATTTTGTACGGTCCCTCGCCAAATCTCTCGATCAGGCCTTGCCGCAGGCTTGGCGACGTCGGCACGAGATGGATGGCGAAGAAAACGAGTAAGCCCAGAATTAACAAAAGCATGCGATGATCTTCGTCGCAGGGAAGGTGCCGTCCGGGAGATCCATGCCCCGACGTACCCGCTTACGACGTCCCCTGTGATTGACCCGAGCCCTGTGTTCTTAGCATACTCGCCGCAGGGCGGAACGCGTGCATGAGTGAGGCCCAGGTGGCCGTGACGGACCGATGGACAGATGGGAGGCGGGTGCCCGGCAAAAGCCGTGGACCCCGAGCGGCGCCGCGATCCCTCAAGGACGCCCTTTCCGAGGCCGGTCTTGCTCCCGAATCCGATCTCGTTTCCCACTCCGATCCGCGCGATGTGCCGTGGACCGCGCTGCGGCAGCGCAAGCCGCTGACGTCACTCGCGATCCAGCTCGAACAGAGCCACGCCGAAGAGCCGGTGTCTCCGTTTGCCGGCGAGGGCGCACCTTCTCAGCGTGGCGTCCAGCGCGTGGCTGCCGCGGACGAGGCGTCGGCGGCCCTCGTATCGTCGTCCTGGGGCGAGACGCCCCGGCATGGCGTAGTGTCGCCTCCACCGTGGGTGCGGGCGGCGCGCCGCGGGCGCTGGCACGCTCGTTTCATGAATGCCTTCGGCTGGCTGGTCACGATCGTGGTGGTCGGATCGATCATCACTCTGGCGGGGCGTTATCTCGCCGTGCCGCCCACCGCCGAAAGCATCTATACGGCTCGGCAGTAACGCGCTGCGAGAGAGCTTGCCTCAGCCGCCGGTCACGCTCATGTGGCGCGCCAACGTGGGGCGCTTCTGGCGCCGGTCGATGACGAAATCGTGCCCCTTGGGCTTGCGCGCGATCGCAGCGTCGATGGCTTCGAACAGCGCGCCGTTGTCCGGGCTCGCCCGCAAGGGCGCGCGCAGATCCGCGGCATCCTCCTGGCCGAGGCACATGTAGAGCGTGCCCGTGCAGGTGATGCGCACGCGGTTGCAGCTTTCGCAAAAATTATGCGTCATGGGCGTGATGAAGCCGAGCCTGCCGCCGGTTTCCTTCACGCGCACATATCGCGCCGGACCGCCTGTGTTGAGCGGCAGGTCTTCGAGCGTCCATTTGTCGAGAAGGCGCGCGCGCACGATGGAGAGCGGCAGATACTGATCCGTGCGGTCGCCCTCGATGTCGCCGAGGGGCATGGTCTCGATCAGCGTCAGGTCGTGGCCCTCGCCGTGGGCGAAGCGGATCAGGTCGTCGATCTCGTGCTCGTTCACGCCCTTGAGCGCCACGGCATTGATCTTGACGCCTATGCCCACCCGCTTCGCCGCTTCGAGTCCGGCGAGCACGTTGGCGAGATCGCCCCAACGGGTGATGGCCTTGAACTTCACCGGATCCAGCGTGTCGATGGAGACGTTGATGCGCCGCACGCCGGACGCTTTCAGATCGTCGGCGTAGCGGGCGAGCTGGCTGCCGTTGGTGGTGAGCGTGAGCTCATCGAGACGACCCGTCTCCAGGTGGCGCGAGAGAGCCTTGAACAAGGACATGATGTTCTTGCGGACGAGAGGCTCGCCTCCCGTGATGCGCAATTTCCTGACGCCCTTGGTGACGAAAGCGGAGCACAGCCGATCCAGCTCCTCGAGCGTCAGCAGCTCCTTCCGGGGAAGGAAGGACATGTTTTCGCTCATGCAATATACGCAGCGAAAATCGCAACGATCGGTGACCGAGACGCGAAGATAATTCACGTGGCGGCCGAACGGATCGACGAGTGCCGGAGCCGGTGCGGCCGCAGGGAGTGTCGTGGGCGTGAAGGTCATCTTCCGTTCCATAGGGAGCGTGTGTGCGAGTGCAGCAATGATCCGCTCCCAGATCATGACGGAACCGAGCGGCGCCTTCCTCCTCGGCTCCTCTCGATCCCTTGTCACATAGAGTAGCGAGCTTACGGCGGACTTCAAGACTGCCGCGGACACTTGTACGAGCGGGCGGCAGGCGATACTGCTAGCGAAAACGCCGACAAAACAACGAGCGACGTGAAGATCTTCGGGGGAAGGAAGCATACATGGCAAGCACAAGTGTTGCTGCGAACGGGTCTCAATCCGCGCCCGGGCTGCTCGACCGCGAGGCGATCGTCGCCAAGCCCGGGTTCAACCGCTGGATGGTGCCCCCTGCGGCGCTTTGCATCCATCTCTGCATCGGCATGGCCTATGGCTTCTCCGTTTTCTGGAAGCCGCTGCAGGCCGCGCTCGTCGATGCCAACGGCAACGTGATCCCCGAGTGCTCGGCAGGGGCCGTGACGTTCGGCGAGAAGGCTGTGGGTACGCTCAGGGCGTTGACCGCGACCGACTGCAACTGGAGCCAGTTCGACCTGGGCTGGATGTACACCTTCTTCTTCGTCCTGCTCGGCGTGTCGGCTGCGATCTGGGGCGGCTGGCTCGAGCGGGCCGGTCCGCGCAAGGCGGGCATCGTGTCCACGCTCTGCTGGTGCGGCGGTCTCCTGATCGCGGCGTTTGGCGTTTATACGCATCAGTTGTGGCTGATGTGGCTCGGCTCGGGCGTGATTGGCGGTATCGGCCTCGGACTTGGCTACATTTCACCGGTCTCGACGCTGATCAAATGGTTTCCCGATCGGCGCGGCATGGCGACCGGCATGGCCATCATGGGTTTCGGCGGCGGCGCGATGATCGGCTCGCCGCTTGCGACCTTCCTCATGGACAACGTGTTCAAGACGGCGACAGAGCCCGGCGTGTGGCAAACGTTCGTCGCCATGGCCGCGATCTATGCGGTGTTCATGACCATCGGCTCGTTCCGCTACCGCATCCCGCCGCCGGGCTGGAAGCCCGAAGGTTGGACGCCGCCGGTCAGCGCCAAGTCGATGATCACCAACAACCACGTGCATCTCAAGGATGCGCACAAGACGGCGGCGTTCTGGCTGATCTGGACGGCGCTGTGCCTCAACGTGTCGGCGGGGATCGGCATCATCGGTGCCGCGTCTCCGATGCTGCAGGAGACGTTCGGCGGCGCGCTCGCCGGCGCACCGGAGCTCGGCTACCTCGAAATGAAAGAGAACGCGGCCATTGCGGCGAGGGCCGCCGCGGTCGGCGCCGGCTTCGTCGGGCTCATTTCGCTGTTCAACATCTTCGGCCGCTTCGTCTGGGCGTCGTCTTCGGACTATCTCGGCCGCAAGAACACGTACTTCATCTTCTTCACGCTGGGCGCGGCGCTTTACGTGCTCGCGTCCTTCGCCGCAGACTGGAAGGTGATGGCGCTGTTCGTCCTGTGCTTCTGCATCATCGCCTCGATGTATGGAGGCGGCTTCTCGACAGTGCCTGCCTATCTCGCGGACATCTTCGGCACGCAGTTCGTGGGCGCCATTCACGGGCGGCTGCTCACCGCGTGGTCGACGGCCGGCATCGTGGGCCCGGTGATCGTCAATTATCTGCACGATACGCGCTATGCCGAGGGCATTTCGCCGGATCAGCTTTACGGCCAGATCTTCTACATCCTGGCCGGCATGCTCGTGGTCGGATTCATCGCCAATATGCTAGTCAGGCCGGTCGATCCCAAATGGCACATGAGCGAAGTGGAAGTCGCGGCCGAGCAGGCCAAGCTCATGCCGGCCGCGGAAAACGCCGGCGGCTCCTACGGCATCGGCAGGGGCGGGCTCGACGCCAAGGCGGTGGCGTTCTGGACGCTGGTTGGCGTGCCGCTTGCTTGGGGCGTGTGGCAGACGCTCGAGAAGGCGCTCGTCCTGTTCTGGTAAAGCCAGCCAGCGCCTCTCGGCAGAGAGGCGCTCGACTGGAATGACACATCGCGGATTTGGACCGGATCGCTGGGGGATCGCCGTGCTTGCGGGCATTTTGCTCGCAAGCACGGCTCGCGCGAGCCCGTCCCCTCTTGCGGCTTCGTTGGAGGAGCAGCCGGCGGCCGTTTCGCTCGCCGAGGCCGAGAGCGAGCGCTTCAAGCGCCGCGCGCGTCTCGTGCGTGTCCCAGAAGAGGACATCGAAGAGGCGGTGTCCGAGCAGCGTGACATCCGCTCGTTGCGCGAGGTGGCCGTTGCGTTCGGCCTAATCGGGCTTTCCAGCACCCTTTGGGTGGCACTCCGCCGTCGCCGTTTCCTTCCGTCGGTCTAGGATTGCGCGCTTCAGCTCCGCCGCGCTCAATCCCTCGGGCGGGCCGCTGGCGCATTCCCATATCGCCGCCAGCGCTTCTGCGGCTGCATGGCCGTGCTCGCCCGCTTCGGCCAGGATCAGGTTTGCGATGCCGTCGCTCGGTGCTTTGTCGTCGAGGGTGAGCGCTGGGGCCGATCCGATAAAGAGGATCGTCTCGAACTTCCGGGCAGCAGCGATCACTACGTCACGGCTCGGCGCGTCGCCCGCGGGCAGAAGCGCGAGGACGATCTTTGCAGGCGTTTGCGCGGCGAAGGCGATGCCGCGGGCGAGGGATGCCGCGTCCTTGGGATCGATCCGAACCTGGACGATGCGAACGTTTCCGCTTGTTGCGGTGGTGAGGGCTGCGGCCGTGCCCTGGCCGTCTTTCCGATAGGGGCGGTGGTCCTCGTCCACCGCGTCCCAGGCGATGGCTTCGCCCTCCCCATCGCGCGCCAGAATTTTCGCAAGCGCCGGGTTCGTGTAGTCGAAGCCGTCGGCGAGGATCGCGACGGCCATGCCGCCGGGATCGAGCCCGGGCTTGAGGGCGGGGTCGTCGGCATGGGCTAGCCCTGAGGACGCGAGGGCCGTGGCGGCCAGACAGAACAGCGTCGAGATCTTGCGTAACGCCGTCATGATCGGGCCGCCTTGCGGTCCGGCAGATTGCCTTTGGCGAGAACGGCTCGCATGACGCCTGCGATGTCGTCGAGCGGGAAGACAGGCACGTTCGCGCCCTCTACGTCATGGTCGGCTGCGATGGCGAAAACGTGCGGATCGGATGAGGCCAGGGACGGCCCGGGGCCTTGCGCGGATCTGCGGACCTCGATCTTCGGGATCGGCGCGCGCTTCATGCCCTCGACGAGCACGATGTCCGCCGGCGCGAGACGGGCGACGATTTGGTCGAGCGATGGCACAGGCCCAGGATCGGGTGTGAATTCTCCGTCTTCGCCGATCACCGCCCATCCCGCGGGAGAGAGGAGCACGACCTCTTTCGCCCCGGCCTTCCTGTGGCGGTCGCTATCGCTCCCTTCGGTTTCGGCGGTGATGTCGTGGTGGCTGCTTTTGACGGTCGAGACGCGATAGCCGTGCGCGACGAGCTCGGCGACGAGACGCGTCACGAGCGTCGTCTTGCCCGAGTTCTTCCACCCTGCGATGCCGACAACGAAGGGCGCGGGGGCCGTCATGGGGACGCTCCCGGCTCGCGATGCTTCGACAGGATGTCTTCGGCTACGGCCAGATCTTCCGGCGTGTTGACGTTGAAGAACGGATCGATGCTCCCGCCTGCGACGTCGAGATCGGCGAAGGGAACCGACACGGCACCGAGCCGGTCGATCATCGCGTGTGCGGCGCGCTCGCCACGTGCCAGCGCGGCTTCGATCTCGGGTGCCGCGTCGCGCTTCCAGAGGGCGATCACCGGATGCCGGCGGTCGCGCGAGGAGGCGACGGCGACCTTCGCGAGGGGGGCGCCGGCGAGGGCGTCCCGAAGGCGGGCAACGAGATCGGCGGGAACGAGCGGCGAGTCGGCGGGCAGGCTCGCGACCGCCGTCACCTCGGGTTCGTGCTGCGCGAACCAATGAAGCGCTGCGAGCACGCCCGCGAGCGGGCCGGGCCGGTCCGCCGTTTCGTCCGGCACGACGGGGTGGCCAAGCGCGGAGAAACGTGCGGGGTCGCCGTTGGCGTTCAGAATGAGAGATGCAACCTGAGGGCGGAGCCGGGCGACCGCGTGGACGACCAGCGGCGCGCCGCCGAGCACCATGAGGGCCTTCTCGGGCCCGCCCATGCGGCGGCTCATGCCGCCTGCCAGCACAACGCCGGCAATGGATTGCTGCATCATTCCGCGATCAGGCGTTCGCAACCGGCCTTGCTCCTGGTGAAGACGAATACACGGCCGATGCGGCCTTCGCAGTTGATCATGACGGTGTCGAGGTCGGCCGAGGGCGTTTCGTTCGTCAGTTTGCATTCCGGATGATCGGCCAAAAGGGCGCGCGGCGTCAGCGCGATGCCGTCGACCTCGAGGGAGGGGGCGCACTCCCGTCCGGTCTCGGTCTGCTGAAGCATCCACCATTCGGATGCGGCCGCGGAAAACGCCATGAAGAGCCCGAGGCTGGCGGCAAGACCGGCCGAGAGGGCGCACCGTTTGCTCGATCGCATGCGTCTCTCCTTCGAGAGCGTTCCCTCGGGGTCCCGCGCGGGGAGCCTACTTTACAGCGGGGCGGGTGTCATCGGGGGCGCGGCGTGGTTATAGTCCGCGCCGATACGAACCGGGGGACCCTGATGACGACGCTCGATCGCCGGAAGTTTCTGAAAGTCGCGGGAGCGGGCGGCGCCGCGACGGCGGTGGCCGCCTGCGATCAACCCACGGCGCCGGCCGTGCACGAGGCAATGCCGAACCTGTCCTGGCGGATGACGTCGAGCTTTCCGAAATCGCTCGACACCATCTACGGCGCGGCCGAGACGTTCGCGCGCGTCGTCAGCGAGATGACGGACGGGCGGTTCCAGATCCAGGTGTTCGCGGGCGGTGAACTCGTCGGCGGCCTGCAGGCGGCGGACGCGGTGACGGACGGCACCGTCGAGATGGCGCATACCGCCTCCTACTACTACTGGGGCAAGGATCCGACGTTCGCGATCCCGACCTGCATCCCGTTCGGGCTCAATTGCCGGATGCAGAACGCATGGATGTACGACGGCGGCGGCATCGACCTCGCGAACACCTTCTACGCCGGCTACAACATTTACGCCCTGCCCGGCGGCAATACCGGCGCGCAGATGGGCGGCTGGTTCCGGCGCGAGATCAACGCGGCCGAAGATTGGAAAGGGCTCAAGATCCGCATCGGCGGGTTCGGCGGCGCTATCATGTCCCGCCTCGGCGCGGTGCCGCAGCAGATCGCGGGCGGCGACATCTATCCGGCGCTCGAAAAGGGCACCATCGATGCCGCGGAGTGGGTCGGACCCTACGACGACGAGAAGCTCGGGTTCCATCGGGTCGCGCGCTACTACTACTATCCCGGTTGGTGGGAAGGTCAGGCGATGCTGCACTTCTTCATCAACCTCGAAAAGTGGAACAGCCTGCCAAAGGCGTATCAGGCCATCATCCGCGCGGCGGCGAAGACCGCCGACACGACGATGATGGCGCGCTACGACATGCAAAATCCGGGCGCGCTCCGCCGCCTCGCGCGGGCGGGCGCGGTGCTGCGGCCGTTCTCGGAGGAGGTGCTCGATGCTTGCTTCAAGGCGTCCAACGATGCCTATGCGGAGCTGACGGCGAGCAACGCCAACTTCAAGACGATCTACGAGGCCATGACCGCCGTCCGGGCCGAGGGTTATCTCTGGTTCCAGCTCTCCGAGCAGACGATGGACACCTACATGATGATCCAGCAGCGCAAGGATGCGCTGTAACGGCCACGGGGCGCCGCTGTCTGCACGACATGTGGCGCGAGACCCATCGCTCCCTGTCATCCCGGCCAAGCGAGGCTAATGCCGAGCGCCGAGCCGGGACCCAGAAAAAGCTTCCATCGCGAAATATATCGCGTCTTCGACGAGTCTTATGCTGGGTCCCGGCTCTTCGCGTCGCTGCGCTCCGCTCGGCCGGGATGACAGGGGCGGTCAGCCGAGCAGCGTGCGGACGGCCTGGCGGATCTGTTCCAGCGTGAACGGCTTGATGATTACCGCGAGCTTGTCGGAAGGCAGCGCGTGGGCGCGCTCCAGTTCCTCGGCAAAGCCGGACATCAAAAGAAGCCGCATGGAGGGCGCCGCGGCGATGGCGCGTTTTGCGAGCTCGATGCCATCGATGCCGGGCATGTGGACGTCGGATACCAGAAGGTCGAGCGTATCCGGCGCAGTTTCGAGCCGCTCCAGCGCCTCGCTCCCGTCCTGGGTCAATTCGACGTGATGGCCGTCCGCCTCAAGGGCGCGCTTGACGAGATCGCGGGTCGCCTTGTCGTCGTCGGCCAGCAGAATGCGCGCCATCGTCCGCCCCCCAATTCCAATGGCCCCCGATCCAGGGGCACTACGTTTCCTTGGCCACCATACGCCCCACGAACGGAAGCTCCCGATAACGATGGGCCACGTCCATGCCGTAGCCTACGACGAACTCTTCGTTGCCGTCGAAGGCGCTGAAATCGGCCACCACGTCGACGGCGCGCGGCACGATCTTGTTGATCAACACGCACGTGAGAATGCGCTGGGCGCCGCGCGCGGAGATCAGATCCTTGGCAAACACCAGCGTGCGGCCGGAGTCGAGCACGTCGTCCACGAGAATGACGTTGCGTCCCTCTACGCCGAGATCGAGGTCGCGCAGGATCTCGACCTTGCCCGACGACGTGCGGCTCTTGCGGTAGCTCGACAGCGTGAGGAAATCGACCTCGGGCTCCAGACCGGCGCGGTGGAGCGCGCGGATGAGGTCGGCGGCGAACACGAAGCTGCCCTTCAGGACGGCCACCACCATGGGGCGCTCGAGTTTCAGGCCCGCGATCTCCTTGGCCAGCACCTCAAGGCGCTCCGCGATGCTTTCCGCCGAATAGATCACCTCGAGCCCCAGGGCTCTGCCGGATGTCAGATCCGTCATTCTCGCTTCCTTGCCACGCGTTCTTCGCGTATCGGACTTCGATATCCATCGAGCCGAATCGCGCTCCAAATCATACGTTTAGCCGCTGTTTCTTATCCGAGACCGACGATTAGGCGCGGCATCCGGGCTTTTGGCTCCCGGGGCGACGCGTGTCGGGACCGGCGACTGTCTCCAGGGTATCGGTCTATCCGGCTTCGGCGCAAGATGGACGGGGCGCGCCTGCCGCGAATGCGTGTCCAAAGACCATTGTACATGCCGCCGCCATATTCGTAACCGATTGATACCTCCCTCGGCTTCCCGCATATAGGCGAACACGCGAAGCTATCTCGCAATGCTACCTCCCGGAGCGCACGCACCGTGATACGGTTGACGAACGTCGGTCTCAAATACGATCGAGGGCCCGAAGTCCTGTCCGACGTCGACTTCCATCTTCGGCCTGGGTCCTTCCACTTCCTCACCGGCCCCTCCGGCGCGGGGAAGACGTCCCTGCTCCGCCTCCTCTTCATGTCGCTCCACCCGACGCGGGGGCAGATCCAGCTCTTCGGCCAGGACGTGAGCCGCATCACGACGAGCAAGCGGGCGCCGCTGCGGCGGCGGATCGGCATCGTGTTCCAGGATTTCCGCCTGCTCGAGCATCTGACGACCTGGGAGAACGTGGCGCTGCCCCTCAGGGTGGTCGGCAAGCGCGTCGACGACTACAAGGAGGACGTGACGGACCTGCTGCAGTGGGTCGGGCTGGGCGACCGTATGCACGGCTATCCGTCCGTGCTGTCGGGCGGCGAGAAGCAGCGCGCCGCGATTGCGCGCGCGGTCATCGGCAAGCCCGAGCTTCTGCTCGCGGACGAGCCGACAGGCAACGTCGACCCGCAGATGGCGCGGCGCCTCTTGCGCCTTTTCATCGAGCTCAACCGGCTCGGAACATCGGTTCTGATCGCAACCCACGACCATCAGCTGATGCGACAGTTCAAGGCCCCTCGACTGGAGCTGCACGACGGCCATGTCCGGATCGTATGACAGACCCGACCGGCCGGCGGCGCGGGGGCATCAGGCTCAGCATCGCCAGCCGGAGTATGAAGTTTATGACGACGGCTCCGTCGTGACGCAGGGTCACGGCACGCAGGGGCATGCGGCGAGCTATCAGCACACGTACGAGCCCGATCCGATCTCCGGAGGGGAGGGCGCACACCGCAGCGAATACGAGCGCTACGCCCGCCCGGAGGTGTATGCGACCTCGCGCGAGAGCCGGAAGGCGATCTCGCTCACGGCGCCCATCGTTCCCGCGGGCTCGGTGACCGGCCGGTCGCTGACGCTCGTCATCACCATCATGTGCTTCTTGGCCTGTCTCACGGTCGGCGCGGTCTACATGATCCGCCAGTCCGCCAATGCCTGGCTCGCCGACATCGCGAGCGAGGTCACCGTTCAGGTGCAGCCCAAGGACGGCGCGGACACCGAGCAGGCGGTGCAGGAGGTCGCGACGTACCTGAGGCAGCAGCAGGGGATCAGCCGCGTCACCACGCTCTCGGCCCAGCAGTCCGCGAAGCTGCTCGAACCCTGGCTTGGCGTGATCGAGGATCTCGACGCGCTGCCGCTGCCCCGCCTCGTCGCGATCGAGCTCGACAGGAGTGCGGCGCCCGACCTCGACGTGGTGAGAGGAGGGCTCTCTGAGCGCTTCCAGGGGGTCACGCTCGACGACCACCGGCGCTGGCAGCAGCAGATTACGACCATCACGCACAGTTTCTCGCTCGGCGGGCTCGCCATCCTCGCGCTCGTCGCGATGGCCACGACGGCGATCATCGTCTCCGCCACGCGAAGCTCGATGGCGTCGAACCGCGAAATCGTCGAGGTGCTGCATCTCGTCGGCGCCACCGACCGCTTCATCGCCCGCGAATTCGAGAAGCACTTCTTCCGCCTCGGCGTGAGGGCCGGGCTGGTCGGCGCCGGCCTCGCGATCGCCGTCTTTCTTCTCATGCCGACGATTATCCGCCTGCTCGGCGGGGGCGAACTGACGCTTGCTGAGCTTTCCCGGCTGGTCGGGTCGGGCTCGCTCGATCTCGCCGGCTTCGTCCTGATGGGGATCGTGATCGTGGTGGTGGCGGCGCTTTGCGTGCTGACCTCGCGCTGGGGTGTTTTTCGCATCCTCAACAGCCGCCCTTAACAGGGGTTAAGTGCTGCCAATCCTTCCTGTTTCATCAATTTAGTCCGAGGGCTCGCCGTAACGGTCTTGTCACAAGGGTGACCAAATCAGCTAGTCTTCTGGAGCGGGTCGGTTGTGCGGCGTCGACGGTCGGTAGACCGCTATCGTGACCTTATGCCAGGGCCGAAAGGGCAGGCATGACTCTGAGGCGTTTCCTGATTGGATCTCTGGGCGGGGCGTTCGCGCTGGTCGCGTTCGGCTTCGTGCTGTTCGCCAATGCGGTGACGCGCGAGCCCGAGCTTCAGGACGTGAGCGCCGACGGCATCGTCGTGCTGACCGGTGGGCAGACCCGGATCTCGGAAGCGGCGCGGTTGCTCGAAGACGGGCGCGGGAAGCGTCTTCTCATTTCGGGCGTGAACCCCAAGGCCGGCCGGCCGTCGCTGATGCGGATCTCCGGCCTCGGCGAAGACATCTTCGCCTGCTGCGTCGATCTCGGCTATGCAGCACTGAACACTGTTGGGAATGCGGCGGAGACGCAGCGCTGGGCGGAAGCGTTCGGCTACGAGCGGCTCATCGTGGTGACGGCCGCTTATCACATGCCACGCAGCCTGGCCGAGCTGGCCCGTGCCATGCCGAACGTCGAACTGGTGCCGCATCCGGTGGCGCCCGAGGGCATTCGCCGCAAGGTGTGGTGGCTCGATGCGGCCGCGGCGCGGCTTCTGGCCGCCGAGTACGCGAAATTCCTGCCGGCGGCCGCGCGCCTGGTCGTCGCGCGGGGCATGTCCCCTTGGCAGCCGACGGCCGTTACGGCATCCTCGTCTGCCCTTCCCAAGTCCTGATGTCCCGATCCCTCCTTTCTGGCCTGACCTCGGCGTTCGATGCTGCTTTTCCGCTCTCTTCTGTTCGCGCTCGCCTTCTACGTGACGACGGCGCTGTTCCTCGTGCTGGGGTCGTGGCTTCTGCTCGGGCCGCGGCGCTGGGCCATGGAGGGCCTGCGTATTCACGGGCTCGTCTCGGTGTGGTTGCTGCGCGTCATCGCCGGCACGAAGCTCGAGGTGCGCGGCCGGCATCACGTCCCGCAGGGGGCTTGCCTCGTCGTCTCCAAGCACCAGTCGGCGTGGGACACGTTCGGCCTCGTGCCGCTGTTTCGCGATCCGGCCATCGTGCTCAAGGACGAGCTCAAGTGGATCCCGTTCTACGGCTGGTTCTGCGTGAAGTTCGAGCACATCCTGGTCAAGCGCGACAAGGCGGCCGTGGCGCTCAAAACGATGATCGCGGATGCGCGGAACAGGGCCGGGCAGGGCCGGGAGATCGTGATCTTTCCCGAAGGCACCCGGCGCGCACCCGGTGCGCCGCCCGACTACAAGCCGGGCTATGTGGCGCTGTACGAGGGGCTCGGGCTGCCGTGCGTGCCGCTCGCGCTCAACTCCGGCGTGTTCTGGCCGCGCCGCAGCCTGATCCGGTATCCAGGCACGATCGTCGTGGAGTTTCTGGAGCCCATCCCCGCCGGTTTGCCGCGCAAGCAGTTCCGCGAGGTGCTCGAAGCGCGGCTTGAGGCGGCGGCGCAGCGTCTCGTCGCAGAAGGCCAGCAAAGCCGCGCAGCGCCGTGAGGGAATAAAAGAACAGATAAGAACAAAATTGGAACATTTGTTGACGACGCGACACCTCGCTCCTATATTTCAGGGGTGTACGGTGAGGCTCCGATGACAACCGCCCCCATGTTCCTTGCCCCGATCTCGGAGGAGATCTGGCGGCGCAAATATCGGTTCGACGGCGAAGGCCGGCTTGGGAAAGGCGTGGGCGACGAGACGTTGTCCGACACGTTTCGGCGCGTCGCGCGGGCTGCGGCTTCGGTCGAGAAGGGCGGCAAGCGCGTTCGCGTGCGGTGGGAGCAGCGCTTCCACGACGCGATGGCCGATTTCGGCTTTGTCCCTGCGGGTCGCATCCTCGCGGGCGCCGGGACGGAGCGGGACGTCACGCTGTTCAACTGCTTCGTGATGGGGCGCATCGCCGACGATCTGGGCGCCATCTTCGAGAACGTGAAGGAAGCAGCCCTCACGATGCAGCAGGGCGGCGGCATCGGTCACGATTTCTCGACACTGAGGCCCAATGGCGCGCTCGTGCGCAGCATCGGCGCCGATGCGTCGGGGCCCGTGAGCTTCATGGACGTGTGGGACGCGATGTGCCGCACGATCATGTCGGCGGGTGCGCGGCGCGGGGCGATGATGGGCACGCTGCGCTGCGATCATCCCGACATCGAGACGTTCGTGGACGCCAAGGGCGATCCGGCGAAGCTCAGGAATTTCAATCTCTCGGTTCTGATCACGGATGCGTTCATCGCGGCGGTGCGCAAGGACGCGCCGTGGGATCTCGTATTCGAGGGGCGTGTGTTCCGTACCGTGCGGGCGCGTGGTCTCTGGGCGCGCATCATGCGGGCGGCTTATGACTATGCCGAGCCTGGCGTCATCTTCATCGACCGCGTCAATGCGATGAACAACCTTGCCTATTGCGAGGAGATTTACGCGACGAACCCGTGCGGCGAGCAGCCGTTGCCGCCTTATGGTGCGTGCCTGCTCGGCTCCATCAATCTTGCGCAGCTCGTGTCGGCGCCGTTCTCGGATGCGGCCGCGATCGATGCGGCGGCGCTCGAAGACCGGGTGCGTGTCGCCGTACGCTTTCTCGACAACGTGATCGACCTTTCCGGATATCCGTTGCCGGCACAGGTGGCGGAGGCGCGCGCGAAGCGGCGGATCGGGCTCGGCGTCACCGGGCTGGCCGATGCGCTGATCGCGCTCGGCGTGCGCTACGGGACGCCCGAGGCGGAAGCGCTGGCCGAGACGTGGATGGGTGCGATCGAGCGCGCGGCCTATCTCGCGAGTGCGGAGTTGGCCGCCGAAAAAGGTGCGTTTCCGCTTTACGATGCCGAGCGTTTCCTCGCGTCGCCGAACGTGGAGCGCTTGCCGCCCGAGGTGCGTGACGCCATCCGCCAGCATGGCATTCGGAACGGATGCCTGACGTCCATCGCACCCACGGGCACCATTTCCTTGTTCGCAGGCAACGTGTCTTCGGGTGTCGAGCCGGTGTTCGACTTCCGCTACAGCCGGCGCGTTCTGGAAAATGACGGTTCTCACCGGATCGAACAGGTGGAGGACTTGGCTTACGCGCGGTTCCGGCGCCGGTTCGGGGCGGACGCACCGCTCGGGCCTGCGTTCGTCACGACGTCCGATCTTTCGCCGCGCGAGCATCTCGTGATGCAGGCCGCGCTGCAACGGCATGTCGACAGCTCGATCTCAAAGACGATCAACTGCCCGCCAGAGATCTCCTTCGAGGATTTCGAAAGCATCTATCTCGACGCGTTCGATCTCGGGCTCAAGGGGTGCACGGTCTATCGTCCGAACGAGATCACCGGGTCCGTACTCTCCCGGACTGAAGCTGAGGCTGAGGAGGCTGAGCCGACGACCGTGCCTCCTTCGGCATCCGCGAAAGATGTTGCGCAGCCGCGCGATGTCGTGCCGGTTTCCCAGGCGATAGCCGGCAGCGTTTCGGACCGTCACGGCGACGTCGTCTACATGACGCGGCCGCTCGACCGCGATGCGGTGCTCGCCGGCTATACGTACAAGATCAAGTGGCCGGAAAGCGATCACGCGATCTACGTCACGATCAACGATATCGAGTGTGACGGACCCGTTGGTGGCGCGGCTTCGCCACGACGCCGCCGTCCGTTCGAGATCTTCATCAACACGCGCAATCTCGAGCACTATGCGTGGACGGTGGCGCTCACGCGGATGATCAGTGCCGTGTTCCGCCGCGGCGGCGACGTCACCTTCGTGGCCGAGGAGCTCAAGGCCGTGTTCGATCCGCAGGGCGGGCGCTGGATCGGCGGGCGGTATGTGCCGAGCCTGCTGGCTGCGATCGGCGACGTGATCGAGGCGCATATGCGACGCATCGGTTTTCTCACGTCGGGCGACGAGGAGGCCGTCATGCCCGCCGCTGAGCTTGCGGCGCTTGGAATGCGGGAGGAGGCATCCGAACGGTTGGGTGGCGCGGGGCAGGCGTCGGGGCTTGTCGGCGGGCGGAGCTGTCCGCGCTGCGCCGCGCAAGCCTACGTCAAGGAAGGCGGATGCTGGACCTGCCGGGCGTGTGGCTTTTCACGCTGTAGCTGAGGCGCGTGTCCGCTGTCCGCCCGAGTGCCGGGGGCAGATCAGCTCTTTGACGGGACCTCGATCGACACGCCTTGGACTGTCGGGTTGGAAGCGATCATGGCCGTGCTGCGACAGACTGTTAGAGGGATTGGTTAACAGTCTAGCTTCTCGTGGTTCAGGTCGAGGCGCAATGGGGAGATTGCGAGGATCTCGCCCCTTTTCCTCGCGCGAAATGCCCCAAAATGACTGAGATCAAGCCATATTTCGGCTGGAAACGATCCGCACTCTCAGGATCGTTCAGTGGCGTCAAAGGGCC
>ERZ869909.1405-NODE-1405-length-19579-cov-3.380833_pt1 | contig 19579 bp, 19 predicted proteins | sample MGYA00520892_ERZ869909 | MGnify/ENA primary metagenome ERZ869909 (study PRJEB32215, sample SAMEA104723947) | bioreactor metagenome | biome: bioreactor; feature: anaerobic bioreactor; material: water | place: China | collected 2015-03-12 ...
AAAGCCCTGGTGTAGGATGGGGCGATCCATCGGAAACGGAATGGCAATCCGGGCAACGCCCCTTTTCAGGGTGGTGCGTTGCTGCCTGATGGACGGGGATTGTCCCGCAACCAATCGGACAGGAGCGGCCTGCGGGCGCCGTTTCGGCCCGGGACAGGCGTGGCGGCACAGAGCGCGTTCAGGATTGCCTCCTCCGTCGCCTCGCAGGCGGCGCGGAAGGCGTCGTCGATGCGTGTGTCGGCCATGCGTTCCAGCAGGGTGACGTCGCTGGCGGGTCTGTGCGGCACGCGGTTGCAGGTTGTGAAGCCCAGAACGATATCGCCGCTGCCGTTCCCGTAGAAGGCGCCGAGCCGCGCGATCCCGGCACCCGCACGGCGGCAGATCCGGGCAAGCTGGCGATGATCCACCGGCAGATCGGTCGCCAGGATCACGATGATCGAGCCCTTCTCGGCCTCGCTTGCCACGCCCGGGTCCGGCCGGCGGCCGTCCGGAAGGACAAGGTCGCCGGCCTTGCCGAAATTCGCCAGCACCAGCGCGCCGAGCATATGCTTGCGGCCCTGCAGCGACAGGCGGCGCGAGGCCGTGCCGATCCCGCCCTTGAAGCCGAAGGCAATCATCCCGGTTCCCGCCCCGACGGACCCCTCGGACAAATCGGCATTCGCGACTTCGATTGCCCGCAATGCATCCGCCTCGGTTACCGCCATCGCCTGAATGTCGGAAAGGACGCCATCGTTGCACTCGCAAACGACCGGGTTCACCGTTGACGTCTCGCGGCCGATATCGGGGCTTTGCGCGATGGCGTGGCGGATCAGGGCATTGCAGCAGGTGCCCACGCCGAAGGTATTGGTCAGCAGGATCGGGGTCTCCAGCGCGCCAAGCTCGGCGACTTGTACCAGCCCCGCGCTCTTGCCGAAGCCGTTGATCACCTCGACCGCCGCGGTCAATTTCTCTTCGAAAAGGTTTCCAGGCTGCGGGATTATCGCCGTCACCCCGGTATTGACGCCCTGGGATGACAGGGTGACGTGACCCACGCGGAGGCCCGAGACATCGGTGATCGCATTGCCGGGGCCGGTTGGGAGGACCCCTGGCGTGATCCCGTAGTCGCGCGCCCTGGGCATCGTGTTTCCTTTGCATGGGCCATGCGCATTCCACACCGTATTTGGTCCGGGGGGTCAAGGTATCTCGACGGGATCAGGCGCGGCGAGATTTACCGAGGTCCGTGAAGCCGGGGGCCCATGCTGCGGTTCCGGGCCTGACAGAAGGCGTATGACATGCGCACACCAGGCGTATGACAAGCGCAGGACAAGTGTGTACCGGGCCGAGGTCGGGCGAGGGGCAGTCGTGGCAGTCCGTTCATGGGCGGTCGTGGAAACCGGCGGGGCGGCTCGGGGTCGCTGACGTGCGCGAGGGGGGCGGCGGGTTTCGTCGGAGACCGGCGGTGGCGCAGGTCACGCCGCGGGCGGGAGAGCGGGATGGTGCGGCACCGCGAGCTGCACGATCTGACCGTGGGGTTCGGCCGCGCGGAAGGTCAGCTTTCCCCCGAGCCGCTCCATCGCGGCTTGGGCGATTGCCAGACCAAGCCCGCTCCCCTTGCCATTCCTGCCGGTGAAGAAGCGGTCCGTCACATGGGCCAGCTCCTGCGGGTCGATGCCCGCGCCCTGATCGCGCACCTCGACGCCATGCTCGCCCAGCGCGACCGTGACGGCCGAACCGGCCGGCGTGGCGTTGATCGCGTTCTCGAGCACGTTGCGCAACGCAAGCCCCAGATACACCGGATTGACGGCCAGGGCGCCGGCATCGCCCGCGATCCGCAGGTCGACGCCGCGGCTGCGGGCCAGTTCCTGTATCTCCGTCACCGTCTTCACGGCGACCGTATCGAGGGTGTCTTGCGCACCGGGCGCCGGTTGATCGTCTACCACCCGCGCAAGATCGAGGAGTTGCGCGACCAGGCGCGCGGTGCGATCGACCGCGCCCACGAGCTTGTCCAGCGCGTGCCGCCGGATCTGATCCTCGGGCGCGGCCTTGGCGACCTGCGCTTGTGTCCTGATGCCGGCGAGCGGGGTCTTCAGCTCGTGCGCGGCGCAGGCGATGAAATCGCGCTCGCGTCGACGCGCGCCCGCGAGCCGCGTGAGCAGCCCGTTGAGAGCCGCGCCCATCGGGCGCAACTCGGGCGGCAGCGGGCCTGCGGCGACCGGCGAGAGGTCGTCGTCGTCGCGCGCCGAAAGCGCCGTGGCGAATGACCCGAGCGGCCTGAGACCGCGCCCGACGCTGAGCCAGATCGCGGCCGCGAGCATCGGCGCAATGACGAGGATCGGCCACAGAAGCCCGGCGCGCACGTCGGCCACGAGGTTCTCGCGCATTGCCATGCTCTCGCCCACCACGATCTCGACGCCCAGGTCATGGTTGACCACGGTGTAGACGCGCCATTGCCCGCTGTCGGTCCGCGTGTCGCTGAACCCCTCCTGCGCGTCGGAAAGACGGGTCTGCGGCGCACCCCCGGACTGGCCCAGAAGGGTGCCGCGCAGCGACCAGACCTGGCAATGCAGTTGCCGCTCCATCCCGCCCTCGAACATGCGGAAATCCGGCAGATCGAGGCTGCCTTCGGCATCGAGGCTGACCGCAAGGGCCAGGCCCTGATCGGAGAGCAGCGACGAGACCATGTGGCCCGCTTCCGCCAGCCGCGAGTCGAGCACGCGCTCGATCTGGGCGCGGGTCGAATGTTGCAGCCAGACCACCGCCGAAAGCCAGATGGCGCCGGTGGCGAGCAGCAGCATCGCCAGAAGTCGCCAGCGGATGGAGGTCATGGCGCCGCCTCGGCCAGCTGGTAGCCGACGCCGCGGACCGTGCGGATCGCCCCGGCGCCGAGCTTGGCGCGCAGTTTGTGGACATGAACCTCCAGCGCGTTGCTCTCCACGCCGTCCTGCCAGCCGTAGAGCCGGTCTTCGAGCGTGTCGCGCGAAACGATCGCACCCGGCCGTTCCATCAGGGCCAGCAGCAGCGCGTATTCGCGGCGCGACAGGCTGATCATCCGCTCTTCGAGAAAGGCGGTCTGCTGCGCCGGGTCGAGCGTCAGCGCGCCCAGGCGCAGGACCGGCGTGGCGCGGCCTTCCTGTCGGCGGGCGATGGCCCGCAGGCGTGCGGCCAGCTCGTCCAGGTCGAAGGGCTTGCCCAGATAGTCATCCGCGCCGCGATCGAGCCCGGCGATCTTGTCCGCCACCGAATCGAGCGCGGTGAGCAGGATCACCGGGATGTGAGATCCGGCCTCGCGCCAGCGCCTGAGCAGATCCAGCCCCGAGCCGTCGGGCAGCATGAGGTCCAGAACCACCGCGGCGAAGTCACCGGTGCCGAGCGCCTGCTGCGCGTCATCGCATGTGCCTGTCAGTTCGGGCGTGAACCCGTGCAGCTGCAAGCCCGCAAGAAGCCCGTCGGCCAGGGTTTCATCATCTTCGACAATCAGGATTCGCATGGCTCCCCCCGTATCCGCTTTGCCAGCGCGGGGCCAGACCTGGCCCGGCAAGCTTAAGCCTGCCTTAAGCTGCGGACGCGATCGAGGCGCCATGAAAGAACATTGCCCCCTGAATTCCCTGCGCCGCGCCGCCGTCGTGCTGTTGAGCCTCGTGCTGCTTGCCGGGGCCGCCACCGCCCAGTCGATCCAGTGGTCCACAGCGGGCGGTGGCGCGCCGCTCGCGCCGCAGGACGCCTTCGTTCTGGATCACGAGGTCCTGCCGGATGGCACGCTGCGCATCGGCTGGCAGGTGACGCCGGGCTATTACCTGTATCGCGACTCGATCGAGGTGAGCGGCGCCCAGGGGCCGCTGGAGCTGGAGTTGCCGGCGGCGGAGCGCACCGAGGACATGACCTTTGGCGAGACCTGGGTCTATCGCGAGGATGTCGCGGTCACGCTGCCGCCGCAGACGGGCGAGCTGAACGTCCGATGGCAGGGCTGCCAGGAGGGCGGCATCTGCTATCCGCCGCAGACGGCCGAGATCGACCTTGGCGGCGCCGCGGCCTCGGCCGGGGGGGCGCCGCCGGTGGAAGGGCAGGGGGCGCAGGGGCAGGGGGCGCAAGGGCAGGGCAGGGGGGCGCCGGACGGCATGATGACCCTTGCCGATGAGCCCGGACTGATCGAGCGACTGGGCGCGCAGGGGCTGCCGATCCTGCTGCTGGCCTTCTTCGGTTTCGGCCTGGCGCTGGCCTTTACCCCTTGCGTGCTGCCGATGGTGCCGATCCTCGGTGGTCTTCTGGCGCGCGACGGGGCGCGGCTGACGCGTCTGCGCGGCTTCACGCTGTCATCGGCCTATGTGATCGCGATGGCGGCGGCGTTCGGACTTCTCGGGCTTGCCGCGGCGGCCACCGGGCAGAACCTGCAACTGGCGCTGCAATCGCCCCTGGCGCTGGGGCTGATCGTTGCCCTGTTCCTCACGTTCGCGCTGTCGATGTTCGGCCTTTTCGAGATCAGCCTGCCGGGGGCATGGCTGGCCCGGATGCAGGGGCCGGGCGGCGGAAGGCGCGGCACGGTCGGCGGCGCGCTGGGATTGGGCTTCACCTCGGCGCTGGTCGTGGGGCCGTGCGTGACCGCGCCGCTGGCGGCGGCGCTTCTCTATATTGCGCAGACCGGGGACATGGCGCTGGGCTCGGCCGCGCTTTTCATGCTGGGGCTGGGCAAGGGGGCGCCGCTGGTCGTCTTCGGCACGCTGGGCGGCCGCTACCTGCCGCGGTCCGGGCCGTGGATGGTGCGCGTCAAGCAGGGCTTCGGCTTCGTCTTCCTTGGCCTGGCGATCTGGCTGGCCGAGAGGGTCGCGCCCGGCCCCTGGTTCGTCGCGCTCTGGGCGCTGTGGCTGGCCGCCGTCGGGGTTTTCCTGCTGCGCGCGGTGCTGCCGGATGCGCGCACGCGGGCCGGGCGTGGTGCGGTGCGGGTGCTCGCGGTCCTTGTGCTGGTGCCGGCGCTTGTGCTGGGCCTGATGGCAAGCCGCGGCGCGCATGACCCGCTGCGCCCCTTCGATTTCACCGGCCCCAACATGACCGACCCGCTGCCTTGGCAGGTGGTGAGCGGGCGCGAGGGCCTTCAGGCCGCGCTGGCGTCCGCCGACGGCCCCGCCATCATCTACCTGACCGCGGACTGGTGCCTCACCTGCCGAACGATCGAACGCCGGGTCCTGCCCGATGCGGATGTCGTGGCGGCGCTGGAGCCGATGCACCGCATCAAGCTCGATCTGACCGATTTCGATACCGAGGATCAGGCGCTTCTGGCCATTCTGGGCGCCGCGGGCCCGCCGACGATGATCTTTCTCGATGCGGACCGGCGCGAGCAACCCGAGACGCGCCTGGTGGGCGACACGCGGCGGGGGCCGCTTCTGCGCGCGGCGCGGCTGGTGGCGCCATGAGCGGCGTCACGCTGGGGCCGCTTGTCCTGTCGGTGGAACGCGCCGCCTTTCTTGCCGCGGCGGGCAGTTTCCTTCTGCTGCTCGGTCTTTTGGCGCGGCGAGGCACCGCCCCGGCGGGGCTGGAAAGCTGGGGCATGCACACGCTGCTTGCCGGGGTGATTGCCGCTCGGTTTGGTCATGTCGGACGCAATGGGGATGTCTATGCGCAGGAACCGCTCACGATCTTCGCCTTCTGGCAGGGCGGGTTTGACGCCCTTGCCGGGCTGGGTGGCGCGGGGCTGGTCCTTGCGTTGCTGGCGCTGCGCGTGCGGGGACGGCTGGCCGAGATCCTGACCGCTGCGGCGCTTGCAGGACTGCTGGTCTGGCAGGCGATCCTGCACACGGTGCCCGCCCCGGACATGCCGTTGCCGGAAACCCGCTTCGCCGCGCTCGAGGGCGCGCCGCAGTCGCTGCAGGGCGAGGGCGACGGGCCGGTGGTCGTCAACCTGTGGGCGACGTGGTGCCCGCCCTGCAAGCGCGAGCTGCCGATGATGATGGCGCTTGCAGAGGCGACCCCGGAGGTGCGCGTCGTCTTCCTCAATCAGGGCGAATTCGGCCCCGACGTGCGGCAATACCTGCTGCAAGCGGGGCTTTCGCCCGCTCGCGTCCTTCTGGACCCGGACACCGAGGCGATGGCGCATTTCGACGCGCCGGGTCTGCCGGCCACCCTGTTCTTTTCGTCCGACGGCGCGCTGGAAGAGGTGCATCTGGGCGAGATCTCGCGTGCGGCGTTCCGCGCGCACCTGACATCCTTGAGGTAACACATGACGTATCGAACCGCTCTGATCGCTCTTTGCATGGGAGGGCTTCTCACGGCCTGTGCGCCCGCGCCGACGCCCGAGCAGACCCCCGAGCAGCTCGCCGCCTCCGCGGTCGACGCCCCGCCGCCGCTGCCGCCGGAAGTGCTCGAGATGTACGCGGGCCGACAGGACGGCGACGTCTGGATCGAGCCGGTCGATCCGCGCTACCTGTCGCAGGACACGATCCGGCAGCAGGTCGATTACTGGACCGACGAGCCGCCGGGCTCGATCGTCGTGGATCCGTGGGACCGGCGCCTCTACCTTGTGCTGGGTGAGGACCGGGCCATGCGCTACACGGTGGGCGTGGGCGACCAGGGGCGGCAGTTTGCGGGTGATGCGCATATTCCCTACGGGCGCGAATGGCCGCGCTGGACGCCGACCGAGAACATGCTCCGGGAAGACCCCGAGACGAACGAACCCCACCGCCACGGGATGGAAGGCGGCGTCGACAACCCGTTGGGCGCGCGGGCGCTATACCTGCATCGCGGCGGCCGCGATACGCTCTACCGCATCCACGGCACCCCCTATCCCTGGTCGGTGGGCGAGGCGTCCTCCTCGGGGTGCATCCGGATGTTCCAGCAGGACGTGATCGATCTTTACGAACGCGTCGAGAAAGGCCGCACGCGGGTCACGGTGCTGCGCGAGGATCAGGCCGGCGAGGGAACCGTCCCGCCGGGAATCGCGCGCCCCGCTGCCGCGCCCGCGGCGATCCCGATGGCCGAGGCGCAAACCCTGCAACGCATGGCCGAGGAAAACGATCTGACGCTCGATATGCTGCTTGGCGGCGACTGAAACCACTGAGAGGAGAAAAGAACATGCAGACACGGCGAACCTTTGCCATGGGCGCCGCGGCCGGGATGGTGGGCGGCGCGCTCGCCGTCGCGGGCTTCGCGCAGAACGGGGCCGGTGCGCGTTCCGGCCCGACCGTGGATGACGTCTTCCATGACCCCGACCAGCCCGTTCTGGGCAATCCCGCCGGCGATCTGACCATCGTGGAATATTTCGATTACCAATGCCCGTTCTGCAAGCGCTACCATCCCGAGCTTGTGCGCGCGGTGGAGCGCGACGGAAACATCCGCCTGCTGATGAAGGATTGGCCGATCTTCGGCGGCACATCGGTACGCGCGGCGCAGCTTGCGCTGGGGGGACTGGCCGACGGCACCTATGGGCGCGCGCATGACGCGCTGATGGCCACCGAGGGGCGGTTGAGCGACCAGCAGGTGGATGACACCCTGCAAGCCGCCGGACTTTCGCTGTCGCGGCTGCGCGACGGATACCAGGGCGACGCCAATCGGCTCGATGCGCTTCTGATCCGCAACGCGCAACAGGCTTCGGCCTTCGGGCTTTCGGGCACGCCGGCCTTCATCATCGGATCGGTCATCTATCCGGGGACGCTGAATGCCGCCGACCTCGACCGGGCGATCCGTGACGCGCGAAGATGAGCGGCGATACGGGTTGTCAGGCGATGCCGGGTCGCAAGGCAGGTTCACATGCGGGCGGCGTCGCCCAGCCTATTGCAGCGCCGCCAGCGCCAGAGAGGCAGCCTCGAAATGCTGCGGGTGGGTTTCGACCGCATCGCGCAGAAGCGCGCGCCCGACGCCGGTGTCACCCTGACGGATCGCGGCCAGTGCCATCGTGTGCAGCAGTTCGGCACGCTCGGTCTGCGTCATCGGGAGGAGCGGCAACTCGTAACGGCGCTGCGCCGCCCGGGCCAGCACCAGATTGTTCTTGGCGGTGAAAAGCGATGCGTCGTGCTGCAACGCTTCGGCGAAAAGGCGTTCGGCGTCACGCGGGGCGCCACGCGAGAGTTTGGAAAAACCCCAGTTGTTGAGAACGCCGGCCGGGCGTGGCGTCAGGCCCACGGCGATTTCGTAGAAGCTGTCGGCCCGTTGCCACTGTTGGCGGGCGTCCGCGACCATGGCTTCCAGCCGATAGCGCTGGAAGCTTTCATGGGTTGGCGGGATGGCGTTGAGCACCGCCTCGGCGGCGTCCCAGTCGCTGAGGCGGATATGCGCTTCGGCGAGTTCCACCCGATCGTCGGCAGTGCTGCCGGTATTCGAAATGATCCGCTGCCAGACCGGGATGGCGGCTGCGGGATCGCCCGCGCGGGAGAGCGAGCGGGCAAGGCCGCGCTGATGAAGCAGGCTGTCGGGATCGGTCGAAAGGGCTTCGGTAAAATAGCTCACCGCCTCGCGCGGGTCCGCCGCGGCGAGCATCAGCTCGGCCATGTTCTCCTGATCGATCTGGCCCATGCTTTCGATCGCGCGGCTGGTCTGAGCGGTGCGCCCGTCGCATCCCGCGAGCAGCATCACCCCCAGAAACCCCGCCACCAGCGCCGGTACGCCCTGCATCACCGGATCCTTTCTGCTCGATCGTCAGGGGGTCGTGAGAAGCAGGAAGCGCCCGTCCCCACGCCGCACCAAGGTGAACGCGTTATCGTTTTCTCTACCATAACGTGTGTCGTCGAGTTTTGCGAGCGATAGTCGGAGGTTGTCGCGGATTTCGGGGGATCGGCCGCTGTCCAGGGCAAAGGCGGCCTGAAAGAGGTGTCGCGCCTCGCCCCAGCTTTCGCGTTCGGCCATGACGACGCCCAGATTGTTGAGGGCCGGCACGAAGTCGGGCTCTCGGTCGAGCGCCCGACGCAGGGCCTGTTCGGCCTGACCCAGACGCCCCAACCGAAGGTTTGCTGCGCCGATCGCCGACAGCGTGTCGGCCGTCGCCCCGCGCTCGGCCGCCGCGCGGAAATAGGCCCGCAGCGCCAGTTCGTACTCGCCGGCGGCCATCAGACGGTGGCCGACGATCAGGCCGTCGACCGCGTCCTCGACGGGCAGGCGCGCCCCCGGCAATCCGTCCGGCACGAAACCGGGCCGCGGCGCGCAGGCGGTCAGCAGAACCGCTGCCGTGAGGGCCGTCCCGAGTGTTGTCAGAGACCAGCGGCTGCGGATGCGAAAAGCTCCATCAATTCAGCGACCGGCGGCGCGACCGTGATGATCCGCCGCGGCCCGCAAGGTGGACACCATTGTGCCGGGTGTCAGCCTGACCGGCAACATACTTGCCCGCAATGATCGCCTGCCCGCGGATCAGGGATTTCCGATAGTTGTGGCAGGGTTCACTCGTAGCTGGGCGGGCGGACCCAGGTCGCGCTTTCGACGAACTCGCGGTAGACGATCTGCGCATAGTTGCCATCCATCACCGTCGGATGCCGGTGCACAAAGCCCGACACCTCGGTCACGGTGCGCCGGTTGCGGCGTTCGGGCTGCGGCGTCGGGATGAGGGGCCGCGTCTGCCCATGCGATACCAGCGCTTCGAGTCTGTCGCGGTTGACCCCGTTGCGCACCAGGAAGTCGACCACCGCGCGCGCGCGACGCAGGCCCAGCTGGTGATTGTAGCGCGCGCTTCCGACCAGGTCGGTATGGCCATAGACGCGAAAGGTTACTTCGGGGAATTGCCGGATCCACTGGGCCTGCCGTGACAGGATCGCCTGCGCCTCAGTGTCAAGCACCGAACTGTCGAAGGCAAAATTGACGGTCGAGGGCACTTCGGCCGCGAAGCGCTGCCCCAGGGCCTGGGCATGACCCAGCTGTCCGGTCTGGACCCGCAGGTTGTGGCTATGTGCCTGTCCGAGTTCCAGCTGATCCAGTTCCGAACCCGCCACCTGCATCATGCATCCCGAGAGCGCGGAGCCCCCCAGACCAAGCAGCAGCATACGCCGTGAAATCTGCATCCGAGCTGCTCCATCAATCCATGATATAGCCGTAGCCGCCCCGGAAATCCTGTCGCGCGACCTCGGCCGCCGCGCCCGTCCCCTGAAGGCGGCCGCGAAGGAAAAGATCAGCCTCGGTCGGCAGGCGCACGCGATCGGTCGGCATGACCAGCGCCTCGCCGCGGGTCGGCGTGACCAGATGGGCGGTGACGAAGATCACCAGTTCGCTCTGGTTGCGTCGGAAGTCGGCACTGCGGAAGAGCGCCCCCAGAACCGGCAGTTGGCTGAGCCAGGGAACCTGCCGGTTGTTTCCGAAGAAATCGTCCTGCAGCAGCCCCGCGATCGCAAAGCTTTCGCCATCCCGCAACTCCACCGTGGTCGAGGTGCGCCGCGTGCGGAAGCCCGGCACCGGATCGGTGCCGGGGCCGATGTTGATGGCGATGCTCGGGTCGATGTCGCTGACCGAGGCATTGAGCATCAGATTGATCATTCCGCCATCGAGCACCCGCGGCGTGAAGATCAACTCGACCCCGAAGGGGCGGTATTCGATCGTGACGCGCCCCTCGTCTCCGGGCACCGGAACGGGCAACTCGCCGCCGGCAAGGAACCGTGCCTCCTGCCCGGAGAGCGTGGTCAGGTTCGGCTCCGACAGCGTGCGGGCCAGCCCGTTCGTCTCGAGCGCCTCGAGCAGGACCTGAAACTGCAGGCTGCCGACGTTGAACCGCGTGGCCAGCGTACCCGCCCCGGCGATCTGCGTCGCACCGCCCGACACCGTCGACAGGTTGTTGCCAACCGCGAAGCTCGTTCCGAACCGCCGCGAGATGTCGCGGTTCACTTCCGAGAAGCGGACCTTCAGCATCACCTGTTGCGTGCCGCCGACGCTCATCAGGTTGGACACGCGCCCCGGCGCGTAGCGCTCGGCCAGTTGCAGCGCCGCATCCAGCCGCCCGATCGAGGAGACGACGCCGGAAAGGACAACGCCGTCATTCGCGGTGCGCACCTCGATCGGTTCGTTGGGCAGGATCTGGCGAAGACGTTCGCGGAACTCCGCGATGTCCGGGGCGACATGCACCTCGATATTCGCGATGAGGGCGCCGTCGGCGCCCAGAACCGTCAGCGTCGTGCGTCCCGGGGCCTTGCCCAGCACATAGATCGACCGGTCCGAGAGGGTCGAGATATCGGCGATCCCCGGATTGGCGATGGACAGCTCCGCAAAGGCGACATCGCTGTCGACGATCACCGCGCGGTTCATCGCCACCTGGATTGTTTGCGTCGCCACACCCTGGGCAAGGCGAAGCGATTGCGCCGCGGCGCGCTGGGGTGCAGTCAAGCCGGTGCCCAGCCCGAGCGTCAGGACGATCAGGGCGGTTGCCAGTGCCGTCTTCGCTTTCATGCGATCCTGCCTCTGTGATCACGTAGCGTGTAACCCCGGATCTCGCGTCCTGGTTGATTGAATGATGGCTTTAGGTTGAGTCGTTTTCAAGGTCCAACTGCGGTGGGATGTCAAGCGATGTTAAAGGCACCCGATCGCATACATGATGTTGATTAATTGAATGGCGACCTACAAGATATACGATGCGCAGTGTGGCCGAAAAACAGCTTGAGCCGCCCGCCAACGCTGATTGAAAGCTCGATCGCACCCTTGCCGTTCCTGTGCTGGCGGCCGGAAATCACCCGCGTTCCTGCCGATTGCGGGCCCGACGGTTGTGGCGTCGTTGCACGGATGGGTTGCGTAATTTCCGGAAACTCTTGTTTCGGTTGATAGACGCGATGCACAAATAGCCTTGGCTGACGGCACGGACCCAAGGCAGGACATGAAACGCGCGCTACCACATGCCTTCATGCTCGCAGCACTTCTGGCACTTGCGCCGTCTGGCGCGAGGGCCGCGGATTTCACCTTCAAGCGTATCGCCGTCGCCCCTCCCGGCAGCGGGCCCCGCATCACCGTGCAGATCGACCCCGAGGAACAGGCGCGGCGTCTGGCGCCTCCCGCCCCCGTGGCGCAACAGGACGCCCATCGCGCGCCGGTCGAGGCGCCCTTGGCCGGTGCGTCGGGCGGCTATGCCTGGTTCTGGGAGCAGGTGCCCTGGGAACGCGGGGGCGGGGCGGGGCGCTACCAGCGGGCGATGCTGGCGATCGACGATGGGCCGGGCGGGGCCACGGTCCGTCGGCCGCGCCTGCAGCCGCTCCAGCGCATCGCCGAATTGCACGGCCGCGACATCCTGCGCGCGACCATCGGCACCTCGGTCTCTCCGGCGCTCGCGCTGGCGGTGATCGCGGTCGAATCCTCGGGGCGGGCGGATGCGGTCAGCCATGCGGGCGCACAGGGATTGATGCAGCTGATCCCGGCGACCGCGCAGCGCTTCGGGGTGAGCGACAGTTTCGACAGCGCGCAGAACATCGCCGGTGGCGTGGCCTATCTGGACTGGCTCCTGCGCCAGTTCGACCGCGACGTGGTGCTGGCGCTGGCCGGCTACAACGCGGGCGAGGGGGCGGTTCAGCGCGCCGGCGGCGTGCCGAACTATGCCGAGACGCGCGATTATGTGCCGAAGGTGTTGGCCGCATGGACCGTCGCGCGCGGCCTGTGCACCGAGGCGCCGCAACTGCCGACCGATCCCTGCATCTTCCGCGTGGGCCAACTGCGCGCGGCGCAGGCGAACGGCAACACCCCGGGCGGCTGAACCGCGCCTCCACGGCGGCCACGGGTGCGAATCCGCTTTTCTCGCGCCGCGTCGCGCATTAGGTCTGCGGCATGCGGATCCTCTTTCTGGGCGATGTGATGGGGCGTGCGGGGCGCAAGGCGGTGGCCGAGCGTCTGTCGACGCTGCGCGCCGACTGGGGGCTCGATTTCGTCGTCGTCAACGGCGAGAACGCGACCTCGGGTGCCGGTATCACCCCCGATCATGTCAAGCTTCTGCTGGAGGCGGGCGCGGATTGCGTCACGCTCGGCGATCACGCCTTCGACCAGAAGACCCTGATCCCGTTCATCGAAGGGGAGCCGCGGCTTCTGCGGCCGCTCAACTTCTCCAAGATGGCGCCGGGTCACGGGGCGCGGCTTTTCACCCTCGCCGACGGGCGGCGCGTGCTGGTGGCGCAGGTGCTGGGCCAGGTCTTCATGAAGCGGCCCTTCGACGACCCCTTCAGCGCCATCGAACCCGTCCTGCGGGCCCACCCCCTGGGCGGGCAGGCCACCGCCGTCGTCGTCGATGTGCATTGCGAGGCGACATCCGAGAAGATGGCGATCGGCCATTGGTGCGACGGCAGGGCCAGCCTTGTCGTCGGCACCCACACGCATGTGCCCACCGCGGACGCGATGATCCTGCCGCGCGGCACCGGCTACCTGACCGATGCCGGCATGTGCGGCGATTATGACAGCGTCATCGGCATGCAGAAGGACGAACCCATGCGCCGCTTCGTCACCGGGATGCCCTCCAAGCGGTTTGAGCCGGCCGGGGGCGAGGCGACGCTGTCGGGCGTCCTCGTCGAGACTGACGACCGCACCGGGCGCGCGATGCAGGTGACGCCGGTGCGGGTCGGCGGGCGGCTTGCCGCCGCGGGACCCGGCAGATGAGCCTGGCGGCCCTTACCCGCGGCCGGCTCTGGCCCGCCCATCGGGCGCGTCCGGCCATCGGCGCGGGCTGGGGGCTGAGCAGACCGCCGGTGAAAACCGCCACCATCGCCGGCCATCCGGCATGGCGCGTCGCGCTCTGGCAGGCGACGCCGAAGGCCCGACCCACCGCCGCAATCGAGGACGCGGTTCATGTTCGGCCTTGAACTCGGTAGCGACCTGACGGCCCTGCTGTCGCTGGCGATCGTGATCGGGATGTTCGTGCTGTTCCTCCGCGAGACCTTCCCGGTCGAGGTCGTGGCCCTGACCGGCGCGGCGCTGATGTTGCTTCTGGGCATCGTCCAGCAGGACATGGCGCTGTCGGTCTTTTCCAACCATGCGCCCTGGACGATCGCCGCACTCTTCATCATCGTCGGCAGCCTTGTGCGCACAGGCGCGCTCGAGGCGATTTCGCAGGCCGCGGCCCGGAATGTGAAGGCGCACCCGGTGCTGACCCTGGCGGCCCTGACCCTGACCGCGCTGGGACTGTCGGCCTTCGTCAACAACACGCCCATCGTCGTCGTGATGATCCCGATCTTCATCCAGCTGGCCAAGTCCCTGAACGTCAAGGCGTCAAAACTTCTGATCCCGCTGAGCTATTTCGCGATCATGGGCGGCACGATCACGTTGGTCGGCACCTCGACCAATCTGCTGGTCGATGGCGTGGCGCAACGCGCCGGCATGGCCCCCTTCGGCATATTCGAAATATCGGGCGTGGGGCTGGTGCTTGCCGTGGTGGGGGTGCTTTACCTCGCGCTTGCCGGTCGCTTCCTCCTGCCGGACCGGGAATCGATGGCCGCCCTGCTGTCGGACCGGACACAGATGAAGTTCTTCACCGAAGTGGCCCTGCCCGAAGGCTCCAGCCTGATCGGCCGCAAGCTGGACGAGGTCGATTTCTTCCACCGAGCGGGCGCGCGCGTGATCGACGTGCTGCGCGGGGACGCCTCATTGCGCCGTGATATGGAGGCGGTGACGCTTGCGGCCGGCGACCGGGTCGTCCTGCGCACCAAGATGTCCGAGATCCTCGGCCTGCAACAGAACCCCGAGGTGCGTCTTGTGGACCAGCTCTCCTCGGTGCGCACCACCACGGTCGAGGTGTTGATCACCCCGGGGTGCCGCATGGTCGGCCGATCGCTGGGGCAGTTGCGGCTGCGTCGGCGCTACGGCGTCTACCCATTGGCGGTGCACCGCCGAAACCAGAACATCGGCCGCCAACTGGACGATCTGGTCGTGCAGATCGGCGATACGCTCCTGCTGGAGGGAACGCCCGAGGATATCCAGCGTCTCGCCGCCGACATGGACGTGGTCGAAGTCGGACAGCCCTCGGAGCGCGCCTATCGCCGCAAGCACGCCCCCATCGCCATCGGGACGCTGGCCGCCGTCGTCGTTCTTTCCGCGCTCGGCGTGGCGCCGATCGTCGCGTTGGCGTTTCTGGGCGTCGTCGTGGTTCTCGTGACGCGCTGCATCGACGCCGACGAAGCGTTCGGGTTCATCGACGGGCGGTTGCTGGCACTGATCTTCGGCATGTTGATCGTCGGCGCCGGGCTCGAAGCCTCCGGTGCGGTGGCGCGGATCGTCGAGGTGATCGGACCGGGACTTGCCGGCTTGCCCGCCCCGCTGCTGATCCTCGCGGTCTATGTCATGACCTGGGTGCTGACCGAACTGGTCACCAATAACGCCGTTGCCGTTGTGGTGACGCCCATCGCCATCGGCCTGGCGCATTCGCTGGGGGTGGATCCGCGCCCCCTGGTGGTGACCGTGATGATCGCGGCATCGGCCTCGTTCTCGACCCCGATCGGATACCAGACGAACACGCTGGTGTATGGCCCCGGCGGTTATCGCTTTACCGACTTCATGCGCGTGGGGATCCCGCTGAACGTGCTCATGGCCGCTACCGCGACAGCCATCATTCCGTTCTTCTTCCCCTTCTAGAACCCGACCCCGGCAGGAGCATCCGCCTCCCAGGGACCCCGCGGCCCGTGGCCGATGCGCCGCCGCCCGCCACCGCGGCTGCCATCAACTGCCATACGTTTGCCATACGTTTGCCATACGCTTGCCATACATTTGCCATACGCCTTCTGGCAGGCAAAATATCCCTCGTAGTGACCCAGGGGGACGGGTGATGCACCCGGGGCCAGAAGCCGCGATCCAGGGTCGGATTTGATCCGAGTGTCAGGCCGAAGGGCTTGCCAAGCCGGCACCGACAGGTCATTCAAAAAACATGAACGCGTTAAATACCGCCGTGCCCAACGACACGCGCCCGGTCGCCGGTGTCCTCTGGATGATGGTGACAGGCTTTTTCTTCGTCGGCGTCACCGCCGTGGTGAAGCATATGGGCGATGCGGTGCCTGCCGCCCAATCGGCCTTCCTGCGCTACCTGCTGGGCCTCGTTTTCCTGCTGCCGATGCTTCCCGCCATGTGGCGCGCGCAGCTTGACCGGCGCGATCTGAGCCTTTTCGGTATCCGGGGTCTCGTTCACTCTTTCGGAGTACTTCTCTGGTTCTTTGCCATGACTCGCATCTCGCTCGCCGAGGTCACGGCCATGAACTACCTCGTTCCCGTCTTCGCCACGCTGGGCGCAACACTTTTCCTGGGGGAAAAACTGCGCCTGCGCCGCATCATGGCCGTTGCTGCAGCCATCGTGGGGGCGCTGATCATCCTGCGTCCCGGCGTGCGCGAAATCTCGCCCGGCCATATCGCCATGATGGGCACGGCGATCTTCTTTGCGGTCTCCTACATTATCGCCAAACGCATGACCGGACACGCCTCGCCGGCGGTGGTGGTGGGAATGCTGTCGATCACGGTCACCATCGGCTTGGCGCCGTTCGCCTGGGCGGTCTGGGTGCCGGTGACCGTCGAGCAGATCGCGTGGCTCTTCCTCGTTGCTTTCTTCGCCACGGCCGGACACTATACGATGACGCTCGCCTTTGCCGCCGCGCCGATCGGGGTGACCCAGCCGGTGACGGCGCTACAACTCGTCTGGGCGGTGGCGCTGGGGGCGATGTTCTTCGGCGAACCCGTCGATCCGCATGTCGTGCTCGGAGGTTCCGTGATCGTCTCGGCCGTGATCTTCATCGCGTTGCGCGAACAGGCCGTCCGCCGCGCCGAGGCCCGCCAGGAACCAACGCCGATCGTCCCTCGGGAAGGGGTTTGATCGTGCGGGTTCTGAAGATTGCAGCTTTCCTGACATTCACGTTGTGTCTTTCTCTCCCCGCAGCGGCTTGCAGCACGCCGGCTGGCGCCGATCTACTGCGGCATGAGACCCTTCTGCGCATCAACCAGGAACGCGGGCGCGCCGGCCTCACCGCGTTACGCCCGTCGCCTCTGCTGGACCGCGTCGCGCAGCGGCACGCCTGCGATAACGCCTACCACAACCGGCTCAGCCATACCGGCAGCGATGGCAGCCACTTCGGCGAGCGGATCATGCGCGCCGGCTACTCTTATCGCCGCGCCAACGAGAATGTCGCCATCGGCTACCACGACGCGGCATCGGTCGTCGCCGCCTGGATGCACTCTTCCGGGCACCGGCAGAATGTCCTTGATCGTGGCACGCATGAAGTCGGATTGGGTCTTGCGCGCGGGCGCGACGGACGGTTCCACTGGGTGATGGTCTCCGGCCGCCGTTGAGCGCTTCCGGCGCCCGAGGTTCACTCTTGACGCCCCTGCGCCCCTCCGCTAATCGGGTCCGGCGTCGGGCGACGTGCTGCAAGGTGCGGCAGCGGACTGTAACTCCGCCGGGGAGACCCACGCCTGGTTCGATTCCAGGGTCGCCCACCATCCCCCAAATCGTTTCATGGCAAGGCGCTGACGCGGACTACCCGGTTTCACGATTTTTGACGTATCCGTAGCTCAACTGACCCTCGAACGGACCGTCTGCACTTGGCTCGACACATTCGTGCACGTCGAGACGGTCGCAAAATAGCCGCATCCCGGTCTTCCCTGTTTTCGCGCTCGCCCCTAGGATCGGGCGCCGCAGAACAGGACCTGTCATGACCAACGCCGCGATCCTTCCCCGCATTCAGGCAAGTTTCGACCGCCAGACGATGATGCAGACCTTCGGCGCCACGCTGCAGGCAGCGGGCGATGGCGTTTGCGTCATCCGTGCGCCAATCCTGCCCGGGGTTCGCCAGCAGCAGGGCGTTGCGCATGGCGCGCTCCCCTTTGGCCTTGGCGATTCGGCCGCGGGTTATGCCGCCCTTACAGTTTTGCCCGATACGTCCGAGGTCATGACGATCGAGATGAAGATAAACTACCTCGCGCCGGCTCTGGGTGAGGCGCTGGAAGCGCACGGCACCGTTCTGCGCGCGGGCCGCCGGATTGTCGTCGTTCGCGCCGAAGTATTCGCAATCGATAGCGGCAACCGTCGCCAGGTGGCCGAACTGCTCGGCACAATGATCCCCGTGGCGCGCGCCGAGTGAGTGTCAGGCCGTCAGACCCCTGGGTTCCTGCAAGCCTTGCGACCGGCAGGCGGCGGTCAGAGTGTTCGCCAAAAGACAGGCGATGGTCATTGGACCCACCCCGCCCGGGACCGGCGTGATGGCTCCGGCAACCTCGCTGGCCGTGGTGAACTCCACATCCCCTACCAGTTTGGTCTTCCCGTCGCGCGCGATCCGGTTGATACCCACGTCGATAACTGTTGCCCCGGGCTTGATGTAATCGCCGGTGATCATCTCGGGTCGGCCAACCGCGGCGACGAGAATATCGGCGCGCCGGCAGACGGCAGGCAAATCGCGCGTGCGGCTGTGGGCGATGGTGACGGTGCAGCTTTCGCCCAGCAGCAGCTGCGCCATCGGCTTGCCGACAATGTTCGAACGACCGACGATCACGGCCTCCAGGCCCGACAGGTCACCCAGATGGTCCCGCAGCATCATCAGGCATCCAAGGGGGGTGCAGGGAACCATCGCTTTCTGCCCCGTTCCCAGAAGTCCCACGTTCGAGATGTGAAATCCGTCCACATCCTTCGACGGGGCAACCCGATTGATCACCTTCTCGGCGTCCAGGTGCTTCGGCAGGGGCAGCTGGACCAGGATCCCGTGCACGGCGTCATCGGTGTTCAACCGGTCGATCAGTCCCAGCAGTTCCGCCTCGGGCGTATCGACCGCAAGTCTGTGCTCGAACGAGCGCATCCCCACCTCGACCGTCTGTTTGCCCTTGGACCGAACATAAACCTCGCTCGCCGGATCCTCGCCAACCAGAACCACCGCCAGGCCGGGGATCAGTCGATGCCGTCCGGCCAGTTCCGCCACCTCGTCGGCGACCTGCGCGCGAATCCGCGCGGCAAAGGCCTTCCCGTCGATGATCGTTGCCGCCATGCCTCTCTCCCTTGTCTGCCGCCCGCTTGATGGCCCGGTCGGTCCGTCGCCGCAAGGGGGCGGAGCGACGCGCCGGGACGGGGGGCGATGCCCCGACCCGGCGCCCTGCCGGAACCTAGAACAGCCCTTCGACGAAGCCTGCGTCATTGATCCGGATCGTCTCGGCCGCCGGAGTGCGGGGCAGGCCGGGCATGGTCATGATCTCGCCGCAGATGGCGACGATGAAGCCCGCGCCGGCCGCCAGACGCACTTCGCGAATGGGAACGGTGTGACCCGTCGGCGCCCCGCGCAGGTTCGGGTCGGTCGAGAACGAGTACTGCGTCTTCGCCATGCAGATCGGCAGGGCCCCATAACCCGCCGCCTCCCACGCGCGCAGCTGGTCACGGATCGTCTTGTCGGCGATCACCTCGTCGGCGTGATAGATCCGCTTGGCGATCGTTTCGATTTTCTGGAAAAGCCCCATCTCGTCGTCATAGAGCGGCGCGAAGGTCGAGATCCCCGCATCCGCGATCTCAGCGACGCGCGACGCCAGGTCGCGGATCCCGGCCGAACCCTCGGCCCAGTGGCGACACAGGATCGCCTCGGCGCCCTGCGCGGTGCAATAGGCCTTCACCGCTTCGATCTCGGCCTCGGTGTCGGAATGGAAATGGTTGATCGCTACCAGAACCGGCACACCGAAGCTTTTGACGTTGGCGATATGGCGGCCCAGGTTGGGACAACCCTTCTGCACCGCC
>ERZ869909.1406-NODE-1406-length-19572-cov-8.879508_pt1 | contig 19572 bp, 16 predicted proteins | sample MGYA00520892_ERZ869909 | MGnify/ENA primary metagenome ERZ869909 (study PRJEB32215, sample SAMEA104723947) | bioreactor metagenome | biome: bioreactor; feature: anaerobic bioreactor; material: water | place: China | collected 2015-03-12 ...
TCAGACGGCAGGGGCGCGTGGCGCCTCCGCCAGCGCGGCGCGCAGGGCGGCGACGACGTGCTCCTGGGCCGCCTCGTCGAGGGTAGGGTAGACCGGCAGGGACAGGACCTCGGCGGCCGCGCGCCGCGCGTGGGTCAGGTCGCCGTGCGCCCGCCCCCCGTAACGGTCGAGGGTGGTCGGGTAGTACACCATGGACGCCACCCCGCGGCGGCGCAGCCCTTCGGCCACCGCGTCGCGCACGCCTCCCGGCAGGCGCACGGTGTACTGGTGCACCACGTGGTCGGGACCGATGCGGGGCCTCACCACCCCGTCGATGCCGGCGAGCCGCTCGTCGTAGCGGGCGGCGACACGCCGCCGGGCGGCGGTCCAGCCGTCGAGGCGCGGGAGCTTCGCCCGCAGGAAGGCGGCCTGCAGCGCGTCCAGCCGCGAGTTGTAGCCGGCCTCGCGATGGTGGTAGCGCACCTCGCTGCCGTGGTTGCGCAGGCGCCGGGCACGGGCGGCGAGGTCGTCGTCGTCGGTGGTGAGCAGGCCGGCGTCGCCCAACGCGCCGAGGTTCTTGGTCGGGTAGAAGGAGAAGGCGGCGGCGTCGCCCAACGCGCCGGCGGCGCGCCCGGCCCACGCGTCCGGCTGCGCTCCGGTGGCCTGGCAGCGGGCCCCGAACGCCTGGGCCGCGTCCTCCAGCAGCGCCACCCCGTGGCGGCGGGCGGTCGCACGGAGCTGCGCCATCGGCGCCAGCTCGCCGTAGAGGTGCACGGGCAGGATCGCGCGGGTCCGCTCGGTGACGGCCTCGGCGACCGCGTCCGGGTCGAGCAGGAACCCCTCGGGCGCGAGGTCGACGAACACGGGCACGGCGCCGAGGAGCAGCACCGTCTCGCTCGTGGCGAAGAAGGAGAAGGGCGAGGTGACGACCTCGTCGCCCGGGCCGACGTCGAGCGCCCGCAGCGCGATCGTCAGCGCGTCGGTGCCCGAGTTCAGTCCGACGGCGTGGCGTACGCCGAGGTAGGCGGCCGCCTCGGCCTCGAACGCCGCCACCTCGGGACCGAGCACGAACTGGCCCGAGGCGGAGACGCGCTGCCAGGCGGCGTCGAGCGCCTCGCGGAGCTCGGCGATCTCGGCGGCGAGGTCGAGCAGCGGCACGGAGTCGCGCGGGCTCGAGGGCACGGGGCATGCTACCAGCGCGTTCCGCGCGGGCGCCTCGGCGTTCGTCCCGGCTCGCACCGCCGACGCGTGTGTGGTGTGATGGCGCCCGTCCGCCGACCACCGGCGGCCTCGATCCAGAGCGGCCGAGGGACCTGGCCCCGCGACGCCGCAGCAACCAGCCTCCATCCAGGCGGGTGCTCAATCCAGCCGGCCGCGGGCGCGACGATCGCGCCGTTCCGGGAAGATCGGAGACGCCATGGACGACCGAACCCACGGTTTCGCCACCCGCGCGCTGCATGCCGGCACGCCGCCCGACCCCGTCGAGCGCAGCCGTGCGATGGCGATCCACGCGACGGCCGCGTACGCCTTCCGCGACGCCGCGCACGCCGCCGCCGTCTTCGCTGGCGACGACGACGCGAACCAGTACGGCCGCATGCACAACCCGACCACCGACGCGTTCGCCGAGCGGATGCGCTCCCTGGAGGGCGGCGTCGGGGCCGTGGCGCTCGCCTCCGGGCAGGCCGCGTCCGCGGCGGTGCTGCTCGCGCTGGCGCGACCGGGGGCGCGGGTGCTCCTGTCGCGCGAGGCGTTCGGTGGCACGTTCGCGCTGTTCCGGCGGTGGCTCGAGCCCTGGGGCGTCCGCTGCACGACGGTCGCGCCGACGGCCGAGGCGGTCGGCGCCGCCATGGGCCCGGACGTGGCGGCCGTGTGGGTGGAGACCATCGCCAACCCATCGCTCACGGTGCCCGACCTGCCGGCCGTGGCGGCCGTCGCGCACGCCGTCGGCGTCCCGCTGGTGGTCGACAACACGTGGGGGTGCGGCGGGTACCTGTGCCGACCGCTGGCGCAGGGAGCCGACCTGGTGGTGCACTCGGCCACCAAGTGGATCGGCGGGCACGGGACGTTCCTCGGCGGGGTGGTGATCGACGGCGGCGGCTTCGCCTGCGACGCGACCGGCGGAGCGGTCCGTCCCGTCGAGAGCGGCGCGGCTGCGGTCACGGACGTTGTGCCGGTCTGGCAGCGCGTCGGCGAGCTCGGCCTCTTCACGATCGGGGCCACGCTGTCGCCGTACGCCGCCGCCCTGGCGCTCCAGGGCCTCGAGACGCTCGAGGTCCGCTGCGCGCGCGCCTGCGCCAGCGCCGCCGCGTTGGCGGCGTGGCTGGCCGAACGGGTGGGACCCCATGCGGTCGGTTACCCCGGCTTGCCCGGGCACGCCTCCCACGCCGTGGCGCGCCGCGTCCTGCAGGGCGGGTTCGGATCGGTGGTGACGCTCGACCTGGCGGGCCGCGCCGAGGCCTTCCGGTTCCTCGACGCCCTCCGGGTCTTCAGCCTGGTCGCGAACGTCGGCGACGCCAAGAGCCTCGCGGTCCATCCCGGTACCACGACGCACGCGGGCCTGACGGAGGCGGAGCGGGCCGCGGCGGGCGTCCGCGGGGGAACGGTGAGGCTGTCCGTCGGCCTGGAGTCCGTCGACGACCTGCGGGCCGACCTCGCGGCCGCGCTGGCGGCCGCCGCGTGACCCCGTCCCGCCCCGGCGCGCCGCGCCGGTTGGTGCACGAGACCTGGGGCGACCACGCCGCCCTGATCGCCCGCAGCGAGCACGCGCGCGACGGCAGCGTGGGCACCGTGCGTCCGCAGGTCTTGGACGTGGCCACGCCGGCCGACCCGTTGGTGCTCGCGTCCGGCGCTCGGCTCGAGCACGTGGCGGTGGCCTACGAGGCCTACGGCGAGCTCGACGCGCGGGGAGACAACGCCGTCCTGGTCTGCCACGCACTGACCGGCTCGGCCCACGTCGCGGGGCGCCACGGCCCGGGAGAGGTCCCGGGCTGGTGGGACCCGCTGATCGGCCCCGGCAAGGCGCTCGACGTCCGCGAGCACTTCGTGGTGTGCTCCAACGTCCTGGGCGGCTGTTACGGCACCACCGGACCCACTTCGATCGACCCCGACAGCGGGCGGCCGTACGGACCCGGCTTCCCCCGCTTCACGGTGCGCGACATGGTGGAGGTGCAGCGCCGTCTGCTGGACCGCCTCGGCGTCGGCCGCCTGCGGGCCGTCATCGGCGGCAGCATGGGCGGGATGCAGGCGCTGGAGTGGGGCGCCACCCATCCGGACCGGGTGGGCTCGTTGGTCGCGATCGCCATCGGCGCGCGCCACTCGGCGTGGGCCATCGGCCTCAACGAGGTCGCGCGCCGCGCCATCGCCGCCGACCCCGCGTTCCAGGGCGGCGCGTACCGGCCGGAGCGCCAACCCGAGGCGGGGTTGGGGCTCGCGCGCGCCATCGCGATGCTGTCGTACCGGTCGTTCGACTCGCTGGAGGCGAGGTTCGGCCGCGACCGGGGGCCGGCCGACGAGGCCGGGCTCGCGGCGAGCTTCGAGATCTCTTCCTACCTCCGGTACCAGGGGGTCAAGCTCGCGCAGCGTTTCGATGCCAACACCTACGTGGGGCTGACGCTGGCCATGGACGACCACGACCTCGCGGCGGGCCGAGGCGCGCTGCGCGACGTGCTCCGGCGCATGACCATGCCGGCGTTGGTCATGGGCATCCCGAGCGACGTCCTGTACCCGGAGGCGGAGCAGCGGCAACTGGTCGAGGCGCTGCCCGACGCGCGCTACGCCCGGATCGTGTCGCCGCACGGCCACGACGCGTTCCTGATCGAGTTCCCGCAGGTGGCCGCCCACGTGCGGCGCTTCCTCGGCGACCGGGCGCCCCGCTGAGGCCGCGGACGGCGCCGGGCGTTCGGCGGCTCGGGGAGCGCCTCAGACGCCCGCGGCGTGCGCCGGAGGCGTGGGGCGGCCGGACGCGATCGAGTCCAGGCGCGTGCCCGCCATGAGCAGGCCGAGGGTCTCGGCGGTGGCCTCGGACGCCGGCAACTCGCCCATCACGCGCCCCTCGAACAGCACCAGGATGCGGTCGGAGAGGCTCATCACCTCGTTGAGGTCGGCCGACACGAGCAACACGGCGAGGCCGAGGTCGCGGGCCTTGACGATCTGCCGGTGGATGAACTCGATGGCGCCGATGTCGACGCCCCGCGTCGGTTGGGCCGCGACGAGCACGCGCGGCGCGCGTTCGAGCTCGCGCGCGATGATGAGCTTCTGCGCGTTGCCGCCGGAGTAGCTGCTGGCGAGGACGTCGGTGGCCCGCGGGCGGACGTCGTACCCCTCGATGATCGCGCGCGCGTGGGCGTCGATGGCGCTCAGGTCGAGCAGGCCGATGCGGTTCGCGTACGGCGCACGGTGGTGGTCGCCGAGCACCGCGTTCCATGCGGCCGTGTAGGGGCGCACCAGACCGCGCTCGTTGCGGTCCTCGGGAACGTGCGACACGCCCGCCTCGCGCCGGGCCCGCGCCGAGGTCTCGGTGACGTCGCGGCCATCGAGGCTGACGGTTCCGGCGTCGGCGGTGCGCAGGCCCGTGAGCACCTCGACCAGCTCCGTCTGACCGTTCCCTTCGATGCCGGCGATGCCGACGATCTCGCCGGCGCGCACTTGCAGGTCGACGTCGTCGAGGATCGGCTTGTGCTTGACCGGATGCCGCAGCCGCAGTCCACGGGCCTCGAGGCGCACCTCGGCGGGCTGGGCCGCGCCCTTGTCGACGCGCAGCAGTACCTCGCGCCCGACCATCATCGAGGCAAGGCGGCGCGTGTCCGTGTCGGCACGCGCGACGGTGCCGACCATCTTCCCGTCGCGCATGACGCTCATGCGGTCGCAGATCTCCATGACCTCGTCGAGCTTGTGGGAGATGAACACCACGGCGTGCCCGGCGGCCGCGTAGCCACGCAGGAACTCGAAGAGGCCGCGGGTCTCCTGCGGCGTCAGCACCGCGGTCGGCTCGTCCATGATCAGGATGCGTGCCTCGCGGAACAGCGCCTTCAGGATCTCGACCTGCTGCTGCAGGCCGACGGGCAGCTCGTCGATGCGCGTGTCCGGGTCGAGGTCGAAGCCGAAGCGGGCGATGATCTCCCGCGCCTTGCGGCGCGCGGCGCCGATGTCGAGCGCGGGCCCGCGGCGAGGTTCGGCGCCCAGCACCAGGTTCTCGGCCACGGTGAGGGTCTCGACCAGCATGAAGTGCTGGTGCACCATGCCGATCCCCTGGTCGATGGCGTCGCGGGCCGACGCCATGGTCACCTCGCGCCCATCGACCTCGATGCGCCCGGCGTCGGCGACCTGAAGGCCGTACAGGACCTTCATGAGCGTGCTCTTGCCGGCGCCGTTCTCGCCGATCAGCGCGTGGACCTCGCCCCAGGCGAGCTCGAAGTCGACGTGGTCGTTGGCGAGCACGAGCGGGAAGCGCTTCACGACGCCTTGCATGCGTACGGCCGGCGGCATGCGGCATGCTAGCACGCGCCAGGACGCGGTTCGGGTCCCGCCCGTGCTATGCTGTCGCTGCCGTCCGGGGCGTGAGCGTCGCCTCGGTGGTCGCCACGCCCGGTGCCGCCGGGCCGGTCGCCATGGGGGCGACACGGTTTCGACGGGGTTCGCCGAACGCGAGGCTGCGCGTCGCGGACGCAGCTGGCCGCGTCACCAAGCTGCAAACGCCATAACTGGCAACCAGAACTACGCTCTCGCGGCCTAAGGGCATGCGACGTCGCCCGGAGACCCCGCTTGTGGTCCGCCGGACCCGACGACCCGAAACAAGCTAGCGACCCGGCGCGGAGCGTCCGCCGGATAGCGAAACCCTAGGCGCCTAATCGCGCGGTGCGCATGCCATCGAGCCTGCCGCGTGCCGACGATCGATCGATGGCTACACGCGTAGACGCCCGCCGTAGGGGGCTCCGGACGCGGGTTCGACTCCCGCCGCCTCCACCACGCCACCGGCGCGCCGCCCAGCGGCGCGCCGTCGCGTAGCGCACTGCCGGGCTCAGGAGTCCAGCATGCGGCGCTGCAGCAGCGACTGCATCGAACGGGACTGCTCCGCGATCATGACGAGCAGCGCGTCGGCGTCGCGCAGCCGGTAGAGCACGCGCAGCGGGCCGTCGCGGACCACGCGGCCGTCGTGGAGCCCGAGGCGGCGGAGCTCCGGCAGCGACGAGCCGGGGGCCTCCTCCTCCGCGAGTGCCGAGAACAGGGTCTGAATTCGGTCCAAGAACTGGTCCGCCATGGCGGGGCCGCCGCGATCGTACGCCGCGGCGTACAGCTCGTCGAGGTCGCGCGCGGCCCCGTCGGTGAGCCACACCTGGCGGCTCATCCGTCGGCGTTCCGCAGCACGGCGATCGCCTCGTCGGCCCGCTGCAGCATCCCCTCGCGGGCCTGACGCTCGGCCAACGACAGCAGCTTGACGAGCGCGACCGTCTCCTGCAGCGCGTCGTAGGCGGCGACCGGCAGCATCACGGCGCGGGCCTCGCCGTTCTGGGTGATGACCAGCGCTTCCTGGCGCGCCTGCAGGTCGCGCAGGATCTCGGCGGCGTGGGCCTTCAGGTAGCTGACGGAGCGGACACGGTCTTCGAGTCGCATCATGGTATCGAATGTAGTCCGAATTCCGGACCCTTCGCAAGGTGGCGGCGCGGTGCCCGTGGTACCCTGCCGCCAAGCACGCATCCCGAACGGAGGAACCACCTGTGGCCGAGGTCATCCTGGAGAAGATCTACAAGCGGTTCGGCAACGTCACTGCCGTGAAGGACTTCAACCTGACGATCGCGGACGAGGAGTTCATGGTTTTCGTCGGCCCGTCGGGTTGCGGCAAGACCACGACGCTGCGCATGATCGCGGGCCTGGAGGAGATCTCCGAGGGCACGCTGAAGATCGGCGAGCGCGTCGTCAACGACGTCCCACCGAAGGACCGCGACATCGCGATGGTGTTCCAGAACTACGCCCTGTACCCGCACATGAACGTGCACCAGAACATGTCGTTCGGCCTGCGGCTGCGCAAGACGCCCAAGGCGGACATCGAACGGCGCGTGTCCGAGACCGCCAAGCTGCTCCAGATCGACCACCTGCTCGAGCGGCGCCCGCGCGAGCTGTCGGGGGGTCAGCGGCAGCGCGTCGCCCTCGGCCGCGCGATCGTGCGCGAGCCCAAGGTCTTCCTCATGGACGAGCCGCTGTCGAACCTCGACGCCAAGCTGCGCGTCGAGATGCGCGCGTCGATCAGCAAGCTGCACCGCAGGCTCGGCGTCACCACCGTCTACGTGACCCACGACCAGGTCGAGGCCATGACGATGGGTACGCGCATCGTCGTCATGAAGGACGGCCTGATCCAACAGGTCGACAGCCCGATCAACCTCTACGACATGCCGGTGAACAAGTTCGTCGCCGGGTTCATGGGTTCGCCCGCGATGAACTTCATGATCGGCACGGTGCAGAACGGCCACCTCAAGTCGCCCACGTTCGACCTGGCGGCCGGGCCGGAGCTGGCGCAGAAGCTCAAGGCCGTCGAAGGCAAGAAGGTCTACGTCGGGATTCGCCCGGAGAACCTCGGCCTGCGCGGCTACACCGCGATCCCCGAGAACCAGAACGTCATCAAGGCCAACGTCGAGGTCGTGGAGCCGCTCGGCGCCGAGACCCACATCCTGGCCAGCGTGGGCGGCGACCAGACCGTCGTGGCGCGCATCGATTCCCACGCGCGCGTCGCGGCCGGCGACCAGATCGACCTGCTGGCCGACCTGAAGTTCCTGCACGCGTTCGACATGGAGAGCGAGGCCAACCTCCGCTTCGCCTGACGCTCATCGTAGGCCTGGACGCCCCGGTCACCGACCGGGGCGTCTCCCATGGGACCCGCGAGGAGGAGACGCGCCGTCGTCGTCCGCGACCGCGTCGCGGCACCCGGCGGCGTTCGGGTAACCTCGGCGCATGGTCCTCGCGGCCCGCACCGTCCTGGCGGCCCTCGTCCAGGTCGACAAGCACTACGGTGAACAGACGATCCTCGCCGGCGCCGGCCTCGAGCTGCGGGCGGCCGAGCGACTGGCGCTCATCGGCCGCAACGGGTCGGGCAAGACCACGATCCTCCGGCTGCTCGACGGCAGCGAGTCGCCCGACGGCGGCGAGGTGGTCCGCCGCTCGGACGTGACCTTCGGACGGCTCGAGCAGGACGCACGTTTCGCCGTCGACGAAGTCACGATCGGCGCCGTGGGCGACGCCGCGTTCGCGCCGCTGGAGGCGCTGGAGGCCGAGCTGGCGAGGTTCGAGCGGGAGGGCCTGGACGACCCGGCGACCTACGCCGCGTGGGAGGAGCTCCACGAACGCTTCGAACGACGCGGCGGCTACGCCCGCCGCGCTCGCCGCGACGCCGTTCTGCACGCGCTGGGGTTCGCCGGCCGCGAGGGCGACGCGGTGGAACGCCTCTCCGGCGGCGAGCGCACGCGGCTCGGCCTCGCTCGCCTGCTCATGGCGCAACCGGACGTCCTGCTGCTGGACGAGCCGACGAACCACCTCGACCTCGAGATGCGGGCGTGGCTCGAAGGGTTCGTCGCGCGCTACCCCGGGGCCGCCGTCCTCGTGTCGCACGACCGCGCGTTCCTCGACGGCGCCTGCGACCGAACGGTGGAGGTGGACCGCGGCGAACTGCGCGTCGCTCCCGGAAACCCCAGCACGTACCGGGCGGCCCGGGCGGAGCAGGTCCGCATCGAAGCGCGGACCCGCGTCAACGAGGCGCGCGAACGCGAGCGCCTCGCGGAGGCCGCCGCCCGCATGAAGCGCTGGGCCGGCCAGAACGAGAAGCTGCACCGCCGCGCGCGTGCCATGGAGCGCCGACTCGAACGTTACGAGGCCGGGATGCTCGAGGAGGCGCGGCCGGATGCGCCCACGACCCGGTTCCGCTTCGTGGTACCGGCGAGCGCCGACATGGTCCTCCACGCGGAGCACCTCAGCGCCCGCTACGATCGCCCGCTGTTCGACGACGTGGAGGTGGTCGTTCGCCGCGGCGAACGGGTGGCCATCACCGGTCCGAACGGGGCCGGCAAGACCACGCTGCTGCGGACGCTCCTGGGCGAACGCGCGTCGGACGACCCGCGCGCGGCCATCCGCTGGGGGGTCCGCGTGCGCGTCGCCTACTACGACCAGGACCTCGGTGGGCTCGACCCCGACGCCCGGCTCCTCGACGAACTGGTGCGGCTGGTGGGCGACATGGAGGCCCACGACCTGCTCGGCCGCTTCCTGTTCCCATACCAGGCGCAGTTCAAGCGCGTCCGCGACCTGTCGGGCGGCGAGCGTGCACGCCTCGCGCTGCTGAAGTTGACGCTGTCCGAGGCGAACGTCCTGGTGCTCGACGAACCCACCAACCATCTCGACGTCGAGATGATCGAGGCCCTCGAGGCGGCGCTGGCGGGGTTCGACGGGACGCTGCTGCTGGTGTCGCACGACCGGCGCTTCCTGGATCGCGTCGCCACCCGCGTGTGGGAGATCCAGGACGGGCGCTTCCTCGACTACGAGGGAGACTGGTCGTTCTACCTCCGCAAGCGCGCGGAGCGTCGTGCGGCCGAGGAGCCGGCGGCGGACGAGGCCGCGCCACGCGGCGCCGCCGTGCGACCGGCGAGCCAGGCGGACGAGGTGGGCGACCGGCGCACCCCGTGGCGCCTGCGGCGCGACCTCGAGCATTGGGAGGGCGAGGTCGATCGCCTCGAACGGGAGCTCGACGAGGTCCGCCGGCTGCTCGCGGAGGGGGAAGCGGACGGCCGCTGGGCCGAGCTCGGGCGTCGCCACGACGCCCTGGAGGCCGACCTTCTCGCCGCGCTCAGCGCGTGGGACGGCGCCGCGTCGGCCCTGGCGGAGAAGACGGGCGGGTAGACTGCCGGCATGCGCGGCGCCCCGTTCCGTCGTGGGGCGCGCCTCGGGAGGCAACCATGCAGCGCGTCCGCTACCGGAGCTTCGATGGCGTCCATTGGGGCGAGGTCGACGGGGGTCGCGTCCACCAGCTCGTCGGCATGCTGGGTCGACCGAGCGGGCACGTCGTCGACCTCTCGGACGTGACGCTGCTCGCCCCCTGCGACCCGCGCGTCATCGTCTGCGTCGGGAAGAACTACGCAAGCCACGTCGCCGAGATGGGGGGCGACCCGGAGGACCTGCCGAGCGAACCGGGCATCTTCCTGAAGGGTCTGAACGCGCTCTCCGGGCCCGGCGACGACGTCCCGTACCCGGCCTGGACCCGGGAGCTGCACTTCGAGGGCGAGTTGGCCGTGGTCGTGGCGCGGACCATGCGCGACGTCGCCGTGGCCGATGCGCTCGACCACGTGCTGGGCTACACCATGGCGCTCGACGTGACGGCCCGGGACGCCCAGCGGCGCGACCTTCAGTGGGCCCGCGCGAAGTCCGCCGACGGGTTCTGCCCGGTCGGGCCCTGGCTCGAGACGGACCTCGATCCCGCCGACCTGCGCCTCCGCACCCGCGTGAACGGCGAGGTCCGGCAGGACGCCAGCACCCGCGACATGATCTTCTCCGTCCCGCAGGTCCTCTCGTACGTGAGCCGCTTCCTGACCCTGCAGCCTGGCGACGTCGTCTTGACCGGCACGCCCGACGGCGTCGGGCCGTTGGCGCCCGGGGACGTGGTCGAGGTGACGATCGACGAGATCGGCACGCTGCGGAACCAGGTCGCCGCCGACGAGCGTGCCTGAGCCCTTCCCGCTCGGGCGACCGGCCCGCCTCGCGGTGTTCGCGTCGGGCCGGGGCAGCAACCTCGCTGCACTCCTGGCAGCGTTCCCGCCTCAGGGGGTGGCCCACGGGGTGGCCCACGGGGTGGCTCACGGCGGCGCCACGGGCGGCGCCACGGGCGGCGCCACGGGCGGCGCCACGGGCGGCGCCGACGCCGAGGGCCGCATCGCGCTGGTGGTGTCCGACCGCGCCGATGCCGGGGCGCTGGGGCTGGCCCGTGCGGCCGGGGTGGAGGCGCTCCACCTGCCGTTCGGTCGCGATCGCCACGCCTTCGAGGAGGCGGCACTGGACGCGCTGGCCCGCCGGCGCATCGACCTGGTCCTCTTGGCCGGGTTCATGCGCGTGCTGTCGCCCGCCTTCGTCGACGCGTGGCGCGGTCGCCTGCTCAACGTGCATCCCAGCCTGCTGCCCGCCTTCCCTGGGCTGCACGCGGTGGAGCGCGCGCTGGCCGCCGGTGCCACCCATGCCGGTTGCACCGTCCACTTCGTGGACGCCGGCGTGGACACCGGTCCCGTGATCGGTCAACGCGCGGTCGCGGTGCTCCCGGACGACGACGTGGAGGCGTTGCGCGAGCGCATCCAGGCCGCCGAGCACCAGCTGTTCCCGGCCTGCGCGCGCGCCGTGCTGCGCGGAGAGCGTCGCTGGCACGACCCGGAGGCCCGGCCGTGAGCGGCGCCCGCGTGCTGGTCGTCGGCGGTGGCGGACGCGAGCACGCCTTGGCCTGGTGGATGGCGCGCAGCCCGCGGGTGGCCGAGGTGGTCTCGGCGCCCGGAAACGCCGGCAGCGCCGAGATCGGGCCCCGTTGGCCCGTGCCCGAGGGACTCGCCGACCCGTCGGCCGTCGCGCGCCTGGCCGACGACGCCGAGCGGGCCGGCGTGGACCTGGTGGTCGTCGGTCCCGAGGCGCCGTTGGCTGCGGGCCTGACCGACGAACTGCGGCGCCGCGGCGTCCCCGTGTACGGTCCGAGCGCCGCCGCCGCCCGCTTGGAAGCGTCGAAGGCGCACGCGAAGGCGTTCATGGCGCGCCACGCGATCCCCACGGCCGACGCCGTCACCTGCGACGCGGCCGGCGCGGCCCATGACGCCGTCGACGCGTTCGCCAGGGCCGGCGACGGGCGCGTCGTCGTGAAGGCCAGCGGACTGGCGGCGGGCAAGGGTGTGACCGTCGCGGACGATGCGGCCTCGGCCCACGCCGCCGTCGACGCGGCCTTCGCCGGCGGCGAGCGCGAGGTGGTGGTCGAGGCCTTCCTGGACGGCCGCGAGGCGAGCCTGCTGGTCGTGTGCGACGGCGAGCGCGCGTTCCCACTCCCGCTGGTCGAGGACCACAAGGCCGCGTGGGACGGCGATCGTGGTCCCATGACCGGCGGCATGGGGGCGGTGGCGCCGGCCGAGCCGCTGCGGCCCGCGGACCGCGAGGCCGTACTCGGCGGCATCGTCGGGCGCACCCTCGATGCGCTGCGCGACGAGGGCCGCCCGTTCGTCGGCACCCTCTTCCTCGGGCTCATGCTGACCGCGAACGGGCCGCGGCTTCTGGAGTACAACGTGCGTTTCGGCGATCCCGAGCTTCAGGCGCTCGCGCCGCTGCTCGAGTCCGACCCGTTCGCGCTGCTGGCGGGAGCCGCGGCGGGCCGGTTGCCGGCCGAGGCACCGCGCTGGCGGCCCGGCGCGTCGGCGTGCGTCGTCGTGGCGGCCCCGGGCTACCCGGAGGACCCGCGCCTCGGCGGTCGGATCGACATCCCCGGCGACCTGGGCGAGGGCGTCCAGGTGTTCCACGCCGGAACGTCCCGGGCTCCGGACGGGTCGCTGCGCGCGTCCGCCGGCCGCGTGCTCGGGGTGACCGCCGTCGGACACGACCTGGCCGCCGCCGTCGACGCGGCCTACGCGGCCGTCGATCGCATCCATCTGCCGGGCGCGCACGTCCGGCGCGACATCGGCCGCCGGCGTCGGGGTTGGTAGGCTCGGCGCCATGTTGGACGACCGCGCCACCCTGCACGCCCGCGACCGGCACGGCTTCCTCGAGCGCCTCGCGGCGCTGCCGGAGGCGTACGACGGCCCCGATGGGGTCCTCCCGGGGCCGCACGGCCTCGACCCCGGCGGCGCGGCCGCCGTCCTGACCCCCCTGCTCGCCGAATGGTTCGGCGGTCGTCACGTCGGCGCGGGCACCCAGTTCCTGACCCGGGACGGAGGGTCGGGCGGCGAGAGCGCGCTCGCAGCGCCGGCGGCCGGCGGCCCTCGCCAGGTGCGGGTGATCCTCGGTGACTCGGGAGACGCCGAGCCGGTCGGACACGACGCCGCCCAGGTCGTGCGCGTACCGGGCGACGCCACCTACCCGTACCACCTCGTGCGCTACCTCGCGTTCGCGACCGGTCGCGCCGATGCCGGAACCCGCCTGGCGACGGCGCTTCGAGCCGTGGCCGAGGCCGCCGACCCGGAACGCCCGACCGAACGCAACCCGGCCAAGACGCTGGCCTGGGCGTTGTGGCAGCGGGTCCCCCTGCTCGTGTCGGGGCGCCTCGCCGCGGCGGCGCAGCCGCTCGTGCAGCAGACCTTCGCGCGCGTGGGCAAGGCCTTGGCCATCCCCAGCGGTCCTCACGGCGAGATCGTCGCGGCGGCGGCGTTCGAGGGTCGGCACGCGTTGGGCGACGACCTGGTCGCCCTGGTGCTCGGCCGCGGCGGAGGGGAGACGGAGATCGTCGAGGAGGTGCTCGCGACCCGCGTCGCCCAGGTCGAGCGCTTGGTCGCGGGCGGCGGCTGGTTGCCCCCGGCCGACGCCGACCCCGTCGTCGACGGCGTCGTCGCGTGGTACGCCGCCACCTGGGTGGCCGCGTACGGGGCGCTGCTGGTCGAGCTCGACCCGGCCGACGACGGCGTGTACGGCCGCCTGCGCGCGGTAGCATGAGCCGCATGTCTGGCCACCGCGCCTGGCCGTTCGCGGCCCTCCTGATCCTGGTGGCGGCGTGCGCGCCGGCCCCCGACCCCGGTCGCGTCGACGTGCAGCAGCTCATGGCAGCGCCATCGAGCTACCCGCAGGAGACGGGCCTGCGCTGGTCCTACCTGCGCGATGGCGCGCGGCTCGATGCGCCGCGCTACGTCGAGACGGTCGAGGGACCGGCGGTCGTCGACGGCGACGTCTGGATCGCGTTCCGCCTGGTGGGCGGCGGGCAGGACACGACCCACTTCCGGCAGTTCCGCCCCGACGGCGTGTTCCTGCGGCGCCAGACGCGGCCCGGTGGCAGCATCACCTTCGACCCGCCGATCCTGGAGCTGCCCGCCGAGGGCGAACTGCGCGTAGGCGCGGTCTGGGGCGGCAACACCACGTCCCGCTGGGACTTCCCGCAGGCGCCGCTGGGACAGCGTCGCTTCGACCTGCAGATCGAGTACGTGTACATGGTCGTCGACCGGCGCGAGGTGGCCGTGGCCGGCCGCTCGTACGACGTGTTCGTGATCTCGCGCACCACGCGCACGTTCGACGACGAAGGGGCCATCACCGAGGAGTTCACGCAGCAGCTGTGGTTCGCCCTCGGGGTCGGCAAGGTCCGGCACGAGAACGGGTGGTTCCTGGTGGAGACGAACTTCGAGGCCGGGCGGCCGACGCCGTGAGCGAGCGCGCCGTGCGGTGAGACCTGGGTCCTCCGACACCGTTCGCCCGCCGCGTCCCGGGTAGGCTTCGGGCGCCGGGTGCAGGGGAGGAGCGATGAGCGGACTGCTCGACCACATCACCACCTCGGCGGACGTCTCCCGCCTGCGGCGCGATCAGCTGCCGCAACTGGCCGAGGAGCTGCGCCGCGAGATCATCGGGGTCTGCTCGGAAACGGGTGGGCACCTGGCGTCGAGCCTCGGCGCCGTCGAGCTCACGGTCGCCCTGCATCACGTGCACGACAGCCTGCGCGACCGGATCGTGTGGGACGTCGGGCATCAGACGTACGGCCACAAGATCCTGACCGGCCGCCGCCACCTGATGCGCCAGATTCGCAGGGCGGGCGGGCCGGCCGGCTTCACCACCAGCAGCGAGTCGCCGGACGACGCGCTCACCGTCGGCCACGCGTCCACCTCGCTCGCGGCCGCGCTCGGCATGGCGCTGGCGCGCGACGCCCGCGGCGCTCCGTACGACGTGGTCGCCGTGATCGGCGACGGCGCCCTCACCGGCGGCATGGCGCTGGCGGCCCTGAACCAGATCGGGCACCTGAAGCCCCGGATGACGATCATCCTGAACGACAACGAGATGTCGATCAGCGAGAACGTCGGAGCGCTGAACGCCTTCATGCGCCGGTTGCAGGTGCAGCCCTGGTTGCAGCGCGCGGAGTCGCGCGGCAAGGCGGCGCTGCGGGACCTGTGGGCCCCGCTGGCCGAGTTCGGCAGCCGCGCGAAGAAGGCGACCCGGCGCTTCTTCGACCCGGCGTCGAACAACCCCTTCCACGCCATGGGCCTGCGCTACGTCGGCCCCATCGACGGGCACGACGTCGAGCAGATCGCGTTCTACCTGGCGCACATCCGTGAGCTCGAGGGACCGACGATGCTGCACGTCGTCACCCGCAAGGGCAAGGGCTACGGCGTCGCCGAGGCCGACCCGATCACCTGGCACGGCGCGTCGCGGTTCGACGCCCAGAACCCCGTCGCGGCGGGGAAGGGCTACCAGTGGGCGGACGCGTTCGGCGACGCGGCGACGCGGCTCGCGGACCACGACGACCGCGTGTGGGTGATCACCCCGGCCATGCGCGAAGGTTCCGGCCTGGTGGGCTACAGCCGTGCGCATCCCGGCCGATACCTCGACGTCGGGATCGCGGAGGACGTCGCGGTGACGACGGCGGCGGGACTGGCCCTGCGCGGCGAGCGTCCGCTCGTGGCCATCTACAGCACGTTCCTGCAGCGCGGGTACGACCAGGTCATCCACGACGTCGCGCTCGAATCGCTCGACGTCGTCTTCGCCATCGACCGGGCGGGCCTCGTCGGCGCGGACGGCATGACCCACCAGGGCGTGTACGACCTCGCCTACCTACGGCCGATCCCCGGCCTCTCGATCGCGATGCCACGGGATGCCGAGGAACTCCGCGGCATGCTCCGAGGAGCGCTCGAACGCGGGGGACCGGTGGCCGTTCGCTGGCCGCGCGGATCGGTGGCGCCCGCCGTGGAGCGACCCGTCGACGACTGGTCCGCCGTGCCGTGGGGCCAGTGGGAGGTCGCGTCCGGGCCGAGCGACCCTGCCGACGCCGCCGTGGTGGTCCTGGCGTTCGGCGTCACGCTCCAATACGCGCTCGCCTCCCTGGGGCAGGAGCGCGATGTGACGGTCGTGAACGCGCGCTTCCTGAAGCCGCTGGACGGGGCCTTCCTCGCCCGCTGCGCGGCCGCTGGCGTGCCCGTCGTCACCGTCGAGGACCACGTCCTCGCGGGCGGCTTCGGCTCCGCGGTCGCCGAGCACCTCAGCGACGCGGGGGCGCCGCTCCCCCTGCGGCGTCTGGGCATCGCGGACCGCCACGTGCCCCACGGCGACCCGCAGCAGCAGCACGAGGAGCTCGGGTACGGACCCCGGGGCATCGCGGTCGCCGTCGGCGACCTCCGCGGGGCGCGTGCCGCCTCGGGCGAACCACCGCCCGAGTGGTCCGAGCCGGCGGCCGTCCGTTGACACCCCGCGACCCGCGCGGGTATCCTGCGGGTCGCGCTCGCGCGCCGCTGGGCATCGTGTCCGACGGCGTCGCGTCGCTCGCGGAGCGGTAGTGTAGCGGTTAGCATATCTGCCTGTCACGCAGAAGGTCGCGGGTTCAAATCCCGTCCGCTCCGCCAGTCGGCCAAGTAGCTCAGTTGGTAGAGCATACGACTGAAAATCGTAGTGTCGGCAGTTCGACTCTGCCCTTGGCCACCACGATCGGACGAGGCGCCCCAGGGCGCCTCTCCGGCGCGCCAATGTAGCTCAGCGGTAGAGCAGCCGATTCGTAATCGGCAGGTCGTCGGTTCAAATCCGACCATTGGCTCCAGCGAAGCCGTCCGCGACGGCACTCGGCGGACACGATCCCCGGAACGGGGATCGTGTCCGCGGCGTTCCGTGCGCTCGCCGGATCGCGGCCCGGCATCCCTCGGCTCGGACCGCGAGCTCACGGACGAGGGGCAGTGGGCGCCGGCGGGCTCGTCAGCCGAACGGCGCCAACGGCAGCGGGTCCGTGCCGACGTCGTGCGGGCGCACCATGACGACGGGGACGACCACCATGCGCAGCAGGCGATCGGCGACGCTGCCGAGCAGCGCCCGCGACAGGCCGCTGCGGCCGTGGGTGGCCATGACGACGGCGTCGACGTCCTCCTCCTCGACCAGGTCGGCCAGCTCCTGGGCCGGATCGCCGAAACGCACCGCGAGGGACACCTGGTACCCGGCCTCGGCGAGCCGGCGCACGTCGTCCTCCATCGCGTCGATGACCTCCTCGCGCGTCGAGACCCACGCCTGGCTCTGGTAGATCGGGTGGCGCGTGCCCTCCTGGTCGCGCCACGGCATGGCGGCGGTCTCGCTCCAGCCCGCGATGACGGAGGGCGGCGGCAACGGCCCGGTCACGCCCTCCGGCACCGGGGCCACGTGCGCGACCGTGACGTGGGTCGTGTCCGGATCGAACAGGCGTCCGACCGTCCGGAACGCCATGCGACCGAAGTCGGATCCGTCCAGCGGCAGCAGCACCTTGCGCTTCGGCATGACGGCCTCCTCGCTCAGAATCGCTCCGTGACGGTGCGCGCCTCGACGAACAGCCGCAGGTAGTCCGGTCCGCCCGCCTTGCTGTTGGAGCCGGACAGCTTGAAGCCGCCGAACGGCTGTACGCCCACCAGCGCGCCGGTGATCTTCCGGTTCAGGTACAGGTTCCCGACGTGGAACTCGCGCCGCGCCCGCTCGAGCCGCGCGCGCGAACGGCTGATCAGGCCGCCGGTGAGACCGAACTGGGTGTCGTTGGCGATGTGCAGGGCGTGGTCGAAGTCGCGCGCTCGGAGGACGGCGACGACCGGGCCGAACACCTCTTCCTGCGCCAACCGCGCGCCTGGGTCGACGTCGGCCACGATGGTCGGCGCCACGTAGTAGCCCTCGGCGAAGCCCTCCGCGCGACCGCCTCCGAGCACCACCCGGCCCTCTTGCCGGCCCACCTCGCAGTACCCGAGCACGCTCTCGTACTGCGACTCGCTCACCAGCGCCGTCACGTCGAAGTCGTCCGTCGCCGGCCCGATCGACAGGCGGCGGGTCGCCTCCACGAACGCCTCGAGCATGGCGTCGTGGACCTCGTCGACCACGATCAGCCGGGACATCGCCGAGCACTTCTGACCGTTGAAGCCGAACGCAGACACGGCGGCCGCGGCGGCCGCCTGCTCGAGGTCCGCCGTCTCGTCGACGATCAGGCCGTCCTTGCCGCCCAGCTCCATGAAGGTCTTCTTCAGGTGGCGCTGGCCGGGGTGCACCTTGGCGGCGCGCTCGTGGATGCGCAGGCCGACGCCGACCGAGCCGGTGAAGTTCACGAAGCGCGTACGCGGGTCGTCGACCAAGCGGTCGCCGAGCGAGCGATCGGTCAGCGTCAGCAGGTTCACGACGCCCGCCGGCCAGCCGGCTTCCTCGATGCACTCCAGGAAGACGCCCGCGATGACCGGTGTCACGCGCGACGGCTTCACGATGACCGTGTTGCCGGCCGCCACGGGGCCGATCGTCATGCCCACGAGGATCGCCAGCGGGAAGTTCCACGGCGGGATCACGACGCCGACGCCGATCGGCTCGAGGGTGGTGACGTTCTCCTCGCCGGGGTAGGGCACCGTCACGCGCGGGCCGTCGAGCTCGAGCGCCATGCGGCCGTAGTACTCCACGAAGTCGATGGCCTCGGCGACGTCGGCGTCGGCCTCGCGGTAGTTCTTGGCGGCCTCGTACGTCTCCCAGGCCGAGAGCTCGAGGCGGCGCCGGCGCATGACCGCGGCGAGCTTCCACATGGCGCGCGCGCGGTCGGCCGCGGGCCAGCGCGACCAGGTGGCGTAGGCGGTGGTGGCCGCGGCGAACGCCCGTTCGACCTCCGGCGCGCCGGCGTCCACCGCGTGGCCCACGATCTGCGATGGGCGCGCGGGATCGACCGACGCGAAGGTCCTGCCGGTGTGGACCCGTTCGCCGTCGATCCACAGCGGCCAGGTGGCACCGAGCCGGTCGGCCACGGCATCGAGGGCGGCGCGGTAGGCGTCGCGGGCGTGAGGGTCGCGGAAGTCGGTGAACGCCTCGGGGCGGAACGGGACGACGGTGGACATCGAAGCCTCCTTCGTAGTGTCAGCCCAGCATCCCACGCAGGACCACGACCGCGTTGGCGGGGCGCTCGGCGAGCCGACGGCTGAAGTAACCGTACCAGTCCGCACCGACCGGCACGTACACGCGCACGGGCAGCCCCTCGTCGACGAGGCGGCGCTGCAACCGCGGCCGCACGCCGAACAGGAGCTGAAGTTCGAAGCGGTCGCGACCGAGCCCCGCGCCGCGCGCGAAGGCGGTGGTCTCGCGGATCAGTGCCTCGTCGTGGGTGGCCACGTTGACCTTCGCGCCCAGCGCCCACGCGTGCTCGCACGCGCTCACGAAGGCCCGCCGGATCGCCTCGACCTCCTGCAACGCCACGTCGGCGCGCTCGTGGTACGCACCCTTGACGATGCGGACCTCGCCGCCGGCCGGGCCGGCGCGGAGCAGGGCGTCCAAGTCGCCCGGCGTGCGGTGGAGGTACGCCTGCAGGACCGTCGACGTCGCACGGGCACCGGCGTCGTGGAGACGGCCGAGCAACCTCAGCGTGGCGTCGACGAAGCGGTGGTCCTCCATGTCGAGACACACGCGCCCGCCCGCCGCCTCGGTCCGCAGCGCCAGCGCCACCGCCAGCTCCACGGCGAG
>ERZ869909.1407-NODE-1407-length-19554-cov-273.020588_pt1 | contig 19554 bp, 16 predicted proteins | sample MGYA00520892_ERZ869909 | MGnify/ENA primary metagenome ERZ869909 (study PRJEB32215, sample SAMEA104723947) | bioreactor metagenome | biome: bioreactor; feature: anaerobic bioreactor; material: water | place: China | collected 2015-03-12 ...
GCGTGGAGTACCGCATGGCCACCCGCGACGGCGGCTGGAAATGGATTATGTCGGTCGGCGGTATCGTCGAGCGCGATGCCGAAGGATGTGCGACACGCATGATCGGCACCCATACCGACATCGACGCGCTCAAGCGTACCGAGGCGGAGTTGGAGCGCTTCCGTTTCATCATCGAAAACGCCGGACAGGAGATGTATCTTGTTCGACCCGATGGCTCGTTTTTCTACGTGAATCAGGCTGTGGCGAACAATCTCGGTTACTCGCAGGGCGAACTGATGACCATGAGCGTGCCCGACATTGACCCGATGATCGACAGTGGCGCCTTCCGAGCGCATTTCGAGGCGCTGAAGGCGGGCGATCTCCCTCGTTTTGAGACGGTGCATGTCTCCCGCAGCGGGCGGCAGGTGCCGAAGGAGGTCAAATCGGTTTACCTGCGGATGGGGGACGAGGAGTACGTATGCGGTTTTGCGCAGGACATCACTGAGCGCAAGCAGGCTGATGAAGCGCTGTTTGCGCTCAATGCCGACCTGGAACGAAGAGTCATCGAGCGTACGGCTCAGTTGGAGGCCGCAAACAAGGAACTCGAGGCATTCTCCTACTCGGTGTCGCATGACCTGAAGGCGCCGCTAAGAGGGATTGCCGGCTACAGTCAGTTGCTGCAGGAGTCCTGTGGCGAACGTCTCAACGAGGATGAGCGGGCATTCGTTGCCCATATTCGTCGCGGGGCCGGTCAGATGCACGAACTCATCGAGGATCTGCTTGCATACTCGCGTGAGGATCGTCGGCATACCGAGCGGCATGACGTTGAGTTGCGGCCGCTGATCGAGTCGGTGATCGGGTTGCTTTCCGATGAGGACCGCAGGCGCTGCCGTTTCGAATACGACCTCGCGGTGACCAACCTGCGCACCGACCGTGATGGTCTTGGCCTGATTCTGCGCAATCTCTGCGAGAACGCGATCAAGTTCTCGAAGGATGCAGGTGACCCGCGGATCGTTATCGGGTCGTGCAGGCGTGATGACAAAGTGCTGATCTGGGTCGAGGACAACGGAATCGGATTTGACATGAAGTACCATGACAAGATATTCGACATTTTCCAGCGTTTGCACCACGCCGAGACCTATGCGGGGACCGGTGTTGGCCTCGCGCTTGTATCGAAGGCGGCGCAACGGCTGGGTGGCCGGGTATGGGCCGAGAGCGAACCTGGCGATGGTGCCCGCTTCTTTGTGGAGCTTCCCCAATGACGCAGCAGGAATTTCCGCCTCCCATCTTGCTTGTCGAGGACAATCCGGTTGACCTTGACCTGACCATGAGGGCGTTCTCGCGCAAACGTCTCGGCAACCCGATCGAGGTCGCGCGCGATGGTGAAGAGGCGCTTGGCTATCTCGATCGATGGGAAGCGGGCGAACCCCTGCCTGCCGTCATCTTGCTCGACATCAAGCTCCCACGGGTCGATGGGCTTCAGGTGCTCGAAAGGCTGAAAGCGCACGAGCGATTCGCAAAGATACCGGTGGTAATGCTCACTTCGTCGGATGACAACTCCGATCTTTGCCGCGCCTACGATCTCGGGGTGAATTCCTACATCGTCAAGCCGGTGGATTTCGGCAAGTTCATGGCGGTGGCCGAACAGATCGAGCTGTACTGGTGCGTGCTCAATCGCACCCCTCGCTAGGAATCGGGATGCGTCTGCTGCACGTCGAAGATGACTCGAACGACCTCGAGATTGTCGCCCGAACGCTGAAAAAGCGCCTGCAGGTGGGCGAGCTGGTGGCTGCACCGACGCTCGCGGCCGCGCGCGCCGCGCTCAGCAACGGCGCTTTCGACGTCTTGCTGCTCGATCTTCACCTGCCCGATGGTGAAGGATTCGAGCTTCTCGAACAGCTGCGCGAACGTGGAAATGCCATCGCTACCGTGGTGCTTACCGGAGATGGCGAGGAAGCCGCGGTGCGCGGCGCACTCAAGGCGGGTGCCGACGAGTTCCTGGTCAAGGATCCCGGCTATTTCGATCATCTTCCCGAGGCGATTCGCACCGCACAACGCAAGGCGGCGAACAAACTCGTCGAGAGCGAGCGCCGCTTCCGGGCGTTGTTCGAGCGGACCCCCTCGATTGCGGTGCAGGGTTACGATCGCGAGCGCCGCGTCATTTACTGGAATCGCGCGAGCGAGGAGATGTACGGTTTCAGCGCAGAGGAGGCGGTTGGCCGGCGACTGGAAGATCTCATCATTCCCGCCCCAATGCGCGAAGGGGTTGTCAGTGCGATCGAAGCCTGGTTGGGTGACCGAAGTCGGCCGGTGGAGGCGGGCGAGCTGACGTTGAAACGCAAGGACGGCAGTCCGACACACGTTTTCTCCAGCCATGTGCTGCTCGATGGTCCCGGCGGTGAGCCGGAGCTCTACTGCATCGACGTCGACCTGAACCGGCAGAAGCAGGCCGCCAGCGAGCTCGAGCGATCCGAAGCACAGCTTCAGCAACTCGCACATTACGACCCTCTGACCGGTCTCCCGAACCGCACGCTTGCGCTGATACTGCTTGAGCAGGCGTTGAATCATGCCCGGCGGCATGGTCATGGTGTGGGCGTGCTCTTCGTTGATCTCGACCGGTTCAAGAACATCAACGACAGCTTCGGCCATCCGGTCGGCGACGAGTTGCTGAAGCAGATTGCGAAAAGACTCGCCACGAGGGTGCGGGCAGAGGATACGCTCGCTCGCCTCGGTGGCGACGAGTTCCTGCACGTTCTGGAAAGACTCGAAGATCCGAGCGAGGCCGGTCTTGTCGCCGAGTCACTCATTGCTCTGCTCGACATGCCCTTCACGCTGTCCGGAGGGCAGGAGGTCTACGTCGGCACGAGTGTGGGCATCAGCATTTTTCCGCGTGACAGCGATACCCCTGTGGGGTTGATCCAGCATGCCGACGCCGCGCTTTACAAAGCGAAGGAAGATGGGCGCAAGACCTTCAGCTATTTCACCGCAGAGCTTGGTGTGGCAGCCCAGAAACGCATTGAGCTGGAAACGCGTCTGCGACGAGCGGTCGAGCGTGAGGAGTTCATCCTGCACTATCAACCCAAGCTTGCCGTTGACGGTGGTCGCATCATCGGTTGCGAGGCGCTGCTCCGCTGGCTCAGTCCGGATCTCGGCCTTGTGCAGCCATCGGATTTCATACCGGTTGCCGAGGAAACCGGGCTGATCGAAGCGATCGGTGAATGGGTGTTGCGCAAGGCTTGCCGACAGGCGGTACAGTGGAGCAGACACGGTCTCCCCGAGCTCGATGTTGCCGTGAATCTGTCCGCACGCCAGCTCTGGCAGGCTGAGTTGCCGGTGCGTATTGCCGGAATTCTGCACGAGACGGGTCTCGATCCGAACCGTCTGGAGCTCGAGTTGACCGAGAGCGTCATCATGGGGCAGGAGACGCTTGCTGCAGAACGGTTTGGACAACTCAAGTCACTTGGTGTAAAACTCGCCATCGACGACTTTGGTACCGGCTACTCGTCGCTGGCCTATCTGAAGCGATTTCCGATCGACGTGCTCAAGATCGATAGAAGCTTCGTTCGGGATATTCCCGATGACGCCAACGACATGGCGATTGCCGCCGCGATTGTGGCAATGGCGCGCGCGCTGCGACTGACGGTGGTCGCGGAAGGGGTCGAAACCCTCGCGCAGTTGGCGTTTTTGGCCGAAAAGGCGTGTTACGCGTATCAGGGCTATTTGTTCAGCCCGCCAGTGCCTGCCGAAGACTTTGAGCGTTTGCTTGCTGCTGATTCAGCGCGAAAACCTTGAGCGGAGCGCCAGATGTGCGCGCGTTTGCGTCTCGGTGCGCTCTCTGGTGCGATGCCTTTACCGCTCAAAGAGCGGTGCCAGCGATTTCTTGCGATAACGTGAAGACTTAATGATGAACGATCAGGAACCAATCTCCCCGCGCAGGCGGCTGCAAATGCTGCTCGCCATTCCCGATGGCGAGCGCACCGATGCGGAATGGGACGAGCTGAATGAGCTTGAGATTTCCCTCTCGCCGGTCAATCGTGTCGGCGCCCCGGAACCGGTTTCAGCGGGGGCTGGAGCTTCGGCGCGCAAACGTGCAGCCAAAGGTCCGTCTCCGGCGCGAAGCAAACCGCAGAAACCGGCCAACGTCGAAAAGCCGGCGGCCGCAGCGGCCAAGAAGCCCTTTCGTCGCAGTCCGCGCCGTCGGGCCAAGGGAGGCGGCGGGACTGGTGCAGGCGGTGGCGGCGAGGGGCCGAAGGGTGATGCATCTGCTTCCTGATCGGACTGGTCGTCGATGCGTGCCGATGGTGCGCAAAGCATCGTCCTGAGGGGTTGTCTTGCTGCGTCCGGCGTATCTTCCGGAACGCTGACCGCGGCTACCGCGAGTCTCAGAAAGTGTGCGACAGCCGCAGCCCCGCGAACCAGCTGCGGGGCGGGCCAGGCTCGTAGAAGCGCTCACCCGCAGCGCCCACGATGACTGATGCGACATGCCGCCTGTCGGCGAGATTGTCGATTCGGAACGTTTGCCCGAAGGTCCAGGGCCCCTCCTTTTGCTCGGCGTTCGCCGACAAATGAAGCAGAGTGTGTGCCGGCGCAGGACGTGCCCGGTTGCGGTCCTCGACCCAAAGGCGCCCGCGATGCTCCGCCTCCAGCCCGACGCGGACCCCCTCTGCCGGTCGCCATGCGATTTCCCCGTAAGCAGTCAGCTTCGCGATACCCGGCATGCGGTTGCCGCGGTCGATGTGATTGTCGCCGGACTCGAACCCACGGGTGTAACGGGCGTCGATGAGAGTAACGGCACCGCTAGCGCTCAAGCCAGCGCCCAGTTCGGTCGCGAATCCGAACTCCAGCCCGTCGCGCCGGGTTCGGGCAGCGTTGGTGTGACTGGTGCGGCCGCCCGCCGAGGCGGAGACCACGATTTCGTTGCGGGTGTCGATCGAGAACAGCACCAGGTCGAAGCGGGTGTTCGCACCGTTGCGATGCTTTAGACCGACTTCCCACTGTCGGCTACGCGAAGGCCCCAGCGCGAAGTTGAAACCCGATTCCGGCGTCGCGTAAGAGAGTTCGTTCAGGGTTGGCGTTTCGAATCCGGTTCCCATGCTCGCGAATACCTGGATGGAGGGGGAGAGTGCATAGGCCAGCCCGACTGCAGAGGTGATGCGGGAGAAGGCGAGCCGGCCACTGTCGTCTGGGTTGCCGGCTGCGATGTAGCGGTCGCGAACCTCGAATTGCACCTGGTTGTAACGGACTCCGCCCGACCAGGTCCACGGCCCGTCGGCCCAGCTTGCGAGCACATAGGGAGCGAGACTGCTGACCGAGTTCGACTCGTCCCGACGCAGCGCACCGCGCACGCCGATCCTGTCGCCGATGAAGTTTTCGAAACCGCGGCGCACGTCCTTCGAACGCTCGAAGTCGACGCCAGCCGAAACATTCGCGAAGGCGGTGCCAAGATCCATGTCGCGCGACCAGCGCAAACCCAATCCCTCGAAGCGCCGGTCGAGGTCGATCACTCCACCGGCATGACGCGGATTGGCTTGCGGTGCCACCGGGATCGACTGGAACTGAACCACCCGCCGGGTGCCGCCATGAAGGTTGAGGGTGAGCTCGTTGTCGCCCACCGTGTGCACCATACGGACACCACCCTGCAGGTGGCGTATCCGCTTGCGGGTGTTGAAGTCCCTCGCGGGCGCTTCGGTGGTGCGGGGCTGGTCTCGCCATGTGTTGTAGCTCAGGCCCTGAGGGTCATCGGTGTAGGGCTGCGTCAAGGAATTGGCGACCAGAGTCAGTCGCAGATCATCGGCCGGGTTTAGGTCGAGCTTGGCAAAGCCGGTGTCACGGCGGGCGGCGCTGTGTCTCTGAAATCCGCTCGTCTCGAAGCGTGACGAATCGAAGAGGTAGCCGACTCCCCCTCGCTCGCCTTCGGCGCGAAGGCCGAAGCGGCGGGTACCCCAGGCGCCGGCCAGAGCCTGGGCCTCCAAGCGGGGTGGTCCGCTTCCGGTCCTGGAGTGGAAGCGTATGACGCCGCCAGCATGGTTGCCCTCGAGTGCGGCAAAGGGTCCGCGGATGACCTCGGCCCGCTCCACTGTGTCGAGGTTGAATAACGCGGCCTGACCCTGACCGTCCGGATTGCTAGCCGGGATACCGTCGCCTATCAGCCGGACGCCGCGCACGCCGAAGGCGGTGCGACTGCCGAAGCCGCGCACCGAGATCTGGAGGTCTTGCGCGTAGTTGTGGCGGTTGCGGGCGATGACTCCCGGCACCCGTGACAGCAACTCGGAGGCATTGACGCCGACGATGCTGCCGCGGAACTCGTCGGCGTCGACAACGTCGATGGCGTAGGGACGTTCGAAGCTTTCATCCACGAGGGGTGTGTCGGTCACGACGATGGTCTCGAGCATGCTCTCTTCCGCCGTGGTGACCACGGTCTCGGATGCCGTGGTCTTGCCGGTGTGGCAAAGCATCGCAAGAAGCACTGCGGCGAATGGCGGGAGGCGTGGTGCTCGGTGCATGGCTTCATCCTAGCAGCCTGTCAGGAGCATGGGTTCGGCCTGCTCTCAAGGCTGTGGCGATTCCCGGATAGGGGTATACCGCAGTCCGCGGTGTGGGTTCTGGCCGGTGGCTTTGGATTGTCCTATAGTGGCCCGGTAGCGCTATGAACAATAAAACATATGGAGGATGGACAAGATGTGGAAGTCCCTCGTAATCGACCCCGCCAAGTGCACTGGATGTCTGCAGTGCGAAATGGCCTGCTCGTATGAGCACACCGGGGTCATGAACCCCGCCAATTCCCTGATCAAGGTTTTCAACTTCGAGCACGAGGGGCGGAAGGTGCCATACACCTGTACCCAGTGCACCGAAGCCTGGTGCCTGAACGCCTGTCCGGTCGATGCGATCCGGATCAACAAGGCGACCGGCGCGAAGGAAGTCTTCGCCGATACCTGTGTCGGCTGCAAGGTGTGCACGATCGCCTGTCCTTTCGGCACCATCAACTACAACCAGGTCAGCGGCAAGGTACAGAAGTGCGACCTGTGCGCTGGTGATCCGGCTTGTGCGAAAGCCTGTCCGACCGAGGCGATCACCTACGTGGACGCCAACTGGACCGGTTACGACCGCATGCAGGCCTGGGCCGCCAAGGCCAACACCCCCGCAACCGCCGCCTGAGGAGACTGACATGGCATGGACACGCAAGATCCTGCGGGTGAACCTCACCGCGGGTACCTGTACCGAAGAGCCGCTCAACATGCAGTGGGCGCAAGACTATCTTGGTTCGCGCGGCCTGGCGAGCAAGTATCTGATCTCCGAGATCGACCCCAAGGTCGATCCCCTGTCGCCGGACAACAAGATGGTCATGGCCACCGGTCCGCTGACCGGCACCATGGCCTCGACCGGCGGCCGCTATACCGTGGTCACCAAAGGACCGCTGACCGGTGCGATCGCCTGCTCGAACTCCGGCGGCTTTTTCGGTGCCGAGATGAAGTTCGCCGGCTGGGACATGATCATCTTCGAGGGCAAGTCGCCCAAGCCGGTGTATCTGTTCGTCGAGAACGAAAAGGCCGAACTGCGCGACGCTTCCCACCTGTGGGGCAAGAGCTGCTGGGAAACTGAAGAGATCATCAAGTCCCAGCATCAGGATCCGCAGATCCGCATCTCTTCCATCGGCAAGGCGGGTGAGAACCAGGTGCTCTACGCCTGTGTGGTCAATGATCTGCACCGCGCGGCCGGCCGTTCCGGCGTGGGCGCGGTCATGGGCTCCAAGAACCTGAAGGCGGTCGCGTTGCGCGGCACTCGCGGTGTCGGCAACGTGAAGGACTTCCCGGCCTTCATGAAGGCGACCAACGAGGCCAAGAAGGTCCTGCACGACAATGCGGTGACCGGCCAGGGCCTGCCGAAGTACGGCACTCAGGTGCTGATGAACGTGATCAACGAGATCGGCGCGCTGCCGACGCGCAACCACCGCGACGTGCAGTTCGAGGACGCTTCCAAGATCTCCGCCGAGGCCATGCACGAGAAGCGCGAGTCCGACGGCAAGACCCACCTCGTGACCAATGCCGCGTGCTTCGGCTGCACCATCGCCTGCGGCAGGATCTCCGAAATCGACAAGGGCCACTTCACAGTCAAGAACAGCCCGAAATACTGGGGCGCCTCCGGTGGTCTCGAGTACGAGGCGGCCTGGGCGCTCGGCGCGGCCAACGGCGTGGGTGACCTCGAGGCGCTGCAATACGCCAACCTGATCTGCAACGAGCAGGGCATGGATCCGATCTCCTTCGGTGCGACGGTCGGCGCAGCGATGGAGTTGTACGAGATGGGGGTGCTCACCGCCGAGCAGATCGGCATCGATTCGCCGTTCGGCTCAGCCGAGGCGCTGGCAAAGATGGTCGAGATGACCGCGGTTGGCGAGGGTTTCGGCAAGGAGCTGGGCATGGGCAGCAAGCGCCTGTGCGCCAAGTACGGCCACCCCGAGCTGTCGATGAGTGTCAAGGGTCAGGAATTCCCGGCCTACGATTCGCGCGGCATCCAGGGCATGGGCCTGGCGTATGCGACCTCCAACCGCGGCGCCTGCCACTTGCGCGGTTACACCGTGGCCTCCGAAGTGCTCGGCATCCCGGTCAAGACCGATCCGCTCGCGACCGACGGCAAGCCGGAGCTGGTCAAGGCCTTCCAGGATGCCACTGCGGTGTTCGACTCGGCCGGCATCTGTGTATTCACCTCGTTTGCCTGGACGTTGGCAGACGTGCAGCCGCAGCTGGACGCGGCCTGTGAGGGTGAGTGGACCATGGACAAGCTCAACGAGGTCGGCGAGCGCATCTGGAACATGGAGCGCATGTTCAACAATGCGGCCGGATTCACCGCCAAGGACGACAACCTGCCGCCGCGACTGACCCAGGAGCCGGCCAAGACCGGTCCGGCCAAGGGGCTGGTCAACGGTCTGGCCAAGATGCTGCCTGAGTACTACCAGGTTCGCGGCTGGACGCCGGAGGGCGAGCCCACTGCCGACACCCGTCAGCGACTTGGTCTGTGAGCTTGTGACGCCGGTGGCCCGCGTCGCGGGTCACCGGGCGTCGCCTGTCGGACGGTCATCAGGCGTGGCTGTGCGTTCTTGCGTGCGTGCCACGCGTGTCCTACGGATCAGCCCTCAACCACAGAGGAACTCCGCATGAAACACTTGATTCTGGGTAATGGCCCGGCCGGCGTGATTGCGGCCGAGACCCTGCGCAATGCGGCGCCAGACGATGAGATTCTGCTCGTCGGCGCCGAGGATGCGCCACCGTATTCGCGGATGGCGATTCCCTATCTGCTCGAAGAGAACATCGACGAGAGCGGTACCTACCTGCGCAAGGCGCCGGGCCATTTCGAGCAATTGCGCGTGCGTGAGCTGCGCGCGCGGGCGGTGTCGGTGGATACCGGGGCAAGGCGGGTGCTGTTTGCCGACGGCCATTTCGAGGACTACGGCCGGCTGCTGGTCGCCACCGGCTCGCATCCGATCCGTCCGCCGATTCCGGGTATCGACCTGCCCCAGGTCCAGACCTGCTGGACGCTCGAGGATGCGCGCGCGATCGCGCGCTACGCCAAACCCGGCGCGCGGGTCTTGCAGTTGGGCGCCGGCTTCATCGGCTGCATCATCATGGAGTCCTTCATCGAGCGCGGCGTGTCGCTGACCGTGGTCGAAATGGGTGACCGCATGGTGCCGCGAATGATGACGCCCAAGGCCGGCGGCATGATCAAGCAGTGGGTCGAGGACAAGGGCATCCGGGTAATCACCTCGGCGGGTGTCGAGCGCATCGACGCAGCCGCAGGTGGTGATGCGCCCTTGTCGGTGACACTGTCCAACGGCGACAGGATGGCCTGCGATCTGGTCATCGTCTCGGCGGGTGTCGCGCCCAACGTCGGTTTTCTCGAGGGTACCGGTGTGCAGGTCGCCAAGGGAGTGCTGGTGGATGACACGATGCGTACCAGTGTCCCGGAGATCTATGCCGCCGGCGATGTCGCCGAGGCGCCGGACCTGTTCACAGGCGCCCACCTCGTGTCCGCGATCCAGCCGAATGCTGCGGATCAGGCGCGCGTTGCGGCGCTCAACATGGCGGGGCAGGAGACCCACATGAAAGGGGTGTTGGCGATCAACGTGCTCGATACTCTTGGTCTGATCTCGTCCTCGTTCGGCCAGTGGTGGGGAGACAAGGCGGAGAACGGGGGGCGCGGCGTCGAACTCGTCGATGAGCGCGGCTGGCGCTATCTCAGCCTGCAGTTCAGGGACGACGTGCTGATCGGGGCGACCTCCATCGGTCTCACCGAACACGTCGGTGCGTTGCGCGGGCTGATCCAGAGTCAGGTCCGCCTCGGCTCATGGCGCGACCGCCTGCTCGAGTATCCGCTGCAGTTCGTCGATGCCTACATCGCGCGTTGTCACCAACCTCAGGCGCTGGCTCGATAAAGCCACGCGCCCGCTGTTGGGGCGGGCGCGTGAGCAGTTGATTATGGGTTGCTGATGCAGATCACCTTCAAGCTCTTTGCTTCACTTTCCGACTATCTGCCACCTGATCGCAAGGGGAATGTGCTCTCCTTGCAGGTCGCCGAGGGCACCACGGTGCAACAGATGATTCGCGATTACCGCATTCCCGAGATGAGTGCGCATCTGGTACTGGTTAACGGTGTCTACATTCCACCGTCCGCGCGCGCCGATCGTGCGCTGACCGACGGCGACGAGTTGGCCATCTGGCCTCCGATCGCGGGCGGCTGAGCTTGGCCTTCATCAATGGGCCGGTTCCCGAGGCTCTCGATCGCGAAGTGGCTGCGACGCCCGCGGAGTTTGAACGGGATTTGCGCAAGGCCTGGCCGCAAGGCGTGCGAAGCGATGCATCTCTGTCGCTTGAGCTTAACGACGGGGCGTTGCGTCTGACAATTCTGCTCGAACCGCTCGAGCCCCGCCGCATCGGTTTGCTGACTTTGCCGCGCCTGTGTGCGCGCTATCGTTTCGAGGGAGGTGACGAGCGCGCACGAACTGCCTTGCTCACGCGCCTCGACCGCGCCATGCAGCGGGGCGGCGGGTGAGGTGGATTCACCTTTATCCGTCCCGTGCATCGAGCCCGCGTCTCGCCGTTCCGGTCTCTGCATCGGGGAGGCGGTAGCGTTCGGTTCGGTAAAGCCACGAGCCGAGTTGCACATGGGCGAGTGCGCGGGTCGCGAGCACCTCGCCGTGCGGTGGCGCAGGCGTTTCCTCGAGCCGCTTGTGCGTCGGGTCGAATCGACCGAAGGCGGGCGCGTGTTCCGGCCTGAGTACGACGACATCGTCACCCTCCATCCAGGCATAGAGGTTTTCGTACTGCATCATCGCGCGTCCGGGCAGGGTGCCGGCTTCGGCCGACAGGTCGCGTCCGATCATTGGGTGCTCGGCTTCGATACCCATCAGCGACAGCATCGTGACCGGCAGGTCGATCTGGCTGGCGACGGTCTGGATTCGTCGCGCCTGGACATCAGCACCGAGAATCAGCCCCGGGATGTGGAAGCGTTCGATCGGCACAAGCTCCTCGCCGCGAACGCGAATGTCGTGATCGGCGACTATGAGAAACAGGGTGTCCTGCCAGTAAGCACTCGATCGGGCCTGGTCGATGAAGCGGCCAAGTGCGTAGTCGGCGTATTTCACCGCATTGTTGTCTGTTGCCTTTTCCGGATTGAACAGTTCGATCCGTCCTTCTGGAAACTCGAACGGAGAATGGTTTGACGATGTGAACACCAGGGTGAAGAAGGGTGTATCGGTCTGGTGCTGCGCGAGCAGTTCCTGATGGGTTCGGTCGAACAGGTCTTCGTCCGAAACACCCCAGCTTCCCTTGAATACCGGGTTCGGATAGTCATTCTGGTCGATCACGGTCTGGAAGCCGTTTGCCATGAAGAAGCCGCGCATGTTGTCAAAATGCGCTTCGCCCCCATAGATGAAGCTCGTGCGGTAGCCTTCGCGTTCGAGAATGGCCGCGAGCGTAGTGAAGCCGCCCTGGGCCTTCGCAAGCTTGACCACGCTTTGCGCCGGGGTCGGCGGAAATCCGGTCACGACCGCTTCGATGCCTCGTACCGAACGAGTACCGGTTGCGTACAGGCGCTCGAACCACCATCCCTCTTGCTTCAGCCGCTCGAGTTCGGGCGTGACCGGCAAACCGCCGAGGGACTCGACAAAGGTCGCGCCGAGGCTCTCTTCCAGGATGATGACCAGATTCAGAGGACGGGTGCGGTTGGCGGTGGGTGTGAGGCGCGTCATTGTCGGCAACTCGGCAGAGTTGACCACTGCAGTGGGCGCACCGAGCGACTGGCGTGCATCGCGCACGGTCTCGAGCATGGTCTCGGTATCGAGCTTGCCGTAGATCTCGCTCGAAACGTTCTCGTTGCGCAGGCCGTAAAGGGCGTGGGCCACCGACCACGTCGAGTTCAGGATCAGACTGTTGACCAGGGTGTCGGAGCTGAGCGCAAAAGAGGCGGGATTCACCGGGCGGTGATCGAGCGTCGAGCGGATCGCCAGCGCCAGCGCAAGCACGACGAGCGGCCAGCTGAGCCACACGATCCACCACCGCCAGGGTCTGGCCTGCGCAGCGGGGGTGCGCATGAGGCGCCGGGTCAGAACCACGGAGAGCGCAGTCACCGAGATCGCGACCACTACCGGCAGCTTGAAGCCTCGCCAGAGCATGGTCACGACTTCACGCGGGTAGATCAGGTACTCGACGAACAGCCGGTTGGGTCTGACCTCGTACTCCAGGATAAAGGCTGGGGTGACGATCTCGAGGAAGACCAGCAGGGTGAGGCCGCCTATTGCCCAGGCGGTGGTGAAGCGGCGCCAGACTGCCCAGCCGAAGCGGTGGGCGAGCAGGGGAGCGACGAGAATGGGCACGACCGCGAGCAGGGAGACTTGAATCAGGTCGACCCGGACGCCTTGCCACAGGACCTCCCAACCCAGACCACTGGCTTCGACGCGCGGCCATAGCCACATGACCAGCGCAAGCCGTGAGGCCGACAACAGGATCATGCCCGCCAGCATCATCACCGCCAACGGTGCGTAGGGGCCGAGGAGATTCTTGAGACTTCGGTCCGGTCTCAGACCGGCGCGCACCGTCGTCGCAGGTGCGAAGGCGGCACCACTGCTGGATGTGTTCATCTTCAGATCTTGTTCAACACATAGACCCGCCACATCGAGTGCAGTGGCAGGAAGTCGAGACGGGCGGCGACCCTGAAGCCGGCGTCCGCAAACTCGCGCTCCACGAGCCTGGCCGGAAGCACGAAGCGGTTCTGGTAGGACTTGCGGCCGGCGGTGTTGCGCCGCGCCTCGAGTCGCTTGCGCTTCCATGCCATGTAGTTGCCGTCTACCCACAGCGACAGGATGACGCTGTCGCGGCTGACGCGATGGAATTCGCGCAGCATCGCGAGCCGATTCTCGGACTCGCCGATGTGATGGAGCAGACGCATGCAGAAAATGCTGTCCACCGACTCGGCTGGCAGATCTATGGCGAAGGCCGAGGTCTGCATTGTGCGTACTCGGGCGACGATCTCCGGCGCCTGGGTCGCACGGGCGACCTCGAGCATGTCCGCGGAGTTGTCCGCGGCGACGATGACCCGGCCCGGATGCTCCGCGAGTACCGGCCAGAAGCGGCCCGCACCGCAGGGGAGATCGAGAACCAGCGTCGGGTCGCCGGCGATGGACAGCGCCCTGCGTGCGAGCTGCATGTCGCGCCAGTTGGACAGGCGTCGGGCGAGCCCGTCACGGTGCTTGTTGTAGTACTGCTCGGCGTGGCTGCGATCGTACTTCGCGGAGAAGGGCAGTTCGATCGGGTTGTCGGCTTGGTTGTCCATCGTCGCTCGCTTCCATCTTTGTCGATGGCCGCCAGCATGCGGAGACGGACGTCAAACTGAGGTCGGTGATTCGTGAAGATTTCGTGAAGACGCGTTGTCGGTGCCCAGATCGATCCGAAACTCGCATCCCCCACTGGCTGGGCTGCGCAGTTCAATGCGCCAGCCCTGACGTGCGCAGATACGCTGAACCAGCGAAAGGCCGATTCCGACGCCGTCGCCGCGCGTTGCGTCGCCGCGAACGAACGGCGCGAAGACTTTGTCCCGCTCGTGGGCCGGAATGCCCGCGCCGGAGTCGACGATGCTGAATCCTTCGGGTCGCAGTTCAATGGCGACGAAGCCTTGTTCGGTGTAATGCAGGGCGTTGCGCAGCAGGTTGCTCATGACAGTGTGCAGCAGCGCGGCCGGGTAGCGCTGCGCACCCGCCTCGCCGTGCAGCTTGAGATCGAGCTGACGCCGTGCCGCCTCCGGTTGCCAGCGCTCGAACTGTTGCTGGGCCGCCTCGCGCAGCCCGGTAGACTCGACAACCTCGCCCGGTGAGGGCTCCCGGGCCAGACGCAGCAGGGTGTCAGTGAGCTCGCGCATTTCGATCACTGCCCGCTCGATCCGCTCGAGTTGCCGGTCCAGGCCGGGGTCGAGCGTGCCGCGAGCGCGAACCAGTTCGCAACTGCTCGCGATGACCATCAACGGAGTGCGGATCTCATGACTCAGATCGCTGGTGAATAGTCGCTCGCGGTCGAGTGCGCTTCGCAGTCGCGCGAGGGCTTCGTCGAAGGCCGCGGCCAGCCGACCGACCTCGTCGTCAGCATAGTCGGTCGCGAGTGGCGGGGCGAGCGACAGCAGTTGCTCGCGACGTCTGACCTGTCGCGACAAACGGATCACCGGTGCGATGACCCGGTTGGCGATGAGCAGGCCGAGGCCCAGCGCGACCGCGATGCTGGCGAAGAAACCGACCAGCGCGAGGCGTTCCATGATCTCCTCGCGACGTTCGAACTCGTCAAGGGTTGCGAGCAGCGCGTGTCGGCCGTCGGCTCGTGTGTGCAGGAACACGTGGACCTCGTTCCCCTGTTCGTAGGCGTCGTGGAATCCGTCTTGAAAGCCGTTCAACCAGTCGGACCAGGCGGGATCCCGGTCCGAGACGTAGCGTGTGTTCGGTCCGAGCTCGAGCCGGGTGCCGACGTTTTCAAGCTCCAGGACAAACTCGAGCTGCTGCTGCATGAGTTCGGTGGCGAGGTTGCGCTCGGTGAGATCCATGGTGACGATCATGGCGAGCGCGAAGAGTCCCGAGACGACCGCGGACATGAGCACGAAGGCCGCGACAATGCGGCGCTGCAGACTATGTTTTGCGAGCATGGGAGGCCAGCCGGTAGCCGATGCCGTGCACAGTTTCGAGAATCGGACGTTCGAATGGCTTGTCGATTTGCTGGCGAAGTGCGTGAATGTGGCTGCGCAGGCTGTCCGAATCCGGTGGCGAGTCGCCCCACAGCTCGGCTTCGAGCACATCGCGCGGGACGACGGCGGGGCTGCGCTGCATCAGCAAGGTGAGCAGCTTGAGTGCGGCTGGTGTGAGCCGGATGCTGCGGCCGGCACGGCTCACTTCCAGCGTGTCGAGATCGAGCTGCAAATCGTCGACCTCGAGCCGACGCCGACCGCCCCCACGACTGCGTCGCAGAATGGCTTCGATTCGGGCGACCAGCTCGGACAAGGCGAAGGGTTTGGTGAGGTAGTCGTCAGCGCCGCTGGCGAAACCGGTCAGGCGGTCGTCGAGTGCATCGCGCGCGGTGAGCATGACGACCGGGGTGTTCGAGCGCTCGCTCTCGCGCAGGCGCTTGCAGAAAGTGTAGCCGTCTATGCCCGGCAACATCACGTCGAGCACGATGAGATCGAAGTTCCCGGTCGCTGCCAGATGCAACCCGCTCAGCCCGTCGGCGGCACAGTCGACCTCGTAGCCCTTGAGGGCGAGGTAGTCGGCGATGTTCGCGAGAATGTCGCGGCTGTCTTCGACGACGAGGATGCGCATTGTGGACCGGGTGTCAGAGCTTCCAGTGGCCCGATTTTCCGCCGAGCTTCTCGTGGAGCTGGATGTCGTGCATGCGCATGAAACGGTCGACCGCCTTGCACATGTCGTAGATCGTGAGCAGACCGACGTTGACCGCGGTGAGTGCTTCCATCTCGACGCCGGTGCGACCGACCGTCTCGGCGGTCACAGTGAGGTCGATACGGCTCGCGGCTTCGTCAAGGTGGAACTCCACCGCGACCCGGGTAAGCGGGATCGGGTGGCACAAAGGGATCAGGTCGCTGGTCTTCTTTGAGGCCTGGATCGCGGCGATGCGTGCGATGCCGAGCACGTCGCCTTTCTTTGCGTCGCCGGCCCGGATCATGGCGAAGGTGTCCGGCTGCATCGTAATGCTGCCGCGCGCGACGGCCACCCGACGGGTTTCATCCTTGGCGCCGACATCGACCATGTGCGCCTGGCCCTGGTTGTCGAAATGAGTGAGATTCTGGCTCATGTTTTGGAGGCTATGCCGGTATCGACTACAGACGGAAACAATCCCGATGGAACGGAATCGCGAGCGAGCTATCATAGCACCCGATGATCAAGCGACTTTTTCTCCTGTTGCTGTGCGTTGCGGTTTCGGCAGCGCCGGCGTCTGCGCGGCTCCCCGATTTGGGCGACGTGGCCACTTCCGACCTTTCGCCGATGGCGGAGCGACGAATCGGACAGTCCATCATGCAGGACATCCGCTGGCGCGACCCCGCGTATCTGGGGGATCCGGAGATAGCAGATTATCTCAACCGTCTCGGTGCTCGACTGGTGGCCGCGAGTGATCAGCCGGAGCGGGGCTTCGAGTTCTTCGCAATCAACGACCCCACGCTCAATGCCTTTGCGATGCCGGGCGGCTTCATTGGTCTGCACACCGGCCTGATCCTGGCGGCGGAGACCGAGTCTGAACTGGCGTCGGTGGTCGCACACGAGATCGCCCACGTCACCCAGCGACATATCGCGCAGCTTTTCGGGCGGCAGGGGCAGGCAAGCATGATGGTGCTGGCTTCGGTGCTGGTGGCGATTCTCGCAGCGCGCAGCAATTCCCAGGTCAGCGAGGCGGCGCTCGCGGCCGGCCAGGCCGGCGCAATTCAGCAGCAACTGGGCTATACCCGCGCCTTCGAACGTGAGGCAGACCGTATCGGCCTGCAGATTCTGGAGCGCTCAGGCTTTGACGTCCGTGGCATGCCGGCATTTTTCGAGCGTCTACAGCGCTCGACCCGGGTCTACGAGAACAATGCCCCCGGTTACCTGCGCACCCACCCCTTGACCGAGGAGCGGATGGCCGACCTGGGTAACCGGGTGGCGCAGATGCGCTACCGCCAAGTGCCGGACAGCCCGGATTTTGGCTTCGTACGGACCAAGATTCGCACCCTCAATGGTCCCGCCCCTGATGTGGTGCGCGATTTCGAGTCGCGGGTCGCAGCGGGTAACGACACCATCTTCAATCAGTACGGACTGGCCCGAGCTTTGCTGCGTGCGGGCAGGGTGGAGGAGGCGCGTCGGGCGGTCGCCGCGTTGCGCCAGGAAGCCGAGCCTTCGCCCTTCATCGACGGACTGGCCGCCGAGGTGATGTTCGCCGCCCGTGAGCATGGCCAAGCCGTAGGCCTGCTGGAAAAGTCGGTTGGCGCGTTTCCGGATCACATCGCGCTGGACTATCTCTACATCGAGGCCCTGTTGCAGTCCGGCCAGGCGGATGAGGCGGCACGGCGCGCCCGGCATGGGGCGCATCGGAATACGGGCAACGCCCAGTACTGGATGCTGTCGTCGCGCTCCGAGGCGGCGCTCGGTCGCATGAGCGCATACCATCGTGCACAGGCCGAGGTCCATGTGCTGCGCGGCAGTCTGCCGGCTGCGATAGAGCAACTCGAACTCGCCCGCCGGGCCGGCGATGGCGATTTCCACGAGATGTCGGCGATCGATGCGCGCTTGCGCGCACTCAAGCTGGAAGAAGAGCAGGAGCGGGGGCAGCGTCGTTAAATGATGCTGGAGCAGAAGCTCGTGCGGTTCAGCTTTCGGTTGTGTTCAGACGTTGCTCGATGATTGCCTGCACCTTGGCCTGATCCACGGTCCGACGGCAGGCCTTTTGAATGGCCTCGTACACCACATGGGGCTGGAAAGGCTTGATCACGTAGCCTTTCGCCCCGGCCTTGAGTGCCTCGAGCACCATTTTCTCCTGCCCGTGTGAGGTGACCATCACGATCTTTGCATCCGGAAATTCGCCGATGATCGCGCGGGTGGCTTCTATGCCGTCCATGTCGGGCATGGTGATGTCCATGGTGACGAGATCGGGACGCTGGTTCCGGTAGGCAGCGATGGCCTCCTTGCCGGTAGCCGCGGTCTGCACAACACGATAGCCGATCTGTTCCAGCATGACGGTGAGTTTCTGTCTGATGATTGGGGAGTCATCGACGATCATGATGTCAACGGTGCTCATGGTTTTCCTGTGTCGCGTAATCGAGGTGGTTGTCGAAAATCATCCGGGGACCGACGAGGTTGACCGTAACCTGTCCGAACGCTGAATCCAGGTTCTGGGTATAGAAGCTCGCGTCCTTCATGCGGCGAATCGTCTTGACTCCCTCCAGTATCACGGGCGGCGTCATCGTGATGACGCCGCCTGCATCGTCCGCAAGATCGCCGGTGCAATGCCCCAGGATCGTATTCACTGCTTCGCCGGTGGCCGCTTCGCGATACATCGCCACCTCGTCTTCGCCGACTTCGAGGCCCTCCGTCATCTTGTCGAAGATCAGGTCGATAAGGCGCTCGTCGAAGCCGAACGCGACAAGCATATTGATATTTCCACCCAAGGCAATGACGGTTGTCATCCGCGGCAGCGTCAGTTGATCTGATTCGCTGCAGTGGGCGTTCGCCGCGGTAATGGTCACACCAAACTCGGCGCCGAGATACTCCCTCGTGCGACAAGCGATGGACGACATGATCCTGTCTATTTGCGTCATGGTTGCCTCAGTCGTCATGATCCGAAAAGCGCTCGTCGGACCACTGTCCGTAGGGAAGGGTGAAAACGAACGCGGTCCCCCGCCCGGTTGTCGTCCTGATGTCAATGTCTCCGCCAAGGCGACGGATTTCGCCCATTACCGCCGCCAGCCCGACACCGCGGCCAGCGAGTTCGTCGGCTTCACCGTGCGTGCTCAACTGATCCTTGAAGACAAGCTGCGCGATCTCGTCGTCAGCCACCGTATCCACCGCCTCGTCACGGTACAGTCCGTGTTCGACTGCCTTGCGGCGCAACGCAGGCAGATCAAGCCCTCGTCCGTCATCGGTGATGACGAGCCGAATCGCTTCGTTCTCCAGCACGTATTCGCAGCTGATCTGCGCCGCGTCGGGTTTGCCGACGTCGCAACGCTCACCGGGGGGCTCCAGTCCATGAACGACGGCGTTGCGAAAGACATGCCCAAGCGACTGAAGAAAGGGGCGGTAGCGATCGGGTTCGAGCCAGATCTCCGCAGCGCCCTCGACAGCGAGCCTGCCAACGCGTTTGCCGGTGCGAACGGCGGTCTGCCGGACGATCTCGTCGAAATCGAGCAACGCCTGTTTTAGCGACACCTTGCTCAGGCGGGAGATCTCCACGAGGGTGTCGTGTAGCGCCGGCTCGCTCGGATCGAGCGGCTCGCCGCGCAGCAGTCGTGCTGCCAGGTCGCCGAAGACGACTGCCTTTTCGCGGGCCAGTGCGACACGTGGCCCCTGGCTGAGAAAGT
>ERZ869909.1409-NODE-1409-length-19554-cov-33.422601_pt1 | contig 19554 bp, 19 predicted proteins | sample MGYA00520892_ERZ869909 | MGnify/ENA primary metagenome ERZ869909 (study PRJEB32215, sample SAMEA104723947) | bioreactor metagenome | biome: bioreactor; feature: anaerobic bioreactor; material: water | place: China | collected 2015-03-12 ...
GAACTGCTCGCCGATGTGCCGGACTCGGAACTGATGGCCGTCGTGCTGGAAGGCCGGCACGGCACCTATGCGGCCGAAGTGGCGGAGTTCTTTGCGCTTTTGCATCGCCAGCTTGGCGATCGGGGACGCTCGCAAGCGTGGGGCGGTGTGGCGCGCCTCGTGCGTCGCCGCGAGCATGACCGGCTGCTGACGGTTCAGTAGGCGGTTCAGGTCGTCTCAGCGGGAGCGCCGTAGAGGACAACGACGAGCCGGCGGGGGCCGTGCGCGCCTTTGACGAGCCGGCCTTCGATGTCGCTGGTTCGCGACGGCCCGGACACGAGATTGACGGCGCGGGGGAGGCGTTCGGGGAATGTAGCCCGGAGGCGAGCGAACGCCGCCTCGAACGATCCCACGACCGTATCGCGGGCCACGGCCACGACATGGGTTTCGGGCAGAAACGCGAGCGTGGCGGGGCTTGCGGCACTCGACGCGAGCACGAGCGTTCCCGTTTCCGCGACCGCGGCGACGGCGTGGGTGAGGGCGGCGGTGCCATCGTCCGGCTTTTGCGCCGGGTTCCAGCGCCGCGGCGGAATGCTCCAGGGCAGCACGGCAAGCCGCGGATCATCTCCGACCAGAAGATGCGTCCTCTGCTCGTGGAGGAGCTGGCTCTCCACCGCTTGCGGGAGCGCTGCGAGATCCGAGATCACGATCACGTTCGCGCCGCGGGCTTCCAGGGCGTCGATCAGGTTCTGCTCCCAATCTTCCGAGGATGCTTTCGCGCACGCGGGCAGAGGATGTCTCGGCGGATGCGCGAGGCGTCCGGCGACCGCGCTCTGGCGTGTGGCCGCGGTGGTGCCGCGTGCGGTTTCGACGGCGCCACGCACGCGGGCGAGGAACGTGCTGCGGCTCATCGGGGCACTCCGCGCTCGCGCTCGGCCCAGAGCTGCTGGAACGTGCGCCCCTGGGGCGCGGGAAAATCGCGGCTTGCGGTCCAGCCGCGGGCAAAGGGAAGCCTGCGGAAGGCGCCGCGAGAGCGGCCCAACGCGGAGAGCATCGCGATGCCGAGCCGGGTGGCCGCGTGATAGAGGCGGGGACGCCGCGCGGCGAAGCTCCAGGCGGCGAGCGCCATCCGCTGCAAGGCGCTGCCGCTCGTTGCGCGGCTTCGCTCCCGCCATGTGCGCATGAGGCTCGTGAGCGGAATTCTGACGGGGCAGACCTCCTCGCATTTGCCGCAGAAGCTCGATGCGGACGGGAGATCGCTCGCCTGGTCGACGCCGAGAAAGGCCGGAGTCAGCACGGCGCCGATGGGGCCGGCATAGACCCAGCCGTAAGCGTGGCCGCCAATGGCGTTATAGACCGGGCAATGGTTGAGGCAGGCGCCGCAGCGGATGCAACGGAGCGCTTCGCCGAGACCCGAGCGCAGCATCTCGCTGCGCCCGTTGTCGAGGATCACGATGTGGCATTCGGCGGGGCCGTCGGGGTCGGCCTGCAACCGAGGCCCCGTGAGCAGGCTCGTGTAGGCGGTCATGTCCTGGCCGGTGGCCGAGCGCGCCAGCACGCGAAGCAGTGTCGCCGCATCGGCGAGCGTCGGCACGATCTTGTCGATGGAAGCGAGCACGATGTGCGTTTTCGGCAGATGGGCGGACAGGTCGCCGTTGCCCTCGTTGGTGACGAGGATGGCGGAGCCGGTTTCGGCCACGAGGAAGTTGGCGCCCGTGATGCCGATGTCGGCGGCCAGAAAGCGCTCGCGCAGCACGGCGCGGGCTTCGGCCACGAGGGCTTCGGGGGTCGAGAGATCGCGGTCGGGCACGAGGTGGGCGTGATGGCGGCGGAAATCGGCCTCCACGTCGTCGCGGCTCAGGTGGATGGCGGGGACGATGATGTGGCTCGGCGTCTCGTTGCGGATCTGCACGAGGTATTCGCCGAGGTCGCTTTCGAAGACTTCGAGGCCAAGGCTTTCGAGATAGGCATTGAGGGCGATCTCTTCCGAGATCATCGACTTGCCTTTGGCGACGAGACGGGCGCCATTCTTCAGAGCGATATGGGCGATGACGGTGCGCGCTTCCGCTGCGTCGGCGGCCCAGTGGATGCGCGCGCCGGCGGCTTCCGCCTTGTCGGCGAAGGCCGAGAGGTACACGTCGAGGTTCGACAGCGTATGATCGCGGATGTCGCGTGCGGCGGTGCGCAGCGTCTCGAATTCGGGGACGCGGGCCTTCGCGGCCGCGCGCTGCGCGACGAGCCCCGTCGGCAGGCCGCCGAGCGCCTTGGCGAGCTTGGCGTCGCCGAGTGCCGTGCGGGCGTTCTCGCGGAAGGTGCGGGTGGCGGGCGTCACGGTGCCGTATCTCCCGCCCGGCCCGCGATGGGCGGCGCTGCCAGCTCGCCCGCCAACACTTCGGCCACGTGACGGCAGGGAAGCGGGTTGCCGGTGCGGTGGAGGCGTCCGGCCAGATGTATCAGGCAGCCGAGATCGCCGGCGGTGACGAGATCGGGAGCAGTGCTCGTCAAATCCTCGATGCGACGGTCGGCGATGGCGGTCGAGACCTCGGGGTATTTGACGGAAAAGAGGCCGCCGAAGCCGCAGCAGGCGGTGGTCTCGGGCGCTTCGACAAGCTCGAGCCCTGCCACCGAGGAGAGAAGCCGGCGCGGGGCATTTTTGATGCCGAGCTCGCGCAGGCCCGCGCAGGCGTCGTGGTGTACGACGCGGCCCACGAAACGCGCGCTCGTTTCGGTTTTGCGGCGGACGTTGGCGAGGAAGTCGGTCAGTTCGTGGACGCGCTCGGCGAAGGCTTTGGCTTCGAGCTCGGTCTCGCCCTGGCCTTTGAAGAGGGCCGGGTAATGGAGACGGAGCATGGCGGCGCAGGAGCTGGACGGAGCGACGACGAAATCGCAATCGCCGAACGCGCGGATGGTTTGCAATGCAAGCTCGCGCGCGGTTTTGCGGTCGCCGGCGTTGTAGGCCGGCTGGCCGCAGCAGGTTTGTCCGGTCGGGACGGTCACGGTGCAGCCTGCGTCCTCGATCAGGCGCGCCGCGGCGAAGCCGACGGACGGTCGCATGAGATCGACCAGGCAAGTGACGAAAAGCCCGACGCGTGGCTGCAAGGCGTGCTCTCGGATCGCTCAAGTGGACGCGACGCAGCCTAGAGCGTTTCGGTTTTCGGTGGAAGCGAAACGGCTTGGGACGGACGGCTCGCGGTGCGGCCTGCGTGTTGCCGGAGGGGCCGCGACATGCGAGACTCGCGGCCCTGCCGGCGGGGCTCTTTCCCGCAGGTGAGAGAGAATTCGAGAGATTGCCCGCGCGATGTCGCTGATCGAACTTCCGCCACCCGATCCTGCCGTATTGGATGCTCGCGAGCAGATCGTTCGCGATCTGATCGGGATTTGCGGCGAGAGCGCAGTGATCTCCGACGAGGACGGGCGGCGCACGTTCGAAACGGACGCGCTGACGGCCTATCGGCGGATGCCGCTGGCCGTCGTGCTGCCGACCTCCACGGAAGACGTCGCGGCGGTGCTGAAGTACGCAAAGGCGCATGGTATCAAGATCGTGCCGCGCGGGGCAGGGACGTCGCTGTGCGGCGGTGCGCTGCCGGCCGAGGATGCGATCGTGCTCGGCGTTTCGAAGATGAACCGGGTGCTGGAGCTCGATTACCAGAACCGCTTCGCGCGCGTGGAGACGGGTATCACCAACCTTGCGATCTCGGCGGCCGTGGCCGAGGAGGGTTTCTTCTACGCGCCCGATCCGTCGAGCCAGCTTGCGTGCACGCTGGCCGGAAACCTCGCGATGAACTCGGGCGGGGCGCATTGCCTCAAGTATGGCGTCACGACGAACAACGTGCTCGGCGTCAAGCTGGTGACGATGGACGGCGAGATCGTGGAGATCGGTGGCTCGTATCTCGATGCGGAGGCCTACGATCTCCTGGCGCTCATCGTCGGGTCGGAAGGCCAGTTCGGGATCATCACGGAAGCGACCGTGCGCATCCTGCGCGCTGCCGAGGGCGCGCGGCCGATGATGATCGGCTTCGAGACGTCGGCGAAGGCCGGGATCTGCGTTGCGCGCATCATCGCGTCCGGCATCATCCCCGTTGCCATCGAATTCATGGACAAGCCGGCGATCGAGGTTTGCGAGGCCTTTGCCAAGGCGGGCTATCCGACGGACGTGGAGGCGTTGCTGATCATCGAGGTTGAGGGCTCGGAGCAGGAGATCGTCGACCGGCTCGCCTATATCGCGAGCATCGCGCACGAACTCAATCCGAAGGCGCTGGTCGTCAGCGCCTCCGACGAGCAGAGCGCGAAGATCTGGAAGGGGCGGAAATCCGCTTTCGGCGCCATCGGCCGGCTTGCCGACTATTACTGCATGGACGGCACCATTCCGCTCGGTCATCTGCCGCATGTGCTGGAGCAGATCTCCGCCATCTGCGCGCGGTATGGGCTGCGCGTCGCCAACATCTTTCATGCGGGCGACGGCAACCTGCATCCGCTGATCATGTACGACGCCAACTCTCCGGGCGAGATCGAGAAGGCGGAGCAGGCGGGCGCGGAAGTCCTCAAGCTGTGCGTGTCGGTCGGCGGCTGCCTCACGGGCGAGCATGGCGTCGGGATCGAGAAGCGCGATCTGATGCGCGCGCAGTTCACGGACGAGGATCTCGCCGTGCAGCTTCGCATCAAGGCGGTGTTCGATCCGGATTGGCTGCTCAATCCCGGCAAGGTGTTCCCGCTCGATGCCGTGGAGCGGGCGATGGCCGACACCGACCGTGTGGCGCGAGGCCAAGAGCCCGCCTCCGGTCCGGCCGAAGCGGCTTGAGGAGCGGCGCCATGGACGACATCATGAGGCCCGCCACCGAGTGGGAACTCAAGAGCATGATGACGGCGCTCAGGGAGCGCGCGATCCCCGTCGAGATCATGGGGGCGGGATCGAAGCGCGGCGTGGGCCGGCCGGTGTCGGCGCCGGTTGCGATGACGACGGCGGGCATCCGCGGCATTTCCCTTTACGAGCCGTCCGAACTCGTGATGGCGGCGCGCGCAGGCACACCGCTCGCGCAGATCGAGGTGGAGCTTGCCTCCCGCGGGCAGATGCTGCCGTTCGAGCCGATCGACCTCGGGCCGGCGCTGGGCGTCGGGGCGGGGCTGCAAACCATCGGCGCGGTGTTCGCCGCGAATCTTTCCGGCGCCCGCCGCATTTCGAACGGGGCTGCGCGCGATCATCTGATCGGCGTGCGGGGCGTCAACGGACGCGGGGAGATCTTCAAGTCCGGCGGGCGCGTGATGAAGAACGTGACCGGGTATGACGTGGCGCGCGGGCTTTCCGGGAGCTGGGGCACGCTCGCGGTGTTTTCGGAAGTGACGTTCAAGGTGCTGCCGCTGCCGGACGACGTGGTGACGCTGGTCTATCCGGATCTGACCGACGATCTCGCCGTCGAGCTGATGAGCCTTTCGCTGACGCAGCCGTACGAGGTTTCGGGCACCGCGCATCTCTCGGGCGCGCTGGCGGGCCGGCTCCGGCACAAGGGGCTTGCGAACGCGAGGCGGCCGCTGACGGCGATCCGGCTCGAAAACTTCACGCGCTCCATTACGTATCGCAAGCAGAAGCTGCGGGAGGTGCTCGTCGCGTACGGCGCACCGATGGAGCTCGATCTCGAAAGCTCGCTCGAATTCTGGGCGGAGGTGCGCAAGCTCTCCTTCCTGCCGCCGAACGGGACGCACCTGTGGCGCATTTCGACGACGCCGAGCGAGGCGGCGGCGCTGGTGGCGGCGGTGCGGCGGCATATGGCGGTCGAAGCGTTCTACGATTGGTCGGGCGGGCTCGTCTGGCTCGAAACGCCGGCGTCGGCGGATGCGGGAAGCGCGGATATCCGCCGCGCGGTTGCGAGCCATGGCGGGCATGCGACGCTCATTCGTGCGGATCAGCCGGTGCGGCAGTCCGTCGATGTGTTCCAGCCGCTGGCACCGGCCGTCGACCGGATCACGCGCGGCATCAAGCAGGCGTTCGATCCGTTGGGCCTGCTCAACCCTGGACGCATGTACGCGACGATGTAGAAGAGGAGGAAGCCGAAACGCTTCTCTCCGATCCAAAGGCCCGAGATGCAGACCAACTTCAGCCCCCAGCAGCTCGCCGATCCGCGCACGGCGGAGGCCGACCGCATTCTGAAGCGGTGCGTGCATTGCGGGCTGTGCACGGCGGTTTGCTCCACCTACGTCGTGCTGGGCGACGAGCGGGACAGCCCGCGCGGGCGCATCTATCTCATCAAGGACATGCTGGAGCGGCAGGACGAGCGCGCGCCGACGCACGAGGTGCGCCATCACCTCGACCGCTGCCTCACGTGCCTGTCCTGCATGACGACGTGTCCGAGCGGCGTCGACTACATGCACCTCGTCGATGCGGCGCGGGCGCATATCGAGGAGCGCACCCAACGTAGCTTCAAGGACCGCGCGCTGAGGCAGATGCTCGCGTTCGTGCTTCCGTATCCGATGCGGTTCCGCCTGGCGCTGAAGGCGGCCGGGCTCGGGCGGCCATTCATTCCGCTGCTGGAGAGGCTCGGACTGAAGGAGCTCGCGGCGATGCTTGCGCTTGCTCCGAAAGAGGGTGCGTCGCGCGAGGGCCGCTTCCGCGGCGCCGGTACCGCGGTCACCCACAGCGAGCGGCGCGCGCGCGTGATCCTCATGACGGGGTGCGTGCAGCCTGTGCTGCGCCCCGACATCAACGACGCGACCATCCGGCTGCTCGCGCGGCGTGGGGTGGATGTCATCGTGTCCCACGGCGCGGGATGCTGCGGCGCCCTCGTGCATCATCTCGGCCAGGAGGCGGAGGCGCATCACCATGCCCGGCGCAACGTCGACGCCTGGGCCAAGGAGGTGGAGCGGGGCGAAGTGGATGCGATCATCGTCAACGCCTCGGGCTGCGGGACGACGGTGAAGGATTACGGACACATGCTCCGCCACGATCCGGCTTATGCGGCGCGGGCAGCGCGCATCTCGGCGCTGGCGCGGGACGTCTCCGAGTTTCTCCACGAGTATCAGCTCGGCGCGCCGGAGCGCTGGTCGTCGATCCGCGTGGCCTATCATTCTGCATGCTCGCTGCAGCACGGGCAGCGCGTGCACGACGAGCCGCGCGCGCTGCTGAAGCAAGCGGGCTTTGCCGTGGTCGATGTGCCGGAAGGTCACATTTGCTGTGGCTCAGCAGGCACATATAATATCCTGCAGCCGGAGATCGCGGGCGAGCTCAAGGCGCGTAAGCAGAAGCACATCCGCACGACGCGGGCCGATGTCGTAGCGGCGGGGAACATCGGCTGCATGACGCAGCTTGCGGGCGGGCTCGACGTTCCCTTCGTGCACACGGTCGAGCTGCTGGATTGGGCTTACGGCGGGCCGGTTCCTGCGGGCCTCGAGCATCTCGCGCCGTTCGTCAGCGATGTGCCGCGGCCGCGTCGGCAGGTTGCCGACTACATTGAGACTTAATTATTATTCCCTGTCATGCGTCCGCCATCGGGCGCACTTAGATGAACCGGTCCATGACCTCAAACCCCGACAGGGGGTCCTTGCTCGACCGGGTCGACCGGAGAGACGAGCAGGGACCCTTCGACATCATTGGCGACGTGCACGGCTGTGCGAGCGAGCTGGAATCACTCCTCGTGCGGCTGGGCTACCACGTGCGCTGGAGCGGCATGCCGGGCGCGGTGGACGTGAGCGTGACCCCGCCTGCCGGCCGCCGCGCGATCTTCGTGGGCGATCTCATCGACCGCGGCCCGCGCGCGCCCGACGTGCTGCGCATCGTGATGAGCATGGTCGAGACCGGGGCGGCAATGGCCGTGCCCGGCAATCACGACGTGAAATTCATGCGCTGGCTCGACGGAAAGAAGGTTGCGCCGACGCATGGGCTCGACCGGACCATCGCGCAGTTCGAGGCCGCGCCGCGCGACTTCCGGGGACGGGTGAAGGCGCTCTTCGAGGGACTGCCGATTTACGTGTGGCTGGAAGGCGGACGGCTCGCGGTGGCGCACGCCGGGATCAAGGACGAGATGCTCGGGCAGACGACGGGCGAGGTGCGCCGCTTCTGCCTCTACGGGGAAACGTCGGGCGAGACCGACGAGTTCGGGCTGCCGATCCGCTACCACTGGGCGGCCGAGTATCGCGGACGGACGACGGTCGTCTACGGGCATACGCCCGTGCCGGCGGCGGATTGGGTCAACAACACGATCTGCATCGACACGGGTTGCTGCTTCGGCAATGCGCTTTCTGCCTTGCGCTGGCCGGAGCGGGAGATCGTGTCGGTCGCGGCGGAGCGCGTCTATACGGTGCCGGTGCGGCCGTTCGGGCATCCGCCGCCGCGGCCCGGCGCCGTGATCGCTTCAGGTTGATGCGGGCCGTTCAAATCTCGCAGCAGTGCGTCAGCGATTGGTCGCGGTGAGCGAGGTCGTCGTGGCCGGTCCCGCATCCTTCGGAGGTGCTGCGTTCTTCGAGCGGTCGACGACGGTCTGATATTCGGTCGGCGGCTGATGTCCGCCCGCTTTCAGCACCGTGCTGCATTCGTCCGGCAAGTCGGCCAATGTCATCTCGGGCTTCGGAAGCCTCGGCGGCGCAGGTTTCGCCGGCGGCTTCTTGGCTTCGGTGGGCGGGGCCGGCGGTTTCGGCGCGACGCGCTTCAGCCAGGTTTCAAGCTCCTTCCCGCAGCCGTCATCCTCGCCGACAGGATGCTGAGCCTGGCAGCTCGTCGAGTTTGCCGGGCAGCTCATGCGGATGTGGAAATGATAGAAGTGGCCGAAGACGGGGCGCACCTTGCGCAGCCAGGACGGGTCGGCGCCCGGAGATTCGCAGAGCGCCTTCTTCAGCGCCGGGTGGACGAGGACACGCTCGACCTCGGGATAGGAGGCGGCGCGCTTGATCAGTTTTTCCTGGCCTTCGCTCCAGACCTTGCGGTTGACCGAGACGCGGTCGGCGGCGAGCATCGAGACGGCCGACATATCCTCGCGCTCGCGCTTGGTGAGCGTGCGGTCGGGCATCGGCGTCAGCCAGACGTCGGCGTCGAGGCCCACCTGATGGCTGGAGTGACCGGAGACCATCGGCCCGCCGCGGGGTTGCGAAATGTCGCCGACGAGCAGGCCGGGCCATTCGCCGGTTTCCGTCGTCTCGCGCGCCAGGCGCTCGACGAGGGAGATGAGCTTCGGGTGTCCCCAGTTGCGGTTGCGCGAGAGGCGCATGACCTGCCAGCCGGGGCCGTCGACGGCGAGCGCCTTGGCGCCCGCGAGGCAGCCTTTCGCGTAGAAGCCGACGGCGCGGGCGGCGATGGGTGCGCCGGTTTTCACGGTGCCGAAGAGCTGCTTTGCCGTCGGCGCCTTTTTTTTCATCCGGTAGTTGGCGGCGCTGGCCGGGACGGGCGGCTTTCTCGCGGGCAGGGGAATGGCCACGCTCGCCGTCTGGACCGTCTCCGCGACGGCGGGCATGATCTCTATGCTGACAGACGCGGCGGTCACGGCGAGCGGCATGGCAAGCCAAACTACGGCACGTCTTGCTGTGCGTCGGGTGAGAGTCATAAAACCCCGCTGCAAATCGTTCGGCTGCATCCTACCCGTGGGCTGGGCGAAATTGCGACCCTCTTTGTAAATCCCGCGGAAATTGTAATGTTCTGCGTCCAACGGGTGCACACGCGATGACGTTCCTCATCACCGAGCCGGCAGATGCGAAAGCGACGCTTCTCCTTGCGCCGGGAGCCGGTGCGCCGGCGACGAGCGCGTGGATGGAAGCGATTTCCGCACTGCTGGCCGGAGCGGGCATTCGCGTTCTTCGTTTCGATTTCGACTACATGGCGGCCCGCCAGAGATCGGGAAGCCGCCGTCCGCCGCCCAAGGCGGAAGCGCTCGTGGCGGAGTACGAGGCGGCCATCGACAGGGCGGAGACGCTCGGCCTCTCAGGGCGGCTTTTCATCGGTGGAAAATCGCTCGGTGGGCGCGTCGCGAGCCTTGCTGCGCAATGTGCGTTCGATCGCGGGCGCGTCGCAGGGCTCGTGTGCCTCGGCTATCCGTTCCATCCGCCGAAGCAGCCGGAGAAGCTCCGGACCGCGCATCTCGTGGATCTGACCTGTCCGTCGCTGATCGTGCAGGGCGTGCGCGATCCCTTCGGCGGGCCAAGCGAGGTTGCGGGATATGGGCTATCCGATGCGATCCGCGTGCACTGGGCGCGAGACGGCGATCACGATCTCGCGCCGCGCCGAAGCTCGGGCGCGACGCTCGACGGCAATCTCGCCGAGGCGGTGCAGGAGATCGTACGTTTTACCGGCGAGCTTGCTCAGAGCTGATGATGGCGCGCGCGGGCGGCGCGGCGCAAGGCGGCGCAGACGAGCTCGTCCAGCTCCAGCTTGGCGGCAAGCAGGGCCAGGAACTTCTCCTCGTCGTGATGCACGGCGAGATCGGACGCGGCGATCTCCGCGCAGAGCACGTAAGCGGTCTCGTACAATTCGGGCGTCAATGTCGTCTTGACGAGAGCAAGCACGCTTTCGACGCCGTCCGGCTTGCGGAGCAGCTTGCCGCATTCCTGAACCGCGTCGGCGAGCCAGTCGTCGGTGTAGGTCCTGAATGGCGGCAGCTCGCGGACGATGGAGCCAATGCGGTTCAGCTCGTCGGTCGTGATCGTGCGGTCGGCGGCGGAGACCGTCACCATGGCGTAGATCAGGGCTTCCGGAGGCGAGATGTGTTTCGTCATCGCGATGGACTTTCTCAGGGAAGGGTGGCCCAGGGAAGGGCGGCGAGCGCGTCCAGAAGGCTGGCGTTGAAGCGGGCCGTGTCCTCGACCTGGGGCGAGTGGCCCAAATCGGGGAAGGCGATGAGACGGCTGCCCGGAATGCGCTCTTCCGCCTCGCGGGCGAGGGCGGGATAGTTGCCGAGCGTCTCGGCGATCTCGGGCGGGGCGCGGTTGCGGCCGATGGCGGTCGTATCGCGTTCGCCGATCATGAGCACGGTCGGGACCGCGAGGCGCGGGAACTCATGCACCACGGGCTGCGAAAAGACCATGTCGGATGCGCGGGCTTGCGAGAGCATCGCAAGCTCGCTGCCTTCGCCCTGGTAGGTGGAGGCGAGCATGTCGACCCAACGGTCGTACGCGGGCCGCCAATCGCCGCCGAAGTACACCTTTTGCTGGTAGGCCCTGATGCTCTCGGCCGTGGTCTTGCGTTCGCCTTCGAGCAACTGGTCGATCGTGCGCGGCGGTACGCCTTTCGCGCTCCAGTCCTCAAGGCCGATCGGGTTGACGAGCACGAGGGCTCCGGTGTCGGCGGGGAAGCTCAGGGCAAAGCGGGTGGCCACCATGCCGCCCATGGAATGCCCGATCAGAACGGGCTTTTCGACGCCTGCGCTTTCGAGCAGGGCGCGGGTATTGGCGGCGAGCTGGTGGAAGCTCATCTGATAGGTTTCGGGCTTCGTCGATTTGCAGAAGCCGATCTGATCCGGAACCACGACGCGATAGCCTGCGGCCGCGAGCGGCGCGATCGTGCCTTCCCATGTGGCCCCACAGAAATTCTTGCCGTGGAACAATACCGCGGTTTTGCCGTTAGCGGCGGCAGTGGGCGCGACGTCCATGTAGGCCATGACGAGCGCCTGGCCCTGGGACGTGAAGGCGTGCTCCTTCACCGGATGGGGATAGGCGAACTCGGACAGCATCCCGTCGGCGAAGGCTGGGCTTGCGACGGCAACCAAAGCGGCTGCGACACAGGTTCTGGCATGGGGCGTCATACGGTGCTCGCGCGTTGGTCGGGAGGGCCCTTGCATATGGCGCTAGTCCGGCGCCGCGCAAGTTTGCGGCGGAGTGCCGCAACTCTTCGATTAATCATAGGTTTCGCCCATTCAAAGGCGTATCGGGATTTTCTTCTCTTTTCCCCTCCGGCGCCTATGTTAGGGATGCCCGCGCCGGGCTCGCCTGATCCGCAGCGGTCTCCAGTCCGTATGAGGGATCGGTCAAAGTCATCACGTCGTACGAGGCATGCGCGCCGAGCCATGAGCAATAAAATCATCAAACCAGACTCTTCCGAACTCTCCGTGCCGACGCGTGAGGAGGCCGAGGCGGCCGTGCGCACGCTGCTGCGCTGGGCGGGCGACGATCCGACCCGTGACGGTCTCATCGAGACGCCGAAGCGCGTGGCCAAGGCGTTCCAAGAGTATTTTCGTGGCTACAACGACGATCCGGAAGCGATCCTGCAGAAGACCTTCGAGGAGACCGAAGGCTACGACGAGATGATCGTTCTGCGCGGCATTCGTTTCGAGAGCCATTGCGAGCACCATCTGGCGCCGATCGTCGGCCGGGCCTGGGTCGGCTATATCCCGAACGGGCGCGTGGTCGGCATCTCGAAGCTCGCGCGCGTGGTGGATGCGTTCGCCAAGCGGCTTCAGATCCAGGAGAAGATGACCTCCCAGATCGCCAACATCATCGACGACGTGTTGAAGCCGCAGGGCGTCGCCGTCGTGATCAAGGCCGAGCACCACTGCATGACGACGCGCGGCGTGCACAAGCCGGGCACCGATATGGTGACCAGCCGGATGCTTGGCATTTTCCGTGACAATGCCTTGACGCGGCAGGAGTTCCTTTCCGTTATCGACGATTGATCTCACCCTAAATCCCGCAAAGCGAGTTTCGAACGTGTGGCCGGTATGCCGCGCGCAGGAGAATGTGAGCGTGAGCACCAACAAGACCGTTCTCATCACAGGTGCTTCCGTCGGGATTGGACGGGCAACCGCGAAGCTGTTCGCGGAGCGCGGCTGGCGGGTCGCGGCGACCATGCGCCGGCCGGAGGAAAGCGATCTCGCGTTCGTATCGGACCGCATCCGTCTCTATCCGCTGGACGTGACGGACCAGGCGTCGGTCGACATGGCGGTTGCTCGGGTCATCGCCGATTTCGGCGCCATCGACGTGGTGGTCAACAACGCGGGCTATGGTCTGATGGGGCCGTTCGAAGCGCAGACCGACGCGCAGATCCGCCGCCAGTTCGAGACCAATCTGTTCGGCATCATGAACGTGACGCGCGCGGTGCTGCCGCATATGCGGGCACGAAAGCAGGGCCGCATCGTCAACGTCGGCTCGGCCGGGGGGCGCATGACGCTGCCTCTCTACTCGGCCTATTGCGCGACGAAGTGGGCGCTGGACGGGTTTTCCGAGGCGCTGTGGCTCGAGCTTCGTCACCAGAACATCAAGGTGAAAATCATCGAGCCCGGCATGGTCAAGACGGAGTTCTTCGAGCGGCGCGAGCTTGCGACGAAGCCGGAATTGACGGCCTACGACAGCTTCGTCGCGGCGGTGGCGCCCAACCTCCGTACGTGGGAGGAGAGCGGGGCGGAGCCGGAAGTCGTGGCGCGCAGCATCTGGCGGGCCTCGACGAGCTTCTGGCCGCGGCTGCGCTATCAGCCGAACGCCAAGTTCGCGGTGTGGCCGCGCGGCTGGGTGCCGGGGCATCTCTATGTGCGGGTCGTCCGGCGGTTGTTCAACGCGTGGTGAGCCGCTCGGGGATGAGGCGCACCGAGCTCAGCTTTCCGTCTTTTCAAAGTCCGCAGGATAATCGACGGCCGTGAGATAGAGGCCGGAGGCCGGCGCGACGGCCCCGCAGGCCGTGCGGTCGCGCGCTTCGAGCGCATGGCGCAGATCGGCGGCCGTCCATTTCGCGTCGCCGACGAGCTTGAGGCTTCCCACCATCGAGCGCACCTGATTGTGCAGGAATGCCCGAGCAGAGGCGTAGATGTGGATTTCCTCGCCCGCGCGCTCGACATCGAGGCGGTCGAGCGTGCGCAAGGGCGATGCGGCCTGACACTGCGCGGCGCGGAAGGTCGTGAAGTCGTGGCGGCCGACGAGGACGCTGGCGGCGTCTCGCATGGCGTCCGCGTCGAGGGTGCGGGGCACCCACCAGACGCGGTTGCGGAGCAAAGCCGGAGGGCCGCGCCTTGCGAGGATGCGATAGAGGTAATGCCGGGCCGTGGCGGAGAAGCGGGCATCGAACGTGTCCGGCACGATGCGGCTGTCGATGACCGAGACGGGCTGCGGCTTCAGGTGGAAGTTGAGGCCGTCGCGGAGCTTGTCGGCGGGCCACTCTTTCTCGAGATCGAAGTGGATGACCTGGCCGAGCGCGTGGACGCCGGCATCGGTGCGCCCCGCGCCGCGGATGCGCACGGTGGCGCCGGTCATCTTGAGAATGGCCGCTTCGAGAACGCCCTGTACGGACACGCCCTCGGACTGGACCTGCCAGCCGACGAACGGCGTCCCGTCGTATTCGATGGTCAGGCGATAGCGGGGCATGCCGTGAACGCGCTCTTCTTGCGATCCTGAGGCGAGAGCACGACATCGGGCCGTGCTCTGCGACGCCTCAGGAGCCGGTGGCTTCCGCGTCAGGCTGATAGGGCTTCGAGCGCCGATGGTCCAGAGCCTTCAGGCGAGCTCGGCACGCGACGATGTGCGGCCTGCTCAGCGACGAATTCCACCCGGGGACAAATTGTACTCTCGGATTTCAATTTCGACGTCGCCGCCGCCCTCGGGCTTCACGATCACGTGGCGGTCGGAGGGAAGCGGACGGTAGACGCGTACGCCTTCCTCGAGGGTGACGGTGGCGCCGTACACGTCGCCGCGAACGACGCGGGTGGTGTGTCCGTCGCGGGCGTGGGCGGTCGCGCCGGCGATCAGGAGAAGAAGGGCGGCCGACGCCGAAAGGAAGCGGATCATGAGTGTCTCCAATGGGCCATGCTGGAACGGGCCATGCTGGCGCGAGATGCGGAGAACTCTACGAGACCGGGCGGCGTTTCCGTACAGCGTTCGCGCGCCATGTTTAACCGGCGCGTGGCGCGCGGTTCAGGGCTGGAGGCGCATACCGCGTGGAATGGTAAAGCCGCGCAGAAAGTCTTCGCCCGTCATGGCGCGCTTGCCTGCGCGCTGGACTTCGACGAGGCGCACGGCGCCCGAGCCGCAGGCGATGGCGAGGCGGTCGTCGAGGGCTTCGCCGGGTGGGCCGCTTCCTTCGATCCGCTCCGTTCGGAGCACCTTGATGCGTTCCGGCGCGCCGCCGGGCGGGGCGGCTTCGAACCATGCGCCGGGGAACGGCGAGAGGCCGCGCACGTGGTTGTGGACCTCGCTTGCGGGGCGTGTGAAGTCGATGCGGCTCTCGGCCTTGTCGATCTTGGCGGCGTAGGTGACGCCGTCGTCGGGCTGGGGCGTGCAGTCGAGGTGGCCCGCTTCCAACGCTGCGAGTGCCTTGACGATGAGATCGGCACCACGGTGCGCGAGCGTATCGTGCAGTTCGCCCGTCGTGACGTTCGGTTCGATGGCGACAGGATCGGTCATGCAGACGGGGCCCGTATCGAGGCCTTCCTCCATCCGCATAACCATGACGGCAGTTTCCGGATCGCCGGCCATGATGGCGCGGTGGATCGGTGCCGCGCCACGCCAACGGGGCAGTGCCGAGGCGTGCACGTTGAAGCAGCCGAACCGGGGGGCGGCGAGCACAGCCCGCGGCAGGATCAGCCCGTAGGCGATGACGACGGCGGCGTCGGCTTCGAGTGCCTGGAAAGCTCGGTGCTCGTGGGCGTCTTTCAGCGAAAGCGGTGTGCGTACGGGAATGCCGAGCGCATCGGCTTTGGCGTGGACGGGAGACGGCCGCTCGGCCATGCCGCGTCCGGCGGGGCGGGGCGGCTGGGAATAGACGGCGCGGATCTCGTGGCCTGCGGCCGCAAGGGCGGCGAGGGCGGGGACCGAAAAGTCCGGCGTTCCCATAAAGACGAGTTTGAGAGCCATGGACGGGTTTCCTGGCGGGGCCGGAGCGGAAGAGCAGAAGCGGTGCGCTGTGATCTCCAGGGCGAAAGCCGTCAGGCGGGGGCGTCGCCGCGCGCCAGCTTCTTGAATTTGCGCACGACGATATCGCGCTTCAGGCGGGAGAGGAAATCGATGATCAGCTTGCCGTTCAGGTGATCGATCTCGTGCTGGATGGCCGTGGCGAGCAGCCTGTCGGCCTTCAGTTCCTGCGGCTTTCCTTCGCGGTCGATGTAGCCGACGGTGAGGGTCGAGGGCCGCTCGATGTCGATATGGGTGTCCGGGATCGACAGGCAACCTTCCTCGTGCAGGCGGGTTTCGCTGCCGAGCGTCAGGATCTCCGGGTTGATCAGCACCAGGGGATTTCTCGCGTCGCCGTCCGAAACATCGAGCACGACAAGGCGCTTGAGGACGCCCACCTGCACTGCAGCAAGGCCGACGCCGGGGGCGTTGTACATCGTCTCCAGCATGTCGTCGGCGAGCTTGATCAGCTCGGCGTCGACCCGCTCGACGGGGTCCGAAACCTTGCGCAGGATGGGGTCGGGTAGCTTGACGATGGGCAGCGTGGACATGGTCATGAAATAGGCAAGTCCCGCTCCCCGGTCAATCAGACCGATTGGCCGGGCTTCCCGCGCGTTTCGTTAAGACTACGTACTCTTACCTGTATCGCGAAAGATGCCGATTCTGCGGTAAGATTGTGGAGAAACCCCGCCCCAAAAAAGGGGGACGCATGGTGCGAGACCTCAAGACCCTGATCCTCGGACGCCGCGAGTGGGTGGCGCTGCCGGAGCTTGGCTTGAGCGCCGTCAAGGCCAAGGTCGATACGGGAGCCAAGACGTCGGCTCTCCATGCCGAAAACATCGAGATCTTCGGGTCGGGCACCGGGCGGCGGGTGCGTTTTGTCGTGCATCCGCTGATCGAAGAGACCGACCTCGCGGTGTCCTGTGAAGCGGTGCTGCGCGATGTTCGCGAGGTGACGTGCACGAGTGGTGAGCGGGAGAGCCGCCCCGTCATCGTCACGCGGCTCAGGGTCGGCACCAGGACGTGGCCGATCGAGATCGGGCTGACCAACCGCGACGGGCTTCAGCATCGGATGCTGTTGGGGCGGCAGGCTATTCAGCCCGGCATGCTCGTCGATCCGACGCGCTCGTTCCTGCTGCCGCGGCTCGGCGCGCGGCTCTATCGCACGCCGGCCTAGGCTCCCCAATTCGCAATAGGTTTGCCCGATGCTCAGGCGAGGTCGAGCATGCGAAGCAGCGTGGCGTTGACGTCGCGCACATCAAAGCGGCGTTCGGCTTTGAGACGAGCGGCGCGCGCTCCGATCGGGAGCAATTCAGGGCGCGCGAGATAGCCGGCCATGGCGCGGGCGAGGGCGGGAGCGTCTGCCGGCGGTACGAGACAGCCGCTCACCTTCTCGTCGACGGTCTCCTTGCAGCCCGACGTTCGTGTCGTGACGACGGGCCGGCCCGTTGCCAACGCCTCCAGCACGGCGCGCGGCATGCCCTCGGAATAGGACGGATAGATGAAGACGTGGCACGCGGCGAGCGCGGGGCGGACGTCTTCCAGGTGGCCGAGGTCTTCGACGACGCCGGAGAGTGCGTCGCGCGGGATGGCATCGACCTCGTCGCTCTCCGGTCCCGCGAAGCGGAAGCGTGCCGTCGGCCATTGCGCCTTGAGGGCTTCGGCGGCGGCTTTGTATTCGAGAACGCCGCGCCGGCGTTCGAGACGGCCCAGCATGAGGAAGACGACGCCATCCTCGTGCGGCGGCAGGGGGACGGACTTGAAGTCGGCGAGGTTGACGCCGCTTCCCGGCACGACGGCCATGGGAAGATTGGGCGGAAGCATGCCGAGATCCGCGAGGGCGCGCGCGTGATCGCGGTTGTGAAATACGATCGCGTCGCTGGTGCGAACGGCGTAGGCGAAGCGCCGGCGTCCGATGCTCTCGATGCCGTCGCTCGGCAGGCTGTTGACGAGACTGACCACGCGGCGGACGCCAGCGCGGCGGGCGGCGATGGCCGCCAGCATCAACATGCGCGGGCCGAAGCCCATCACGATATTGGGCTGCCAGTCGTTGAAGTGCGCGATGAGGCTCGACAGGGTCTTCCATTCGACGAGGAGGCGCAGCGTCTGGTGCGGGACCTCGATGGAGCGGTGCTGGGCGCCGTAGTCGCGGAGCATCCGATGATACATGCCCGGGCCCGGCGGCGTGAGGCAGAGGACGCGATGCCCGCGGCCAACCAGATCCTTGATCAGGTCTTTCCTAAGGACGGCCGCGGCCTCGGCGGATGGTGCGACGAGGGCGATCCGTTCGGAGACGGTGTGGGTCACGGGATGCGGCCACTATCATGGTCGACTCAGTATGAGCGAACCCTAGAGCGTCTTTCGATCCGATTCCATCGGATCGAAAGACGCTCTAGATTTTTGGAGACCGATGATTCACGCTTCGGACGGGCAGGGTCCGAAGCGATCATGGTCTGGCCTACGCCCGCCGCCGTCAACAGCGATGCGGGGCGTTCCCGGACGGCGATGCACAACTTCCGGATGGGCGCCTTCCCTTCATGCGCGGTCTCGGGCGAGCCTGTCGAACAGACAGAGACAGAGCCAAACCGCGAGGCATCCGAACGGGATGCCGCCCGCCATGTGCGCCGTCAGCACGCCCTCGGCGCCCGCGAGCCACGAGCCCAGGTGGACGAGTGGGATCGTGCCGATCGTGGCGCGGCTCCAGTTCAGCACGGTCGCGTAATGCGGGAAGTCCAGCGTGTTGAACACGGCATTGGCGACGAAGAGCGCACCCATGAACGCGAACAGGGGCGCGAGCCAGACGTTGAACAGGACAATCAGGTGCGCGGCGTCGCCCGTGGCGCCGAAGAGGCGCACGACGTAGCCCGAGGTGAGTGCGAGGACGATCCAGGCGACGAGCGTCAGGCCGACGTTGACGCCGAGCGCAAGCTTGAACGCCTCACGCATGCGCGCGTTGTCGCCGGCTCCGTAGTTCTGGCCGATGATGGGGCCGACGGAGGAGGACAGCGCATAGATGGCGCCGAATGCGACCGGCAGCACGCGCCCGATGATGGCCCAGCCGGCGACCGCGTCGTCGCCGTGCATCGCAATTGCCGCCGTCACGTAGGCTTGCGAGGCCGGTGTGGCGACGTTGGTTAAAATCGCGGGAACGGCGATGCCTGCAAAGGCCGGCACATCGACCTTGAACGCGGCCAGCCTCGGCCGCGCAATGAGGCGGTGAATGCGGATCACGCCGTAGAGACCGACGGCCATGAACACGATCCGAGCGAAGACGGTGGCCCACGCCGCGCCCTCGATCCCAAGATCCATCGCGAAGATGAAGATCGGATCGAGGATGGTGTTCACGATGGCGCCGAAGAGCGTGACGTTCATGGCGCGGCGCGCGTCGCCCGCGGAGCGCAGCACGGCAGCCGACGTCATGGCCACCGTGAGTGCGGGCAGCGACGGCATCAGGATTTGCAGATAGCGCGTTGCAAGATGATGCGCGTGTCCTGTCGCGCCGAGCACGGACAGCAACCAAGGGATGGCGACATAAATGGCGGCGGCTACGAGCGCGGCTGCGACGAATGTTGCGAGATGTGCATTTACGGATAAGCGACATGCTCGTAATCTCCTGCCGGCGCCAAGCGCGCGCGAGACGAGAGAGGTCGCTGCGATGGCGAGGCCGATACCGATCGACGTGGTGAAGAAGAGGATCGAGCTTGCGTAACCGACGGCAGCTAGCACCGCCTGATCGTCGAGCCAGGATAGGAAGACGATGTTGGCGAGGTCGCTTAGAAAGATGGCGCCGAGGCCGAC
>ERZ869909.1410-NODE-1410-length-19526-cov-4.644763_pt1 | contig 19526 bp, 21 predicted proteins | sample MGYA00520892_ERZ869909 | MGnify/ENA primary metagenome ERZ869909 (study PRJEB32215, sample SAMEA104723947) | bioreactor metagenome | biome: bioreactor; feature: anaerobic bioreactor; material: water | place: China | collected 2015-03-12 ...
AAAGAGCGCCCATGGACGGCTTGAGCGGTCCCGGAAGGGCGTACCCCGCCTCAACGCCTCTCTGCTGGAGGGTGACCCACTGTCCCGACTAACCCACTGTCCCGACTAATGAGTTATTCCTATTTTTATAGGGTGACCATCCGGTCAGGCCGCCACAGTAATATCCTGACACAATCTTTCAAGCACCCGCGCTTATGCCTGTGGTCTGACGCTGCTAGTGTGGTTTTCAGCATTTCAATGCCTACGTCAGGAGCCTCAGGTCATGCTGCTCAAATACTTGAACGAACTGGATCGCGCGGTGAAAGACGCCCGTGAGCACCCCGGCGTCGAGCAGTACAGCCGTTGCGCCGAGTGCGCCGACACCCTGCGCGACTATCTCAGCGGTCAGATGGAAGCGGTGCGTCGTCGTGGTACCGAGATCATGGACCAACTGCTGCCCGAGCAGTTTGACGACTGGATGGCCGAACTGGGTGCCGTGCGCGGTGCCGCGCGTCAGGCCGGTGCGCGTCACCAGGTGCGTCATACCCGTCTGCACAGCTGATCGATTTCGCCCCGATCAAAGCCGCGCGCGCTGATTCGCCAGCGCGCGCTGCCGTTCCTCCTCGAACAGATCTGGCTGTTCCGGCGCATTCAGATCGCGCAGGCGCACGCCGATACCCACCAGCCTGGCGGCTTCGCCGCGCCGTTCCCATAACGCCTCCAGCAGTGTTGCGAAGGCGGCCTCGTCCAGTTGTTCCCCCGGCCCGTCGCATGTGGCCTGTGAAAAATCCTGATAGCGCACCTTGGCGGTCAGCCCCTGGATGACATAGCTGTGGTCCAGCTGACCCAGGCGTGTGCGCAAGCGGTCCAGCAGGTCCGGGAGCTGAGCCTGCCAGCGCGGCAGTGAGGTCAGGTCCTCGGCATAGGTTTTCTCCACACTCACCGATTTGCGCCGCCGGCTGCTCTGCACGCGGCGCTCATCCTCGCCGTGGGCCAGATGCCACAGGCGTTCGCCAAAGCTGCCGAAGTGCTGGCTCAGCGTCAGCCGGTCGATGCCCTGGAGGTCGGCGCAGGTGCGCACGCCCATGGCATCCAGTTTGCCCGCCGTCACGCGGCCGACGCCGGATAACCGCGCCACTGGCAGGGCGCGGACGAAGTCGGCCACCTGCTCCGGGCGAATCACGAACAGGCCGTCGGGTTTGCGCCAGTCGCTGGCGATCTTGGCTAGAAACTTGTTGGGGGCCACGCCCGCTGACACGGTGATGCCGACTTCCTTGCGCACGGCGTCACGGATCGCCTGGGCGATGCGCGTGGCGCTGTTGTCGAAGTGCGGGCTCTCCGATACATCCAGATAGGCTTCGTCCAGCGATAGCGGCTCGATATGCGGCGTATAGCGGCGAAAAATTTGCTGGATGCTGGCGGACACCTTGCGGTACTTGTCGAACTGCGGCGCCAGAATCACCAGCTCCGGGCACAGGCGCAGGGCCTGGGACGAGGCCATGGCGGAGCGCACGCCGTAGTGCCTGGCCTCATAATTGCACGTGGCAATCACACCGCGCCGTCCCGGGTCGCCGCCCACGGCCACCGGGCGACCGCGCAAGCGCGGGTCATCTCGGGTTTCCACGGCGGCGTAGAAGCAGTCGCAATCCACGTGGATGATTTTCTGTTGCGGTGTGTCGCTCATGGCGCCTGTGGTAGATTCCCTCGCTACGACGATCGCAGCAATGATTCATTCAGCACAAGGATAAAGCATGTGGCAGAAAAGGCAGCGTCCATGAAGGGATGGCCGACACGCACGCAGGTGCTCATTATCGGTGCCGGGCCCACCGGGCTGACCCTGGGTATCACCCTGCGCCAGCGCGGTATAGACTGCCTGATCGTGGACAAGTTGCCCGCGCCCTTGCCCTGGTCCCGGGCGCTGGGGCTGCATGCGCGGACGCAGGAGATTCTGGATGCGCTGGGGGTGCAGGCGGCGATCAGTGAGCGCAGTCTGGCGCAGCGTGCGGTGAGCGTCTATGGCGACCGCGGGCCGCTGTTCAGCCTGGACCTGACGGTGCTGGATGCGCCGTACCCGCAGGTGTTGTCCTGCCCCCAGGCCGAGGTCGAGGCGTGTCTGGCGAATCGCTTTGCCGAGCTGGGCGGTGTGCTGGTGCGCGATTGCACGCTGCAGGATTTTACTCAGGATGACGACGGCGTCGTGGCCCAGTTGCACTGGGCGGCGGGGGATCAGTACCTGCGCGCCGACGTGATGGTCGGTTGCGATGGTGCCAGCTCGCGGGTGCGTGATGTATTGGGTATCAGCTTCGACGGTGTGCGTTACCCGGACCATTTTCTGCTGGCCGATCTGGATATCGAATGGGACCTGCCGAGAGACAGCTCGCACGGCTTTCTGCTGGGCGAGGGGGCCCTGATTGCCATTCCGCTGCCGCAGGGCTGGCGGCTGATCATCAACCAGAGTGACGATGAGGACCTGGCGCCTCAGCTGGATATCGAGCCGTTCCGGGAACGTCTGAATCACTGTCTGGACACGCCGCCGGAACTGGGGCCGCCGCGCTGGCTGAGCCGCTTCTCGATTCACCGGCGGCTGGCCGGGCATTACCGCCGCAACCGGGTGTTGCTGGCCGGGGATGCCTGCCATATCCAGAGCCCGCTGGGGGCCCAGGGTATGAACACCGGTATCGGCGATGCCTTCAATCTGGGCTGGAAGCTGGCGGCCTACCTGCAAGGCCATGGTGACGGGCGCCTGCTGGACAGCTACGAGCAGGAACGTCGCCCCGTGGCCCGGCAGATGCTGACGGCGGTGGATCTGCTGTCGAAGGGTTCCTTTACCCGCGCCGCGCCGCTGAGGCGGGTGCGTGACGGGCTGCTGCGTCTGGCCGGGAACCGGCCGCAACTGGGCGCGCGTCTGGTGCGTCGCGCCAGCCAGCTGGACGTCAATTACCGGCATTCACCCATTGTGGCGCGCAGCTCCGGCGATCTGCCCGGGCGCCGCGAAAAGGGCCCCTTGCCCGGTGATCGGGTGCCGGACGTCGCATTGCGAGCGGCGTGCACTGATGACGCGGGGACTACGTCAGGGCGTTTGCATGATGGCCTGCGCTCCGGTGATTTCCAGTTGCTGATTCAATTGCCGGAGACGCTGGATACGGATCACGCGGCGGTGCTGTCGATCTATGCGTTGCTGACGCGTTTGCCGGATGAGTTTGGCGGCCTGCTCGGCGTGCAACTGATTGCCCCGGGCGATTGGCCCGATGCACTGAAAGACCTGTTGACCCAGCCGGGGTCGGGCTCAGCGATGCAGCTATGGTGCCATGCCGGGGAGGCCTTCGCCGAACGTTTCGGCAATGAAGGCCGTCTGTGGCTGATGCGACCGGACGGGCATCTGGCTTTTCGTGGTCTGCTGACGGACGCCGATGAGTTGGTAGGTTATCTCGCTGATCTGCTGGCGCGGCGTGATTGACGTCGCGCGGCCAACAGCGGCAATAACAGCAACAGCCCGCCGATGCTCAGGCCTCCGGATGAGCCGGTCCGGGCCATGTCTGCTTCCGGCCCCGAGGTGGGTCCATCGGTGGGTGATTTCGGTTCGCGTGGGGCCGCGCTCCCGTCCAGAACGGCATCAATCCAGTCACGGTAGTAAGGCACGTTGGTATAGACGCCCGGAGGAACAGGACTACCACATTCGCTTGTGCCAAAGCTGGTGATTCCGATGGACACGGGTGTTTCAGTGCCGGTCTCGATCAGCAGAGGGCCGCCGCTGTCGCCGAAGCAGGTATCCTGGCCATGACTGGCATCTTCAGGCGGATAAAGTTCGGCGGCGCAGATCATTTTGTCGCTGATGTGGACACCGCCCCATTGCTGATTGCATTCCGAGCGCGGGATATAGTCGAGATATACCTGCTGTAGCGTCGAAGCAACGCCGCCCCCTTCTGTCTGGCCCCAGCCCAGTGCCAGGGCGATGTCGTCTCGTTCGGATTCCGTCAGCAGCTCCAGTGTATTGATGTCTGTCTGACTGGCCAGTGCTGGAAATGCCGTCACGACGGAGGCGGGCGTGTCCAGCCGCAACAGTGCAATGTCATCGCTCAGGCCGGAGTGCAGGTATTCATCGTAATCCGGGTGAATGATGATTTCGGCAGCAAAGGTCTGGTAGCCGCTGAGGCTGCCGGGCGCCTCAATCTGGTTGTAGGCGATCCGTATATCCTGAGCCTGTAACGGCGGGTTTTCATCGGTGTTGAACAGGCAGTGGGCGGCCGTCAGAACATAATCCTGGTTGATCAGGATACCTCCACAGCGGAACACGCGAACCTGGCGTCCGCCAGGTGGCGCGGCGGGATCAATGACCGCCAGTAAGGTCATCCATGGCCACGCACCTTGCTCGGCGTCATCGCCGCCATAGATGTAGGGCGCCACGTTTGCGCCATGCGCGGGGGCAAGCGTGACGCTGCTCAGGCAGAGCAGGGTTAGTACGGCAAATTGACGTGGGAGGCCCATGGAGACATCCGGCTCAAAAATGTGTACCGCTGATACAAGGAGTATAGATGCATTTTGTGTCGCTGGCGTGATGGGGTGTTGAAGCGAGGTGTTAGCGACGGTTGACCGCAGTGGGAGGGACGTCTAGATTGGCAATATATGCCAATCCGGTGAGAGCCACACCATGCCGACCCGAAATGTAGTGATTACCGACCGCCAGGCCGCGCTGATTGAAGAACTGGTGGAAAGCGGCCAATACCAGAACGCCAGCGAGGTGCTGCGCGAGGGCTTGCGGCTGGTGGAAGAGCGCCGCGCCGAGTACGCCTGCAAGCTGGAAGCGCTGCGGGCGGCGGTGCAGGAAGGGATGGAGGATATCGAAGCGGGACGTTACACCACCTTCGATTCCGCCAGCGCCCTGGCCGACGACTTCCGGGCGGAAGCGGCGGCCATTATCGCGGAAGTGGCCGACGCACAAAAAGACAGGACATGAGCGCCGTCTGGAGGGTGCGGGAGACGGCCAGCGCCAGGGCGGACAGGGTCAGAATCATTCGCTGGACAGCGACCCGCTTCGGGACATATCAGGCGACGATCTACGCAGAAACCATTGCATTGGCACTCGCAGCGCTTGAAGCAGGGCCTGACACACCAGGTGCGCGGCCACGAGATGATCTGCCCGGGAATGTGCGCATGCTCCATGTCGCCAGGCAGGGCCGCAAGGGGCGACACTTCATCATTTTTCGCATCGGCGGCGAGCAGGTTCTTGATGTCCTGCGCATACTTTATGACGGGATGGATCTGGCCAGACATATTGAGTAGGTCAGCGTCAGGCCTCAGTGCTTGCGACGCCACCACAGCATCATGATCAGGATCAGCCCGCCCCAGAGCGCGCCGCCGCTGCCCATGCGCAGTACCGGTGTTTCGGTGTCCGGGTACTGAAGGGTGACGGCGGCCTCGGTTTCACCCGCACCAAAGGTGCCGGTGGGGGTGTGGGCTGTCAGCCGCAGGGTGCGCTCCAGGCCATCCAGCGAGGACAGTTCCAGTGTCATGCTGTGTTGATCGCCGGGCGCCAGGGGTGGTGCCGGGCAGAATAGCCCCTCGGCAGATTGGGTGCATTGCAAGGCCTACATGTTAAGCAGCTGCGTGGCGGGCGGCAACACGATGCGCAGACCAGCGTCTTCGGTGCTGGCATGAGTGGAGAAATTTTCCAGGCGGGTTCGTACATTGGCACGGCGTTGTTGCTGAGTGAAGGTGCCGCGTACAAAGCCGGGAGCCACCAGGTTCAGATCGGGTTTGTCAGTCAGGAAAATACGCACGGTCGGGCGATTGTTGCTGCTGCGATAATCGCGCTCTTGAGTGTCCAGTTGCATCGAAACCGTTACGGCCTGGTCTTCGCCAGCGGGTAATGACGAAAGCGTAATTTCGCCTGCCAGCGCGTCTTCCGGTTCCAGTGGCATTTCTGCGTATAAATCACAGTAGGCATCAGGGCATACGTTGCTCTGGAGCGAGAGTGTCAGGCTGTCCATGTCCTCGCTGGTCAGGGTCAGGCGCTGCAAGGTGGCGTGATTCATTATGCTGTCATTGCGCAGCGAGAAGTCGATGGTGTAGTTGCCTTGGGTATTGGCAGGCATGGAGTGATACCGGGTGACGTTGATGGCGGCATCAATCAATGGACGAACAGGAGCGCCTCCGGGTGGTGATGCGGTGATGCCCTCGATCCAGTCCACCATGTCGGCAGTGCTGGTGTAGCCACTGGGGACATGGGCCAGGCCGCAACCCTGACCGGAGCCGAAGCTGGTCAGGCCGACGATCACGGGATCATCGGGTGTGCCTGTGAGCAAGGGGCCGCCGCTGTCGCCGCGGCAGGTGTCCTGGCCGAGTTCAGCATCGAAGGGCGGGTTGGGTTCACCAGCACACACCAGCAGGTCGGTCTCGGCACCGAACCAGAAACTGCCGCAGTCTGCGCGGCTGATATAGTCCAGCGCCACCTGCTGAAGGGTTTCGGAGATGCCGGATGACGGTGCGGTTTCGCCCCAGCCGAGTGCCGTCATGCGGTCGTCGCGGTCCAGCGGGGGAGCAGTCTCCAGGGCATGCACCAGCGTGTTGTCAGCCAGATCGGGATGGCGCTGGAGTGGAGGCGCTTCGCTGACCGGGATCAGGGCGATGTCGTAGCCTTCGAGCAGATTACGAAAATTGAAATTCCCATGCAGGATCATCAGTCCCGCCGGTTCATCGCCAGAGCCTGGGCCGGGAAAGTCGCCATTGGGGAAGGTGGGCACGCCGTAAAAAACTTCGGCCACAGTGGCTTCCACGCGCGCACCGTTTTGGCCTTCCTTCACCAGGCAATGGGCTGCCGTCAGCACCCAGTCTGGAGAAATCTGCTGGCCGCCGCAGAAACCAGCGGTGCCGTCGCCGAAGGAGATGCGCAGCGCCGTTATCCACGGCCAGTCACTGGTATCGGCCTCTTCGCCACCAAAGATGCGTGTGCTCACGTCCCCGGAGATGGCCTGCCCGGTGAGGGTCAGGCCTGCCAGCAGACTGATACAGCAAAGAGTGCGCGCCGCGATGCGCATGGGGACCTTCTTCTGTTTACCCGCAGTCGTCATCCTGGAGTGTAACCCGCGCGGGGCGCTCAGGGGTGAAGAACCGGTCAGGGACGCAGCGGCGGCGCGTGGATCAGCTCGCGCTGGGCGGTGTCGCCACGCTGGAAGGTCTCACCCAGGTGGTCGATCACCAGATCCAGGCTGATTTCCCGAGGCACGGCGGTCATCACGGCGGTGAACGGTGGCGAGTGCTCACGCAGGCTGGTGATGACGCGCTCGGCGTTGGCGACATTGGTGTCCGGCAGCAGCAGCGCCAGGCCCTGCTCGTCGGCGCGGGCGCCGATATCGCTGCGGCGCAGCCGCTGGCCCAGGCTGTTGGCCAGGTCTTTAAGCTGGGCGGGATCATGGGGGCGCAACATCACGGCGGTGAGCGGGCTGGATAACCGTTCATGCAGGGGCAGCAACCAGCCCGCAGTATGGCTCAGTGCATTGCGGCTGATCAGCCCGGTTTGCGGGTCCTGCCAGGTGGCTTCCTGTGCTTGCCGGGTCAGTACCTTGTTGCGGTACAACAGCAGCCCGAAATACACCGCGCAGGTGAGCATCACAGCGAGCAGGAACAGGGAGCTGGCGGTCAGCGGCGACTCGGACTGATGCAGACGTAGCGGCAGTACCACCATCAATACCAGTGCGGCCATGCCCAGGCTGTAGAGAAAACGTGGCAGGCCGTTCAGCAGGCCGGTGCTGAGCACAGCAACGATCATCAGGGCCAGGGTGGGCGGTGGTTCACCCGGGTCCAGCATCACCAGTATGCCCAGGGCAGACAGATCAACCAGGTTGCTGATCAGTGCGGCACCGGCAAAGGGGCGAAAGAAAAGACCGCCCTGAACCAGCAGGTAGAGCAGGATCAGCAGCGCCAGCAAGGCGCCATGCAACGGCATCTGCAAAGTGGGCAGTGCAGTGAAATAGGCGATCACCAGCAGCGTGAACAGCAGGCGCGCTGTCAGCTGAAGAGTGTTGGTACCGCGATCAGTGGCAAGCGAGCTGGGCAAGTTCATAAGCAGTATTCATGTCATCCAGAAGCCGGGCTGCGTCGTGGCAGCCTCCCCCGCGTGAGCGCTGTCCATCGCAGGCCAATGGTGCGGTATCCGCATGCCATTGTCATCATTCCTGCATGCAGTTCATTATGCTTGCAAGGTGAATAGCCAACCGGGAGAGCGTCCTTGAACGATACGGATCTGCATGCGCCCTTGCGCGAGAACGTACGTCTGCTGGGTGACATGCTCGGCCAGACCTTGCGCGAACAGCAGGGCGAGGCGCTGTTTGCGCTGGTGGAACGCATCCGCCAGGTGGCGGTGGACGCGCGTGCCGGCGGCGCGGTGGACATGCGTCGCCTCGGGCAATTGCTGGCACCGCTGGATGAGCAGCAACTGCTTGATGTGGCCCGGGCCTTCAGTCAGTTTCTCAACCTGGCCAATCTGGCCGAACAACAGCATCGCGTGCGCCTGCGCCGTCGCCGCCGGGGCTACGATGCAGACATTGGCAGCACGGAAAACCTGCGCGAGGTGATCCAGCGTCTTCTGGCCAGGGGTCTGTCTGTGGAGACCGTGCGCGAGACCCTGACCAGTCTGTCAGTGGAGCTGGTGCTGACCGCGCACCCCACCGAAGTGTCGCGGCGCACCCTGATTCGCAAGTATGACCAGATGGCCGAATGGCTGGCGGCGCTGGAACGGACCGACCTGGGTGAAGATGAACAGGCCCGTTGTCGCGAGCGCCTGCGGCGCAGCATCCTGTCGGCCTGGTGTACGGACGAGATACGCCGCGAAAGGCCCACACCGGTGGATGAAGCCAAGTGGGGGTTTGCCACCCTGGAGCAATCCCTGTGGCAGGCATTGCCTGCGTTTCTGCGTGAACTGGATGAAGCCGCCAGCGACCTGCTGGGCGGTCCGTTGCCGGTGGCGGTGGCACCGGTCCGCGTGGCCTCGTGGATGGGCGGCGATCGTGACGGTAATCCCAACGTCACCGCAGAAGTCACCCGGGAAGTATTGCGACTGGCGCGCTGGATGGCGGCGGATCTGTATATCCGCGATGTCGAGGAACTGCTGGCCGATTTTGCCATGCACGAAGCCAGTGATGAGTTGCTGGCCGTGACCGGGCCTTCGGCAGAACCCTATCGGGTGGTGCTGCGCACCCTGCGCGAAACACTGCGTAACACCCGCGCGCACATGGAAGCGCTGATCAACGGTCAGGAGCCGCCGCCGGGCGCCATCCTGTCCAGCCGCGAAGCCCTGCTGGCGCCGTTGATGCTGATCGACCGGTCATTGCGGACCTGCAACATGGCGGCGCTGGCGGATGGTGCCTTGCGCGATACCCTGCGTCGCGCCCACGCATTCGGTATCACGCTGCTGCGTCTGGATATCCGCCAGGAGTCATCGCGCCACAGCGCCGTGCTGGATGCCATCACCCGTTACCTGGGTCTGGGTGCCTATAACGATTGGCCGGAAGACAAGCGCCAGCGTTTTCTGCTGGACGAACTGGCCAGTCGCCGACCGTTGATTGATAGCCGTTTCTACGGCAGCGAAGAGTGCACGGACGACGTTCGTGAAGTGCTGGATTCCTGTGCGGTGATCGCCAGCGAATTACCGGAAGCGCTCGGCGCCTATGTCATTTCCATGGCCACGTCGCCCTCCGATATTCTCGCCGTGATGCTGCTGCAGCGGATCATGGGGGTCGCTACGCCGATGCGTGTGGTGCCGCTGTTCGAAACACTGAGTGATTTGCAGGGCGCGGCCGATACCCTGCGGGCATTACTGGCAGTGGACAGCTATCGAGCGGCAGTGCAACAAGGTCAGGAAGTGATGATCGGTTATTCCGACTCGGCCAAGGACGCCGGTTTTCTGGCGGCGGCCTGGGCGCAGTATCGGGCCCAGGAACAACTGACCGCCCTGTTTGCGGAGTACGGTATCCCGCTGACGCTGTTCCATGGTCGTGGCGGTTCTGTCAGCCGGGGCGGCTCACCGACGCGTGCGGCGCTGCTATCGCAACCGCCGGGGTCGGTGGCGGGCCGTATTCGCGTCACCGAGCAGGGCGAGGTGATCCGCTTCAAATATGGCTTGCCGCAGATCGCCATTCACAACATGGAGCAATATGTGGCCGCCACGCTGGAAGCCACATTGCTGCCGCCGGCAGCACCCACCGACGACTGGCGTGCTGAAATGGAAACGCTGACCGGGCAGGCGGTGGCCGCCTACCGCGAGGTGGTGCGCGATACGCCTGCGCTGGTGGAATACCTGCGCACCGTCACGCCGGAGCAGGAGTTGACCCGTCTGGCGCTCGGCAGTCGCCCGGCGCGCCGCAAGAGTGCGGGGGGGCTGGCCTCGCTGCGGGCCATTCCCTGGGTGTTTGCCTGGACTCAGATACGTTTGATGCTGCCCGCCTGGCTGGGGACCGGCGTGGCCCTGAGCACGTCGCTGGCCGATCCGCAGCGGCGACCTGTGCTGAACGCCATGCAACGCGACTGGCCTTTTTTCCAGGGCATGCTGGACATGCTGGAGATGGTGCTGGCCAAGGCGGATGTGGCGGTGGCGACCTATTATGAAGAGCGACTGACGCAAGACCCGGCGTTGCGCGCGCTGGGCGCCGAATTACGTGAACGATTGCAGGGCACGGTCGCGGCACTGCAAGGCATCAGTGGGCGCCGCGACTTGCTGGCCAACAATCCGGTGATGCGCTGGTCCGTGCAGGTGCGCAATCCCTACACCGATCCGCTGCATCTGCTGCAGGCTGAACTGATGGGCCGTCTGCGCGATACCAAGGCGCCGGACGCACGTCTGGAAAGCGCCCTGATGGTGACCATCACCGGGATTGCGGCGGGGCTGCGCAACACGGGCTGATTGTGCGCAGGCAGGGTTACAGAGACTTGTGCGTGCCGTCGCAGAGCGGCGCGTCGTGGGTCTTCTTGCAGCCGCAGAAAAACACAATCTTGTCCCGTGGCGCGGTGTAGGCCACTGGCGTGATGCCCGTGCCCTTGTGGCTGCCATCGCAGAACGGTTGCCGGGCACTGCGCCCGCAGGCGCACCAGTGGTAGGTCTTGTCCTGTTCCACTTCCATCGGCATGGGATGACGTATCTCGCTCATGACCTGTCCCTCCTGTCTCGGAATTGTCATCTCCCTGTCACGTCACGGCAATTGGCCGGCTCGACACTGCGCGAAACAGGCTCAGGGAGTCGTTCATGGCTATACAGGGTATCAGACAGGCATTGGCGAAGCCGTTCGTGGCCACCGCAGGGTTGCTGCGTGCGCCCTTGCCGCAGGATGCAGAGCAGAGCGGGCGCTTTACCGCCTGGTTCAGCAGTGCCCGCCGCGACATCATGCGCGCGCAGCGTATGCGCTATCGCATTTTCAGCGAGGAGTACGGAGCCAGCATCAAGGCGCCGTTCGGGCTGGACCGTGATCGCTTCGACAAGCACTGCCTGCACCTGATGGTGCGTGACAATCAGACCGGCGAACTGGTCGGTTACACCCGGGTGCTGACCCGGGCCGCGGCGGAGCGCACCGGCGGTTTCTATTCGGCCAGCGAATTCGATCTGGCGATGGTCGGGCGCCTGCCGGGTCAGGTGGCGGAAATCGGCCGCACCTGCATTCATCCTGACTACCGTGGCGGTGCAGTGATCACGGTGCTGTGGTCACGCCTGGCGCGTTTCATGGTTGAGAACGACATCCGCTACCTGATTGGCTGCGCCAGTGTGGCCTTCAACGAAGGCTATGACCTGCGCGCCATCATCAGCGATGTGCGGGCCCGGTATCTGAGCCCGGTGGGGCAGCGCGTCATGCCCTTGCAGCCGGTGCCGCGTCTCGGCACGCCGACGGGCCCCCTGCCGAGTGAGCCGACATCTGTCAGGTTGCCGCCGCTGCTCAAGGCGTATCTGCGCATGGGCGCTCGCGTCTGCGGTGAGCCCTGCTGGGATCCGGATTTCAACTGCCTGGATTTCTTTATCCTGATGGCGGTGGATGATCTGCCAGCCCGCTACGTCCAGCACTTTCTGAATCCGGTGGCACGCGCGGTATGAGCAGCCAGCAGGGGCTGATGGGCAGTCTTCGGGCGGCGCACCCCTGGCCGCAGTTGCGGCGTCTGTGGCGCTTGTTCAGGGTGCTGCTGCACATCGGTTATGGCCTGTGGCTGGCGCTGCGCCTGCGCGCCGTTCAGGCACCGCACAGCGCTGCCGTGCGCGATGCCGCGCGTCAGTGGGCGGCGCAACTGCTGGGCCTGCTGCGGGTCGAGGTGGTCTGGTTCGGCCCGGCGCCGCAGCCCGGCGCGTTTCTGGCCAGCAATCACGTCTCGTGGCTGGATATCCCGGTGCTCTGCGCCCAGGGCGATGTCCATTTTCTGTCCAAGGCGGAAGTGCGGGACTGGCCCCTGATTGGCCGCCTGGCGCAGGCGGCCGGCACCCTGTTCATTCGCCGGGGCAGCGGGGAGTCGCGCCTGAAGGCGGAGGAGATCGCCGCCCATTTGCGTGCTGGCCGCACCATCTGTGTGTTCCCCGAGGGCACCACCACCGATGGCCGCAGTGTGCGGCGTTTTTTCCGCCCCCTGTTTGCCGCGCCGGTGCTGGCGGCGGCTCCGGTGCAGCCGGTGGCTCTGCGCTATCGCGATGAACAGGGGCACCTGGACAGTCAGGTGCCGTTTATCGGTGACGACGCTTTTCACTCTCATTTGTGGACATTGTTGCTGCGTGACCGGATTCGCGTCAGCGTCACCTGCTGCGCGCCGCTGCCCGCGTCCGAGGTGGCCGACATGGCCCCCGAGACACTGGCCGAAACCAGTCATGCGCTGGTGTTGCGGGCCCTGTCCCATGGATAATGCCTCCCGTATTCGCGGAGGCCTTCATCATGACATCCCCGAGACGCTGGCTGACGATGGCCATGCTGCTGATCCTGTGCGCGGGCCTGAACACCGGGTTGAGCGGCTGCCAGGCCGGTTATTACATGCACCTGGCGCGCGGCCACGGCGAGCTGATGCGCGCGCGAACGCCCGTGGAGCAGGTGCTGTCGGACCCGGACACGCCGGCTGCAGTGCGTGAGCGCCTGGCGCGCACCGAGGCGATGCTGGTGTTCGCCGAGCAGGAACTCGCGTTGCCGGTGGACGATGCCTATCGCACCTATGTGGCGCTGGAACGGGGCTTTGTGGTGTGGAACCTGTTTGCGGCGCCCGAGTTTTCCCTGAGCCCGCGCACTTGGTGTTTCCCGGTGGCGGGCTGCACCAGCTATCGCGGTTTTTTCGATCTGGAGCGGGCAGAGCGCGAGGCCGAACGGCTCCGTGCCCGAGGCTACGACGTCTACGGCGGTGGTGCCATCGCCTATTCCACGCTCGGCTGGTTCGCGGACCCGCTGACCACACCGATGCTGTCCGGCAATGAGGCGCAGGTGGCCGACCTGCTGTTCCATGAACTGGCCCACCGGCGTTTCTATCTGCGCGGCGATACGCGCTTCAACGAGAGCCTGGCGACCACCGTGGGCCGTGAAGGGGCGCGCCGCTGGCTGGCGGCGCATGGCGACCCGACGCTGATCGACGATATCACCCTGTCTGCCGCCCTGCGGGCGCAGGTGCTGGCGCTGGTCAGTGAGGCGCGGGCGGACCTGGCGCGGCTCTACGCCAGTGAAGACGACCCGGAACGGTTACGAGCAGGCAAGGCGGCGGTGCAGTCGCAGTTGCGGGATCGTTTCGACGCGGCCCGCGAGGCCGAACCCGCCCTGGGCCGTTACGCCAACTGGTTTGCCGGTCCACTGAACAACGCGCAGCTCAACACCTTCAGCGATTACAATGACTGGGTGCCGTCGTTTGACGCGCTGCTGCTTGATTGTGGCGGACAATGGTCGTGTTTCTGGCGGGAGGTGGAACGGATTGCCGCGCTGCCTGCCGAACAACGTATCGTGGTAATGGAGGCCCTCCGGGACTTGCAGGATGATTGAACTGGCCCGTTTCAGACACGCCCAGCCCGCGCACATGCTGGTGGCGGCGTTGCGCGGCGAAGGGATCGCTGCCCTGGTGCGTGACGAACAGGGGGAGGTTGTGCTGTATCTGCAGGACGCCGCCCGCTTCGATGAGGCCCGTGGACTGGTGGAACTGTTCCAGCGCAACCCCCTGGATCCGCGCTTTGCCGGGGCCGCCTGGCAGGCCAGTGCGCCTGCCCAGCCGCGCAGCAGCGGCGGAATCAGTGACGGACCTGATCAGCCGCCGCTGTTCAGTGGTGCCTGGTTATCGAGCATGGGTCCGGTGACCCGTGTGGTGCTGGGCCTGACCCTGCTGGTGTTTCTGGCCCAGCAGTTCATGGGGCCGACGGTCTATCGCTACCTGATGTTTCCCGACTCGCTGGCCATGCTGGCGCAGGCCCCGTGGCGGGCCGTGACGCCGATGCTGCTGCACTTCGGCCTGCTGCACCTGGCCTTCAACCTGCTCTGGTGGATGGAGCTGGGGCGTATCATCGAACGCTTCCAGTCGGGCCCGCAGCTGGTCGGGGTCACGCTGGTCACGGCGGTGGTATCCGCGGTGGCGCAATTCCTGGCGTCCGGTCCGGCGTTTGGCGGGCTGTCCGGTGTGGTCTACGGCTTGCTGGGCTACCTGTGGATTTACGGCAAGGTCAACCCGAGCGCCGGTTACGGCCTGCGCCGCGAAATCGTGCTGTTCATGCTCGCCTGGCTGGTGATCTGCTACGTCGGCCTGGCCGGTATAGTGGCCAACGAAGCCCACCTGTTCGGGCTGCTCAGTGGCTGCGCCCTGGGCGCGGCCACCGGCTGGTACCGGCGTGAAAAGTACTACCGTGGTTGAGCGGGCATGCCCCCCCTGTTATAAAGGCGTTCGTAGTGGCTCAGGATGAAGTATGCGTTTAATCAATAACTTGGCGTTGCTGACGCTGCTCGTGCTGGGCCTGTCCGCCTGCGCTGTGACCCGGGTGGGCGACAACCTGCCTTACGGGATTCTCAATAACGACGATGTCGAGCTGGTGGCCGATGGCTTGCCAACCTACCTGTTGATGGTCGACGGGCTGATCATCAACTGGCCGGAGAGTGAGGACCTGCTGCGTACCGGGGCCAGCCTCTACAGCGCCTATGCCGGGCTGGTGGTGGAAGACACCGGGCGGCAGCGCGCCTTGTCCAGCAAGGCCCTGGACTACGCCGAGCGGGCGGCGTGCAGCCGCCGCAAGACCCTGTGCGAGGTGCGGGGCCTGTCGGTGCCGCGTCTAGAAGAAGCCCTGGAACGCACCCGCAAGCGTGACGTACCGGCGCTGTACACGCTGGGCACCACCTGGGCGGGTTACGTGCAGGCCCACAGCGATGACTGGAATGCCGTGGCTGATCTGGCCCGGGTGCGTGTGATTCTGGATCGCGTGGTGGCGCTGGATGAGTCGTATCAGCATGGCCAGGCGACCATGTACCTGGCGGTGCTGGACAGCCTGCTGCCGGAAGCCCTGGGAGGACACCCCTCGGCCTCGCGCAAGCATTTCGAGCGCGCCATCGAGCTGTCAGAGGGGCGCAACCTTCTGGCCAAGGTGCTGTTTGCTGAACGCTATGCACGCATGACGGGCAACCAGTCCCTGCATGATGAGCTGCTGCAGACGGTGCTGGATGCCGACCCTGAAGAACATGGGTTGACCCTGCAGAATACCTTTGCCCGCAAGGAGGCCGAGCGCCTGCTGGCGGAATCCCCGGATTACTTCTGACCTGAAGCGGAGTTCGCATGTCAGTGTTCAAGACTTTTCGACGCCTGGCCCTGGCCGGGCTGATCAGCCTGCCGGTGTCGGCGGCGGCCATGGAACTGAAGATTTCCACCCTCTACCCGGACGGCACCAGCGCCGTAAACGCGCTGCGCGCGGCGGGCAAGCAACTGGCCGAAGAGACGGACGGCCGCGTCAGCATTCGTGTCTATGCAGGCGGCACCATGGGTGATGACCGCGCCGTGCAGCGCCGCATTCGCATCGGCCAGCTGCACGGGCAACTGGCCCAGGCCGGGGCCTTCGCCTCGCACTACAAGGACAGCCAGATCCTGAACCTGCCGCTGTCGTTCCGCTCGCTGGAAGAAGTGGATCATGTGCGCGAAACCCTGGACCCGATGATCCGCGAGGGTTTCGAGGATAACGGCTGGGTGGTATTCGGCCCGGTGGATGGCGGCTTCGCTTACCTGATGACCCGTAACCCGGTGGCCAGTGTCGCGGACCTGCGCCGTCAGAAAGTCTGGTTGCCTGCGGGTGACTCGGGCTCGGCAATGGCGGCACGGGAGTTCGGTGTGTCGCCCGTTGTGTTGAACGTGGGCGCAGTACTGACCTCATTGCAGACCGGCACCATTGACGCCTTCGCCGCGCCAGCCGTTCCCGCGCTGACGTTGCAGTGGTACTCCCGGGTGAATCACTTTACCGATATGCCCCTGCTCTACACCTACGGCATTCTGGCGCTGGGCAAGCAGCATGTGGAGCGCCTCAGCGACGAAGATCAGGCAACCTTGCGACGTGTGCTGACGGACGCCTTCGCGGAAATGGACCGCAAGGAACGCGCCGATAACCAGCGCGCCATGCAGGCGCTCAAGGCCCAGGGTCTGGAGCCGGTGGAACCGAATGACGAACAACTGAGCGAGTGGCGCAAGCTGGCCGACCAGGCAACAGACCGGCTGGTGGAAGGCGGCCAGGTCAGCGCCGACATGCTGGAGCGACTGAACACACTGCTGGACGAGTACCGTGGCGGCTGATTGCCGTCACGGAGTGCTTCCATGGGCCTGATCCGGTTACTGCATCGGTTCGAGGATGCACTCATCGTGCTGGTGCTGGCAGGGATGATCCTGCTGGCGGTGTTGCAGATCCTGTTGCGCAATTTTTTTGGCATGAGCCTGACCTGGGTCGAGCCGCTGTTGCAGAACGCCGTGCTCTGGATCGGGCTGCTGGGCGCCATGATTGCCTCGCGTCACGACGACCATATCAGTATCGATGCATTGTCCCACTACCTGTCTGAAAAGCTGCTGCGCTGGCTGGCCGTGTGTGTCGACCTGTTTACCTGTGCGGTATGCGCCGTGGCGGGCTGGTACAGCCTGAACGCCGTGCGCGATGAAGCCGAGTTCGGCGGCGCCTTGCTCAGCATTGGTGATATGGCCGTGCAGGGCTGGTGGTTGCAGGTCATCATTCCCCTCGGCTTTATTTCCATCGCCCTGCGCTATGCCACCCTGACCCTGCTGGGTCTCCTCGGGCGCCGCCCGGCACTGAAGAAAAAGCCGTTGCAGGAGGCCAGTGCATGATCTGGTTACTGGTCATCCTGCTGGTGCTGCTGGCCCTGATGGGCGCGCCCCTGTTCGCCATTATTCTGGCGGTTGCGGCGTTGGGCTATTACGGCCTGGGTATCGATTTGTCGGTGTTGCACATCGATATCTATCAGGTCAGCACCTCCGTGGTGCTGATGGCCCTGCCGCTGTTCACTTACGCGGGCTTCCTGCTCAGCGAATCGAAAACGGCCGATCGCATGCTGCGTCTGTCGCAGGCCGCCTTCGGCTGGATGCCGGGCGGCATGGCGTTCGTGGCGCTGATTGCCTGCGCCATCTTCACCGCCCTCACCGGCGGCAGTGGCGTCACGATTGTGGCCCTCGGCGGCCTGCTGTTACCGGCGTTGCTGAAGGGCGGCTACCCGAAGCGCTTCAGCACAGGCCTGGTCACCACCTCCGGCAGCCTCGGCCTGCTGCTGGTGCCGTCTGTACCGCTGCTCATCTACGGCATCATCGCCCAGCAGATGTCACAGAATCTGGACATGCCCTCGGTGGAAATAGTCGATCTCTACCTGGCCGGTATCCTGCCAGCGCTGCTGATGATCGCGCTGCTCTACGTCTACTGCCTTTGGGCAACCCGGCGCAGCCCGATTCCACGCCAGACGTTCCACTGGAAAGAACTGCGCCAGGCGGCGTGGGAGGCCCGCTGGGAGCTGCCGCTGCCGTTTGTGGTGCTGGGCGGCATCTTCTCCGGGTTCCTGGTGATCAGCGAAGCCGCCGCGATCACGGCGCTATACGTGACCATTGTCGAGGTGTTTGTCTATCGCGAGGTGGGCCTGCGCCGTCTGCCCGCCGTGATGCGGGAATCCATGACCATGGTCGGCGGCATCCTGCTGATCCTGGCGGTGGCGATGTCGTTTGCGGGTTATCTGGTCTACGCCGGCGTACCTGAAAGCCTGTTCGGCTTCATGCAGGAGCATGTCTCCAGCAAGCTGATGTTCCTGATCCTGCTGAATATCGTGCTGCTGATTCTGGGGGCGGTGCTGGATATTTTCGCGGCGCTGGTGATCATGGTGCCGCTGATCCTGCCGGTGGCCATCGGCTACGGCATTGATCCGGTGCACCTGGGCATCATCTTCGTGGCAAACATGCAGATCGGCTACTTCACGCCGCCTGTGGGCATGAACCTGTTTATCGCCAGCTACCGCTTCCGCCAGCCGATCACGTCGTTGTATGCGGCGACCTTACCGTTCATGGCGGTGCTGATTATCGCGCTGCTGCTGATCACCTATGTGCCTGCCATCAGCCTGTACTTCGTGCGCTAACGCAGCGCCTTGACCATTTTATGGCGGGTCAGGGCGACGCCATAGCGCTCCACGCTTTCCTCGCCCTCACTGCGAAATCCCATGCTTTCGAAGAACTTCTTCGCCACCAGACTGGCGGCGGTGTGCAGTGTGGCCGTGCCTGCGATACGGGCTTCGTCTTCAAGATACTGGCAGAGCAGGGTGGCAATGCCGTAACCGCCGAGGCCTGGCGCCACGTACAGCATCTCGATGGTGTCATCGGGATACAACTGGGCAAAGGCCCCGGGCTTGCCATCCAGCTCGGCGACGATGGTGACACCTTCACCCAGGCGTGCCACGAATTGCGCTTCATCCTCGGCCGTCGCGGCCCAGGCATCGCACTGCGCTGAGGTATAAAAGTCGGCCCCCTGACCTTTGATCGCTGCACGAAAGATGCGCGGCAGCCACGGCAAATCGCTGTCTTCCAACGGACGAATCATGAACGGGCCTGCACCGATATCCGGCAAGCGGTCTGTGTCGTCGACCACCGGCGGCGCCACTGGAATGGGCGCGGCAGGCTCTGGCTCCGCAACAGGGATGCTGCGATGCCGGGGCGGGCGCTTGCGACGCAACCAGTCAAACATGCTCAGCGCCCGGTCCGTTGTGCGTCATCGTCGCGCAACGCACCCAGTTCGGCCTCTAGACGCCGCAGATACTCGTCCTGCAGGGCCTGAAGTTGCCTGGCATCCTCGAGCTGCTGCGCCAGCGCCTCGGCACGCTCCTGCAGTTCCCGCTGCTCACGGGCAGCGGCATCACGGGCTTCGTCGCGCAGTGTGGCGTCGTCGGCGAAGCTGGCCGTTGCTGTGGTGAGCAGGGTGGTGAGCAGCAGGGCGTGTTTTCTCATCATGTTTTCCGTTTTTTTGGGGTGTGGTGGTTGTGGCCCTCGGGGGGCGGGTAAAGGGTTTCAGGACACGCCGTGAATACATCCCTGTAGGCTTGCGTTCGGCATCCATGCCTCTCGACAGT
>ERZ869909.1411-NODE-1411-length-19510-cov-20.327999_pt1 | contig 19510 bp, 20 predicted proteins | sample MGYA00520892_ERZ869909 | MGnify/ENA primary metagenome ERZ869909 (study PRJEB32215, sample SAMEA104723947) | bioreactor metagenome | biome: bioreactor; feature: anaerobic bioreactor; material: water | place: China | collected 2015-03-12 ...
ATCACCGAGCGGCTGAAGAGCGCCCTGGCCACCGTCGATGTCCGGGTGCTGGATCACTTCATCGTCGGCAAGGGCAGTCCGTACTCGTTCGCCGAAGCCGGCTTGTTGTAGTCCGCAGGCGCCCCTTCCGGGGGCGCCTGTGCCTCTTGCCCATCTCCACAAGAACTGCTCTGGAAGGCTCCGGTTGCCACGTTCGCGATGCGCTCTGATGGTCACAATTTTCGGATGCTTGGAAAGCTTGTGGGATAGGCGGCTGAACCGGCCTATCCCTGTTGAGAAGCACGCCCATACGTGGAAGAAAATAGCAAATTTTCTAACGAGACTCCGCCTAAGACCGACGGGTGATAGGAGTGTGCTCGCTGGGCCAGACCGCCAGATCGTTAGTGCGACGCGGTTGAAGCGGGTATGCGGCCGCACGGCGTTGCCGGCGGGACTGCGCGACCGGCCAGCGACCAGCAAGCTGTTCGCATGGCTGGCCCAGACCCTCAACGGCGATATGTTTCCGCCTTCTTTGGTGAAAACGACACCGGCCGCTCACCACTTGACGCGGGTTGCGGAGTTCCTGGCGGCTGTCGATCCTGAAAGCGGGCAGCTCAGCTTCTTCCCCTACCAGTTCGAGGTGATTCCGATCGAGCTCATCAGCTCGATCTACGAGCAGTTCGCGCACGCTGAGCCGTGGACAGATGGAAAGCGCACAGAAGCGTTGCAAAACGGCGTGCACTACACGCGACTGTCCGTCGTCGTCTCGCTGATCCTCGATGAGGTCATGGATGGCCTATCTGGACGGGAGCGGTGCTGGATTTGACGTGCTGCTCCGGTGTCTTCCAGGCCGAAGCGTTGTGGCGCTTCGTTCATCTTCGCTCGCAAGGTCAGCCGCCCACGAGGGAGGTGATTCGCTCGACGCTCTACGGGCGAGTCTATGGCGTGGACATCAGCGAAGCCGCGATTTGCGTCGCTGCGTTCAGGCGTCCGCGCGCCCCTGCTTTAGTTGCGTGCCCTCGTGAACTGCTCGCTCCCGCACGCATTGAGGCGGCGTTCCGCCAAGCTGCGCTGCCACCGTCCGCTAAAGAGATCGGGTCGCACGGCGCAAGCGGTCGTGTATGGCCGCCCATGCCGGTTCGTCCGGCGGCAGCGCAATCAGCAAGACCTCGCAACTGGTGGCATCGGCCTCGTGCAAAGCCGCGTAAAGCGCGCGCGCATAGTCTTCGGACTGCGAGGGCATCGGCCAGAACTTCGCCACCGGCCAATTTGCGGGGCGCTGCGCAAGCAGCCCGGTACGCCGGCCTGGAAACGGCGCCTCGGCCAGCCCGGCCGGGATCCGGTAGCACGGCGTGCGCGGCGCGTAATGCGAGGCCAGGGCGCCTGGCACGCGAGGCGCTGCCGCAGCAACGGTGCCCGCAAGAAACAGGTGGCGCGCGAGCATATCGGTGGTGATGGCGCCGGGACGCAGAATGCGCGGATGTTCACGACTGAGATCGACGATGGTCGACTCGATGCCGACCAGGCAGGGGCCGCCATCGACCACCGCCGCGATCTTTCCGGCCAGGTGTCGCCGCACATGCGCCGCCGTGGTCGGACTGATTTGACCAAAAGGATTCGCGGATGGCGCGGCCAGGCCCCGACCGAACTGTCGCAAGACGGCCTGCGGTACCGGATGTGCCGGCACGCGTAGCGCGACGGTCGTTTGGCCGCCGGTCACCAGCGGCGAAACCGTTCGCGCGGCAGGCAGCACCAGGGTGAGCGGACCTGGCCAAAAGGCCGAAGCCAGCCGCCAGACCACCTCCGGTACCTCGGTGACCCAGTCCGACAGTTGCTCGGTGGCGGCGAGATGCACGATCAGCGGGTGATCGGCCGGGCGGCCTTTGGCGCGAAAGATCGCGCGCAAGGCATCGGGGTTGGTCGCATCGGCGGCCAACCCATAAACGGTCTCGAAAGGCAGCGCCACGAGTTCCCCCGCCCGCAGCAGGTTCACGGCGGTGGACAGATCGTCCGGGTGGGAAGTAAGTTGCAACATGATCAGGACTCCCGCATTTACCGCGCCATTTGGCCGTCGCCCTGCGGAACGAAGACCGCGCCGCGGGCGGCTTCCAGGACGGCGCGAATCTCCGGATGCTGGATGCGCCGTTCCGTGCTGATCAGCCAGAATGCCTCGCGCACCTCCTCCAGCCGCCCCACCTCGCTGACGCCGTAGCGCGCGCAGATCTCGTCCGAGAGGATCGCGGGCGCGGGGAAATAGCCTTCACCCGCCTGTGCAAAGACCTTCATCAGGGCGCTGTCATCGAACTCCCCGATGACCCGTGGGTACAGGCGTGACTCGCCCAGCCAGAGGTCGATCTCGCCCCGTACCGCCGCGTTCTGACCGGGCAGCAGCAGTGGCGCCCCGTTCAGACAGGCTGGAAAAGCCGCGCCGCGCCGCGCCAGCTCGGGCGCGGCAAAAAAGGCGACGGCACTTTCACCCAGCTTGCGGCTGTGGCCGCGGACCGCCAACCCTGCCGGCATCGGGCGATCGGCCAGCACCATCTCCAGCCGGTGCAGTGCCAATTCCCCGAGCAACCAGTCGATCGTGCCCTCGTGGCACACCAGCCGTATCGGCTTCTCCACCCTCTTCAGCGAAGCCAGCAACCGGTGTGTCAGCGACTTGGGGATCGCATCGGAAATACCGACGCGAAACGTAGCCATCGTCTGCTCCGGGATTGCGTTCGCCCGCAGCGAGGAGACCATCTCGTGACCCAGCGCGAAGATCTCGTCGGCGTAGGACAGCGCAACGCGCCCCGCCTCGGTGAGTTCGAGTCCGCGTCCGGCAGGCTTGAACAAGGCCGTTCCGAGGTCGTCCTCGAGCAGCTTGATTTGGGCGCTGACGGTTTGCGGCGTCAGATGCAACTGATTGGACGCCGCCGCCACACTCCCGGCGTGGGCCACCGCCCAGAAGTAGCGCAGGTGTTTGAGATTCATTATCTGCTATTCGCAACTTTTTACGAAGTGTCTGTGAATTATATTCGACTTTATATGAATCATCCAGACCGTCAAAATTCACCAGGTTACCTTCCGGGTAACAACAGGACGGGTCCTGCACGGCCTTTCGCGCCTCAGGCGCTCGTGGTGAGAAGCGTCCAGTGCCCGCCACCTACGCAGGGGATGAAGACATGCCGACCGAGTCCAGAAGCGCCTTCTTGCTCGTGCGCAGCGATGGGGATCTGGAGCGCGCCAGCGAAGATCTGGCCGCTTACCTGTCGATTCTGCGCCGCCGGTTGCCCGCCAGCGACGTTGAAACCGTGCAAGGCATCTGGATCGACGAAGAAGGCGTGGCGAACTTGCCGTGCGCGCTGGTTCTGCCGGATGCGGCCGGCGCGCGGCGAACCGTCCGTATCCTGGAGACAACAGGGATCAACGGGATCTGGATGCTGTGCTGGCTCGAGACGGCGGCAAGCGCCGTCTCCCGCGTCGACCTGGTGGCGGCGCTGTTGGACTGCTTCGGCCATGAAGACGCGACCACGCTCGCCGCACGCTTCATCCCGGTCTTCGCAGGCAATGCGCCCGACTCCAGCGTGAGCGCGGAGCTGCAGGTGCTCGAAGCACGCTACCCGGAACTCGTGCTGCCGCCGATCTACCAGGACGCCGGCGGCAGCCTGGTCCTGCCATCGGCGCAGCCGCACGATGAAGGAACGCCATCTTGAGCACCCTCGACCCCGTCCTGCTGTTCTTCCTGCTCGGCTTGGCCGCTGGCCTGCTGCGCTCGGAGCTGCGACTGCCCGCGGCCGTCTATGAACTGGTGAGCATGCTGCTGCTGCTCGCCATCGGCCTCAAGGGCGGCATCGAACTCGCCAGGCAACCCTTCGGTGACCTCGCGCTGCAAGCCCTCGCGGTCATGGCGATGGGCGTACTGTTGCCGCTGGTCGCCTTTCCGGTGCTGCGGTTCATGGGGCGTTTCCCCCGTGCGGACGCGGCATCCGTTGCCGCCCACTATGGCTCGGTGAGCGTCGGCACCTATGCCGTCGCCACCACCTATTTCGCCAGCCGGCAGATCGAGTTCGAGTCGCACATGCCGTTCCTGCTCGCCGTGCTGGAGATCCCGGCCATCCTGGTGGGGATCCTGCTGGCCCGCGGGTTCTCCCGTGACATGCGGATCGGCACGGTCGCGCATGAGGTGTTTCTGGGCAAGGGCATCGTGCTGCTCGTCGGCGGGCTGCTGATCGGCTGGGCCGCCGGCCCGGAGGGACTGACTTCCGTCAAGCCGCTGTTCTTCGATCTGTTCAAGGGAATCCTTGCCCTGTTCCTCCTGGAAATGGGGCTGATCACGGCCGCCCAGTTCGGCAGCCTGCGGCGGCACGGCCTGTTCCTCGTGCTGTTCGGCATCGGCATGCCGCTGTTCTCCTCCGTGGTGGGCATCGCGCTGGGTTACGGACTCGGGCTGTCGCTGGGGGGCACGGCCATGCTGGCCATCCTGGCAGCGAGTGCGTCCTACATCGCCGTGCCCGCCGCCATGCGCATTTCGGTGCCGGAGGCCAACCCGACGCTGTCGCTGGCCGCTTCCTTGGGCGTCACTTTCCCGTTCAACGTCCTGGTCGGCATTCCGCTCTATCACGCCATGGCGACGCAAGCATTCGCCCTGACCGGAGGCTAGGTTCATGAACAGTTCGATGCGCAAACTGCTGACCATCATCACCGAGGCCGCCCTGGAGAGCGTCTTGATCAAGGACCTCGAACGCCTGGGAGTCCGGGGCTACACCATTACCGACGCCCGCGGCAAGGGCAGCCGGGGCGTGCGCAGCTCCGCGTGGGATGCGAGCAGCAACATCCGCATCGAGGTCGTATGCGATGCGGCGACCGCCGAGGCCATCGCCGCACATCTGCAGGCCCGCTACTACGAGAACTACGCCATGATCCTGTTCGTGTCCGACGTCGCGGTGCTGCGGCCGGAGAAGTTCTGATGGCAAAAAGAAACTTGGCGCAGGCCGCATCGTGGCTGGGAAATATTCGGGCGCGCACCTGGCTGATCCTGGGCGGGCTCGCCTTCGCCATCGTCGGCCTGCTCGTCTGGGCCGGCATCGCGCTGTTGTCCTGGCTGTGGGCGCAGGCGCCGGTGGCGACGGAGACCGGCAAGCGTTTGGCCGACGAGGCGGCGGCAACGGTTGAACAGGCAGCGCCCGGTCTCAAAGAGCAGGCGGAGCGCTGGCTGCCGGGCATTCAGGAGCAGGCGGACCGGTGGCTGCCGGGCCTCGGCGAAGCGCCGCCCGCGCGCGATGTCAGCGGCACCGACCTCGGCCCGGTCCCGCGCTTCCCAGGCCTGGTGCGCAGTCATTACGCGCGCGATGGCGAGACGACCGAAGTGCGTTACGCCGGCCGCGCGGGTTTCGACGCGGCGCTGGCGCACTATGTCCGGGGCTTCGCCGACGCCGGGTTCGTCCAGGAGGTGATTTCCGCCATGCCAGAGGAGGAAAGGCACCGGTTTCGACATAGTCAGGAGTCCATCGAGTTCGCGCTGATGCGCCGCCCGGGCGGTTTGATCGAAGTTCGTTTGCAACATTCCTCACGGCAATGATGCCAGGGAGCCGAGCATGAAGCGCATCGTCCTGTTTCTCGCCACCAACCTGGCCATTTTGCTGGTGCTCTCGGTCAGCATGCGCCTGCTGGGGGTGGAGCCATGGCTGAACGAACAGGGACTGAACTTGACGGCGCTGCTGATCTTCGCCGCCGTGATGGGCTTCGGCGGATCGCTCATCTCGCTGGCCGTCTCCAAGTGGATGGCCAAGAAGATGATGGGCGTGCGGGTGATCAAGGCGCCATCGAATACGACCGAAGCCTGGCTGGTAGATACGGTTCGCAAGTACGCGCGGCAGGCGGGCATAGGCATGCCCGAGGTAGGCATTTACGACGCGCCCGACGTCAACGCCTTCGCCACCGGGATGAGCAGGAACAAGGCGCTGATCGCCGTCTCCACCGGCCTCTTGCAGCAGATGACGCGCGAGGAGGCAGAAGCCGTGCTGGGCCATGAAGTCGCGCACGCCGCCAATGGCGACATGGTGACGCTGGCGCTGATCCAGGGCGTGGTGAACACCTTCGTGCTGTTCCTCTCGCGGGTGATCGGCCACACGGTGGACCGGATAATCTTCAAGAGCGAGAACGGGCACGGCCCGGCATTCTGGGTGACGGTCATCATCGCCGACTTGGTGCTGGGCATCCTGGCCTCCCTCATCGTCATGTGGTTCTCGCGCCAACGGGAGTTCCGCGCCGACGCGGGCGGCGCGTCACTGGCCGGGCGCGGCGCCATGATTGCAGCGTTGGAGCGGCTCAGTGCGCTGCAGCCTGCGTCCCTGCCCGACAAGATGACGGCCTTCGGCATCGCCGGCGGAGGTGCGTCGGGTCTCAAGCGCCTGTTCATGACCCACCCGCCGCTGACCAAACGCATCGCGGCGCTCAAGGCAGCGCAATGAATGCGCACGCGGCTTGCAGCCCGCCTGTTGCTGGGCGCGGTGGTGGTCTGAGTCCTACTGCCGTTCGATCTGATTTCCCGACTATAGCTGGCCATTGGAAAGGAACCCGCGCCATGTTGAAAATACTCGTTCCGGTCGACGGCTCAAGCAACTCGCTCCATGCGGTGCGGCACGTCGTCAATGAATTCAGGAAGAACGCGGCGTTGGAAATTCATCTATTGAATGTTCAGACGCCATTTTCCCAATACGTTTCACGATTCGTGAGCAGAAGAGATCGCCACGATTTCCATCGCGATCAGGCCGAGTTGGCGCTGCTGCCAAGCAGACAGATGCTAGACAGGTTCGGGGTGCCCTATGAAGCGCACATGGAACTTGGGGAAAAGGCATACGTCATTACCGACGCGGCGCGCCGCCTCCACTGCGACCATATCGTGGTGGGTGCCGCACGCAAGAGCTCGCTGATCCGGATGGTCGAGAACTCGACGATCAACAAGGTGATTGAGCTGACGACCGTCCCGGTCAAGGTTGTGGCAGGAGACCCGGTGTCCCCGCTGGAACGCTACGGCATTCCAGCCGGCGTCGGCACGGGCTTGGCATCGTTGTTCTTTGCAGCCGCCGAATGATTGCCATGAGTCGACTCCCTGGCAACCAAGAAGAACGCGTGCACAAGCTGAGCATGAAAGCAACGGCGCAACAAGCCATCACGAGCAACGCGTCTGCTATGAATGGTGGTTCCAGCGGCGCTGCGGGCATGCCGGATCGGCAGCCGTGGCACGCACTGGGCGTGGACGAGACGGTCGCGCGTATGGAGACGCGTCCGGATGGCCTCACCAACGCGGAAGCCGTGCAGCGTCTGAAGACCTACGGGTCCAATGTGATCCCCCGGGGCAAAGGGGACACCGCCCTCGACCTGATCTGGCGGCAGGTCAACAACCCCTTGATCTGGGTGCTGATCGTGTCGGCGCTGGTGCGATGGCTGTCGACCCCACCGGCGGGGTCAAGAACGGGCTGGTGATCCTGGCGGTGGTGGTGCTCAACACGATCATCGGCTTCGTGCAGGAGTTCAAGGCCGGCAAGGCGATCGAGGCGCTCAGCCGCATGGTGCCGGAGAATGTTTCCGCCTTGCGCGAGGGCCGCAAACTCACCCTCCCGGCAGCGGATCTCGTCCCCGGCGACATGGTCCTGCTCGCCAGCGGAGACAAGGTGCCCGCGGACATGCGCCTGATCCAGTTGCGCAACCTGCAGATCGAGGAGGCGGCGCTCACCGGCGAGTCGGTGCCGACGGAGAAACGGCTCGCCCCGGTGGCATCCGAGGCGGGCATCGGCGACCGAACCTGCATGGTCTTTGGCGGCACGCTGGTCACCTACGGGACGGGGACCGCGGTGGTGGTCGAGACCGGCGCCAGGACCGAGCTCGGCCGCATCTCCACCATGCTGAGGGAAACGACCGATCTGCAGACTCCGCTCACCAAGGCGCTGGCCAAAATCGGCTGGTACATCACCATCGCGATCGTTGTCATCGCGATCGGAATCCTCTTGCTCGGGACCTGGCGAACCATGGCCGAGACCGGGGTCGAGTGGCTTCCGGCCCTGCGCGAGACGGTCATCTTCGCCATCGCGCTGGCGGTGGGCGCCATCCCCGAGGGGCTGCCGGCGATCGTGACCATCGCGCTGGCGATCGGCGTGCAGCGCATGGCGACGCGCCGTGCCGTGGTGCGCAAGCTCCCCGCCGTCGAGACCCTCGGCTCGACCACCGTCATCTGCTCTGACAAGACCGGGACCCTTACCCGCAACGAGATGACCGTGCAGGAGCTCTGGACGCCCGCCTCCGGCGCCTTTGCCGTGTCGGGCGTCGGCTACGCGCCCAAGGGGCAACTGCAGCGCGAGGGAACGCTCGTCAAGACGGCGCCTGCGGACCTGACTGATCTGCTGCTCGCCGGGGTGCTGTGCAACGACGCCTCGCTCGCGAACGAGGAGGGGCAGTGGAAGATCCATGGCGATCCGACGGAGGGCGCGCTCGTTGTCGCCGCGGAAAAGGTCGCGCTGGACGTGGAGAAAGCGCGGGCGCAACACAAGCGCCTGGATACGATTCCGTTCGAGTCCGAGAACCAGTTCATGGCCACACTCCACGCGCAGGACGGCGGACGCATCCTGCTCAAGGGTGCGCCGGAGGCCGTGCTAAAGCGTTGCGCCACGACGCCGGGCGGCCGTGTGCTCGATATGGAGGCGGTGCTACGCGAGGTCGAAAAGCTGGCCGCCAAGGGGATGCGGGTGCTGGCGTTCGCCGCCCAGCCCGCGCGCGGGCAGACTGGCATCGAGATGCACGACACGCAAAGCGGGTTCACCTTCCTCGGGCTCCAGGGCATGATCGACCCGCCGCGTCCCGAGGCAATCGCGGCGATCGCGCTCTGCCATCAGGCCGGGATTACCGTGAAGATGATCACCGGCGACCACCAGGGCACGGCGCAGGCGATCGCGGACCAGCTCAACATCCTCCCTAAGAATCCCGCAGCACCCAAGGCGATCGCCGGGGCCCAGCTCGCGCAGATGTCCGAAGTGCAGCTGCGTGATGCGGCGGGCGCGTGCAACGTCTTTGCGCGCGTCGCGCCGGAGCACAAGCTCGGCCTGGTGCGTGCCCTGCAGAGCCGCAACGAAGTGGTCGCGATGACCGGCGACGGCGTCAACGATGCGCCCGCGCTCAAGCAGGCGAATATCGGCGTGGCGATGGGGATCACCGGGACCAGCGTCTCCAAGGAGGCGGCGGGGATCGTGCTCGCCGACGACAACTTCGCTTCCATCGCCGCGGCGGTCGAGGAAGGGCGGCGCGTCTACGACAACCTCATCAAGTCGCTCGCCTTCGTGCTGCCGACCAACCTCGGGCTGGCGCTGATCCTGATGTGGGCGGTAGCCTTTTTCCCGTTCGCCGATGTCACGCACGTCATCGACGGCGTCGCCCATACGATGCGCGAGCTGCTGATGCCGATGACGCCGGCGCAGTTGCTATGGATCAATCTGGTAGCGGCGGTGGCGCTGGCGCTGCCGCTCGCGTTCGAGGCGAAAGAGCCCAACGTCATGAGGCGCCCACCGCGCAACCCGGCCGCGCCAGTGCTGAGCGGGTTCGTCGTCATGCGCACCTTCGTGGTGGCGATCCTGATGACCGCCGGGGCGCTCGGGCTCTTCCTCTACGAGTTCCGAGCCGCGGGAGACAGCGGACCCGCAGCGCTCGCCAAGGCGCAAACGATGGCCGTCACCACGGTGATCATGTTCCAGATCTTCTACCTGCTCAACTGCCGCTCGCTGCGTGACTCGATGCTGAAGATCGGGGTGTTCAGCAACAAGACCGTGTTCGTCGGGATCGCGGCGATCCTCGTGCTGCAGGCGCTGTTCGTCTACGCCCCGTTCATGCACGAGATCTTCGCGTCCGCGCCCCTCTCCGCTGGCGACGTGCTTTTGAGCATCGTTGTCGGCGCCCTCATCCTGCCGGTGATCGGTCTCGAGAAGTGGTGGCGAAATCGTGGCTGAAATCAAGCACGGGGCGCGCCGGGGGGCGGCGTGCCATTCCACTGCACCTTCTTCGGCATCCGGGAAAAACAACCCACTGATCGAACTGCTGATCGCTATCGTCATTCCCTCTCTGATCCTGATGAAGCTGAGCGGCCCGGAAGACCTGGGCGCCGTCAACGCGCTGCTGCTGGCGCTGGCTTTCCCGCTGGCCTGGGGCGCGCGGGATTTGCTTACCCGGCGCAAGCTCAACCTGTTCGCCGTGCTCGGTCTGGTCAGCATCCTGCTTACCGGCGGGATCGGCCTGCTGCAACTGGACACGCGGTGGCTGGCCATCAAGGAAGCCGCCATTCCCGGCCTGATCGGTCTGGCCGTGGCCATTTCCGCCCATAGCCGCTACCCGCTGGTGCGGGTGCTGCTGTTCACGCCGGCGCTGATGGATGTCGAGCGGATTCAGCGCGGCCTGGACGAACGCGGCAAGCGTGCCGCCTTCAAGACGCGCCTGCGGGCCGCCACCTGGATGCTGGCCGGCTCGTTCTTTTTTTCCTCCGTCATGAACTACTTTCTCGCCACCTGGATCGTCACCAGTCCATCCGGCTCCCCCGCCTTCAACGAAGAGCTGGGGCGGCTCACCCTGTTTAGCTATCCCATGATCGCGCTGCCCTCCATGTTGATCATGATGGCCGCGCTCTATTTCCTGGCGCGCTCCCTCCGCGAGTTGGCCGGACTGAAACTCACCGAAGCACTGAAAGGACACGCATGAACAGCAAACCTGAACGCGATGTGGAAAAAACCTACCCCCTGCCGGAGTTCATTGCGAAATTGCGGCGCCTGGCCGATGCGCTCGAACAGGGCGAACGCTTTGAAATCCAGATCGCGGGCGAAAGAATCTCGGTGCCGGTGCGGGCGGTCTGCAACATCGAACACGAACGGGAAGGCGAGTCGGAAGAAATCGAATTCCAGATCAGATGGAAGAACCCGCAATGAACCCCGAACAGCAGAAAGCCATCCTCGCCATCGCCCTCCACGCCGCCTTCGCCGACGGCGCCAAGCACGACCGCGAGCGCGAGGAAATCCGCCGCATCGCCGAGTCGCTGGGCGGCGAAGCGGGCGCGCCTGATCTCGCCCGCCTCTATCAGGACGTGCTGCTCAAGCGCATCAGCCTGGATGCCGCCGTTACCGCGTTGCAAGACCCCGGCGAGCACCCTGAAGGGCATGAACGCCAGCTGGCCTATGAAATGGCGGTGTGCGTGTGCGACGCCGACGGTCGCCAGAGCGAGGCCGAGCAGCGCTTCCTGAACGAGCTGAAAGCCCTGTTGAAGCTCGATGCGGGGCAGACCGCCGCCTTCGAGCGCGAGGCCGACGCCATTGTCGAGCTCAGCGAGGCCGCGGCCCCCGTAGCCGCGGCAGGCGCCGCCGCTGTAGCCGCCGCGCCCGGGCCGGTGGTGGCGGCGCAGCCGAACGTGTCCGAGGCGGAACTCGACAAGTCCATCCTCAACTACGCCTTGATGAACGGTGCGCTGGAACTACTGCCGCAGTCCTGGGCATCGATGGCCATCATCCCGCTGCAGATCAAGATGGTCTACGGCATCGGCAGCGCCCACGGCGTCCAGCTCGACCAGGGCCACATCAAGGAATTCATCGCCGCCGCCGGGGTCGGCCTCACCTCGCAATATCTGGAGCAGTTCGGCCGCAAGCTGCTGGGCGGCCTGCTCGGCAAGGCAGCGGGCAGGACCTTCGGCAAGGTGGGAAGCGCGGCCACCGGCATGGCGTTCTCCTTCGCCACCACCTACGCCCTGGGGCAGCTCGCCAAACGCTATTACGCCGGCGGCCGGGTGATGAATACGGTGATGCTTAAGGATACGTTCCAGAACCTGCTCGGCCCCGCCAAGCAGATGCAAACGCAATACCTGCCCCAGATCCAGCAACAGGCTGCAACGCTCGATATGGGGCGGGTCATGGCCATGGTGCGCGGGCGGTGATCGGCGATGCGGGTTTTCCCCACAGTGCGCGCATCTTTTGGTCAGACTTCTTGAGGCTTTGATTTCATGACGCTTACGGTTGTTGTTTTTCTGGTGCTGGGCCTGGTGCTGCTGGTGGCTGGCGCCGAGTTGCTGGTGCGCGGCGCCGCGCGCCTCGCGGCCCGTTTCGGGATTTCGCCGCTGGTGATCGGACTCACCGTGGTCGCCTTCGGCACCAGTTCGCCGGAGCTGGCGGTCAGCGTTCAGTCCGGTCTTTCGGGACAGGCAGACATCGCCGTCGGCAACATCGTTGGCAGCAACATCTTCAACGTGCTGGTGGTGCTCGGGCTTTCTGCGCTCATCGCGCCGCTGGTGGTTCAGCAGCAGCTCGTCCGCTTCGACGTGCCGCTGGTGATCGGTGTGTCGGTGCTGTTTTGGGTCATGGCGCTCGATGGCCGCATCGGCCTGTTCGATGGTCTGCTGCTCACGGCCGGCATCGTGGCTTATACGGTCTTCGCTATCCGCCAGAGTCGCCAGGAAAGCCCGGAAATACAGGCCGAATATGCGCGGGAGTTCGACGGCGGCGCGAGCGCATGGATCGACCGGTTGCCGGTCCAGATCGTCTTCATCGCCGCGGGCCTGGCGCTGCTCGTGCTCGGCGCCACCTGGCTGGTCGACAGCGCGGTGGCGATCGCGCACGCCTTCGGGGTGAGCGAGATCGTCATCGGCCTGACCATCGTCGCCGTCGGCACCAGCCTGCCCGAGCTGGCCACTTCCCTGGTGGCCGCGCTGCGCGGCGAGCGCGACATCGCCGTGGGCAACGTGATCGGCAGCAGCCTGTTCAATCTCCTGGCAATCGCCGGCATCGCCGCCTTGGTCACGCCCGGCGGGCTCGACGTGGCCGCCGCGCTGGTCCGCTTCGATCTGCCGGTGATGATCGCGGTGGCGCTCGCGTGCCTGCCCATCTTCGCCACCGGCCACCGGATCGCGCGCTGGGAGGGGGCGCTGTTCCTCGGCTATTACGCCGTCTATGTGTCGTACCTGATTCTTGCGGCCACGCAGCACATGGCACTGCCGGCGTACAGCGCCACCATGCTGGGCTTCGTGCTGCCGCTCACAGTCATCACGCTGATTGTGCTGCTGGCGCGCCATCGGACGCTGCCGACCGCTGCGGCGCCATGACCCGCGTTGTCTACGCCGGAACACGCATCGCCCTGCTCACCCAGCACGGCAAGGAGCGCGTGATTGCCTCGGTGCTCGACACAGCGCTCGGCTGCCAGGTGGAACGGGTCGGCGGCTACGACACCGATCTCCTCGGCACCTTCACCCGCGAGATCCCGCGCGCCGGCAAGCAGCTCGAGGCGGCGCGCAAGAAGGCGCGCCTCGGCATGGAGATGTCCGGACTTTCGCTCGGGCTCGCCAGCGAGGGCTCGTTCGGGCCGGACCCGATGGTGGGGATGTTCCCCTGGAACGTGGAGTTCCTCATCTTCATCGACGACGAGCAGGGGCTCGAGATCGTCGGTGTCGCGCAGGGCAAGGCGATCCACGCGCATCTTCTGACCGGCGACTGGACGGCGGCCGAGGCCTTCGCCCGGCAGGCGGCGTTTCCCGCGCACCATCTGGTCGTGCGCCCCGAGGGCGAGAACGACCCGCGCCTGCGCAAGGGGATCGCCGCCTGGGAGGAGCTTAAAGCCGCGTTCGCCTGGGCGCAGGCGCAATCGGCGAGCGGCCAGGTGTTCCTGGAGACCGACCTGCGGGCCCACGCCAACCCCACGCGCATGGAGATGATCCGGCTTGCGGCCGAGGACCTGGTCGCCAAGCTCGGCTCGCCCTGTCCGGCCTGCGGCGCGCCGGGGTTCTGGCTCGTCGAGCGCATTGCGGGCCTGCTCTGTGGCGACTGCGGCGCCCCGACCCGCGAGACCCGCGCCGAGGTGTACGGCTGCCTGAAGTGCGCGCATCGCGAAACGCGCGAGCGCCCCGAGCCGCAGTACGCCGATCCGGGGCGCTGCGATTACTGCAATCCATGAGATCCCATCAATGGCCACAGCACGCCTGACCCTCACCCGTCCCGACGACTGGCACCTGCACCTGCGCGACGGTGATGCACTGGCCGCGGTCCTGCCCGACACCGCGCGGCGGTTTGCGCGCGCCATGGTCATGCCCAATCTCGATCCACCCGTGCGCACGGTGGACGAGGCCCGCGCCTACCGCGCGCGCATCCTGGCAGCGCTGCCGGCGGGCATGGCCTTCGAGCCGTTGATGACGCTCTATCTCACCGACCACACCACGCCCGAAGAGATCCTGCGGGCCAGGGCGAGCGGTTTCGTGCACGCGGTGGGTGAAGCCTTTCTCGTTGGCGCAACAACCAACTCTTCATTTGGCGTCACCGATTTCGCGCGCTGCGACGCGGTGTTCGCGGCCATGGAGGAGACCGGTCTGCCGCTGCTGCTGCATGGCGAGGTGACCGATCCCGAGATCGACGTGTTCGACCGCGAGGCGGTGTTCATCGAGCGACATCTGCAGCGCATCATCGAGCGTTTTCCGCGCCTCAAGGTGGTACTGGAACACATCACCACGCGCGAGGTGGTCACGTTCGTCGAGCGGGCCGGCCCCAACGTGGCCGCCACCATCACTGCGCACCATTTATTGCTGAATCGCAACGCGATGTTCGCCGGCGGCATCCGCCCGCATGCCTACTGCCTGCCGGTATTGAAGCGCGAGCCGCACCGCCAGGTGCTGATTGCCGCCGCCACCAGCGGCAACCCGAAATTCTTCCTCGGCACCGACAGCGCCCCGCACCTGCGCCGCGCCAAGGAGTCGGCCTGCGGTTGCGCCGGCATCTACACCGCGCACGCCGCCATCGAACTGTATGCAGAGGCCTTCGAGCAGGCCGGCGCGCTCGACCGGCTGGAGGCGTTCGCCAGTTTCCACGGCCCCGATTTCTATGGGCTGCCGCGCAATACGGGGCGCATCACACTGGAGCGCCAGGACTGGACCGTGCCCGAGGAGCTGCGTTTCGGAAAGGAAACAGGCGTGCCGCTGCGCGCCGGGGAAACGATTGCGTGGCGGTTGGCAGAGTGAACTCGTAAGGCATTCGTTTGCAAGATTCCACACCCAATGTCCCCGGTCACGGCGCTTTGGGCACGGCTCATATCAGGAGATAAATCATGCCCGACAACCGCAGAAGCAAAACCGTCACCCAAGGCGTGCAGCGCTCGCCCAACCGCGCCCTGTTGCGCGCCACGGGGTTCGACGATGGGGATTTCGACAAACCCATCGTCGGCGTGGCGAACGCGCACAGCACCGTCACGCCGTGCAACATGGGCATCGGCGCGCTCGCCGCGCGCGCCGATGCCGCGTTGAAAAAAGCCGGTGCCATGCCGCAGATGTTCGGCACCATCACCATCTCGGATGGCATTTCGATGGGCACCGAGGGCATGAAATATTCACTGGTGTCGCGCGAGGTGATCGCGGATTCCATCGAAACCGTGTGCAACGGCCAGAGCATGGACGGGGTGCTCGCCCTCGGCGGCTGCGACAAGAATATGCCGGGGGCGATGATCGCCATCGCGCGCCTCAACATCCCGGCGATCTTTGTTTATGGCGGCACCATCAAGCCGGGCCACTATAAGGGCTGCAATCTCACCATTGTGAGCGCCTTCGAAGCGGTCGGTGAGTACACCGCGCATAAAATTGACCAGAACGAGTTACTGGAGATCGAGCGCCGCGCCTGCCCGGGCGCGGGCTCCTGCGGCGGCATGTATACCGCCAACACCATGGCCTCGCTCTTCGAGGCCATGGGCATGAGCCTGCCGTATTCCTCGACCATGGCCGCGGAGGACGCGGAAAAGGCCGACAGCGCGGCGAAATCGGCCGAGGTGCTGGTGCAGGCGATCCGTAAACAAATCCTGCCGCGCGACCTCCTCACCCGCCGGGCGTTCGAGAACGCCATCGCCGTGTTGATGGCGCTGGGCGGCTCCACCAACGCCGTGCTGCACCTGCCCGCCATCGCGCACGCCGCGGGAGTGAAGCTGACACTCGATGATTTCGATGCATTCAGCAGGCGCGTGCCGGTGCTGTGCGATCTGAAACCGTCCGGACGCTACGTCGCCACCGATCTACACCAAGCGGGCGGCATCCCGCAAGTGATGAAGATGCTGCTCGCCCACGGCCTGTTGCACGGAGACGCGCTGACCGTGACCGGCCAGACTCTGGCCGAGGCGCTCGAGAGCGTGCCCGAAGAGCCGCGCCATGATCAGGATGTCATCCGGCCCTGGGGCCGGCCCATGTATCCGCACGGCCATCTCGCCATCCTCAAAGGCAATCTTGCCATCGAGGGGGCGGTGGCCAAGACCAGCGGGGTGAAGGTTCCGAGGATCACAGGCCCCGCACGTGTGTTCGACTCGGAAGAGGCGTGCATGGAAGCGATCCTGGCGCAGAAAATCAAGGCGGGCGACGTGGTGGTGATCCGTTACGAAGGCCCGAGGGGTGGCCCCGGCATGCGCGAGATGCTCTCGCCCACCTCCGCCCTGGTCGGCGCGGGCCTGGGTGACAGCGTGGGTTTGATCACCGACGGCCGTTTCTCCGGCGGCACCTACGGCATGGTGGTCGGTCACGTTGCACCCGAGGCCTTTGTGGGCGGCACGATCACGCTGGTCGAGGAGGGCGACTCGATTACCCTGGACGCGGAACAACGCTTGCTGCAACTCAACGTGCCCGAGGACGAAGTCGCGCGCCGAAGCAAAGCTTGGCAACCGCCTGCGCCCCGCTACACGCGGGGCGTATTGGCGAAGTACGCCAAGCAGGTATCGTCGGCGAGCAAGGGGGCGGTGACCGATTGAAGCCATGACAGATCTGACTCGAGCGATGGGAGCCGCCCTGGCACAGGCTGCCGATGGGAATTGACGGCGAAGTCAAGGTTGGGCCGGACTGGGCGGACGCGCTGGCCTTCGACCGCGCCCATCTCTGGCATCCCTATGGCTCGATGACCGATCCGCTGCCGGCGTGGCCGGTGATCGGTGCCGAGGGGGTGCGCTTGAAGCTCGCCGACGGGCGCGAACTGGTCGACGGCATGGCCTCGTGGTGGGCGGCGATCCACGGCTATAACCACCCCCGGCTCAACCGCGCGGTGGAGGATCAACTACGGGGCATGGCGCACGTGATGTTCGGCGGTTTGACCCACGCGCCGGCGATCGAACTGTCGCGGCGGCTGGTGGCGCTGACGCCCGCTCCGCTCGAAAAGGTATTTTTGTGCGACTCGGGTTCGGTGGCGGTGGAGGTGGCCATCAAGATGGCGATTCAGTACTGGCAGGCCCGGGGCCGCCCGGACAAGCGCCGGTTGCTCGCTCTGCGTGGTGGCTATCACGGTGACACCTTCGCCGCCATGTCGGTGTGCGACCCGGTAACCGGCATGCACCACCTCTTCAGAGGGACACTGCCCGAGCAGCTCTTCGCGCCGCGCCCCGGCTGCCGGTTCGACGACGCCTGGAATCCGTCCGACATCGCCGGGTTCGCGCGCCTGATCGAGACGCACCGCGACGAACTCGCGGCGGTGATTCTGGAGCCCGTCGTGCAGGGCGCGGGCGGCATGTGGTTCTACCACCCCGAGTACCTGCGCCAGGTGCGCGCCCTGTGCGACGCGCACGGCGTGCTGCTGATCGCCGACGAGATCGCCACCGGCTTCGGGCGCAGCGGGAGGCTGTTCGCCTGCGAGCACGCCGGCATCGCCCCGGACATCCTGTGCCTGGGCAAGGCGCTCACCGGCGGCTACCTGACGCTCGCCGCCACGCTCACCACCGCCGAGGTCGCGGAGACCATCTCCCGCGGCGGCGCCGGCTGTTTCATGCACGGGCCGACCTTCATGGCCAATCCGCTCGCCTGCGCCGTGGCCGTGGCGAGTGTCGACCTGCTGCTGGATCAGGACTGGCAGGCGCGGGTGCGGGACATCGAGCGCCAATTGCGCGCGGAACTGGCCCCCTGTGCCGCGCTGGCGACGGTGCGGGAGGTGCGGGTGCTGGGCGCGATCGGCGTCATCGAGATGCATGCGCCGGTGGACCTGCGCGCGCTGACGCCGCGATTCGTGGAGGCCGGGATCTGGCTGCGTCCTTTCGGCCGCCTGGTCTACATGATGCCGGCCTACGTGATCGAGCCGCAGGACCTTTCGCTACTGACGGGCGCGGTTCGGCGCGTCCTGTCGGAGATCGATGGACGTGGGGCAATGCGATGAGCGGAAGCGGCGACTCGATGGAGCGGCAATTCCTGCGGTTGTTGCGTCACGTCCTCGCGCATGGGGCGCTAAAAAAAGCGACCGCACCGGCACCGGGACGTTGAGCCTGTTCGGCCATCAGATGCGCTTCGACCTGTCGGCACGGCTCCCGCTGCTGACCACCAAGAATATCCACCTCCGTACGGGGAGAACCACGCAATCGGCTTCATGGTGGGCTATGTTCTCTCCGGCTCGCCTCCGGACTCCGCGGATGGCGTCAACGCTTACTTGAGACGAGTTTCGCGCTCGGTAGATCGCCTCGCCCCGAGCGACATCAGTGAAGGGACTTGGCAGAGCCTACATGCGCGCTCCAAGCCGTCGATGCCGATTCGCTTGCATCATGCGTTTCTTGGGTTCGCGGGCACCTCAGCGTCGCGCGCCTGACCTCCGCCTCCTACAGGAGGCAAACGCAATGCTCACAACGGCATAGGCATGAAACCGGCAGGGCCCGACTGCGGTTTCTTTGTCGCGCCACATCGGCACTTGAAGTCGACTGCGACCTTGATCGATTTCAAGGACACCCGATATGCCGGCCCCCTTCTTCAGGGCTTCGCCCCAGCTGCTGATCATCAGCATTGCCCCCGGACTGTGGGCAGTTCTGTTCATGTTCAGCCAGGCTGCGGTGGCGGCGGACGTGCTCGTCGTCACCGACAGCCGTCATCCGGTGCAGGCCCTGGCCGGCGTGCGTGTCATCGAGCTGGACCAGCCGGCGCACATCGAGGCCGAACTCACGGCGCACCTGCCCGCTGACCCAGCCCAGGCGGAGGCCCTGGTACGGCAGCGGCTGCTCGATGGCGGCGCCGACCTGCAGCGCCGAATCGGCCAGGCCTACCAGGGCGTCGCCGATGCCTGGGGACTGGGCATCGTCAAGATCCCTGCTGTGGTGGTCGATCGGCGCTACGTGGTCTACGGCGAGCCCGACGTGGCCCGCGCCGTCGCGCGCATCGACGCCTACCGGAGCAGCCAGCCATGAGCCTCCTGCTGGCATCCCGGCGCCTGCGCGCCACCGTCGCCTCGCTGCTGCTGAGCGCGGCCACGTCGACGTTCGCCCTGGACACCGCCACCATCGTCTCGTCGGCGCTGTCCCCCGACTGCCTCGAATACCGCGTGGTCGGAATCTGCTACTGGCTGTACTGCACGCCATTCGGCTGCTCGGTTCGCACCTCCGTCAAGGTGCGCCACTACGTCCCCGATGTAGTGGTGTCGAGCTACTCGAACACCGGCGAAAACCCGTGGCTGGAAGTCAGGGCGATGAGCATGCCCAACCCGACCGCCAAGGCTGGCGGTGACGGCACGACCAATCACGACAACGAGAACAACCTCGCCAAGTTCAAGAACGCCGATGTCATCGG
>ERZ869909.1412-NODE-1412-length-19500-cov-7.632909_pt1 | contig 19500 bp, 18 predicted proteins | sample MGYA00520892_ERZ869909 | MGnify/ENA primary metagenome ERZ869909 (study PRJEB32215, sample SAMEA104723947) | bioreactor metagenome | biome: bioreactor; feature: anaerobic bioreactor; material: water | place: China | collected 2015-03-12 ...
TAGGAGCCGGGCGGGATGAATATCGGAGAAGCCGCGAAAGCGTCTGGCATTTCGCGCAAGATGATCCGCTATTACGAGGAAATCGCCCTTCTTGAGCCGGGGCGCACGACCAATGGCTATCGCGTCTACAGCTCTCAGGACATCCATACGCTGCGCTTTATCGGCGCGGCGCGGCGGCTGGGCTTTTCGGTGCCGGATGTGAAGGCCCTGCTCGCCTTGTGGCAGGACCGGTCACGCTCCAGCGCCGATGTGAAGCGCCTTACCAATGGGCATATCACGACGCTGCAAGCCCGTGTGGCTGAGCTGAACGCCATGATCGGCACGCTGGAAACGCTGGCCGGGGCGTGTGATGGCGACGCGCAGCCGCACTGCCCCATCATCAACGCCATTGCAGCGCACGAAGCCGGTTCACAGCGCAGGTGAAACAGCCCAGCATGCCGGGCGAGTCGCTACCCTTGTCTTCCGGCGCGGCAGCCCTGACAGCACGGTGAAACCCATGCCAGACACACCCCTTCCCGCCGCTTCCGGCCAGCACCACAACGCGGAAGCGGCGATGGAACGGCTACTGGCCATCATGGCGCGCCTGCGCGACCCTGAGACGGGCTGCCCCTGGGATGTCGAGCAGGATTTTGCCTCCATCGCGCCTTACACGATCGAGGAAGCCTATGAAGTTGCCGACGCCATCGCGCGCGGCGACATGGCTGATCTGCGGGCGGAACTGGGCGATTTGCTGTTCCAGATCGTGTTTCACAGCCAGATGGCCTCGGAAGCGGGCTATTTCGCGTTTGACGATGTAGCCGACGCCATCGCGGAAAAAATGGAGCGCCGCCATCCGCATGTCTTCGCCGATGCCGACGCGCGTGATGCCGAGGCCCAGACACAGGCTTGGGAGGCGCAGAAAGCCGCCGAGCGCGCCGCCCGAAATCCGGACAGCTCCGCCCTCGCCGACATCCCGCTCGCCCTGCCCGCGCTCCTTCGGGCCTTGAAGCTCACGAAACGCGCGGCACGTGTGGGTTTTGACTGGCCTGACGCCGAACGCGTACTGGACAAGTTCGAGGAAGAAGCGCGCGAGCTTCGCGAGGCCATTGCAGCCAAAGATACCGCGAACATCCAAGAGGAAGTCGGCGATTTACTGTTTGTTTGCGCCAATCTGGCGCGCAAACTTCATGTCGATCCTGAAGAGGCGCTGCGCGAGGCGAACGCCAAGTTCGAGCGCCGCTTCCGCCAGGTGGAAACCCGCCTTGTTGCAGCCGGAAATCCGGTGTCGGACGCGAGCCTTGACGAGATGGAGGCGGAATGGCGCCGTGTCAAAGACAGCGAACGCGCCGGACAATAGGGGATTGTCACGCGTCGGAACCCTGGGCGAGCATGGCCGCAAATTTTGACCGGAACCGCCCGGCATCAGGGGCTGACAGCCGCGCCTCGATGCGCAGCTGGCCCGTTTCCTGATCGCGTCTTTCGCTGACCACCTCGCCATGCTCGTGCAGCCATGCTGCGATATCGGCATGCTCCGGCGCGAGCTTCAGGGAGAGATGCTCGTCTGCAAGGCCGAGGGCTGAATCGATCGCGTTCAGCAGCGCATCCACACCCTCCCCGGTCACGGCGGAAACTGGATGCACGCTGACGCGTGACTTGCCCGCCGCCATACGCGCGGCCCATACGACATCGTCGCGTTCAGCATCGTCCAGCCGGTCAATCTTGTTCCAGGCCTCGATCAGCGGCTGGCCGTGCGCCGGTCCGCATTCCAGAGCGGTCAGCACGCTTTCGACGTCCGCCTTGCGGCCCTCATGGTCGGGGTCGGCCAGATCGCGCACATGGACGAGAATGTCAGCCTCCCTCACCTCTTCCAGCGTCGCGCGGAACGCGGCGATCAACTCGGTCGGCAGATCGGTGATGAAGCCCACCGTATCGGATATCAGCACGCGGCGGCCCGATGGCAGGCGTACACCGCGCACGGTCGGGTCGAGCGTGGCAAAGGGCATATCCTTGGCCAGCACGCCCGCAGCGGTGAGCCGGTTGAACAGGGTGGACTTGCCCGCATTTGTGTAGCCCACCAGAGCGATTGAGGGCCATGGCGCGGCCTGGCGCCGCGTGCGGTGCAGGGCGCGGGTGCGCTTAACCTGCTCCAGCTCGCGGCGCAGCTTGGCCATCTTGCTGGCCAGCAGGCGGCGGTCCGTCTCGATCTGGGTTTCACCCGGACCAGCGAGGAAGCCCCTGCCCCCGCGCTGACGCTCAAGGTGGGTCCAGGTGCGCACCAGGCGCGAGCGCTCATAGGTAAGGCGCGCCAGCTCCACCTGCAGCCGGCCTTCCCGGGTCCGCGCGCGTTCCGCGAAGATTTCGAGGATCAGGCCGGTGCGGTCGATTACCTTGACCTGCCAGCGCTTTTCCAGATTGCGCTGCTGGACGGGCGAGAGTGCCGTATCAATGATCACGGCACGCGCGCCCAGGGACTGGATGCGCTCGTGAAGCGTTTCCAGCTTCCCCTTGCCGAAATAGGTGCCCGCTTCCAGCTTGCGCACGGGCTCGATGATTGCATCGCTCGCAACGAGGCCCAGCGCGATCGCGAGACCTGTGGCTTCTTCGAGGCGAGCATCAGCCCGGCTTGAATCCGCGCCGGGAGGCAGCGGATGGATGATCAGCGCGTTATCTGGTGCCGTTGCAGTTTCGGTCAATCGGCATCCCCGTCAGAGCCATCTTCATTGCCGTCAAACAGTTGCACCGGCTGGCTCGGCATGATCGTGGAGATCGCATGCTTGTAGACAAGCTGGACCTGTCCGTCGCGGCGCAACAGGACGCAGAAATTGTCAAACCAGGTAACAATGCCCTGCAGTTTCACGCCGTTGACGAGAAAGATCGTCAGGGGCGTCTTGCTTTTACGGACAGTATTGAGAAACACGTCCTGAAGGTTCTGTTTTTTATCGTTCGACATGGCCGTCCACCTATTCCCCGCCCACAACAAGGGCATCACACACAAGGACTGTCATAGGTAGCGGGCGTTGGCCGCGCCTGCAATGGGGTCAAGCCTGCCAGATGCCTATGCTTCCGCGCCCGCCTCGTAAGACGCCCGCAATGCGCCGGCCAGCGATCCCGGCGCACCATTGGCTACCGGACGCCCGTCAATCGTCACCACCGGCATCACCATGGAACTGGCCGAGCTGACGAAGGCCTCCCGGGCCGCGAAAGCCTCCTCCAAGGTGAAAGCGCGTTCCTCCAGCCGGAGCCCCTGAGCGGCGGCAATACGGATGATCCGCTGGCGGGTGATGCCGTTGAGTATTTCCGGCCCCGCCGGGCGGGTAACCAGAGCACCCTCGCCTGTCACGATCCACGCATTGCTGGAACTGCCCTCGGTAACCTCGCCCGCCTCGTTGACCAGCCAGGCCTCGAACGCGCCTGCTTCCTTCGCAGCCTGCTTCGCCAGAACATTGGGAAGGAGCGATATGCTCTTGATATCACAACGCTTCCAGCGGATGTCCGGTTGCGTGATCACGCCTATACCGGTCTCGGCGCGAGCCGCCACCGGCGCAGGTGGCGCGGGCCGTGCGGTAATGATGAGTGTCGGGCGGACCGGCTTTACCGGGAAGGCGTGGTCGCGCTTTGCCACGCCGCGCGTTACCTGGAGATAGACCAGCGCATCGGACAGCCGGTTGCGGCGCAAGGTTTCCCGCAAGGCCACGTCCAGCGCGGCTTCGCTCATCGGCATGGCAATGCGCAGCTCGGCCAGCGATCGCTTCAGGCGGGCCATATGCCCGGCATGGTCCAGAAACATGCCGTCGCGTACCAGCCAGACTTCATAAATGCCGTCGGCAAACTGGAACCCGCGATCCTCGATCCCGACGGCGGGCGTGTCGATCGTTACATAGCTGCCATTCACATAGGCGATGCGGGCCATGGGCGGTCAGTCTCCGCTGAACAGAAGGAATATCACTGCCGCGAGCGGCAAAATCTCGATCCGGCCCAGAATCATCAGGATCGAGGCAATTATCAGCCCGCCGGCACCTGTATCGCCATAGGCACTGCCAGCGACCGGGCCCGCATTGGCCAGCGTCGCTCCGGCTATGGACCACGCGGTGCCCATGTCGGGGGTGAAGGCGCCCAGTGCGAGCGCGCCGAAAGCCATCACCACCGGATAGGCCAGAGCATAGGCCCACACCGAGACCAGGGCGGCTTCGTTGACCGTGCGCCCGGCGAACCGCGAGCCGCCAGCTGCCGAGGGCTGCACGAGCAGCAGAATGTCCCTGCCGGCGCGCCGTATCAGCAGGCGCAGACGCGCCATCTTGATACCGCCGGAGGTGGACACCGCAGCGCCGCCGGCGAGCGCGAGGGTGATCAGAACGACGACCGGAAGTCCGCCCTCCGGTGCACTGATACGGTAGCCCGCCGTGGTGACCGCGAAGAGACCGTCGAGCAAGCCTGCCAGGCCTGCTGCGGCCCCGCCTGTCAGGCCCATCAATACGCCGCACGCCAGCGCGACGGCGAGCATGGCCCGCATGTCGCCGAAACGCCGTGTCACACGCCCCCGTGACAGATGTTCATACAGCACCGCCATATTGCCCGCGCCGACAAGACAGAGGAGTGCCAGCACAGCGATCGCGGGCACCGGAAGCCACTCGGTAAGCTCGCCGCCCCGCGGGACATACCCCCCAGTGGAAATGCCCGAGAGGGCGAGACTGATGGCCTCGAACGCGCTGACACCTGCCAATGCCAGTGCCAGAAAGCCGGCAGCCGTTAGGCCGGCATATACTCCACCAAGGCGGATGGCGGCGCGGCCAAGGTTGGAGAACAGGTCGCCGCTATCAATGGTCAGCAGGGAGGACCGCCGGAACCCGGCCCGGCGGTCATCAAGTCCTGCCAGGACGGTTACAGCCAGCACCAGCGTAGCCAGCCCGCCGAGCCATTGCAGCATGGCCCGCCAGACCACCAGGCTACGCGGCATGGTGTCAGGCTCGGTCAGGGTAGCCCCCGTGGTCGTCAGGGCGGAGACGGCCTCGAATACTGCCTCTATCCACCCGTCACTCACAGCGCCGAAGGATGGCGCGGCGATCAGAGGGCCGGTAATCCACCCCACGACGAGGAGGCGCAGCGCTGCGGGTGCCCGGACCTTGCGGTCAAGCCCGCGTGTGGCCGCCAAGGCGCCGCCGCCCAGGAACAATCCGATGAGTGCGCTGGTCCCCAGTCCTCGCGCTGCGGCCGCTTCGTCCATGGCAGCCGCGTACAGGGTGAAGGGAACCGCACACAATCCGATGAGCAGCCAGCTCCATCCCAGTGCGCGTATGGTTCGGGGCGAAGGCTGCATGGGATCAGAAATATTCCAGCGAGACCCGGAACAATTGCTCCACACGCGGCACCGCCGCCTTCAGCGCGAACACCACCAGGCGGTCATTGGTCTCGATGGTGACGTTGTCATGACGGAAGAACACCTTGTCGCCCCGCACCAGAGCACATACCGAAACATCGTCGGGCAGCTCCAGATCGCGCAGCGACTTGCCCACCAGCGGCGATGTCGCGAGCGCGATGCCTTCCAGCGCCTCGGCCTGGCCGTCGGCCAGGGTCTGCAGCCCGGTTATGCGGCCGCGGCGAATGTGCTGGAGGATGGTCGACACCGTCACACCGCGCGGATCGATCATGATGTCAATTCCCAGATCCTGACGGACATCCTTCAGGCCGGGCTCGTTGACGAGGCACAGGGTGCGCTGGGCCCCTTCCCGCTTGGCCATGACCGCCGAGAGCAGGTTCACCTTGTCATCATTGGTGAGGCAGATGGCGAGTTCCGCGTCCTCGACGCCGGCTTCTCGCAGCAGGCGCCTGTCCAGCCCGTCGCCATGCAGGACGACGGTACGTTTCAGGCTGTCGGCTGCTTCCTCGGCGCGTGCCTTGTCAGCTTCGATGATGCGGACGCGCACGCCGGCCATCCGTTCGAGGGCCTGGGCGACATACACCCCGATATTGCCGGCACCGATAATGACCACGCGGCGCGCGCGCTGCACCTGGTGGCCAAACACGTCAAGCACGCGCGGAACATGTGCCCCGGCCACGGCAACATAGGCATCGTCGCCCACACTCAGCGGGTCACGCTCTTCGGGAATGAACACGGCGTCGTCGCGGCGCACGCCCACCACATCCATCCCCAGATCCGGGAACAGCTCGCGCAAATGCTCGCGGTTCGTCCCGGCAATGGGGGAGCCGTCATCGACCCTGAGTCCCAGAACCTGCAGACGGTTATTGGCAAAAGGCGCCGTAGCCGAGGCGCCGGGCGTCTCCAGCCGCTGGAGAATGGACCGGCTGACCTCCAGCTCGGGAGATATCGTCACGTCGATCGGAAGGGCGCCGCGTGCAAACAGGTCACGCCATGCCTTGGCGAGATAGGCCTGCGCCCTGACGCGGGCGATCTTCAATGGCGTATCGAAGATGGAATGGGCCACCTGACAGGCGACCATGTTTGTTTCGTCCGAGTACGTCACGGCGACGAGCAGATCGGCATCGGCGATGCCGGCCCGCTCCAGCGTGTCGGGGTGCGATCCGTGGCCGAGCACGCCGCGCACATCCAGATCCGTGGTCACCCTGTCGATCAGGGCCTGGGACCAGTCGACAACGGTAACGGAATTGCCTTCGGCAGCGAGCTCACGGGCAATGCCGTAGCCGACCCGCCCTGCCCCGCATACGACGGCCTTCATAACCCTTCACTCCCCTTGGCCGGGCCTTCGTCTGCGTCCTCGCCACGCTCGGTGCCGCCTACGCCAAGGCTCTTGAGCTTGCGATGGAGAGCTGACCGTTCCATTCCGATAAACGAAGCGGTGCGGGAGATATTGCCGCCAAACCGGCTGATCTGGGCCTTGAGGTATTCGCGCTCGAAGTTCTCCCGCGCATCACGCAGCGGCAAGGCGATCATGCGCTCGGTGTCCATGCCGCCAGGACCGCTATCGCGTCCGACCACCTCTGACGGCAGGGCATCCAGCGTGATCGCCTCATTGGGATCACCGGTAGCCAGGATCAGCACCCGTTCCACGTTGTTGCGCAACTGGCGCACATTGCCGGGCCAGCTATGCGCCTGCAGGGCGGCCAGCGCGTCAGGGCCTATCTTGCGCGGTGTCAGCCCCGACATCGCCGTCAGGCGTTCGAGGAAGTGTTCAACCAGCAAAGGAATGTCCTCCCGCCGGTCTGACAGCGGCGGCACATCGATGGGCACGACAGCCAGGCGATGGTAGAGATCCTCCCGGAAGCGGCCCTGGCTGATCAGGGCGCGCAGGTCTCGCGAGCTAGATGACAGCACACGGACATTCACCTCGACATCAACCCCGCCGCCCAGCCGCCGGAAGCGCTGCTCGACAAGCATGCGCAGGAGCTTGCCCTGTGTGGCCAGCGGCATGTCCGCTACCTCGTCCAGAAAGAGCGTGCCGCCATGGGCCTGTTCCAGCAGGCCCACGCGCTCCACGCCGCCATCAGCCCGCTCGGCACCAAACAGCTCTTCCTCGACCCGGTCCGGGTTCATCATCGCCGAACTCACCGGCACGAAATTTCCAGCAGCGCGCGGGGAACGGGCATGAATCAGACGGGCAATCATCTCCTTGCCTGAACCGGGCGGTCCGCTTATCAGAACACGTGAATTAGCTGCCGCAACCCGTTCAATTGTCTGGCGAAGATGATTCGCAGCGGTTGATCGTCCGATCAGTTCGTTGTGCATCTCGGTACGCGCGCGCAGCTCCGCCACCTCGCGGCGCAGCTGGCTGGCTTCGAGGGCACGTGCCACGGTCAGCAACAGCTTGTCAGACTTGAACGGCTTTTCGATGAAATCATAGGCACCCTTGCGGATGGCTGCGACCGCCGTCTCGATCGTGCCATGTCCCGAGATCACGATTACCGGCAGGCCGGGATCGGCAGAACGGATTTCGTCCAGCAAGGCGATGCCATCAAGCCGGCTGCCCTGAAGCCAGACATCGAGGATGGCCAGAGACGGCTTGCGCTGGCGTACCGCGGCAAGGGCCTCGTCCGAATCAGAGGCATAGCGGGCGGTGTAGCCTTCATCTTCCAGCAGACCGCCAATCAGCTCGCGTATATCGGCTTCGTCGTCAACGACCAGAATGTCGTGTGCCATACCTTATGCCTCTCTGGACAGCGCGGACTCATTGGCCGCGTTCGTTGTTTCAAGCAAGGGAAAGGCCAGCCGCACTACCGCGCCGCGCTGGCCGTCGCCGCGTTCGTCGAGCTCGAGGCGGCCACCATGGTCTTCCATGACGCGGCGCACGATGGCCAGACCGAGCCCGGTCCCCTTTTCCCGCGTCGTCATGTAGGGCTCGGTCAGCTTGGACCGGTCCGCCAGCGGCCAGCCAAGCCCGTTATCACGCACCTCGATGATGGCCGTGCCGTCATCGGTGCGAAGCGCGACCGATATTTCTCCGCCATGCTTGGCGCCCTCTTCATCCAGGCGCGCCAGCACGCTCTCGCCGGCGTTCTTGAGGATGTTGGCAAGCGCCTGGGCTGCTAGGCGGCTGTCACATTCCACGATGACGGGCTCGCCCGGCACGTCGAGCGGAACCTTGATATGGGGCGAGGCGACCCGCTGGGAGAACACGGCCCCCTCGACCACCTCCACCAGATCGGATGCCTCCATCTTTGGCGTAGGCATGCGGGCAAAGGCGGAGAACTCGTCCACCATCCGTCCGATATCACTGACCTGGCGGACGATGGTTTCCACACACTTGTCGAAAATCTCGGTCTGGTCCTCGGGAATGCCTGCGCGGTACTTGCGCCGGATCCGCTCGGCGGACAGCTGGATCGGGGTAAGGGGGTTCTTGATCTCGTGGGCGATCCGGCGCGCCACGTCGCGCCAGGCGGCGTTGCGCTGGGCTGAGACTAGCCGGGTCACGTCGTCGAAGGTGATGACAAGCTCGCCCTCTTCATCGGTGGAGGCGCGTACATTCAGATTGAGCAACGCCCCGTCGCTGCCCGGAATGTCGATTTGCCGTTCGATCAGGATCGCGCGCGACCGGCGCGCCTCCTCGACTATCGGCGCAAACATGCCCAGCGCTTCCGCAACGGCCCCGCCTGTCAGTTCGCCCGCATCGACACCCAGCAGCGTCTCGGCCGAGCGGTTGATGAGCGTGATGCGATCCTCGCCATCAAGACCGACGACGCCGGCGCTGACCCCGGTCAGCACCGCCTCTATGAAGTTGCGGCGGCTTTCCGATTCGGCATTCGTTTCGAGAAGCGCGCGGCGCTGGCTTCGCAGCTGGCGGGTCATCCGGTTGAAGGCGCGGCCCAAGGCGGCAATCTCGTCATCCTCGCGCTGGACAAAGACCCGCGCTTCGAGGTCGCCTCGCCGGACCCGTTCGGCAGCGGCCACGAGACGGCCCACCGGCGCCACCACGCGGCTGGCTGCGCTCAGCGCCAGCCACAGCGCGCCCACGAGAATCAGGGCGACGGCTGCGATATAGACCAGGATGAAGACCTGCCGCATCCCCTCCTCGCGGGCGACCGCCTGACGGTAGGACGCGGTCGCCTCCTCCGCCGCGGTCAGCACCCCCAGATCGACGTACCAGACCACATAGAGGAAGGCGTCGGCATAGGCTGGCAGGTTAACCAGCAGGCGGACATAGGCCGGCCCGTCATCGCGCTGGTTGGGGTCACTCACGCCGATATCGCGTGATGCCGCGAACTCGTACATGACCTGCGATGGCGCGACAAAGGCGGGGGCGCCCGGCGCTTCGGCGCGGGCAAGCACCGTGGACTGGCTGTCAATCACATAGGCGGCTGCGAAATTGCGGCCGATCGCCTGGTTGCGAAGGTATTGTGTATACTCGATGCGGCTTTCGGTCATCGCCGCAACCGCCTCGGGATAGGACAGATCGCCCGCCATCGAGACGAGCTGCAATTCTGCCAGATTAAGTTCCAGCGGCGCCTGGGCCCGCCCGATCTCCGCCATTGTCTCCACCAGGGTGGTGACCCGTTCGCCGAACCAGAATTCCACCCCCCGCCCCAGCACCAGTGCGAGGAGCAGTGCCATCAGGATCGAGGGCGCCACGGCCGCGAGCGCGAACAGCGCCATGAACCGGATGTGCAGCCGCGGTGCGGGTGTCCCGAAGCGGCGCCCCATGAAGATGCGCGCAGCACGAACACCGACTGCACCGGCCAGAGCGGCAATGATTGCGGCAGAAATACCCAGTACGGCATAGAAAAGGACGCCCAGCCCGCCTATGGCACCCTGTTCGGTGACGGCGAGCACAGCGCAGAGCACGACCCCCGTCGCTGCCACCAGAAAGCCGGTGGCAAACAAGGACATGCGCAGGGATTGAACGCTATGTGTGAGCCAGGAAGGCAAACCTGTACGCCTGTCTAGTGACCGCCCCATCCGCCATGTTGGACCGGGTGTGACCAGATTTCAACGCCTGGTGTTGCGATTATTCATCACTCTCGTCTGACATGCCCTGCGCTGCCAGCCTGCGGGCAAGCGTGTTGCGGTTCAGCCCCAGGTAACGCGCTGCATCACGCCTTACGCCGCCGCAATGCGCGAGAACTGTTTCAAACATTGCCCGGTCGACGACCAGCCCGGTCTGGCTGGCTATGTCCTGGCTGTTCGCGCTGAGCTGTCCGGCAACAAAGCCGCGCACGGCATCCTCGAGCTTGAGGGAGGCGTCGGGCACGGCGGGGGCACCCAGGGCGGCGTGCACAGCGGCAAGTCCCAGCGTGCCGCGGTCACCCTGGACGGCGAGGCGCGCTGCGGTGCGCTCCAGTTCCGCCACTTCTCCTGGCCAGGGAAAACTGTTGATGAACTCCACCGCGTCGCGTGAGAGCGCGAGATCGCTGCGTCCATGCTTCTTCAGAAAATGCTCGAAGAGCCGCAACCGGTCCTCGCCGCGCTCGCGCAGGGCGGGAAGCTCGACATGGCCCACTGCCAGCCGCTCGAACAGGGGTGGCGCCATCGCGGTTCGGATATCCCCCAGCGCGGTGACATAGAGCCGGGTATCACCGAGCCGGTCCAGGTGCTCCAGCACCATGTCCTGCATGTTCGCGTCCCAGCGTTCTGCCCGGCGCAGCAACACGCCGCCGCCGCGTGCCTCGGCGAACACATCCGGCCCTTCGCGCCTCAGACGGTCCGGCCCAGCCTCAACCAGTACGGTGTCCGGCTTGCTCGCCCGATGCAGCGTGCGGGCTGCGCTGGCCCGCCCGGAACCGTCCGGTCCGGTAAACAGGACCGGCGCACCGACGCGCGAAAGCCGCGCCAACAGCCGGAAGGCCGTCTGCATCGCGGGCGAGCGCCCGACCATCTCCGGAAAGGGATTGCCTGCGGAACGAGCCTGCCCCGTGCGCTCTCCGCTATCGAGCGCCCGGCAGGCCGCATCAACGAGGTCATCAAGATCAAAGGGCTTTGGCAGGTACTCGTAGGCGCCGCCGCGCACGGCCTGAATTGCGGTGGCGGCTGTGGTCTGGGCGCTGATCACCAGTACCGGGGCATCGGGGCGCACATGCTGCAACTCCTCCAGGCGATCAAGGAAGTTCTCGTCGCCCAGGAGCACGTCAGCCACCAGCAAGTCCGCATCCCGGCGCGCCATGCGCTCGATTGCGGAGCTGGGCGATGCCGTGGCCCGCACGTCAAAACCGGCACGTGTCAGGGCCCGCGATATCACCAGACGCAAGGTCTCGTCGTCTTCAAGAACAAGAATGCGCCGTCCGGCCACAGCTTCCTGGTTCATGCGCCCTCTTCCCTCAGATAGATGCGAAATACGGTCCGGCCGGGCCTGCTCTCGTATTCCAGCCCGCCGCCATGCAGTTCGGCAATGCGTGAAACGAGTGCCAGACCAAGGCCCTCTCCCGCTGGCTTGCCGGTCACGAAGGGCGAGAAAATCGACTCTCCCAGCGCCTCGGGTACACCCGGCCCATTATCCGTGATCTCGATCTGCAGCCGGGCATCGGGTGCGACGCCGCCCGGCCTGGCCGTCCGGTAGCGGGTTGTCAGCTCGATGGCTGCCTCCTCCTGCCCGCTCAGCGCCTCTGCAGCATTGATTAGCAGGTTCAGGACCGCCTGCAGAACAAGATCCCTGTCCCCGAATGCGTCGGGCAGCGAAGGATCATAGTATTCAGCGAGCGCAAGCCCCTTGCCGGCGCCGGCGGCCATGGAACGCACGGCTTCACTGGCGACTGCATTGAGACTGAAGGGCGAGAAGGATTGCGGTGCGATGTCGCCAACCTTGCTCCAGCGCTCGGCTATGCGCAGCGCCCGATCCAGCTCTGCCATGATCAATGCAGCCAGCTCCGCCGTTTCCCCGTCGGAAATTGCCGCGATCAGCTGGGCTGCGCCGCGCGCGCCCGCCATCGGATTTTTCAGCTCATGAGACAGCATTCTGCCAAACCCGGCAGCGGCGTTCGCAGCCCTGTCACCACGTGCGACTGCGCCCGCCTCCGGCCACGGCCGTATGGCAATGCAGGCCCCGCCGCCGAACGGTGCCGCGTCGATCGCGGCCCTGCGCGTATCGGTGTCGAAATCTATGCGTACATCGTGGGCGAGCACCTCGCGCTCTTCCCTCATGGCACGCTGTGCCATGCCTGCCGCCGCCACGCCCCAGGGTCCGGCATGTACCAGATGCTCCCCTGTCAGGCGCCTTGCAGACTGCTCGAACAGGGTTTCAGCCGCGGTGTTCATGTAGCTTATGACCCCGTCTGCGCTGACCAGCAGCACAGCGCTTGGCAGAAGGTCCGCGGCCTGAGCGGGTGGGTTGGCGGGCGAGGTCATGCGGCGCTGCGCACCCCGCCTTCGCGTGCCAGCGCCTCGAGACCGGCTATTGCTGCACTGACGCTCGCGGCCTTGCACAGAACACCGCGCCAATGGCGGGCGTCGGCACAATCAGGGAACAGATGGTCAATAAAGCCGGCATAGTGTTTGCGCATGCACCGTACGCCCAGAATCTCGCCGTGAAGGGAGGCGGCATCATGCGTCGCCTGCGCCAGGGCCGCGACAGCGGTATCCAGGGGCGGTTCGATCGCATCACCTCCCTCCAGCAGCGCGCGCCCGATGGCGCCCGGCAGCCAGGGCCGTCCAGTTGCCGCCCGACCCACCATGACGGCGTCAGCGCCGGACCGGGCTAGCGCCTCACGCGCCTCGGCCGCATTGGTGATGTCGCCATTGACCACCACCGGGATCGAGACAGCCTGCTTGACCGGCCTGACGGCGGCCCAGTCCGCCGTGCCGGTATAGAATTGCTGGCGCGTGCGGCCATGGACGGTGACCATCCGGATACCCGCATTCTCGGCCCGCCGTGCCAGCTCGGGCGCATTGATGCTGTCATGGTCCCAGCCCAGACGCATTTTCAACGTCACAGGGACGTCCGTGGCGCCGACGGCCGCCTCGATCAGCTCCAGCGCATGGTCGAGATCCCGCATCAGCGCGGACCCGGACAGGCCGTGTGTAACCTGACGCGCCGGACAGCCCATGTTTATGTCGATGATCTGCGCGCCGGCATCAGCGGCGATACGGGCACCGACGTCCATCCATTTTGCTTCGCGCCCAGCCAGCTGGATCACGCGCGGCGCAACATCCGCGTCCCCTGCCATGCGGCGCACCACATCAGCGCGCCCCTGCGCCAGCGTCTCGCATGCCACCATTTCCGAAACGACAAGCCCCGCGCCGAGCGCCTTGGCCTGCTTTCTTATAGCGTAATCGGTTACCCCGGACATGGGCGCGAGAATGCACGGCACGTCCACACGTACCGCGCCGATGGCAAATCCCGCCGTTTCAACCTTGTGAGACACCCTTGTCATAGGCGTGCAGATACAGTGTATGGACCCGCACCGCCAGACGCCGGAGCGCCCCTGCCCGGTTTTGGTGCGCAAGTGCTGCACGAAAGAGACCTGATGACGCCATTCAGTGCATGCATCGTCGCCGCAGGTAGCGGCACACGCTCGGGACGCAGCGTTCCCAAGCAGTTCGAAATCGTGGCGGGCAAGCCGCTGGTGCGCTGGTCAGCGGAGGCGTTCGCGGCACATCCGCTTTGCCATGAGATTATTGTCGCCGTCCCGCAAAGCCAGGTGAATGCCGCATCGAAAGCGCTGGCGGGCATTGCCGTGACGCTGGTGGAGGGCGGGGCTACACGGACACGCTCGGTTCAGGCGTGCATCAATCAGGCCAGTCAGCCGCTTGTCTTTATCCATGATGCAGCCCGTCCCGGCCTCAGTGCGCCTCTCATAGATCGGCTTCTGGACGCTCTGGCGGACACATCGGGCGCCGCACCGGCGCTGCCGGTCGCCGACGCGCTGGCACGGCAGGCCGGTGATGGCATCGAGGCGGTCGCGCGTGACGGGCTGATGCGCGTGCAGACCCCGCAGGCATTCCATCGTGCCGCAATCAGCTGGGCGTTCGACGAAGCGGCTGGTGCTGACTATCCTGACGAGATCTCGCTCGTGCGCGCGGCGGGGCTGCAGGTCAAGCTGGTGGAAGGCGATGAGGCGGCATTCAAGGTGACATATCCGGACGATTTCGCCAGGGCGGAGGCCCAACTGGGCGGCTGGGCAGGCCTCCCCGTCATGGGGACGGGGTTTGACGTCCACCGTCTGACAGCCGGAAATGGTGTGCATCTGTGCGGCGTGTTCGTGCCGTGCGATCTGGCGCTGGTAGGCCATTCCGATGCGGATGTGGGGCTGCACGCCCTGACCGATGCGGTATTGGGCGCGGCGGGTGCGGGTGATATCGGCCAGCACTTTCCGCCGAGCGATGAGCGCTGGCGGGGTGCCGACAGCGCGCAATTCCTCATTCACGCCCTGCAGCTTGCCCGCGAGGCGGGTATCCGTCCGGTGCACGCCGACATCACGCTGATCTGCGAACGCCCCAAGATCGGGCCTGTCCGCGACGCCATGCGGGCACGGGTGGCGGAGCTGACCGGCCTGCCGCTGGCGCGCGTCAACATCAAGGCGACGACGACCGAAAAGCTCGGCTTTACCGGCCGAGGCGAAGGGATCGCCGCGCAGGCCGCCTTCACCGGAGTGCTCAAATGACCACCCTGCCCCGGCCCCTCGCCGATGCTGCCAGAAAACTTGTGGAGACCGCGGCGGCGCGCGGTCTGGCGCTGGCGACTGCCGAAAGCTGCACCGGCGGCCTCGTTGCCGCCTCCATAACCGAGATCGCGGGCAGTTCGGCCGTGCTGGAGCGGGGATTTGTGACCTATTCCAACGCCGCCAAGGCCGAGAGCCTGGCGGTGCCGGTAGCGCTGATTGCCCAGCACGGCGCGGTAAGCGAGGAAGTGGCCTGCGCGATGGCCGAAGGCGCCCTGTTCAACTCACACGCTGATATCGCCGTCGCCATTACCGGCATTGCCGGCCCAGGCGGTGGCAGCGACACCAAGCCAGTGGGTCTGGTCTGGTTCGCTCTCGCCCGCCGCGGGGCGGCTGTTCATACTGAACAGCATCTTTTCACCGGCCTCGACAGGCACGGCGTCCGCGAGGCGGCAGCGCGCGAAGCCTTACGTCTTCTGACCGAGGCGGCCGGAGGCTGACGGAGCCGGGCCATAACGGCGGGCTGCCTCTTCGCGGAAGCGCTCGATGAGATAGCGGATCGCGCGCGAGCGGCTCGCGTCCATGAGCGCATTGAGAACCGGATTTCGAAAGCGGTAACGGATCCAGAAGCTGACCGCCGTTTCACCGCCCTCCTGCTCCTCGAAGCGCCATTCATTGGCCAGTTCGTGGAATGGGCCAGACAGGTAACTCACCCTGATTACCCTGTCGGGCCGGTTCAGGAGCACCCGCGTCGTGAAGCTTTCGCGCACAAAGCGGAACTGGACGCGCGCCTCGGCATCAAGCTCACCGATGCCGTCATGCACATCATCGCGTATCACCCGCAGCGCACTGATAAGCGGGATAAATCCCGGATACGCCCGGACGTCGCTAACGAGGTCGAACAGATCGTCAGCCCCGTAGGGAAGGCGCAGCGTCTCGCGGTGCTCTGATGTCATGGACTGGCAGCGCCCTACGCCTTGCGGCCCGCTTTCAGGCTGGCTTCACGCGCCGCCCGCAGACGCGCAAAGTCTTCGCCTGCATGATAGCTGGACCGGGTGAGCGGAGAGGCGGAGACCATCGCGAAGCCCTTGGCCCGCGCAATCGTCTCATAGCCCTTGAACTCTTCGGGCGTCACGAAACGATCAACGGCGGCGTGCTTGCGCGTCGGCTGCAGATACTGGCCGATGGTGAGAAAATCGATGCCGGCCGAGCGCATGTCGTCCATCACCTGCATCACCTCTTCCTTCGTCTCGCCAAGGCCGACCATGATGCCGGACTTGGTGAACTGGGAGGGGTCACGCTCCTTCACCCGCTCCAGCAGTCGCAGGGAGTGGTAATAGCGCGCGCCGGGCCGGATGGAGAGATAGAGCCGGGGCACGGTTTCCAGATTGTGGTTGAAGACGTCCGGGCGCGCATCGATCACGATTTCCGCCGCACCGGGCTTCCTCAGGAAGTCCGGGGTGAGGATCTCGATTGTCGTATTCGGGTTCAGGGCGCGGATGGCGCGAATGGTCTGCGCGAAATGCTCTGCTCCGCCGTCGGCAAGGTCGTCGCGATCCACCGAGGTGACGACAACATGCTCCAGCCCCATCGTGGCTGTGGCCTCGGCAACGCGCCGTGGTTCGTCAGTGTCCAGCGGCGCAGGCATGCCCGTCTTCACATTGCAGAAGCTGCACGCCCGTGTGCAGGTATCGCCCATGATCATGAAGGTGGCGTGCTTTTGCGCCCAGCACTCTCCGATATTGGGACAACCGGCCTCCTCGCAGACGGTGACGAGATTGTTCTCCTTCACCACCTTGCGGGTCTCGGCAAATACGCCGCCCGCAGGCGCTTTGACCCGAATCCATTCCGGCTTGCGCATGACCGGCGTGTCCGGCCGCTTCTGCTTTTCCGGGTGACGCTCGGCGCGTTGCTGCTGGCGGGTATCAAAGAGTGTTGTCATGGCGCGAACATGGCGCGCAAAGCGGCCCGGTTCAAGCGTGGAGAACCGGGCCGCTGCGCAAGTCAGTTATGCGTTTGAGGACTATATGGCGGCACCGCCATTACGCTCCGCCGCAACGATGCGCGGATTGCGGTTGAAAAGCGCGAGCGTCCAGGCGCCGAGGCCGATGAAGAAGACGATCGACCCGATGATGAAGCCCAGGGCCGGCACTACGCCGAGCGCTCCGATAACCGCCAGCACCAGGAAGAATGACAGAACCCGCATACCAAGGCCAAGCCCCTCACCTGAGCGGTTGAAGACGAGATCGCCCAGCACCACCGCGCCGAAGGCATAGGCCAGCACCATGATGAAGGGGAAGGCGAAGAGAAGGATAATTCCCAGCGGGATACCGATCACGGTGATAGCGAGGAAGACGAACACCGCGACCAGAAGGATCGGGAGAAAGGCGGCCAGCACCAGGCCTAGCAGGCCGGATGCCCAGGGGCGCGCCCGGAAGTGATCGGCAATCCCGGACACGGCGCGCGGGGAGATCAGGCAGGCCAGGAGACCCAGCACGAAGGCGGCGATGCCCATCGCTGTACCAAGAGCCCAGGCCGGCGGCCCGAAGTCCGACACGCGCGGACCGGTATAGCTGCGGGTGCGGCGCTGCTCGCTGAAGGGAGCTTCCTCATAGACGAGCTGGCCAATGATCTGCGCACCTTCGGCCACCACGGGGGCGTTGGGGCCGCGCACGCGGAACTCGCCGGCGATCTGGGCGCCCGGCATCACTTCGACATTCTCCGCATGAAGCTCGACATCGCCGGCAATCGTACCCTCGATGATTACGGTTCGCGCACGCCCCTTCAGGCGGCCTTGCGCAGTGCCGGACATACGGATCTCGCTGGCAGCGAGGTCCATGTTGCCGCCGATGGCCGCGCTCTCGTCGATGGCGATAAGCGCGCCGCCAGCCGCCAGGTTGCGGTTGATGCGCCCCCCGATACGGATATCGGCGCCGGCAAGATCCGCGCTGCCTGAAACATCTGCGAGGATCACGATATTGGCACCGGCCAGCGACACATCACGCCCGACAGTGCCGCGTACGATGATGTCGCCAGCTGCGAGCTGAATGCTGCCGCCCACATCGGCTGTGATGTCGACATTGCCCGCGAGGCCACTGATATCGCCGCCGACGCGTCCGCGCAGCGTCACGTCACCGGCCAGAAACTGGGCCGAACGGTCCTGATCGAGGTCCAGGTTGAGATCGCCGCCGATATATTGCGCGTGGGAGGGCACAGCGGCGAGCAGCAGCCCCGCCATAGCAGCGCCGACGATACCCGCCCGGGCGAAACGCGCTTTCCATTTGCTGATCATGGGTGAAGCCTTTCTGTGATGGCTCATTCGTCTTGTCTGGATGGCGACTAGCGGCGGCAGCGTGCGTCGCCGCGCGGCGTGTACTCGATCTGCGGTGCAGATGCGCCGGGCGCCAAGGTGACCGGTTCGACGGCGCGGACGCTGAGCGGCCCGGTGACATTGCCTGAGATGACAACGCTTCGGGCGCAGATGGTGCCGCCGGAGATTTCGCCGGTTATCTCGACGCGGCCATCGCTGTCACGCCGGCGCCAGGACCGTCCCTCGTCCGCGTGAATGTCCACCTGACCGGCAACAGAGCCGCCGATCCGTGCCGAACGCACATTGGCGTAGAGCATGCCGCCGATCTGCGCGTCCGAAGTCAGCGCAGCGGCGTTCAGCCGCACATCGCCATCAACGATCGAGCCTGATGACAGGCGAATATCGGCACCGTTCACGCGAAGGCTGCCGAGCCGGCCATTGAAGCTGCCGTCCGCAAAGCTGCCATCGACGTCTCCGGCCACGTTGCCTTCAAAGCGCAGGTCAGCGCCGCGAACACGAAGGTTGCCGCCGATATTGCCCGTAACGTTCATGTCGGCACCGGTAATCGTAGCATCACCGGCAATCGCGCCTGCCACGGAGATGTCCGCTCCGGTGGCCACGAGCGACCCGAGGGACATGTTGCGCAGGGTGATGTCAGCGCCGGTGACACGCAGCTCCCCGCCGACCCTGCCGTCAAGGCGGACATCGGCGCCCGTGATGCGGGCGCTGGTATCTTCATTGAGCGAGAGCCGGACGTCACCGCCCGTAATGCGCGTGCCATCCTGCGCGCTGGCCTGGCTGCCGAACGGCATGGGTGCACAAGCCACAAGCATGACCGCCGTTGCGGCGACGGTGGAGAGGAGGAGACGGTTTTTCATTTTTCTTACCTCTTTTTGATGAGGGACCAACCATATCGAAACTCGATAACATATCGAAACTCGATAAGGAAGCGGTTTTTTCGAAAAACGATAAATTTTTGCCGTCTCTCGTGAAATCTCCTGCGGTTTTGAGGGGTTGGTTACGGCCTAATAATGCAGCGCGCGGCCATACGCATCCAGCACACTCTCATGCATCATCTCGGAGAGCGTGGGGTGCGCGAAGACGGTGTGCATCAGCTCGGCCTCGGTGGTTTCCAGCTGCCGCGCGACGACATAGCCCTGAATGAGCTCGGTCACTTCTGCGCCGATCATGTGGGCGCCCAGAAGCTCGCCGGTCTT
>ERZ869909.1413-NODE-1413-length-19500-cov-5.087731_pt1 | contig 19500 bp, 15 predicted proteins | sample MGYA00520892_ERZ869909 | MGnify/ENA primary metagenome ERZ869909 (study PRJEB32215, sample SAMEA104723947) | bioreactor metagenome | biome: bioreactor; feature: anaerobic bioreactor; material: water | place: China | collected 2015-03-12 ...
CCGCCATCGGCAGACGACCCGTCACCACGTCGGACTGGCACATGGTCGACGCGTTCCGGGAGCTCGGCTTCGAGATCACCGAGCCCCACTTCTACCAGTACGCCTACGAGAGCGAGGGCGAAGGCGAGAACGCGCGCTTCACCGTCTCGGCCTTCGGTGACCTCGACGGAGACGGGCACACCTCGCGCTTCCAGATGGAGGGGTACGTCGAAGGCGGAGAGGTCCGCGGACGCACCATCGTCGTCGACCGCCTCGAATAGCCGAGGACAACCATGACCGTTTCCCTCCAGCCGGTCGACGAGCGGGCCTGCAGCGCGACCCGCGAGCAGCTCCGCCAGGCGCGGCGCGTCGTCGTCAAGATCGGCTCCAACGTGCTCGTCGGCGGCGGCGCCGGCCTCGTCAATCGACGCGTCTTCTGCTCCCTTGTCGAGGAGATCGCGCTCCTCGATCGCCACCCGGACAGGCGCATCGTGCTCGTCACCTCGGGCGCGATCGCCGTCGCCCGCAGACGCCTCGGGATCGACAAGCCGCCCGGCGGTGAGCCCCTGTCGAGGAAGCAGGCGCTCGCGGCGATCGGCCAGCCGGCGCTCATGCACCTCTACGCCGGGGAGTTCGAGCTCTACGGCAAGCAGGTCGCCCAGGTGCTCGTCTCGCCGGAGAACCTCGGCGAGCGGGAGCGGTTCCTCAATGCCCGCAACACGCTGCGCGAGCTCGCCGACGTCCCGGACGTCGTCCCGATCATCAACGAGAACGACACCACGTCGACCGCCGAGATCCGGTTCGGCGACAACGATCACCTCTCGGCGCTCGTCGCGCCGCTCGTCGACGCAGACGCGCTGATCATCCTGTCCGATGTCGACGCCCTCTACACCGCGGACCCGCGCGTGGTGCACGACGCCCAACGCGTCGACCTCGCGTGGGCAGACGACCCCGCCCTGCGCGCCCTCGCCGTCCCGCCTGACCCCAACGGGCCGGGCTCCGGTGGCATGTCCACCAAGCTCAAGGCCGCGCGCGTCGCCGGCGCGAACGGGATCCCCACGGTCATCGCGCCCGGCCGCCTGCCCGGCGTCCTGCAGGCCGTCCTCAACGGCGAGCCCGTGGGGACGCTCTTCATCCCGCGTGAGCGCACGAGCGCCAGAAAGAACTGGCTCGCCTTCGCTTCGCGGCCGGCCGGTGTGCTCACCGTCGACGCGGGCGCGCGCGCCGCGCTCGCAGACCAGGGGCGGAGTCTGCTGAGCGTCGGGATCCTCTCCGCGAGCGGCGAGTTCACCGCCGGCGCAACCGTGGACATCGCCAGCACGGACGGCGCCGTCTTCGCGAGAGGTATCGCGCACTACTCCTCGCGGGAGATCGCCGTCATCGCCGGGCAGCCCAGCGAGCGCATCTCCGAGCTGCTCGGCTACAGCAACGGCGGCGCGGTCGTGCACCGCGATGACCTGGCGCTCGTCGAATCCGACCGAGGCTGAGCTGCACGCGAGCGCCGGGAGCTGGCAGCCTCGCCACGCCCCCTCTGCGCGGAGCTCGCTGGAAATCCCTCCGCGCTTCGTGTACGTGCGCAAGGACCGGTTCGGGGGAGCCGGCGTGCGAACCTCCGGGGGGATGGAGCGATGAAGGACTGCGTGCGAACCGTGGTGCATGCGACGCGTGCCTGGCTTGTGCTGGGCGCCGTGTGCGCGGCGACGATGATCAGCGGCTGCGGCGACGAGACGTCGCCTGTCGAACCGCCGATCGACTTCGATGACGTCGACGATCCGGACTGCGATCCGCTCGATCCCGCCCGCTGCTCCCTGCCGTGGCCTTCCGACCTGTACCTCGAGGAGGATCCGGCGCGGATCACCGGCTACACGCTGGCCTTCGGCGAGACCACGCTGCCGGCGAACGCGCAGCGTCGTCACATTGACCCGACGCCCTACCGCCGCCTCGACGGCTACGGCTGGGGCACGCCGATCATGGCCCTGTTCCAGGATCTCGACTACGACGGGCTGCCCAGCGAGTTCTCGCTCCAGGACTCCCTCGCCGAGGACAGCCGCACGCTGCTGTTCCGCGTGACGGACGATGGCCTCGAGCGGGTTGTCCACTGGGTGGAGCAGGACCGCGTCGCCGCTCGCGAGAGCGAGCGGGTGCTCTACATGAGACCGGGCGTGATCCTGGAGCCGGACACCCGGTACGTTGTCGCCTTCCGGGACCTCACGACGACCAGCGGCACCCGGGTGCAGGCCTCGGATGCCTTCGCCGCCCTGCGTGACGGCGTGCGGACCCGTGACGCGCGGGTCGAGCTGCGCAGGCCCCGGTTCGAGGAGCTCTTCACCGCACTCGAGGAAGCGGGCGTGGAGCGCGCGTCCCTCACGCTCGCCTGGTCGTTCCACACCGGGTCGGAGCAGGCGTTGCACCACTACCTCGACGAGATCGTGCGCCTGGGGTTCGAGGCCACCGGGCCGGATGGACCGGAGATCGAACTCACACGCATCGAGGCCTTCGCGCACGACGTCGACCACGACGCGGACGACCTGCCGTGGGACCCGCTGCGCGCCTACAGCATCGACGGCGTGATGGAGGTCCCGAACTTCCTCCGCGAGGTCGGCGCGCGCGTTGAGCTCAACCTCGATGACGACGGCACGCTGGTTCAGAACGGCACCCGCGAGACCAACGTCGTCATCCAGGTCCCTCACGTCGCGACGTCCGGGGAGCCTGTCGGGGTCATCGTGTACGGTCACGGTCTGCTGGGCGGGGCGGAGGAGGCGAGGGCGCCCCACCTGCGCCTGATCGCCCAGAACTACGGCTACATCATGGTCGCCGTGCCGCTCACCGGCATGTCGTACAACGACTACGACCGGGTCGTGTCCCTCGTCAGCGACTTCACGAACTTCCCGTCCATCGCTGATGGGCTCCACCAGGGCGTGCTCGAGTACAACCTGCTCGCGCGGACGTCCGCTCGGCGCCTCGAGGACCTGCTCCGGGACGAGGTCGACGAGAACATCACCATCGACAGCGACCGCGTGCACTACTTCGGCGGATCGCAGGGTGGGATCTTCGGCCCTACGGTCATGGCTGTCTCGCCGGATCTGCGCCGCGGCATCCTGGCGGTCCCGGGGAACAACTACTCGACGATGCTCCAGCGCTCGACGAACTTCGCCCAGTTCACCAGCTTCATCGCCCTCGCGTACCGTCACGGCATCGACCAGGGCCTCGTCGTCTCGATTGTCCAGCAGCTGTGGGACACGACGGACTCCGTCTCGTACTACCGTCGTCTCTTCGCGAGCGCCGCCAGCGCACCGGCGGACCAGCGCCACGTCCTGCTGCTGGTCTCGAAGGGCGACAAGCAGGTGGCCGTCGTCACCAACGAGATCCTCGCCCGCACGTACCCCGAGCACCTTGCCGTCATGGCGCCGTACGACAGCGAGCGGGTGCCGTGGGGGGTTGAGGAGACGGCGTACCCGACGACGGGGTCAGCGCTGGTGATGTTCGACTTTGGCAACGCCTGGCCCGTCGACCGCGCCAACACGCCGCCGGAGGACCCGCTCCCGGACCCGCACCCCCGGATCGCGGAGATCGATGAGGCCGGCGACCTGATCGAGTCGTTCCTCGACTCGCTGACGGTCATCGACGTCTGCGGCGGCGACGGCTGCACGCCTCGCTGAGCCCCGCGCCCGTGGCTGAGCCCCGCACCCCTCGCTGAACCCAGCGCAGCGCCGTGGCTGCGTGTTCTGCGCCTGCGTGTTCTGCGCCTGCGTGTCCGGGGACCGCTTCGGGCGTGGCTGTATCCCGCCGCGCCGGGCGTGGCAGCGGCGGCTGCGCGTCAGTCGATCGTCACCACGCGCGACAGCGCAGACCAGCGCGCGCCACCCAGCGCGCGCGGTGTGCCCGTGAGCAGGGTCGCGCTGTACACGCCTGCCTCGCCCTCGATCGCCACGGCGACGTCGAACGACTCGCCAGGAGCGATCTGCTGTTCGAGCAGCACCACCTCGGTCAACGTCGGGAACGCTGACGTGTCGGGACGCGGGTCGTCGCATGCGGTAGCCCGGGTGAGGCGCAGCGTCGCGCCGCTGCTCGCGTGACGGTCCAGCGCGCCCCGCAGCCGGACGTGGCGCGCGCTCGCGTCTTCTGCACGTCGCCGGCCGGCGTCGTACAGATCCAGCCGCACCATCGAGTCGCCCTCGTGCAGCGCGACCAGCCCGGCTTCGAGCCCGGCGATGATCGCGGGCCACGTGGGCTCCGTCGCGAAGACCGACGTGACCGGGACGCCCAGCGGCGGGTTCAACGCGTCACCCGGAGGGTCGATGTGCACGCGGTGGTTGTCGCTGGCGGCGATCGGCGTCACGCGCCGGCCTGCCAGGTGGTCGCACCGCAGCGCGTCCCAGCCGTGCATGTCGTACGCGTCGAGGCCACCGCCGGAGCCGTTCCAGACCTCGACGCCGTGGTAGTCGAAGCTGGTCCAGTCGTACGTCAGCCACGGCGTCAGCGCGTACGGGTGGTTCAGGATGGCGAAGCAGCCGCGCTCGATCGCCTGTCTGACGGCGTCGCCGCCGCTCACGACGCTGCGTGGCCGATCAATGAACGGGCTGTCCGTGTCGAAGTCTTCGAGCGTCCGCGGGATGCAGCCTACGTGGCCGCGTGGCGAGAGGTCATCTGCGACGGGGCTGATCTCGTTGCCCGAGACCATCAGGAACACCCCGTCCTCGCTCAACGCGGCGGCCTCATCCCAGTAGACGAACTCCGGCCCCTGGTTGAACAGCTCGGGGTCCTCGTCGGTGGTGTCGACGTCGGACCCCGTCGAGTTCGAGTGGTCGGTCATCACGACGAAGAACAGCCCGCGCGCCCGCGCCTTGATGGCGATGTCGCCGGGGAACGAGTCGCCGCCCGTGTCGTTGCTCGCGCCGGTCGCGTGCACGTGCAGGTCCCCGGCGAGCCACATCCCGGGCGGGTCGTCCTGCCATCGGGGGCCGACGTCGCCGTCATCCCCGCAGCCAGCCGCCACCGCCGCGACGAGCCCGGCCCCCAGCGCCGCGAGCCCGACGCACCAGCGCTCGCGCCCACCGAACGCCGGCCGCATCCAACCCGTTGGTTCCGCTTCACGTTTCATGCTACATTCCGTCAACTGACCGATCGCCGGGGGGCGATGCGACAGGTCGTGCTGCCTCGCCGCAACGCATGTGGTCCCCCCGGATCCCTGTGCGTCCTTGCGGCGCGTGACGAGAGATACCATGGAATCAGGACGTAGTGGCCTCTTCTCTGCCAGCCCGCTGCTGGTCCTCGTGTGTGCGCTGGCCGTGGGCCTCGCCGCGTGCGACGACACCGTCCCCTTCGACGACACGCCGCCGCCGCGTGAGCCGTCACCTGCCGCTGACCTGCTCCCCGACAGCCTGCTCGACTACATCGGGCAGGCCCGGACGACCGAGGTCCGCCAGTTCACGTCCCAGTTCCAGTACTTCTACGACGAGGACAGCGGGCCGATGTGCATCGGTGGCAAGCAGTACGTCATCTCCGGCCGCTCCAACCCGGAGTCCAACGACGTCTTCATCTTCCTCCAGGGCGGCGGCGCCTGCTGGAGCGAGGTCTGCATCCGAACGGACTCCGCCCCTCCCGGGATCCCCTCGGTCATGCCGTTGCTCAACACGAACGAGGAGCTGTCCCCGTTCGGCGGCTGGAACCTGCTCTACATGCCCTACTGTGACGGCTCCCTGTTCGCCGGCGACGCTGACTACGACGACGACGAGGACGGCGAGCTCGATCGCCAGCACCGCGGCGTTCACAACCTCTCGGCCGCCTTCGATATCGTCCTCGAGCGCTGGCCCAACCCCGACCGCATCGCCATCTCTGGCCTCAGCGCCGGCGGGTTCGGCACCGTCATGGCCACCGCCATGGCACGCAAGCTCTTCCCCAGCACCCCGATCTACGTGTTCAACGACTCCGGCGTTGGCGTCGCCAAGGGGGACGTCGATCCGGACTTCGTCGGCCGCCTGATCAACGAGTGGAACGCCTCGCGCTTCATCCCGCCGTCCTGCACCGACTGCCTCGAGACCGGTCACCTCACGGCCTTCCTGCGCTGGCAGCTGCAGAACGACCCCCTGCTGCGCGTCGGCGCCTTCAGCTACTACCAGGACGCCGTCATCGGCTCGACGTTCCTCCGTCTGGGCGGCGAGACCTTCCAGCGTCTGCTCATCGAGGAGCTCCCGCCGCTCGCCGAGGAGTTCCCGGACCAGTACAACTACGTCCTCATGAACGGCAGCGGGCACACGACGTTCGGCATCACCTCGGCCATTCGGTTCAACGACATCGACCTCACCCGCTGGATCCACCAGATGCTCGACCACGACCCCGAGTGGACCTCCTACGCCGAGCCGATCCCCGCCGACTGAGCCCCGCGCACTGCGGTCGCCACCTGCCACGGCGCGTGTCGGCGCGGCGCGGAACCTGCGAACAGGCACCCGTGAACGCCCGTCCGGCCCTTGCCGTAACGTGAGGTTTCGGGCACGCTGTCGTGCGCATCACGACACGACAGACCCACACCCTGGCCGCAGAGGCCGGGTGGCCCTTGGGGGGCCCCGGAGGATCCAGCATGACACGTGCGTTCCGCAGCTCGACGAACGGCCTGCCGCTACTGCTTCTTCTGGTGGGCGTGGCGACCGGCCTGATCTCCGCGTGCGCCGATGACGGGCCGGGCCGCGGCTCCGGCAGCGACACCCCGGACGTCGTCGAGGCCGGCGATGTGGGCGGTGACGCCGTCGACCCGGGCGACACCGGCGACGACGTCGTGCCTCCGCCGGACGTGGGGAGCGACAGCGGCGCGGACGCTGGCACCGGTGAGGACGCGGACGCCGGAACCGACACCGGCACGGACACCGGCACGACGCCGTCGCGGTGCGACTCGTTCCCGATCCAGGCGCGGTTCGGTGACGAGATCGAGGAGGGCGGCGCGTGGGTCAGCCACAACTTCCTGCGCTGCGTCCGGTCAGCCCACGTCATGGTCGTGCCCCGCGGGACCACCTGGTCGATCGAGGCGGAGCGCCTCCCGCCCGGAACCCGGATCGACGTCTACCCGAGCTTCTACTTCGATTACGAGGAGGAGCTCGCGCCGCTGCCGGCGCCGCTGGCAAGCTCGGGTGCTGCCACCATCAACGGCCGGCTGTCCCTCGAGTTCACGGGACTCTACGGCGGTGAGCACGTCGTCGTGCTCACCAACCCCGACCCCCGTCGACAGACCGTCTACGAGATCCGCGCCGATTGTGTCGGCGAGTGCCAGCGCGTGACCACCCGCTACCCGATCGTCCTCATCCACGGCTTCCTGGGGCTCGACAACTACTTCGGGCTCCTCGACTACTGGCACGACATGATCCCCGCGATGCGTGCGCGCGGGACCGAGGTCTTCAACACCGCGGCCGACCCGATCAACAGCTCGCAGGTGCGCAGCGCGCAACATTGGGAGCAGATCGACGGCTTCCGCACGACGACCGGCGCGCGGCGCGTGAACCTGATCGCCCACAGCCAGGGTGGCCTCGACTCGCGCATCATCGCCTCGCCCGGGGGCCTCGACCACGGCGACCGCATCGCCTCCATCACGACGATCGCGACCCCGCACGGTGGCGTCGAGATCCCGCTCCTCGAGCTCATCAGTGACCTCGCGAACGCCATCTTCGCGTTCCCTGACTTCTCCCAGCGCACCGCAGCGGAGTTCAACGCGCAGTACGTCGACAGTCCACAGACTCGGTACTGGTCCTGGTCGTTCCGGACCTGCGCCTCGATCGACATCATCTGCCGCGTCAACTCCGGTGGGGAGGTCGTCGACAGCCTGCTGTCCGTCTTCCATGCGCTCGTCATCCTGGGCGGCGGCGGCGACAACGACGGGCTCGTCAGCGTCTCGAGCGCCCGCTGGGGTGAGCACCTGGGCACACGCTGGGCGGATCACATGGACGAGATCGGTCAGATCGCCGACCCGCGACCGCCGCTCCACACCGAGCCGTTCCGTCACCGCGACTTCTACCAGGCGGAGATCGACCGCCTCATCGCCGCCGGCTACTGAGCGGCCTTCAGGGCTTGCCTGCCGCGTCGTCTCCGAATAGAACGCGTTCCAGTCTGCAATGAGGCGGGCGTTGCGCAGGAGCGGAGACGAGGCTCATGGGAACGACGTATACGGTGGAGGCCGGGATCGCGGAGGTGGTGATGAACCATCCCCCCGTGAACGCGCTGACGGTGGCTGGCTGGTTCGAGCTGGCAGACATGCTGACCCAGCTCGGGCGCGACCGGTCCGTGCGGGTCGTCGTGTTGCGCGCCGAGGGGCGTGGCTTCAACGCCGGGGTGGACATCAAGGAGATGCAGCGCACGGAGGGCTTCGACGCCCTCGTGGGCGCGAACCGCGGCTGCTACGCGGCCTTCAAGGCGGTCTACGAGTGCGAGGTCCCGGTGATCGTGGCCTTCCACAGCTTCTGCCTGGGCGGCGGCGTCGGGCTCGTGGGCAACGCGGACATCATCGTCGCGTCGGACGACGCGTACCTCGGGCTCCCCGAGGTTGATCGTGGTGCCCTGGGCGCGGCCACGCACCTCTCCCGCCTGGTCCCGCAGCACCGCATGCGCGCGCTGTACTACACGGCAGAGAACGTCACGGCGCAGCAGCTGCATGAGTTCGGCAGCGTGCTCGAGGTCGTGCCGCGCGAGGAGCTGCGGGCGTGCGCCCTTCGCGTCGCCGAGAAGATCGCGGCGAAGAGCCCGGCGGTCATCCGCGCGGCGAAGGCGGCGATCAACGGGATCGACCCCGTCGATGTGAACCGGAGCTACCGCTACGAGCAGGGCTTCACGTACGAGCTCAACCTGCTGGGCGTGGCTGACGAGGCCCGCGACGCGTTCGTCGAGAAGCGGGACGCCGGGTTCGGCGTCAAGGCAGGAGGAGAGGCCTGATGGCGGACAAGCGCATGAGCGAGGAGGAGGTCGTCGCCACGCTGCGCGACGGCATGACGATCGGTGTGGGCGGCTGGGGCTCGCGGCGCAAGCCGATGTCCCTGATCCGGGCGATCCTGCGTTCGGACCTCCGGGACCTGACGATCGTCTCGTACGGAGGGCCTGAGGTCGGGCTGCTCTGCGCCGCCGGCAAGGTGCGCAAGCTCGTCTACGGGTTCGTGTCGTTGGACTCGATCCCCCTCGAGCCGCACTTCCGCCGCGCACGCGAGTCGGGCGCCGTTGAGGTGATGGAGCTCGACGAGGGCATGTTCCAGTGGGGCCTCGTCGCGGCATCGCAGCGGATGCCGTTCCTGCCGACGCGCGCTGGCCTGGGCAGCGACGTGATGAAGCACAACCCGGGCCTGCGGCTGGTCGCCTCGCCGTATGACGACGGGGAGTCGTTCGTCGCGATGCCGGCCCTCAAGCTGGACGCCGCGCTGATCCACATGAACCGCGGCGACGCCCGCGGCAACGCCGGATACCTCGGGCCAGACCCGTACTTCGACGATCTCTTCTGCATGGCCGCGGACCGCGCCTACGTCTCGGTCGAGCGCGTCGTCGAGACCGAGGAGCTGGCGCGCGAGCTGGACCTGCCCCGGTTGAAGATCAACCGGATGATGGTCCAGGGCGTCGTGGAAGCGCCGCGGGGCGCCCACTTCACGAGCTGCGACGGCGACTACGGGCGCGACGAGGCCTTCCAGAGGGAGTACGCCGCGGCGGCCCGGAGCGAGGACGCCTGGGAGGCGTTCGCCGACCAGTGGCTGCGCGTTGCCAACGAGGCCGAGTACCGCGAGCGGCTGGCGCGCCGCGAGGCGTAGGCCAGGCTCCCCAGCGGGGGTCGCGCCACGAAGGGACTGAGCCACGAAGGGACTGAGCCACGAAGGGACTGAGCCTCGGCGAGTCCGCCGGCCCTCAGTCGCAGGTCGCGCAGTCGCAGAACAGCGGCTGGCACTCGCTCGGCGTCTGCGTCTCGCGGCACTGGTTGAACGGCTGCAGACACTGCGAGCACGACAGGGTGCTGCGCAGGCAGTCGTTGAAGCACGTCGTGCTCGACCCGCACTGGTCGAGACAGATGTCGCAGGGCGGGACGTTGCCGCAGCCGGGAGCGGTCGGGAAGCAGGCGCAGTACTGCCCCGTGCAGCAGCCCTCCGCGTTGCCCGAGCACAGCTCGCGCGACTCGCAGGTGTTCAGCGCGGCGAGGCAGTCGCGGCAGGTCGTCGACCGGTCCCGCTCGCACGCCGCGAGGCAGCCGGCGTTCGTCCCGCACAGCGTGCGGCAGCGGGCGAGCGGATCGCAGACGTTGGCGGTCGTGTAGTTGGGCACGCACACGTTGAAGACGCAGTGGGTGCCGGCCGCGCACGCGGGGTCGCACTCGTTGACGAACTGGCACCTCCCGTCGACACAGCGCGCGCCCGTGGCGCAGCGGCTCGTCGGGTTGTCCGCCGGGCAGTCCGGCGTCAGGCACACGAAGCAGGCGCTCCCCGTGCATGCACCCTCAGCCTCGTAACACTGGCGATCGCCGGTGCACGGAGGGTTGCAGCGCGTCGACGGCGTGAGCTCGACGAGGTCCTCGGACGGGCCGTTGTCCTCCTCGAGGCAGCCGTACAGCGCGATCGTCAGCAGGGTGCTGACCAGCACTGCGACGAGGCGCCGGGAGCCGCGGAACGCTGCGGCGTCGATGGGGACACGGCTCGAGGCAGGGCTCGGCGTGAAGCTGGGGGCGGGCTGGTGCATGGTTCGTGCGATGGGCTGGAGGGTCCGCTGGGACCACGAGTTCTTTGACAGGGGCGTGGATCGTTGCGAAGACAGGCTGGGCATCCCCATGGTCCTTTCGGCTGCGGCGTTCGCGTGCTAGCAGTGCGCGACGGCGCCCCGGGTGGGTGCCGGTCGACCGGTGTGTCCAACGGCGGCGGCGCGGTGTGCCCGCGTCCACGAAGCACATCGGGAAACGCCGGAGGAGCGACTTCTCCTCCGGGCTCCGAAAAAGTAACGGAATTGCATCGGCTGCGCTATGCTGCTTCGCATTCGAATCCACCTGTTCCTGGACCGAGGTAACCGTGAGCGGTGCAGTTAATCCCCCGTGGGTTCTCAAGTTCATCTCCGGGAAGTACCAGGGCGGCGAGTTCCCCCTCGAGGAAGGCCGGGAATACGTCGTCGGGCGCAGCTCGGAGTGCGACATGGTCCTCGTCGAGGACATGGTCTCGCGCGCCCACGCCACGCTCTCGGTGGTCAACGATCGCGTCGTCCTTCGCGACAACAACTCGACCAACGGCTCCTTCGTCAACGGTGAGCGCGTCAGCGACTGCGTCCTCAACGAAGGCGACCGTATCCTCTTTGGCACCTCGATCATCAAGCTGCTGCGCGGCTCGAACGCCGCTGGCGACTTCCTCGGGCGCAACCTCGACGACGCTCGCCATACGTCCGAACCCACCACCGACACCGTCAAGAACCAGCGCGCGACCCGCAACACCGTCGCCGGGATGATGAGCGGCCTGCTCGAGGAGGTCCCGCTGCCGGACCTGCTCCAGCTCTTCGCCACCTCCCGCAAGACCGGCGTCCTCCGCGTCCAGGGGGCACGTGAGGCCCGCGTCTTCCTCCGCGAAGGCCGCGCCATCTACTGCGAGTTCACCGACGCGCCCGGGCTCGACCCCGAGAAGGTCGCCTTCCGCGTCATGGCCTGGACCACCGGCATGTTCGTGCTCGAGCCGTGGGAAGAGCGTGAGTTCGAACGCGAGATCGGCATGAGCACCGAGGGCATGATGATGGAGGCGATGCGCCTCCTCGACGAGCTCGAGAACGTGCGCTCCGAGATCCCGCTCACAGCGCGGCTCGAGGTCCCGGCGCCGCTCACCGCGCCGCTCCGCGAGCTGAGCCCCGAGCTGCTCGACACCTTCCAGCTCATCCTCAACTACGGCACCGTCGAGACCGTCCTGTGCGCCACCGACGCAGAGGACGTCCCGATGCTCAAGAGGATCAACGAGCTCGCGACGAAGGGCTACGTCGCACAGGTTCAGGCGTCGGACGCCGCAAGCTGAACCGGCTGGGCCCGACCCGATCCGCCACCCGTGTGAACCAGCTCGGCGCTCGTCAGTCGTCCGACACCAGGCTGTCGAGCTGCTCCGCCGCGGTGATCGCCCACCCCTCGCGGGCGGCGAGCTGACGCAGCTCCTCCGAGCCGCGGTCGATCAGCACCGCAGACTCCGCGTGCATCATCATCTCGGTGTCCGTGCGGCTGTCGCCGAACGCGATCAACGGCCGCTCGCCGATCCGGCGCTCGATCGCCTCGACCTTCCCGCCAGCCCACGTCACCGGCCCCTCGCGCTCCGCTGTGATCACGCCGTCGACCACCCGGCAGGCGTTGCCGATCACCCGGTGCCGTGGCACACCCAGGATCGTCCCGAGCGCCTCGACCGTCCAGACGTTCGTGGCGCTGACGATCCAGACCTCGACACCCGCCGCCTCAAGCGCGCCGATCAGCGACCGCACGGCGGGACGCGGCCGCAGCCCCACGCTGAGCTCGATCGCACCGCCGCCACGAGGCTGCACCTGCGTCGCGCCCGGCGTCAGCCGCACCTCGCTCTGCCACATCCGGCGGGCCTCCGCGCGCAGCGCCTCCGGCGCAAGGCCGGCAAGCAGACCCGTCGCCCACCCGTACGTCTGCGCTGGCCCCACCCGCGCGAGCCGGCGAGGGAAGACCGCGATCAGCTCCGCCGTCAGCGCAGCCCGCTCGTTGGCGTCGACCGCGCCCGACGACTGCGCGTCCCACAACGCGGCTACGTCCGCCAGCCCGTCGTCCGGCTCCAGCGCCGCCAGCAGCGACGGTCGGTGCCACAGCAGATGCTCGCTGAGCCACGCGTGCATCCGCTCGCCGCTGTCGCCGCGAATGCACGTGTTGTCGAAGTCGAACACCGCCACCCGCCGCCTCGTTGGCGATGTGCGCAGCACGCGGTCGATCAGCTCGTGGGTCTCGATGGAGAAGGTCATGGCGATGTCCGACGTGCCGGCCCGATTCCGGGAGCGGGCCCCGGGAGCGTTTGACGACCCGCATCATTGCCGCTATGCGGCGCGCGCCGGGCGGCCTCGCCCAGTCCCGGCAGGCCGATGCACGCCGACTTCCGGTGTGCCACGCGTTACCCGGAAGAGGAAGCCCTCATGGACAGAAATCTGGCCCTCGAGTTGGTCCGTGTCACGGAAGCCGCCGCGATCGCCGCCGCACGCACCATGGGGCGCGGCGACTCCAACGGCAGCGACCAGGAAGCTGTCTCCGCCATGCGCACCGCGTTCCAGACGATGGACATCGACGGGACGATCGTCATCGGTGAGGGCGAGCGCGACGAAGCACCCATGCTCTACATCGGCGAGAAGGTCGGCCTCGCAGGCCCGACCTCTCCCGCCGTCGACATCGCCCTCGATCCGCTCGAAGGGACCGGGCTCTGTGCCTACGGCCGCCCCGGTGCGCTGGCGGTCGTCGCCATGGCTCCGGCCGGCTGCTTCCTGCACGCGCCGGACATCTACATGGACAAGCTCGCCGTTGGCCCCGCCGGTCGCGGCGTCGTCGATATCACGCTGAGCCCGACCGAGAACCTCCAGCGACTCGCTGACGCCAAGGGGCAGTCCGTCGAGGAGCTCACCGTCATGATCCTCGACCGGTCGCGGCACGAGGACCTCATCCGTGAGGTCCGCGACGCCGGCGCGCGTATCAAGCTCATCCAGGACGGCGATGTGCACGCGGCGATCGCCACGTGCTCCGAAGACACCGGCATCGATCTCCTGCTCGGCATCGGCGGCGCTCCGGAGGGCGTGCTCGCCGCTGCAGCGCTGCAGTGCATCGGCGGGGACATGCAGGGACGCCTGATCTACCGCAACGAACGCGAGATGGACCGCGCCCGCACGATGCTCGGCGACGGCGACATCCACCGCGTCTTCACGATCGACGACCTCGCGCACGGCGACATCGTCTTCGCGGCGACCGGTGTGACCAGCGGCGAGATGCTGCCGGGCGTCCGCTTCTTCGCCGGCGGCGCAGAGACCCACTCGATCGCGATGCGCGCTCGCTCCGGCACGATCCGCACCATCCAGGCGCGGCACAGCTTCACGAACAAGCCGGGCTACAACCTCCAGGGCCTGATCGGAGCCGAGTGACCGGCGGCACGACCCGGTGAGGAGCCCGGTTGTGACCGGGTCCGTGCCACCGGGCCTGCAGCCGGGAGCCTCGCCTGCTCATCATGCGACGCCCGGAACGCGCTCCCGGGCGCGCACCGCGCAACCTGCGCTGGCGGAGTCGTGTGGCCACGCCTTCGCGCGCGGTGTCCGACCGGGCCGCGCCGTGACGCGCCCCCGAGGTGGTTCCGTCCAGTGAGCGGCGCGCCGGTGTCGCTGCGCCAGCGCGCCGCGTTCGCCGATCAGCGGGCTGCCGCCCGCGAAGGGTTGCCCGTTGTGCAGCTGGCCGACGACCGCCGCGCGTCACAACCGCACGGGAATTGCGGCCTCTATTGACAGCGACGATCCTCGCTCGCTACCTCTGATCCACCCCCAACTGTACCGTACGGACCGAGGCAGAGGCTGAATGGCCAGGGAGACCAAGGCAATGACCCCGTCCGGGGTCGCTCGACGGAAGGGGCGCAAGGGCCTGCGACGCTCCAAGACGCTCGCAGGCAGGCGCCTGTCGCCGGCCGAGGTCCAGGAAGCCGAGGAGATCATCGGCGAGCTCGATCACCTGCGCCCGCGCAACCGCTCCCAGTGTGTCAACGGACTCCGACCCTGCCCATGGGTCAGCTGCAAGTTCCACCTCTACCTCGACATCAACCCCGAGTCCGGGAGCGTCAAGCTCAACTTCCCCGACCTCGAGGTGTGGGAGATGCCCGAGACCTGCGCGCTGGATATCGCCGACCGTGGCGGCATCACGCTCGAAGAGGTCGGCGTCATCCTGAACCTGACCCGGGAGCGGATCCGCCAGGTCGAGTCCACCGGGCTCGACAAGCTCCAGCTGGAGTACCGTGAGCTGACCGGAGAGGACGGGATCTGAGCGGGTCGGCGGTCGCGGGCAAGGGCCGGCCTTTTCGCCGTCCGGTCGTTGTCGCGGCGGCAGGCGTGATGTAACGGGGCCGCCACGCTGCACGTCAGGTCGCGCTGCGCGCTGCGCGCCGCCGGCGACCACGACGACCACCGCACCCCGAGGCTCAGCCATGACTGGCTCCGCACCCCGCTTCGCACTGCTCTCCGTCTCCGACAAGGCCGGCCTGGTGCCGTTCGCCCAACGGATCAGCGCCGCCGGCTACACCATCCTCTCGACCGGCGGCACGCTCAAGCAGCTTCGCGACGCCGGCGTCGACGCCGTCAAGGTCAGCCAGCACACCGGATCGCCAGAGGTCTTCGGTGGACGCGTCAAGACGCTGCACCCCCGCATCCATGGCGGCATCCTGCAGCGCCGGGATCTCGCGGAGCACGGCTCCGAGGCGCGTGAGCAGGACATCCCGCCCATCGACCTGGTCGTCGTCAACCTCTACCCGTTCCAGCAGACCGTCGCCCGTCCGGACGTGACGTTCGAGGACGCCGTCGAGAACATCGACATCGGCGGCCCCACCATGGTCCGGGCCGCGGCGAAGAACCACGCCGCCGTCACCATCGTCTGCTCCCCGGACGACTACGACACCGTCGCGGCGGAGATCGAGCAGGGCGGCACCACCGCCGAGACCCGCCGTCGGCTCGCGCTCAAGGCGTTCCGCCACACGGCGACCTACGACGCCGCGATCAGCACCTGGCTCGCCGGGCAGTGTGGCGAGGACGCGACGACGCCGGACGAGATCCACGCGCCGCTCGAGCTCGTCCAGCCGCTGCGTTACGGTGAGAACCCCCACCAGGGCGCCGCGCTCTACCGCCAGGCCGGCCGGCCGGCGCTGGGAGGCGCTGCGCTGCTCCAGGGCAAGGAGCTGTCGTACAACAACGTCATCGACCTCGACGCAGCGGTCGACGCCGTGCTGGAGTACAGCGAGCCCAGCTGCGTCGTGATCAAGCACACCAACCCCTGCGGCGTTGGCCGCGACGCCACGAGCGCGCTCAGCGCCTGGGAGCGCGCCCTCGAGGCAGACCCGGTCTCTGCCTTTGGCGGCATCGTCGCGTTCAACCGCCCCGTCGATGGCCCCCTCGCGACGAAACTCGCGGAGCGCTTCCTCGAGGTGATCGCGGCGCCGGGCTTCGACGCTGACGCCCGCGCCATCCTCGGCGCGAAGGCGGCCCTGCGGCTCGTCGACACCTCCAGCGCGGAGCTCACGGTCGTTCGCCAGCGGCCGACGCTGTTCGGAACCCTGGTCCAGCAGTCCGACCCCCGCATCGACCTGCTCGACGAGCAGTTCACCGTCGTCACGAAGCGCGCCCCCAGCGATGACGAGCGCACCGCGCTCGCGTTCCTCTGGCGCGTCTGCAAGCACGTGAAGTCGAACGCGATCGTGATCGGCTCCCACGAGCGCACCTTCGGCATCGGCGCGGGGCAGATGTCGCGGGTCGACTCGGTCGAGCTCGCGGTGCGCAAGGCGACCGGCCCCCTCCAGGGCGCCGCGCTTGCCTCCGACGCGTTCTTCCCGTTCCGGGACGGCCTCGACGCCGCGGCGAACGCGGGCGTGCGGGCGATCATCCAGCCCGGCGGGTCGAAGCGGGACGACGAGGTCATCGCCGCCGCGAACGAGCACGGCATCGCGATGGTCTTCACCGGCTTCCGCCACTTCCGCCACTGAGTTCATCCGCGCAGCGGCCTGCACGGGCAGCTGCGTGGCCCGCGCCGGACGCGTTCGGCGCCTCGTCGTTTCCCAGAGCAGGAGCAACCTGATGAAGGTCCTCGTCGTTGGCAGTGGTGGTCGTGAACACGCGCTCGCCTGGAAGATCGCACAGAGCCCGCTTGTCGAGACCGTGCTCGTCGCGCCCGGTAGCCCGGGTACCGAGGTCGAGGCCGGGGTGAGCAACCTCCCGCTGCCCGAGGGCGGCTGGCCCGCGTTGGCCGAGCTCGCGCACGAGCTCGGCGTCCAGCTCGCCGTCGTGGGGCCGGAGGCGCCGCTCGTCGAGGGGCTCGCGGACGAGCTGCGGGAGCGCGGCATCGCGACGGTCGGCCCCAACCGCGATGGCGCCCTGCTGGAAGCTTCCAAGGCGTTCGCCAAGGAGATCATGGTCGCCGCAGGCGTGCCCACGGCTCGCTACGGTGAGGCGCTGCAGGTCGAGGAGATCAACGAGTTCTGCGACGGCTTCGACGGCGCGGCCCTCGTGGTCAAGGCGGACGGGCTCGCCGCGGGCAAGGGTGTGGTCGTCTGCGACGACGTCGAGTCCGCGCGGCGCGAGGCCATCGCGATGATGACCGAGCGGCCGTACGGCGACGCGTGCGATCGCATCGTGCTCGAGGAGCGGCTGATCGGCATCGAGACGAGCTACATCGTGCTGGCCGCCGGAGAGGACTTCGTCGCGCTGCCGACCGCTCAGGACCACAAGCGGCTGCTCGACGGGGACGAGGGCCCCAACACCGGGGGCATGGGCGCGTACTCGCCCGCGCCGTTCGTCTCCGACGCGCTGCGGGCGCAGATCGAGGACGAGTGCATTCGCCCCGTGCTGCGCGAGCTGCGCGCGCGCGGCATCGACTTTCGCGGGTTCCTGTTCGCCGGGCTCATGCTGACGGACGACGGCCCGAAGGTCCTCGAGTACAACGTGCGCGCCGGTGATCCGGAGACGCAGGTGCTGTTGACGGCGCTCGAGGGTGACCTTGTGCCTGCGCTGCAGCAGGTCGCAGCGGGTCGGCTCGCGCTCGACAGCCTGGGCCCCGCGCGGGCGTCGGCGGTCGTCGTGCTCGCGGCTGAGGGTTACCCCCATGCGCCGGTCAAGGGCGTGCCGATCGACGGGCTCGACGCGGCGGCGCGGCACGCCGGCGTCCAGGTCTTCCACGCAGGGACCACCCGTCGCGGGGACCGCGTCGTGACCAACGGCGGACGTGTCCTGGGCGTGACCGCGTCCGCGGCCACGCCGGAGGAGGCGCTGCGCCTCGCCTACGCGGCTGTCGCGGAGATCAGCTGGCCGGGCATGCAGCACCGCCGCGACATCGGCAAGGCGCTCAAGGCCTGAGCGCGGCGCTACCCGCTCGGCCGCCTCAACCCGCTCGGCGGCCTCAACCCGCTCGGCCGCCTCGCCTGCCTGGCCGCCGCACAGCAATTCCGGCTGCGGACGCAGCGCCGCGGCCGTCACGCGTCGTCGGCCGCCACGCGTCGTCGGCCGTCACGCGTCGTCGGCCGCCACCGCGGGCGCAGGTGCGCCCGTCTTCAGCGCGAAGTGTTCGCGGATCGCCAGCTCGATCTTCTTCGACATCTCCAGGTTCTCGGCGAGGAACTTCTTGGCGTTCTCCCGACCCTGGCCCAGGCGCTCGCCCTCGTAGGAGTACCACGCGCCGGTCTTGTCGATGATGCCCAGGTCCGAGCCGATGTCGACCAGGTCTGCCTCGCGCGAGATCCCCTTGCCGTACATGATGTCGAACTCCGCCTCCCGGAACGGCGGCGCGAGCTTGTTCTTCACGACCTTGACCCGCGTGCGGTTGCCCACGACGTCCGTGCCGTCCTTCAGCGCGCCGATCCGGCGGATGTCCAGACGCATCGACGCGTAGAACTTGAGCGCGTTGCCGCCCGACGTCGTCTCCGGGCTGCCGAACATCACGCCCACCTTCAGGCGGATCTGGTTGATGAACACCAGGCACGTGTTCGAGCGCGAGATGTTCCCCGTCAGCTTGCGCAGCGCCTGGCTCATCAGCCGCGCCTGCAGGCCCACGTGGCTGTCGCCCATCTCGCCTTCGAGCTCCGCCTTGGGCGTCAGCGCCGCCACGGAGTCGATGATCACGATGTCGATCGCGCCGGAGCGAATCAGCATGTCCGCGATCTCGAGCGCCTGCTCACCCGTGTCCGGCTGCGACACCAGCAGGTCGTCGACGTTCACGCCCAGGCTCCGCGCGTAGCTCACGTCCAGCGCGTGCTCCGCGTCAATGAACGCCGCGACGCCGCCGTTGCGCTGCGCCTCCGCGATCGCGTGCAGCGTCAGCGTCGTCTTGCCCGACGACTCCGGACCGTAGATCTCGACGATCCGGCCGCGCGGGTACCCGCCGATGCCCGTGGCGATGTCCAGGCTGATCGAGCCCGTCGGCACCGCCTCGATCGTGCGCTGCATCGACTCCGAGTCGCCAAGACGCATGATCGCGCCCTTGCCGAACTGCTTCTCCAGGCTCTTCATCGTCAGGTCGAGCTGCTTCCGCTTCGCTTCACTGAGCTCGGTCATCGGGCTCTCTCCATGTGTCGGGTCAGGTGTGCTGAACATGCGTTCCGTAGCACGGCGCGCGACGGCTTTCAAATGCTTCCGTGCGCCGGCGTCCGGGCGCCAACGACGACGCCGACCGCTGGCGTCATCACGGAGGTCGGCAGGACGCGCCCGATGTTGCACAGGAACACGATCGGTGTGTCGTTTCGTCGCCCGAAGCCACGTCTCCGCGCCCGCCGCCACGCCCACCAGAGCCCGCCCATCAGAGCACGACATCCGGTCACCGGAGCCCGCGAAGGCCGG
>ERZ869909.1414-NODE-1414-length-19489-cov-7.070626_pt1 | contig 19489 bp, 14 predicted proteins | sample MGYA00520892_ERZ869909 | MGnify/ENA primary metagenome ERZ869909 (study PRJEB32215, sample SAMEA104723947) | bioreactor metagenome | biome: bioreactor; feature: anaerobic bioreactor; material: water | place: China | collected 2015-03-12 ...
CGCGCAACGTTGAAAAACCACAAGGTGAATTTATGTAGAAAATCACTTGTTTTTTGCGAGGTGTCCATATATGGGTTTACGGCGTCTCTGACACTGCGTCTCCCGCACCCTCGGAAGCCCGCGACAGCAAAGCGCGCTTGCTGCTCAAGGCGTGGCGTGCTAAAAAGGGTGCTCTTTGGCGGTCAAATAATAATAAAAATGCGAAAAAAGTCTTGGAACGTTCGAAAAATTCATCGATGGTTAACGCTCTTGTTTGGGATCCAGCTGATTATCTGGGCGATAACAGGTGCGTTTATGGTATTGATGCAACTGCATTACATCCATGGTAACCACTTAGTGCAAGAGGCTGATCGCCCGCTTGGGCAGATGGCATTGACGGAATTGGCGCTCGGGCAGCGATTTCAGGATGTGGTTCAGGCGGTGCCGGGCGCGACGAACGTGGTGTTGGTGAACCGTTTGGTCGACGGTGAGTTTCGTCACGCGTTTCAGGTAACCACCAGCGAAAGTAAGCATTTACTAACCGCCGAAGGTCTGCAGCCAATTGTTTTGGCTGAGAGTGATATTCGCGCCTTGGCGCTGCGTTATTATCGGCCGATTCCGGGGCAGCAAGCGCAATTAGAGCGTATTGAACTGCTAGCCGATTCCGGTCCAGCGGAATTACATCCTCGACATTTACCGGTTTGGCGAGTGGACTTTTCAGACCGTCGCAACACTTCTCTTTATTTAAGTGCGCAAACGGGTGAGCTAGTCACTAAGCGCCACCGCGCATGGCGCTGGTTCGATTTGGCGTGGATGCTGCACATTATGGACTACCAAGAGCGTGAGAACATTAGTACGCCTTGGATTCTGTTCTTCACCATCACAACTTTCTTCATTGCCATCACTGGTTCTTACTTGTTGCTGCGGCATTTCTTTACCCGGACGTGGAGGCAGCTATGGCGGAAGTAGATCATAACGTGCAACCGAGTCGCCGAACACGGCGGCAGCACCGGCAGACCGGTAAGCGCATGGAAAAGCTGCATAAAATCAAAGGACGGAAAACCTCGACGCTGATTCGATTGCATCGCACGTTAGCAACGATTTTGTTTTTGCAGGTACTTATTTGGGCTGTGACTGGCTTTTATTTCAGTTGGCAAGGCCGCGAGGCGTTGTCAGCGACTCAATATCACCAGCGTCTCGACGCGGAAACGATTGCAACACAGTCCTTGCAGTTCCCGGTCGAACGAGTGGCGCGTCTTGGCGAGGTTTATCAAGTCGAACTGCGGATGGTTGACGGTATCGCGCAGTTTAAAGTCGCCACGGCGAATGCAGCCACCCATGGGAGCACTGAAATAGAGCACCAAGACTTCAACTATGTTTGGTTCGATGGGACGACGGGGCGGCCTTGGTTTACCTCGACGGTGACGGCACAGCGGCTTGCAGTCAATTCTTATACTGGGCCGGGTATGTTTGCGGGATTAGAACAAATTAATCGTAGTTCCGAATTAGTCGGTTGGCGCGGCCGCGGCTTTCGGGCGCAGTTTGCAGATGGCTTGAATACGCGGGTTTATATTGACGAAGCCAGTGGTGAAGTTATCGGTCATCGCAATGATCCGTGGGTTATCGCAGACTGGATGTATCGTCTGCACTTTATGGATTATAGTGGCGCACGCAATTTTAATAATATTTTGATTTCGACGTTAGGCTTGCTGTGTTTGTGGTTTGTACTCAGCGGTATCCTGTTGATTGTGCGTATCTGGCAGCAGGGCGGATTTGTTGCAAGGCGCCGTTTCCCGTACAATAAGCGCCTATTTAAAAACGAGACAGCAGCGTCAACCTCCGTCGCTGACAAGAACTAAAAGGAGACCCGCATGGCTGCGGCTGAAAATAAGCAGAATAACAATGGGATGGAGCAACGTGGTTGGTTTACCCGATTCCTCGATACAGTTGAATGGTTAGGAAATCTCTTACCACATCCGGTTACCTTGTTTGCACTCTTTGCGCTGCTCGTTGTATTTGCTAGTGGCGTTGCTGCGTTTTTCGGTGTTAGTGCTGCAGATCCGCGCCCGGGCCAAGAAGGCGTCATTATTACCGTGAACAGCCTCCTAAGCGGCGACGGTATACGTTGGATGGTCTCTAACCTAGTCACGAACTTCACCGGATTTGCGCCACTCGGAACGGTATTAGTGGCGATTCTTGGGGTGGGTGTTGCTGAACGCTCAGGCATGTTATCGGCATTAATGCGTGGCATGGTGATGGGTGCTTCTCCGCGTATGGTCACAATTGTTGTAGTTTTTGCCGGGGTTATCTCGAATACGGCCTCAGAGCTTGGCTATGTGGTGCTAGTGCCATTAGCTGCGATGATATTCCATTCTTTAGGGCGTCACCCGCTTGCAGGTCTTGCGGCGGCGTTTGCTGGTGTATCCGCAGGTTACAGTGCGAACTTGTTTATCGGTACAGTTGACCCATTGCTTGCGGGTTTTACAACCGAAGCTGCAGCGTTACTCGATCCCGACTATGTTGTGGGACCTGAAGCCAATTGGTTCTTTATGTTCGTCAGTACCTTTCTAATTGCTGGACTCGGTGCGTTCGTCACCGAAAAAATCGTCGAGCCGAAATTAGGGAAGTACAACCCATCCGATGCTGATCCGGATTATGAAGATGACGGCAGCGTCAAAATGGAAAAACTTAGCAAGCAAGAGAAGCTTGGTTTGCAACTCGCAGGCTTAACCTTCTTGTCGCTCGCTGCACTGCTGGCCTTAACGATTGTGCCAGAATGGGGTGTGTTGCGTAACCAAGACACGGGAGGCGTTGCTCGTTCGCCATTCTTGAATGGTATCGTGGTGTATATCTTTATTACCTTTGCCATTCCGGGTTACGTTTACGGCTATGTCACGCGAACCATGCGCTCAGATGTTGATGTCATTCATGCGATGTCAAAAACCATGAGTAGCATGGGCTTGTATATTGTCTTGGTATTCTTTGCGGCGCAGTTCGTTGCCTTCTTTGGTTGGACCAACTTCGGCACCATCATGGCAGTCAAAGGTGCGGCATTCCTTGAAGCAATCAACCTAACTGGACCAATGGTCTTTGTTTTCTTTATTTTGATGTGTGCTTTTGTTAACCTGATGCTTGGCTCAGCGTCAGCACAGTGGGCGATTACCGCACCAATTTTTGTGCCGATGTTGATGTTAATCGGTTATGCGCCAGAGCTCGTGCAGGCGGCATACCGGATTGGTGATTCAGTGACGAATATCATCACGCCGATGATGAGCTATTTTGGCTTGATTTTGGCGGTCGCAGCTCGGTATAAAAAGGACATTGGGATTGGTACACTTATTTCGGTGATGTTGCCATACACCATCGTGTTCTTTGTTGGTTGGGTTACGCTCTTCTATATCTGGGTGTTTGCGGCAGGTTTACCTGTTGGTCCAGGTGCAGCGACATACTACGAGCTGGGTGGCTAAAGCAGTATTCATCGCAGGGAAACGCGAAAACTTTTATCTTAAACCTAACTTAAGGTAATCCATGCGCTTTCCAATGAGCATGAAAACTTCTTTTCAAGGCAAGGCCGTTGCGCGGTCTTGCCTTGTTGTATTTTGCGCACTAGTAATTCTTGTTTTGACTTCGCCTGCAACAGCAACCGAAAGCTCGACAGCGCGCGAGCGAGTGTATGTTGCAGCTTATGACTATGCACCTTATTACAGCTCACACAGTGGCCAGCATTTTCTCGCGGATTTAATTTACGGGCTGAACGATGTTCAGGACGACTATGAATTTATTATTCGCGAAGTTCGCCCTCAAGACCGCTACAGCGCTTTATCAGCGGTTGGATGCTGTGACCTGATTTTCTTTGAGTCAGAGAACTGGGGCTGGGAGGAATCGGGTTATGAATACTACGCCTCACCAGGGATATTGCGGGGTCGGGATCGTTTGTATTCATTGCAAAATGACTACTGGGAGCCGCGAGAGAATGACCGTATTGGTGGCGTGGTGGGTTACCATTACCAGTTAACAAACATGGTGACGGATAGCTATTACTCGGAACAAGAATATCGGATGTACCGCGCCAATAACCAGCAAACCGTACTGAATATGTTACGTCACGGTCGGATTCAGTTTGCGATGCTGAGCGAAGAGTTTGTGAATTGGCTTACGGCGGAAGAACCTGAGCAAGTCGACGGGTTGTACGCGTCGCCTTATTACGACGATGACTATCAGACCCAAATCATTTTCTCACCAACTAGCCCCGTGAGTGTCGTGCAGCTTTTTCATTACTTAGACCGAGTGGCTGCGGACCCATACATTCAGGCACAGATCCGTCGTTACAAGCTGCGGTTAACCCAATTCTCATCAGTGATAGACCGAGAGTCCTAATCGTTGGGCGAATTCGGTGATAATACTCACCGCGCGGGCGGGGTTACCGAACCGATTGAGGGGCGGGCTCCACGCACAAATCACGCCGTAATCCGGGACAACCGCAACAATACCACCACCAACGCCGCTTTTTGCTGGCAAGCCGACTGTAAAGGCAAATTCTCCTGACTGATCATACATGCCGCTGGTTGAAAGCAGCGCGTTAATTCGGTGCGCTGAACGAGCGTCGCAAATGCGTTCGTCGCTACCAGGCTGTACGCCCTTATTCGCTAAGAAGCTAAGACTTTTAGCAAGGTCAACGCAGCTCATACTAACCGCACACTGAAAGAAATAATGGTCGAGCACGGCCGACACCTCAGACTCGATATTCCCGAAGCTTTTCATCAGGTATGCGAGTGCTGCATTGCGGTTGCCGTGTTGCTTTTCCGATTCCCAGACGCGATGGTCAGCGCCTATGGACTCTTTCCCCGCAAGATGTCGAACATATTGGAGAAACGCAGTTTTGCTTGCGGAATAGCGACTGGTTAGCACGTCTGCAATGACAATGGCGCCGGCATTGATAAATGGATTTCGTGGGATGCCATGCTCCCACTCAAGCTGAACGACTGAGTTAAACGCTTGGCCGGATGGCTCCATCCGCACGCGCTCCCACAAGGTGTCGTCCGTGCGGGACATCGCCATGGCAAGGCCGAAAATCTTCGAGATACTTTGAATCGAAAAGGGGACATTGGCGTCGCCAGCGGTATGCACACTGCCATCGAGCTCGACGACCGCGATCCCAAGTTGGTCGGGTTCCACCTCAGCTAGCGCTGGAATATAATCCGCAACTTGCCCACCGCGTGGTGCTTGGCGGGCTTCTTCGACAAGCTCTTCAAGTAACGAAGAGCAGTTTTTCGGTTGCTTGGGGGTACCTTCCATTCGCGTCTCTTTTGATTCGTCTCAATTGAACGTTTAGTTTGAGCTTAACGTTTAGCCTGCAACATGGGCTTTAAAAAGCGCCCAGTGTGTGACGTTGGGTGTTCACAAATGGCCTCGGGACTGCCGGCCACTAGAATCTCACCGCCACCGCTACCACCTTCTGGGCCTAAGTCCACGATCCAGTCAGCAGTTTTAATCACGTCGAGGTTATGCTCAATCACCACAATGGTGTTGCCGTGGTCGCGAAGCCGGTGGATGACAGTTAAGAGTTGCTGAATATCGTGGAAATGCAAACCTGTGGTCGGCTCATCCAGAATATACAGGGTTTTCCCGGTATCGCGCTTCGACAGTTCACGGGCTAATTTCACCCGTTGTGCTTCACCACCAGACAGCGTGGTGGCCGATTGGCCTAAGCGAATGTAAGACAAACCGACATCAATAAGGGTTTGTAACTTACGCGCGATGGCCGGTACGGCGTCAAAAAACTCACGAGCGTCTTCAACCGTCAGCTCCAACACTTCGTGAATCGATTTGCCTTTGTATTGAATTTCTAAGGTTTCGCGGTTGTAGCGTTTCCCCTTACAAATATCACAGGGCACATACACATCCGGCAAGAAGTGCATTTCCACTTTAATCACACCGTCGCCTTGGCAGGCTTCACAACGACCACCTTTGACGTTAAAGCTAAAGCGACCGACTTTGTAGCCACGCGAACGCGATTCAGGGACGCCAGCGAACAACTCACGAATCGGCGTGAAAATACCCGTATAAGTTGCGGGGTTCGAACGTGGCGTTCGGCCAATCGGGCTCTGGTCAATATCGACGACTTTGTCGAGGTGCTGTAAGCCGTCGACTTGGTCATAAGGTGCGACTGCGGTGGTGGTTGCGCCATTGAGCTCGCGGTGCGCTAACGGGAATAAAGTGTCGTTAATGAGGGTCGATTTACCTGAACCGGAAACGCCTGTAACACAGGTCATGAGCCCAATCGGCAAGTCGACGTCGACATTTTTAAGGTTATTCCCACGTGCGCCCTTTAGTGACAGCCAGTGTTTGCCCGGTTTATTGCGCTTCTTCGGGATCGCGATTTCTTTGCGGCCCGATAGGTAGTCTGCGGTGAGTGAATTCTCACACTTAAGGATATCTTCATAGCGCCCTTCGGCAATAATCTGGCCGCCATGGACACCTGCACCGGGACCAATGTCAATCACGTGGTCGGCTGCGCGAATGGCGTCTTCATCGTGTTCAACCACAAGGACGGTATTACCGAGGTCGCGCAAGTCGCAGAGGGTTTTTAGCAAACGTTCGTTGTCACGTTGATGTAAGCCGATGGATGGCTCGTCAAGCACATACATGACCCCAACGAGGCCTGCACCAATTTGGCTAGCCAAACGAATACGTTGAGCCTCGCCACCGGATAAAGTTTCCGCTGAGCGCGACAGATTCAGGTAGTTCAAACCGACGTTGACGAGGAAGCTCAGGCGGTCATTAATTTCCTTTAGAATCTTCTCGGCGATTTTCGCGCGCTGACCGACAAGTTCGATGGTCTGGAAAAACTGCAACGCGTCGGCAATAGAAAGCTCGACAATTTCAGGCAAGGTCGTGTCATTCACATACACATGCCGCGCTTCCGTACGTAAGCGTGCACCACCGCAACTACGACACGGTTTAGTCGCTAAGTACTTCGCTAAATCTTCACGCACGGCTTGTGAATCGGTTTCCCGATAGCGCCGTTGCATATTCGGAATAATGCCCTCGAACGGATGCTTGCGCACCACGGTATCGCCACGGTCGTTAATATAGGTAAAACGAACTTCTTCGCTGCCAGAACCATTTAAAATCAGCTCGCGTGCCGGTTCAGGCAACTCAGAAAACGGCGCGTTGAGGTCAAAGCTAAACTGCTTCGCCAGTGAACGCAGCATTTGATAATAATAGAAGTTGCGTTTGTCCCAGCCCCGAATCGCGCCGCCGGTTAAGCTGAGTTCCGGATTGCCGACCACTTTTTCAGCGTCGAAATACTGCTCAACACCTAAACCGTCGCAGCTAGTACAGGCACCCGCCGGGTTGTTGAACGAAAATAAGCGCGGCTCGAGCTCTTGCATGCTGTAGCCACAGTGTGGGCAGGCAAAATTCGCAGAGAACAACATGGGCTCAAAGCTAGTTTCGTCGTCCATCGGCACGACAATCGCGGAGCCGTGCGACAGCTCTAATGCGGTTTCAAATGACTCGGCAAGGCGTTGCTCTAGGCCTTCACGGACTTTTAACCGGTCAACCACTACTTCAATATCGTGCTTCTTTTGCAGTTCGAGAGTGGGCGGATCGCTTAAGTCACAGATTTCTCCGTCGATTCGGGCGCGTAAGAACCCTTGGCGATTGAGATTCTCAAGTACCTTTTGGTGTTCGCCTTTGCGGCCTTTGACAATTGGCGCAAGCAGCATAACTTTGCTGCCTTCAGGCAGCGCAAGCACTTGGTCGACCATTTGCGACACTGTTTGTGCTGCGAGCGTGACTTGGTGCTCGGGACAGCGTGGTTCACCGATGCGGGCGAACATTAAACGCAAGTAGTCATAAATTTCGGTGATGGTGCCCACAGTCGAGCGCGGGTTGTGGGAGGTCGATTTTTGTTCAATCGAAATCGCCGGCGACAAACCCTCAATGGAGTCGACGTCAGGTTTCTCCATCAAGCTCAAGAACTGCCGCGCATAGGCCGACAAAGACTCGACGTAGCGCCGTTGCCCTTCGGCATACAGGGTGTCGAACGCCAAAGACGATTTTCCCGACCCTGACAAACCGGTGATCACAACCAGTTTGTCGCGCGGAATTTCTAAGTTAATGTTCTTTAGATTATGGGTGCGGGCACCGCGTACTTCGATTTTATCCATAATGTCCTTTGCGACTTGGAGCAAACTTGAGGTAACACGAAAAACAGTCAACCATTATGACATAAAAGAGGGGTACGCTTGAAGCTTACACAGGATCAGATTTCTGCTAGACTTGCCTCCAATTTTTGCAGTGAGAGAAGTTGAACGCCCATGAGTGCGACAGGATTAAATCGGACTGAAAAACGCGCAGCATTGACGCTAGCCTCTATTTTTGGCTTACGCATGCTCGGTTTGTTCCTGATTATGCCGGTGTTGGCAATTTATGGTCAGAGCTATCCCGATTACACGCCGTTTTTAGTGGGTATCGCGATTGGAGCCTATGGTTTAACCCAAGCGTTTTTGCAAATTCCAATGGGCTGGCTGTCCGACCGGATTGGCCGTCGCCCAGTAATTTTAGGTGGTTTAGCGGTTTTTGCGCTGGGTAGTGTCGTGGCTGCCATGGCCGACACCATGAGTGGTGTGATTGTCGGACGTATTTTGCAAGGTGCCGGTGCGATCGCGGGCGCAGTATTGGCGTTAGCAGCTGATTCGGCGCGGGAAGAGCAGCGGCCAAAAGTCATGGCCGTGATTGGCATGGGTATTGGCTTGTCGTTTGTGTTGGCCTTAATTATTGCGCCTTTGCTTGGCGGCGTCATTGGTATGTCGGGCTTATTTTGGATGACAGCCGCACTTGCGGTGGGTGGTATTTTACTGATGTGGCGTGGCATGCCAGTGACCTACCAACAAGTGCCCAGCCGCGACGTGCTGCCGGTACCGAAAGAACTTAAACGCTTATTGAAACATGGTCAGCTCATGCGCCTTAACTTTGGCGTCTTTGTGTTACACCTGGTGCTGACCGCTTGGTTTGTGACCTTACCGTTGCAATTGGTCGACGCGGGGTTAGCCCCACAAAACCACAGCTGGCTGTACTTGCCAACACTGATATTGTCGTTTGCGGTGATGGTGCCCATGATGATTATTCTAGTGCGGCGGAAGCAGCAAGTGCTCGGTATGCGCTTGGCCATGCTGATGTTAATCGTGGCACTTGCTTCGGTTGCGATCTATGCTGACGCACTGGTGGGTTTAATTATCGGTGTCTGGATCTTTTTTATTGGCTTCAATTACCTTGAGGCGAGTTTGCCTGCCATGCTGACACAGCACGCGCCGGCGGGTAGTAAAGGTAGTGCCAGCGGCATTTACACCACCGCACAATTTGCCGGTGCATTCATGGGTGGTGTGATTGGCGGCTATAGCTTACAAAAATTTGGCGCGACAGGGGTTATCATTTTCTGCATTGCGCTGCTAGTATGTTGGTTACTCATCAGTATGGGGCTGCAACAAGTGCTCGCAACAACGCGCATGACCTATGAGTTGGCAGGTCTAACACCAGCACAAGCAGCGGCGTTAAGTTCGGAACTCACAGCATTGGGCGGCATTGAAGAAGCCATTGTGATTGCCGACGAAGGTGCGGTTTATTTAAAAGTTCAACGCGACAGTTTTAACGCACAAGCTATTCAGGATGTGCTTGCGCGCTACCAGTAATCGATTAGGAGAAAAGCATGGCCAGTCGTGGCGTAAATAAAGTAATTTTAATTGGAAACTTGGGCGCAGATCCGGATGTGCGCTATACCCAAAATAGCGTGCCGATTGCCAACTTAAGCGTGGCCACGAGCGAAACTTGGAAAGACAAGCAAACCGGCGAGCAAAAAGAAATGACCGAGTGGCACCGTGTGGTTTGCTACCGTTTCTTAGCTGAGATTGCGAAGGAATATTTGAAAAAGGGCTCAAAAGTTTACATTGAGGGCCGTTTGCAAACACGTAAATGGCAAGGCCAAGATGGTCAAGACCGTTACACCACGGAAATCGTAGCAAACGAAATGCAAATGCTGGACGGTCGTCCGGGTGGCGGTGGCTCACCAGACTGGGACAACCAGTCGCGGGGTCAGCAAGGTGGTGGCTATGGTCAGCAGGGTGGCCAGCAAGGCGGTGGCCAAGCATATGGCGGTCAAGGCCAGAGTCAAGGCCAGAGCCAAGGCTCTGCACCAGCGCAACAAGGCAGCTGGGGCGGCAGTTCTTCACAAAACAGTCCTGCACAAAGCAGCCCACAGCAGAACCAACAGCCAGCGCCGGCTAAGCCGTTCCCAAATGATCTGGACGATGATATTCCGTTCTGATCGACCGCAGGTTCAGGTTAATCGACATTAAAAGTACAAGCCGCAGATTCTGCGGCTTGTTTATTTCTGTGGTCTCTTCAGCGCTAACCCCTCACGGCTAACCCGTATTCCTCAGTGCCCCAGCGATACCGTTAATAGTCATCAGTAAGGTCAATAGCGTTTGCTCGCGCTCTTCTTCGCTGCGACCGGTTTCTTTCTGCTGGCGCCACTGCGCCAATAGATTCAACTGAGTGCGGTGCAGTGACTGCAGGGCTTCCTCACGCAATACGTTGGAGTAATAGTGGTTGGGGCGGCGCTCCGGAAATGGTTTGCCGAAAAACTCATCGATAATTTGGCGTGTGCGTTTAAGCTCTTCGCACAGCATCGGGTAGATGTTGGTCCGAGTTTCGGCATCCGTGACCAAGTTTGCGTATGCCTCCATGATCTTCAAGTTTGAAGCCGCAAGTGCGGTATCGACATTGGTGAGCACATATTTCAGTAACGGATCAGTCGCAAATGAGGCTTTCAGAGCTGTATAGGCGTCGGGATCTTTTTCTTTCAATAACGTGAAGGTGTAGCCTACGCCGTACCAGCTGGTGATATTGGCGCGAGATTGCGACCAGCTGAATACCCACGGAATCGCGCGCAGATCTTGCAGGGTGCGCGTGCCAGTGCGGCGCGCTGGACGCGAGCCAATGCGACTGCTTTCAATGGCATCAATGGGGGTTGCTTCGGCGAAATAACCAAGAAAATGCGGATTTTGAATCAGTTCCTGATAAAACGCTTTGCTCTTTTCGGCGAGAAACGCCCAGGTTTTTTCATGCGCATGCGCTGCGCATTGCTGACTTCGTGAATCGAGAATGGTGGCCGCCGTCGCACTGGCCATGAGCATTTCGATATTCGAACTCGCATTGCGGTGATTGGCATACTTCTGGGAAATGGTTTCCCCTTGCTCGGTCAAGCGTATATCGCCACTGACCGCACAAGGCGGTAGTGCTTGAATAAACCAGTTGGTGGGCCCAGCGCCGCGGCTGATCGTGCCGCCTTTGCCGTGGAAAAAACGAATTTTAATCCCTTTGGCGCTGCCAACTCGAACTAGTTGCTCTTGGGCTTTATACAGACGCCACTGGCTCGCCAAAATACCACCGTCTTTATTGCTATCGCTATAACCGACCATGACTTGCTGCACCGGCATTTTGTCGTGATTTAGCGTCTGATGATAGGCCAAGCTGCGCTCGGTCATGGGGTGGGCCAGAAAGCCTGTCATAATCCGCGCACTGTTTTGTAGATCGTCTATTGTTTCGAACAGCGGAACGACCGGAATTTTGCAGCGCAATCCTGTGGGCGTGTTCTCGGTAAGCCCTGCTTCACGTGCCAATAGATACACCGCAAGCAGGTCGGGCACATCGCGGGTCATGCTGACAATGATAGAGCCGATTGCTTCGGTGCCATATTTTTCGACATGGTCGGCGACCACCCGTAACGCGGAGACGACCGCAGTGGCTTCGCTTGGCAAGGGTGTTTTCAAGTGGGCAAAGGGTCGGTTTTTCTTAAGTTCGTTGGTGAAAAATGCCAACCGCTCTTCTTCGTTCCACGCTAAATATTGCTCGCCGTCTTCGCCCGCGCTATTGAGTAGTTGCGCCACGGCTTTATCATGAAAACTACTGTTCTGGCGGATATCGAGCTTAGCGAGGTGAAAGCCAAACGTTTCGACAATGCGCAGAGCGCGGTTGACGTCGTGCTGGGCAACTGCCTTTGCGCCATAGGCGACTATGGCCTCTTGCAACAGTTCTAAATCGGCAATCAGTTCTTTGGCGAAACGGTAGCTACTGGTGTGTTCTTTCAGTTCGATTGCGTGCTCGCGTTTTATATCGAGAGGCAGTTTGGTAATACACAGATTCACAAACTGACGGAATACTTCACCACGGTTGCGTTGGTAGCTTTGTTCACCGGCATCGCTGAGTTCGCTGCGCATTTCATCAATCCGGCGCTGCAAAGCTGGGGTGGACTCTGCGTAATGACACGAGAAACTGAGGTGAGTGACTAACTTCACTAGTGCTCGCCGGATAATAACAAAGGCGTTGAGGCGCAAGGTTGTTAGTGTATAGGCCGTCACCTCGGGAGTAACAAAGGGGTGACCGTCACGATCGCCACCGACCCAGTTACCAAAGGATAGTTTCGGGAACTGGCTTGCCTTACGTAATAGTGCTGGGTCGAGATTCAAGTAGTCCCACGCCTGCAGCAGGCGTTTATCGACTAAATCAATCACCTCGGGGAACACATTGATGAGGTAGTGCATCACATTGCGCAACTCGGACTGAACATCGGGCTTTTCGACAAAAATTTCACCGGTGCGCCATAAGCGCTCGAGCACGAGCTTAATTTCTTGGCGAATTTCGGCTTGTTCGCGGGTGGTCCACATTTGGTTCTCACGTTTCACCAGTAGTAGATAAAGTTCACGGTGATGCTCGAGGACGGTCGCTCGTTTGGCCTCGGTGGGGTGGGCAGTGAGCACTGGCTCAACACGCACCTCAGGTAGAATTTCGGCAATTTCTTCGGCGCTTAGTCCTGCGGCGAGGAGCTTTTGCAGACGCTCAGCCCACAAGCCGTTCACTGCTGCCAGCGATTTTTCGTCTTCCACTTTCCGTCGGTTTTGCACCGCACCGTTCACTTCCGCCATATTCAGCATTTGGAAAATAATCGAATACAGCTGAATCTGTTTGGCAGCAAACTGCACGGGAATCTCCTCGAAAGAGTTATGCCAAGGTAAGTAAGGTAAAAGTGCTTCTTCACCGTTTTCAATGAGGACTTCTTGCAGACATTCCAGCAAAAAATCGAAGTCCAAGTAGGGCTTCCCTAGTTTCTCTTGCACAAGTTTCAAGCTGTTTACATTGGGACTATTTGGGGCGGTGAGTGGCATTGTTTTGTTTTCCTCCCGAGATACGGCAGAAGCGAAGGGCTGAGCTTCAGTGTGATTTCTACTTTAACTTGTTCTATCTATTAAACCAACTATAGCCAACTATAACCAATTTCAGCCAAATTGACGGGAATGCGTTGTCGCTCCCTCCCTGTTATCATTAATCATTAAAACCTATAAATGGCGTGACATTAAAACCTATAAATGATAGAACATTAAAACCTATAAATGATTATTTTGTTCTGTTTGCGGTCGTCATGTTTGGCCTCGGTGAGCAGAGGTGGTGCTAATCGCAGCCGATAGGCGCATACACGGGAGTCAACATGAATGAACTGTGGCAGCGGCAATCGAAAAAACTTGCTGACTCACTTGAGCAACTAGAACGATTACAGCAAACAGGCGTTGTTACGATTCAATCAAAGCAATTGAGCCGTGTGCACCGAGAGCGCTTGCTAGCGCATGGCTTTATTCGCCAAGTGATTCGCGGTTGGTATATACCGACGATGCCCGACGAACAGTTAGGTGACAGCACCGCTTGGTATAGCTCGTTCTGGGATTTTTGTGCGGTTTATTTAACAGATCGCTTCGGCAGTACTTGGTGTTTGTCACCCGAGCAGTCTATACAGCTCCATATTGGTGATAGAACAGTGCCTCAACAATTGCTTGTGCGATCACCGCAAGGGAATAACAAACCCACTACATTTCTGCATAACACCTCGATTTTTGATGTGCGTTTGACTATTCCGGATACTGCGTTGATTGAAAATCTCGAGGGACTAAACGTTTATAGCTTGCCCTCGGCACTCGTGTATTGCTCGGCAAGTCAGTTCGTCAGTGCTCCAACGCAAATGCGCACGGCCCTATCGATGGTCAGTGATGCCTCCGACGTTTTGGCGGTGTTACTTGCGGGCAATCATAGCGTCATAGCAGGTCGCTTGGCTGGCGCGTTCAGAAATATCGGCCGCGACCTCATTGCTGACACAATCCTAAAGAGTATGAAAAAGGCGAGTTTTAGCGTTCGCGAAGAAGACCCATTTGAGGAAAAAACCGCAATAAGCTTTGGTCGCCGCGAGGTTTCGCCACACGTCAATCGCCTGCGATTGCTCTGGGCGCAGATGCGTCGGGATGTCATTACGCATTTTCCAACAGCACCGACACAGCCAATCGACCTCGAAAAATATTTGGTTGAGGTGGAAGAGAATTACGTGACCGACGCCTATCACTCATTGTCAATTGAAGGTTACCGAGTGACCCGCGAGCTGATTGAACTTGTTCGGTCTGGTAATTGGAGTGAGTCGCAAGACAGTAAAAAGCATACCGATGCGATGGCAGCCCGTGGCTATTGGGATGCATTTCAGGAAGTAAAGAAAGCAGTAAGAGCTGTGTTGCAAGGCCAAAATCCCGGCGAAATATTAGAAAAGACGCACAGTGACTGGTACCTCGCCTTGTTTGGAACAAGCGTGGCCGCGGGTATAATTCAACAGTCGGACTTAGCTGGATACCGTTCTGGGCCAGTGTACATTCGACAGTCAAAACACACGCCACCCAGTCGTGATGCAGTCCGAGAAATGATGCCGACTTTTTTTGACTTACTTGCCGAGGAAGACAATGCTGCTGCCCGAATTGTGCTTGGGCACTTTATGTTTGTGTATATCCACCCCTATTTTGACGGCAACGGTCGTATGGGCAGGTTTATCATGAATTTAATGATGGCGTCTGGGGGCTTCTCGTGGACCGTTATTCCGGTTGAACGCCGCAATGACTATATGCATGCACTAGAATCGGCCAGCGTTCAGCAGAACATTGTGCCTTTCACGCAGTTCTTGGCGAGTTTGCTGACTGCCCCTCAGAAATCTTGGCCAAATGAATAAGATGCGTTAAAGTCCCGACTAAGTTCACTTAATGAAGGCGTGCGAACCCGATGAGTTGGCTGCATGTGTATGTATTTTCCTATAACCGCGGCGATTTTTTGGCCAATTGCATTGCGTCGATTGAACGCCATTTAAGCAAGGTTGCAGTTTGGGTTGTCGACGACCGTAGTGATGATGCGGACACGCAAGCGTATTTGCGTGCGTTGCCAGAGGGCGTAGGCTTGCTGCAAAGCCAAGCACATGAGTCGTCGCGCCATGGTGGGTTGTATAACAATATGCAGCTGGCGCTTGAGCATGCAGCGGCCGAAGGTGCTGAACTGGCGCTGTTCCTACAAGACGATATGCAAGTGGTGCGGGACGTAAACGCGGATGATCAAGCCAACGTCGAAGGTTTTTTCGCGCACTTTCCCCAAGCAGCGTTTTTGAATCCACTCTTCCTTAAAGGCATGCGCAAGCGTCGTGACCAGCGGATTACCCAGCTAGTTGATGATTATCCGGTGTATTTCCGCCATTACCCAGAAAAAGCCAATCCGCGTGGTATTAGTTACGCCGATGCCATGATCGCGCACGTACCGCGGCTGATAGCAGCAAACTGGCAGTTCGCCAATGGCGAAACAGTGAATGCCGAGCAAGCGGACAAGTTATTTGGCAAAATGGGTATGATGTTGCACCCATTTGCTATGTTTTTGCCGGAAGTGCCGGTGTTTCGTGGCAAGAAAAAATCGTGGGCGGTGGCGAAAGCCGAGCAGTTGCGCGGCACCAAACCGAATCGCTTTTTTGGCATGACCAGCCGGCAAATTACTGCGTTAAAAGAGCGGGATGCGGCAACCGTTTTACCGGTTGCCGAAGACTACTTAATGACAGAACGTGACGCCAAACGACCCTTTACTTACAGTCAAATTAACGTCTACCCGTGGTTGCGGGTGATTCACAAAATTTCTCAGAAACTCGGCAAGTAAGTTCTGATCACGTCAGCACGGATTTAAATAAACCCGTACTTGCGCGCAACCGAGTCAAAGTACTCCAGCGTATGTTTTGCATATGAACGTTTTTCAACATAATCACCAGGGAAAAAGTTCTTTTTAAAGCCGTAAGCCACCATATCTTTCAAGCGCTTTAACGGGACATCAAAATTATCCAAAGCAAGCTTGTACTCGTCGCTAACCGTGGTATTTGAGACAAGTCGATTGTCGGTACAAATAACTGTCGCAATGCGATTCTCTAACATGTGGCGGAAGTTATGTTCCTTGATATCCGTAATCGCTGGATTGGTTTGCAAGTTGCTGGTGAGGCAGACTTCAATCGCGATTCGGCGATCAGCAATATAAGAAGCTAGAGACTGGCTGTAAGCTTCTTTGTCGGTGATCTTTGGGTCTTCAATCATGTCTGGCGAGAACAACGAATAGCCGTGTCCTAAACGGTCGGCATAACACGTCGTTAATGCCTCAAAAATACTTTCGGCGCCATACGCCTCACCAGCGTGCACTGTCTTCAAGAGGAAGTTTTGGTGCGCGTATTCATACACGTCTTTGAATTTATGTGCAGGGTAACCGTTTTCTTGCCCGGCAATATCCAAACCAACAATCGGCATGCCTTCTTCGTCACGGAGACGAACGCTGGCGCGAATCAGTTCCATCGCCGCGGTTTTAATCACGTCCATTGGATCATGATCGCGCAGGAGTTGGAATAGTTGGGTGTAATAGGGCGAGAAGCCTTTTTTACCGAACATGCGCATTGCACAGTTAATGATGCCGTATTCGAATGGAGGTTTGAGGCCAGGAGTGAGACCGACGTCCGGGCGCGCATTATATTCGGCTTTCGCTTTTGCTAGACCATTGTTGACGGCGTGCATGACCTCGTCAAAGCCAATGCCGGTCGTTGGATCCATGAGTAACTGCGGCGCAAAGCGGACTTCAATGTAGTTAACACCCTCTTCAAGATTATCAACCGCAAGCTCGTATGCCGCTTGTTCCATATTCTCGAGATCGCGCAAGACCGCACAGGTATATTGGAAACCGTTTAAATACTCACCGAGATTGTTATACTTTTCTTTGAAGACGAGTTCTTTTAGACCCGCAACCGTGTACGATGGCAATTCAATTTTGCTGCGCTTGGCCATTTCAATCAGGCCTTGGGGGCGTAAACTACCGTCTAAGTGCAGGTGTAAATCCGCTTTTGGAATTTCGCGTATGAAATCGAGCGAGTAAGTGGTGCTCGAACCACGGCCAGACTGGTTAGAAACTGAACTGGAAGTTAGGTTATTACCGGAAGCGGATGGTGACATAAAGAGAACTCCTGCACATGTATTTAACCGCGCATTATATCGCATTTTTTATGCAGTTGCGCGGTTTTCGATTGCACCAAACACAGTGCGAACATACAGTCCCCGCGATTGCGGTCGGATGGGTTTACTCGCTCTGCCTCAACAACAAGAATAATGGAACATTATGGCATCGCTGTATTTTACTTATTCGGCAATGAATGCCGGAAAAAGCACGTCGCTATTACAAGTGGCTTATAACTACGAAGAGCGCGATCAACAGGTCATGTTGTTAACGCCGGCACTTGATACCCGAGCAGGAGAAGGCCAAATCCACTCTCGCCTCGGTTTATCACGTGCCGCGGAAACGTTCACGACGAAAACGAACTTGTTCGAGCGTCTTAAAGCCGTGCTGGACAACCAAGTGATCGACTGCATTTTACTTGATGAAGCGCAATTTTTGACGCCGGAACAAGTTTGGCAATTAGCACGTGTAGTCGATGAGTTAAATGTACCGGTGATGTGTTATGGCATCCGTACAGACGCATTTGGTAATGCGTTCGCAGGTAGCGCCACCTTGCTCGCAATTGCGGACAAGCTGACAGAAATCAAAACCATTTGTTTCTGCGGCCGCAAAGCGACCATGGTCTACCGCTGCGGTGCCGATGGTAAGGCAGTGAATGCCGGAGAACAAATTGCGATAGGCGGCAACGATCGATATGTCAGTTGTTGCCGTAAACACTGGATTGAAGCGTTAGCGGCTGCAGGTGTCGACCAGCAGTCATTCCCCTTAAATGAGGTTGGGTAGCATGAAAAAGAAAGGACGTAGCTGGTTATGGATAGTCATCATTGTCGTTGTAGCTGGTGCTGCGGCTGCTTGGTGGTTTTGGCCGGAAGATGATGGCCAACAGCGCTTGAATACAAGCAAAGTTGAAGTGCGTGACATTGAAGTTGTGGTCACGGCGACCGGCCGTCTGCAACCGCTCGATTTCGTTGATGTCGGTGCCCAGGTTTCTGGTCAATTAGAGCGAATCCATGTTGAAGTCGGTGACTTTGTTGAAGCGGGCGACTTGCTTGCTGAAATTGATGCGACTGTCCTTGAAGCGCGTTTAGATGGAGTTCGCGCGCAATTGCGATTCCAACAAGCACAGCTGCGTGAGCGTCAAGCATCACTTGATCTCGCTCTGATTAACTTAAATCGCCAACAACGCTTACTGGCCGATAACGCGACCTCAGAAGAATTGGTACAAAGCGCTGAAGCGACTGCGCGCGCTGAATCTGCCCGATTGGATGCGGTACAAGCACAGATCGAACAGACCGAGTCTTCGTTACGTGCTGACGAAGCTAATCTAAACTACACTCGTATTTTCGCCCCAATGTCAGGTACGGTGACGAGCATTGTTGCTCGACGCGGTCAAACTCTGAACGCGGCGCAGACGACCCCGACTATTTTGACCATTGCAGATTTGTCTGTGATGCGGGTTGAAGCCCAAGTTTCGGAGGCGGATATCAGTCGCTTACGTGATGAAATGCCAGTGTATTTCACGACCTTAGGGAATCGTGGCCAGCGCTGGTACAGTGCCTTGGAGCTGATCGAGCCGACACCTCGAGTGGAAAACAACGTCGTCCTTTATAATGCGTTATTTGACGTACCGAATGAAGACGGCCGGTTACTACCGCAAATGACAACACAGGTTTTCTTTGTTGTCGCTAGCGCCGAGCAGGTGCTTTCAGTTCCAGCTGGCGCTGTGCGTCCGACCGGTCGTGGTCAAGGTTCCGTGCAAGTGTTACGCAATGGTGTTGCAGAAACGGTCAACGTCCAAATCGGCATTAGTGACCGCGTGTACATCGAAATTAAGTCCGGCTTAAACGCTGGCGATGAAGTCATCATTCCGGCGCAGCAAGCCATGCCTGGCGGTATGCCTCCTGGCGCAGCGCGGATGATGCGAGGCTAAATCATGGCAAAGCAACTGGAAGCCGCAGCGGCTGCAAAACATCACCAGAACCAGTCAGAACCACTGATTCGGATTCGCGGTGTGAAGAAAAGTTATCAAACCGGCGCAATTACGACGCAAGTTCTGCACGGTTTAGATCTTGATATTCACGCCGGTGAATTTGTTGCCATTGTCGGTAGCTCGGGCTCGGGTAAGTCGACT
>ERZ869909.1415-NODE-1415-length-19481-cov-34.473304_pt1 | contig 19481 bp, 24 predicted proteins | sample MGYA00520892_ERZ869909 | MGnify/ENA primary metagenome ERZ869909 (study PRJEB32215, sample SAMEA104723947) | bioreactor metagenome | biome: bioreactor; feature: anaerobic bioreactor; material: water | place: China | collected 2015-03-12 ...
GCGAGTGAGCAGGATCTCAAGTCCGCGTTCCGCAAGCTGGCCAAGGAGTGCCACCCCGACCGCAATCCCGGCGACACCGATGCCGAGCAGCGCTTCAAGGATCTCAACGAGGCGTACGAAGCGCTCAAGGATCCGCAGAAGCGGGCGGCCTACGATCGGTTCGGCCATGCCGCGTTCGAGCAGGGGGGCGGACGCGGCCACAGCGGGTTCGGGCCCGACTTCGCGTCCTCGATGTCGGACATCTTCGACGATCTTTTCGGCGAGTTCATGGGGGGACGGCGCGGTGGCGGCGGCCAGCGCCGGGGGTCGTCCCGCGAGCGGGGCGCCGATCTCCGCTACAACATGGAAATCACGCTGGAAGAGGCCTTTTCCGGCAAGGCGGCCGAGATCCGCGTTCCCACGAGCATCGCATGCGACACTTGCTCGGGAACGGGTGCCAAGGCCGGCACGAAGCCGGTAACCTGCCCAACCTGCGGCGGCATGGGCAAGGTGCGCGCGAGCCAGGGCTTCTTCACGATCGAGCGGACGTGCCCGACATGCATCGGGCGGGGCGAGGTGATCGACGATCCGTGTCCGGCCTGTAACGGTGCGGGGCGCGTGATGCGCGAGCGCACGCTTCAGGTCAACATACCGGCAGGCGTCGAGGACGGCACGAAGGTGCGCCTTGTCGGCGATGGCGAGGCAGGCGTGCGCGGCGGGCCGCCGGGCGATCTCTACATCTTCCTTTCGCTCAAGCCGCACTCGTTCTTCCAGCGGGACGGCGCCGACGTTTTTTGCCGCGTGCCGATCTCCATGACCACGGCGGCCCTCGGAGGGCAGATCGAGGTGCCGACGCTCGACGGCACGGCGAGCCGCGTGCGCATTCCGGAGGGGACGTCGAGCGGCAAGCAGTTCCGTCTCAAGGGCAAGGGGATGCCGGTGCTGCGCTCGAAGCAGGTGGGCGACATGTACATCCAGGTGGACGTGGAGACGCCGAAGAACCTCACGCGGCGCCAGCGCGAGCTGCTCGAAGAGTTCGAGACCGAGAGCCACAAGGATACAAGTCCCGAAAGCGCCGGGTTTTTCGCGCGTGTGAAGGATTTTTTTGACGGAAAGGGCGGCTGATCCCCTTGTCTCGTCGGAACGTGCTCACGGAGGGATTATGAGCCTGTCGTCGACCAAGCTTCTTTTCTTTGCGGGCAGTGCAAGGGACGCATCCTACAACAAGCGGCTCGCACAGCTTGGCGTGGAGATTGCCGAAGCCAACGGGCTTGCCGCGACGTTCGCCGATCTCGGCGACTATCCGCTGCCGCTTTACGACGGCGACCTGGAAGCGCTGGAGGGCGTGCCGGAAAATGCGCGCAAGCTCGAGGCGCTGATGAAGGTGCATACGGGCATCTTCATCGCCTGCCCCGAGTACAACGCCTCCATTGCGCCCCTTCTCAAGAACACGCTCGATTGGGTGAGCCGCGTGCGCATCGAGGGCGAGGAGCCGCTCGCCGTCTTCAAGACGCGCGTGTACGCGCTCGGCTCGGTTTCTCCCGGCGGCATGGGCGGGCTTCGCGGGCTCAACACGGTGCGCACGGTGCTGGAGCTGGGCTTGAGCGCGCTGGTGCTGCCCGATCAGTTCGCGGTGGCGCGCGCGTCGGAGGCCTTCGAGAGCAACGGCCACTTGAAGAACAAAGACAGTCAGGAAAACTTCAAGCGGCTCATTCAGAAACTGGCGCGCGCTGCGCACGTGCTGCACGGGTGACAGCCATGATCAGTCCAGCGAGCGACCATCTGATCGTTGCGCTCGATATGCCGAGCGTCGAAGAGGCGCGCCGGCTCGTTGCCGAGCTCGACGAGTCCGTCTCCTTCTACAAGGTGGGGCTTGAGCTTCTGTTCGTGGGCGGGCTCGACTTCGCGCGCGATCTGAGGCGCGCGGGGAAGCGCGTCTTTCTCGACATGAAGCTTCTGGACATCGGCAATACGGTGGAGCGCGCCGTGGCCAACGCGACGGAGCTCGATGTGGATTTCCTGACCGTGCACGGCCAGGATCTCAAGACGCTCAAGGCTGCGGTTGCGGGCCGGGGCGACAGCCGCCTCAAGATTCTGGCCGTGACGGTGATGACCAATCTCACGGCCGAGGATCTCGTCGAGCAGGGATCGACCTTGTCGCCGCCCGAGCTGGTGTTGCGGCGTGCCGAGCTTGCCTACAGGGCAGGATGCGACGGCGTGATCGCGTCGGGGCAGGAAGCGGCGCGTATTCGCGCGGTGACGGGGCCGGGTTTTCTGATCGTCACGCCTGGGATTCGCCTGCAGGGCAGCACGACGGACGATCAGGAGCGCGTCATGACGCCGGATCACGCGATCATGGCGGGCGCCAACCACATCGTCGTCGGGCGGCCGATTACGCAGGCCGACGATCCCAAGGTGGCCGCGCAGACCTTCGTCCACCACATCCGGGAAGCGCTCGTCAAGCGCGGCGTCGGCGGCACGACACATCACTGAGCAAACATCGACTGGGAAGGGACCATCCATGGCCAAGGGTTATGTCATCGCGCATGCCGTCGTGACGGACGCGGAGAAGTGGGGCGCGTATGTCGCCAAGTCCAAGATCGCGCTCGACAAGTTCGAGGGCCGGCCCATCGTGCGTGGCGGCAAGTGCCAGATCGTGGAAGGCAACGGCACGCAGCGGAACGTCGTGCTCGAGTTTCCGAGCTACGAGCACGCGCTCGGATATGCGACGAGCCCGGAATATGCAGAGGCCAAGGCGCTGCGCGCGGGGGCCGGCACGATCGACATCACGATCGTCGAAGGCGTCTGACGTTCGCCGTTTTGCCGTCCCACGGCCGCCTGAATTTCGGTTCAAGATCTGTTAACTGCAGGCGCGTAACTTTTTTGTTCGTGCGCGGTATAACGGCTTGGCCGGAGGCAGCGTCATGTCTGGGCTCTTGTTCCGACTCGAAGACCATTTCTATTTCCTCGCCGAGCGAAATCGAGGTCTGCTGACGTGCGCAATTTTTAGGTCTCTCAGCGGCTTTTTCGCGTTTGCGGGCGATGTGCTGCACGCCGGCGCGAGCCGTGCCCGGCCTTTCTGAAAGCTGACCCGAACCCCGACCGCATTCCGCCGAAACGGCCAACTCCGCTCGGGCGTCTTGCTGTTCATTGGGGTTCGAAGCGATCATGGTCTCGTTAGCCAGACCGATGATTCACGCTTCAGGCTGGTAGGGCCTGAAGCGATCATGGTCTAGACTGTCCGGCAACGTAACGCTCCCAAGCCGTTGGGAGCTTCCTGGCCGAGACCGACATGCCGCATCGTCCTACCGACCGAGGTTGCCTGCCGTGGCGCGCTTCGGTGCTCACGCTCTTTCCCGAGATGTTTCCGGGGCCGCTCGGCCTTTCACTGGTGGGGCAGGCGCTCAAGGCCGGCCTGTGGTCGCTCTCGCTGCATCAGATCCGGGATTTCGGCATCGGGCGGCACCGGGCCGTCGACGACACGCCGGCGGGCGGAGGCGCGGGCATGGTGATGCGGGCAGACGTGCTTGCAGCCGCCATCGACAATGCGCGCGTGGCCGATCCCGATCTGCCGCTGCTCTATATGTCACCGAGGGGCGAGCCGCTGACGCAGGCGCGGGTGCGTCGCTTGTCGGACGGACCCGGCGCGATGATCCTGGCCGGACGGTTCGAGGGCATCGACGAGCGCGTGATCGAGGGGCGCGGCATTACGGAGGTTTCGATCGGCGACTATGTGCTCTCGGGCGGCGAGCTGGCGGCCATGGTCGTGTTGGATGCGTGCGTGCGGCTTTTGCCGGGTGTGCTCGGCGCCGAGGAGAGCCTTACGCAGGAGAGCTTCGAGGACGGCCTTCTGGAATATCCGCAGTACACCAAGCCGCGCGAGTGGGAGGGGCGTCCGACGCCGGAGGTGCTGCTGTCGGGCGATCACGCGAAGATCGCGAAGTGGCGGCGCGACGAAGCCGAGCGCGTGACACGCGAAAAGCGGCCAGACCTGCTTGCCGAGCCGCGTTCGCCGTCCGGCGCGCGGCGCCCGGGGCACGCAAGGTCCGAATAAGCGAAGAGCGTCAGGATCGCAGAAAACGCGGGATGCGGCGCATCCCGGAGAAGGAGCGATCTTGGTCTGGCCGACGCGGGTTCGACGCCGACAGCGCAAGCATGCCTTCGAGCAGGCGCTCGACGAGGTGCGGCTGGACCCCGACGGCGCGCCCGTTTCGTTCGAGGAGCTGACGGCCGGGCGATCCGGCGCGGCGCGGTCGGTGGCGAGCTTCGGCGACATCATGGTTGCGTCGGGGTATGTGGCGCAAGGGGCGCTCAAGCGCGCCTATGACGACGATGGCGCCGACGAGGCGCCGCCGCGTCCCGTGGTGCGGCCGAGCGCGGCCGCGCTCACTCTCAAGGCGGCGCTGGACGCGAAAGGTCTCACGCCCAAGGATCTCCAGCGGATGAGGCGGCAGTTCGCGGCGGATCATCATCCGGACCGGGTGCCGCAGGATCAGCGCGAGGAAGCCTTGCATGCGATGGCGGAGGTCAACGCGGCGATCGATCTCGCCCTGAAGCGCGCGGCGAAGCCGTGACGGGGAGAGACGTGCCGTGACCCGAGAGCGATCGCTCCGTCACTTCATCGAGCGGCCGTACGCGTCGACTTCGAGATAGTCCTCCTGGACGGCACCGATGCCGATGCCTTCGATCCGGTCTTCCCAGCGGAAGGCGGCGAAGAAGTCCTGGCATTCGCCCATCACGCCGTCAGGGTAGGCGCGCATGTGCTCGACCTGCCCGTCGTAGAACCAGACGGTGATGAACATCTCCTCGCGATGGGACACGTACTTGCGCCAGCGGGCATCGAGGAAGCGGATGAAGAAGCGGTTCGGGCAGTACTGCCAGGCCTGGCGCAGCCCGTTCACCTGGATGTACTGGGGCGGGCCGAGGACGGACTGGAGCTCGGTCTGATTCATGCCGGGGCGAACGTAGACGATGGCCGCGGGGCTGTTGCCGAGCGCGACGTGGGCGCCTCCGAGGATCGTCAGCGCGGATGCAACGCCAAGGCCCAGCCATCTCGCCCAGGCCGGATGGCCGTCCGTGTGGTGCATGTCGCTGCGCTCCGAGGCCCCCCAATGCAGCGTTCAGTAGAGACGAAGCGCCTTGCGCCAAGCTTGAGAGCGGCGGCGCGCTCCCTCCGTAGGTGCCCCTTCGGGCGCCGACTCTGCCGCGCGGGACTGGCCCCTTTCCGCAACACATCAAGGATGATTCGATGTGAAATCTGAGAAATCCTCAACAAAACGTTGATCTAGATTCGCAAATCACTGCATCCCGGACTCGTGGGGTTTGCGTAGTTGTTTTGGGGGATGCCGACATGGCCGGGGGAACATCACATGATCGTCGTCGTGGACGAGCGGGTGACCGTAACGGAAGGGTATGCGTCCTGGTTCAGTAGAGAAGGAATCTCGGCGTGCGGGCTCGCGCCGGGAGAATTCGAGGGCTGGGTGAGCGCTGTCTCGGAGCAGGACATGCGCTCTGTCGAAGCCTTTCTGCTGGGTGATTGCGCCAATCGCTGCGGGCTTGCGAAGCTGATCCGGCGCCGGTCGTCCGTCACGGCCGTGATCGCGATGAACGAGAGCCGTTCTCTGGAGGAGACGCTCGACCTGTTCGCGTCCGGCGTGGACGACGTGGTGAGGAAGCCGATCCATGTGCGCGAGATCATCGCGCGGGTGAAGGCGATCCGCCGGCGCGCGAGCGGACAAGCTGATTACACGGATGTCGGCGACATGCGCGTCTACTTCGACGGGCGCGATCCTGAGATCGGTGGAGAGGTTCTGCAACTTCCGCGGCGCGAGCGGCGCATCCTGGAATATCTGGTCTCCAACCGCGGCTGCCGAATCAACAAGACCCAGATCTTCAACTCGGTCTATGGCCTGTTCAGCGAGGACATCGACGAGAACGTGGTCGAAAGCCACATCAGCAAGCTTCGGAAGCGGCTGCGGCATCGGCTCGGATACGATCCGATCGATTCCAAGCGCTATCTCGGCTACCGGCTGATGGTCGAGCCCGTGTCGGAAAAGCGGAGCGAAGCTTGTGCATCCGCCAGCTTCACGCAAGATGGAGATGATCTACTTGGGGAGTCCGAGCGCTTCTCAAAGGATCCCGTCGCATGAGCATCTCCGGCATGATGCGGACCAGTGTGTCCGGTATGGCCGCCCAATCGAACCGTCTGGCTTCGGTTGGCGACAATATCGCCAATGCCAGCACGCATGGTTACAAGCGGTCTTTCGTCGAATTCTCGACGATGGTGCTGGAAAGCGGCAAGGGAAGCTATCAGCCGGGCAGCGTCGATTCTCAGATCCGTTACGGCATCACGCAGCAGGGCGGCTTCGACTATACGACGTCGAAGACGGACCTTGCGGTGAGCGGGAACGGCTTCCTGCTCGTCAGCTCGGGCACCGGTAACAACGATGCGAGCTATCTGACGCGCGCTGGGTCTTTCGTGAAAGACCAGGACGGCAATCTGGTCAATGCGGGCGGTTATTACCTGCTCGGCTATCCGCTCACGTCTGGGCAGACGCCGACCGTCTCTGCGAACGGTACGACGGGCCTGCAAGTGGTGAACGTTTCGAGCGTGTCGCTCGAAGCGACGCCGACGACGACGGGAACGTTTGCTTTCAACCTGCCCGAGGATGCGACAGTGGTGCCGGCGGGCCAACGGCCGTCCGACAACCTTGTGACCTCGCCAGATACGCTGAAGACGTCGATGGTTGTCGTCGACAACATCGGCCGCGAGGTGGTTCTCGACGTCTATTATGCGAAGACGGGTGGCAACACCTGGGAAATGACGATCTTCGACTCGAGCACCGCCCATCCTTCGACGACGTTCCCCTACAGCGCCGTTCCTCTCCGCACTGCGACGATGACCTTCGACAGCTTCGGTCAGTTCGCGAGCGTGACGCCGGCTGGGGTTTCTCCCAATATGGTGCAGTTGAACGTTCCGAACGGATCGAGCCTTCAGATCGATGTCGGCGGGACGACCGAACTCGCAGACGGGTTCCAGCCCCTTTCCACGACGTTCAACGGCAATAAGCCGAGCGCTGTCGAGTACGTCGAGTTCTCGTCGGACGGCAAGCTCTATGCGGTGTACGGCAGCGGCGCGCGGCAGGCCATCTATCAGATTCCGCTGGCGACCGTGGCGAGCCCCGACAATCTCACGCCCGAAGCGGGCAACGTGTACTCGGTGAGCGCCACATCCGGCGGCTTGCAGCTCGGTTTCCCGGGAAGCGGTGCCTTCGGCGACATTCGCGCTTCGCAGCTCGAAAAGTCGACCGTCGATACCGCGACGGAACTGACCACGATGATCGAATCGCAGTTCGCCTTCACGGCCAATTCCAAGGTGTTCCAGACCGGCGGCGAACTCATGGACGTGCTCGTCAATCTCAAGCGCTAACGCGCTTGGGATGAGGGAAGGGGTGTAGGCGATGAGCCTCTCGGCAAGCTTAAGCACCGCGAACTCGTCCCTTTTCGTGACCGGCGAACGCACGTCGATCGTCTCGCGGAACATCGCCAACGCGGACCGGCCCTTCTACTCGAAGAAGTCGGTTTCCGTCGTTACGGTGCCCGGCTCCGGCGTGAAGTCGTCGCAGGTCATCCGTGCGGAGCAGCCGGTGCTGTTCCGCAAGGTGCTGACGTCGAGTTCGGCTGCGGCGACGCAAGGCGCGCGTCTCGACGCGCTCAATTTCCTCAACGGCACCATCAACGACGTCGAGCTCGGCGGATCGCCCAGTGCGTTGATGAACAGCTTTGCGAACGCGTTGCAGACCTTGTCCGCGCAGCCGCACAGCAAGCTCGCGGCGGAGGCGGCCGTGCGTTCCGCGCGAGATCTGGCTGACGGTCTCAATGGCGCGGCAAGCATTATTCAGCAGGTGCGCAATGAGTCCGAGACGGGCATTCAAGCGTCCGTCAATCGGGTGAACTCTCTGCTCGCCGATTTCAAGACCGTGAACGACACGATCGTGAAGGGCACGATCATGGGGTCGGACGTCACGGACTATCTCGACCAGCGCGACGAGATCCTCGCGAACCTGTCGAACGAAATCGGCGTGCGCACGGTGATGCGCGACAACAACGACATGGCCATTTACACGGATGGCGGCGTGACGCTGTTCGATAGATCGCCGCGGAGTGTCGAGTTTCAGCGCACGCTCAAACTCACGCCCGGCGTTCCCGGCAATGCTGTCGTCATCGACGGGGTGCAGGTGACGGGGGCAAACGCCACGATGCCGCTCCAGTCGGGCCGGCTGGTCGGGCTGGTCGAAGCGCGCGACGACATCTCGCTGACCTATCAGGCGCAGCTCGACGAAATGGCGCGCGTGCTCATCACGGCCTTCGCGGAAAGCGATCAGTCCGGTGGTGGAGGTCCCGACCGCACGGGGCTGTTCACGTGGCCCGGCTCGCCGGCTGTGCCTCCGGCTGGGACGCTGATTTCGGGACTTGCCGGCACCATCAAAGTGAATTCCACGGTCGATCCCGATCTCGGCGGCAACGCGGTGCTGCTCAGGGACGGCGGCATCAACGGGGCCAATTACACGTACAATGGGGGAGTTGGAGCGAGCTTTACCGACCGCATCGATGAGCTGATCGACAACATGAACGCAACGTATGCGTTCGACCCCGCGGCGAAGCTTACGGCTGGAGCCTCCATCACCGGGTTTGCAGGCTCGTCTGCGGCTTGGTTGCAGGAAGCGCGAAAGGTGGCGGACGACGCCTATTCGTATCAGAGCACGCTGCTGCAAAGATCATACGAGTCGTTTTCCAATCTTACCGGCGTCAACCTCGAGGAGGAGCTGGCGCTGATGCTCGATCTCGAAAGATCGTTCCAAACGTCCTCCAAGCTGGTCGGCGTGATCGACACGATGTTCACGTCGCTGCTGCAGGCGATCAGGTAGGCTAGGTCATGAAAACGACACCCGTCTCGACCATGGGCCTGATCAACGCGACGCGCGAGTCGCGCATGAACCTGCAGTTCAAGATTGCCGAGGCGCAGAAGGAAGCGAACTCCGGGCGCTATGCGGATGTCGGGCTCAGCATCGGCTATCTGACCGAGCGGACGCTTTCGCTTCGCAACGAGATGGATCGTCTCAAGACGTTCAAAGACACCAACTCGGTGGCGGCGTCGCGTCTCGAGCTCAGCCAGGTGCAGCTCAATGCCATGGCCGATGCGGCGGGCGGGTTCGTGCAGACGCTGCAGGCCGCGCGCGCTTCGCCGTCGAGCTCGGGCGTTGCCGTGACCGACGCCAAGGCCAGGCTGACGACATTGACGGGGGCGCTGAATACGGCGGTAAATGGCGCGTATATCTTCTCGGGCGTCAATACCGACGTGAAGCCGATGAACGATTACGCCGGGTCGCAGACGCAGACGGATGTTGCGGCGGCATTTGCTGCGCTCGGCCCGCCGGGCGATATCAGCGCCGCCGACATGAAGGCGTTTCTCGACGGCCCGTTCAAGGCTCTATTCTTGGACGATCCCAACTGGGCCAACCTGTCGAGCGCATCGGACGGCAACATCACCAACCGCATCACGAACAACGAGCGGATCGCGACATCGACGAATGCCAACGAGGAGCCATTCCGTCTTCTCGCGGCTGCCTATGCGATGATCGTCGACCTGCCGCTCGACCAGCTCGGCGAGGGCGCCTATCTCGCCGTCATCGATACGGCGATGGGGATGGCCGGACAGGCGGAAGGCGGCCTGACGGGCATCCGCGCATCGCTCGGTACCTCGCAGGAGCGCATCAAGTCCGCCAACGATCGCATGGACGTGCAATTGGGGTTGCTGAACGAGCACATCGTCGCGATTGAGGGCGTCGATCCCTATGAGGCGCAAGTCAAGGTGAACGCGCTGCTGACGCAGCTCGAAACGGCTTATGCGTTGACCGCGAGACTGCAGAATCTGAGCCTGCTGAAGTACATCTGAGGCGTGTCGGGACACCTCAATGAGACCTAGGATGCCCAATGTATAAAATCGCCTATAACGAGGTTCTCGACGAGTCTCCACGGGAGGCGCGCCTCCAGGAGCGCACGGCGCTCGAAAGATCCATTGCGATGTTGCAGGATGCCGAACGCGCCGGGCCCGGCTCGCGCGAGGCCATCGATGCCATCTTTTTCGTTCGCAAGCTGTGGGGGATCTTCATCGAGGATCTCGCAGCGCCCGAGAACGGCTTGCCGCAGAAGCTCCGGGCCGATCTCATCTCGGTGGGCCTGTGGGTCATGCGCGAGAGCGAGGAGATCCGCCTCGGGCGCTCGGCGAATTTTGCCGGGCTGATCGACGTGTCCCGTACCATTTCGGAGGGCTTGCAATGAGCGTCGCGACGCGTGTCACGTTACGTCCGGGCGAACGGATCTTCATCAACGGCGCCGTTCTCGCATGGGACGGCCGGGGATCGTTCGATATTCTCAACGACGTACCCTATCTGCTGGAGCACGAGATTCTTCACGCGCAGCAGACCGTGACGCCGCTCCGTCAGCTCTATTACATTCTCCAGACGATGGTGCTGGAGCCGGACGGCGTCGAGACGACGCGGGAGATCTACCACCAGACGATGGATGCGCTCCGGGAGGCGTTTACGAACGCGGAGATCCTTGCGGGCCTCGCGGCGATCCGGTGGCAGGTGGAGGAGGGCGCGGTGTTTACGGCGCTCAAGATTTTGAGGGCGCTCGTGCCCGTAGAGGATCAGATCCTTGGCCGCAACAGGCAGGCGGAGCTCAGGATTGTGGAGGCTGGATAATGGACGTCGGCAGCAGTACAGCGACCACGGGGACGCAACAGAATACGACCGCCCAAAGCACGGGCGCGTCGACGCTGGGCTACGACGCCTTCCTGAAGCTCCTGGTTGCGCAGATGCAGAACCAGGATCCGACGAAGCCGATGGATTCGACGGAGTTCATCGCGCAGCTCGCCTCGTTCTCGAGCGTCGAGCAGAGCGTCAAGATCAACTCGAAGCTCGATGCGCTCATCACATCGATCGGGCTCAATCAGGCGGACGCCTTGATCGGCAAGTACGTCAGCAATTTCGATGGGTCCGTGAAGGGCAAGGTGGTGGCCGTCCAAGCGTTTTCGGATGGCGCGGTGGCCGAATTGGAAGACGGGCGCCACATCATGCTGGAAGCGGGCATCAAGATTTCCGATACACCCTTCGAGGACGAGACCGCCGCATGAATCCGGCTGATGCGCTCGACATCAGCCAGGCGGCGATCTGGACGGTTCTGATCGCGGCGTCTCCGTCCGTGGCGGCGGCGATGGCGGTTGGCGTTCTGATCGCGCTGTTGCAGGCGCTGACGCAGATCCAGGAAATGACGCTGACCTTCGTGCCGAAGATCGTGGTCATCCTGCTCGTGATGTCGCTCAGCGCGCCTTTCATGGGCTCCGTCATTTTCACGTTCGCCGAGCAGACGTACGCCCGGATTCCCAACGGCTTCTAAGTCCGCCTCGCGGCCGTCGCGGCCGCAGGTGCTTGTCTTTCTGGAATTTTTTCCGATACGTCCCCTCCCGTGGTGACCCTCGCACAAGGTTGCTCCGTCAGTCTTGGCGCTTGAATTCCGGGGCTTTTGAAGAGACCGACGCATCACGCTTCGGGCTGGTAGGGCCCGAAGCGATCATGGTCTAGGGGACAGCATGGCCACGACTGCCGCCGTCGAGGGCGCGCCGAGCGGGCAAATCGGGCGCGACGTCTTCTTTGCGATGGGCATCGTCACGATTTTGACGGTGCTTTTTCTGCCGTTGCCGCCCGTGCTGGTCGACGTGGGGCTGGCGTTCTCCATCGCGTTCGCCGTGCTCATTCTGATGGTGTCGCTGTGGATTCAGCGGCCGCTCGAATTCTCGGCCTTTCCGACGGTGCTGCTGATCGCGACCATGCTGCGGCTTTCGCTCAGCGTGGCGACGACGCGTCTCATCCTGTCGGAAGGTGCGGATGGCCCGATGGCGGCGGGGCATGTGATCGCGGGCTTCGCCAACTTCGTGATGGCGGGCGATTTCGTCATCGGCGTCGTGGTGTTCGTGATCCTGATCACGGTGAATTTTCTCGTCATCACGAAAGGTGCGAGCCGCATCGCGGAGGTGGGCGCGAGGTTTACGCTCGATGCCATCCCCGGCAAGCAGATGGCGATCGACGCCGATCTTTCGGCCGGCAACATCGACGAGAAGGAGGCGATGCGCCGGCGCCGGGAGCTGGAAGAAGAGAGCTCCTTTTTCGGCGCCATGGACGGTGCTTCGAAGTTTGTGCGCGGCGACGCGATCGCGGGCCTCATCATCACGGCCGTGACGGTGTTCGGCGGGATCATCATCGGCGTGACGCGCCATGACATGACGCTGAGCGCTGCGACCGACGCGTTCGTGCGGTTGTCGGTCGGCGACGGCCTCGTGACGCAGATCCCGGCTCTCATCATCTCTCTGGCGGCGGGCCTGCTCGTCTCCAAGGGCGGGACGCGCGGCTCGGCCGAGTCGACGGTGTTTACGCAGCTCGGCAACTATCCGCGCGCCCTCGGCGTCGCCGGCGCGACCCTGCTCGCGCTGGCTGCGGCGCCGGGACTTCCGTTCCTTCCGTTCGCGATCATCGCGGGCGTTCTGATCTTCATTTCCATCTCCATTCCGAAGAAGATCGCGGAGGAGAAGGCCAAGGAAGACGCGATCCAGCAGGAGGCCGAACGGCTCTCGCTCGAGGAAGCGCGCCAGTCGGTCAAGGAGCAGCTCAAGACGGCCGAGGTCGAAATCGCGCTCGGCAAGCAGCTCTCGTCGACATTGCTGGCCTCGCAGGGGGAGCTGGCCCACCGGGCCGGTCGCATGCGCCGCGCGTTCGCCAAGCAGTATGGCTTCGTCGTTCCGGAGATCCGGATTTCGGACGACATCTCGATCCCGGGCAAGACCTACCAAATCAAGATTCACGGGACGGTCGTGGCGTCGGAGGAGCTCAGGATCGGCGACGTTCTCGTCATCACCGGCGACGGACCGGTGCCGGACGTGCCGGGCGACGAGGCGCGCGAACCCGCATTCGGCATGAAGGCGATGTGGGTGTCGGAGATGTTCGCCAACACGGTGAAGCGCGAAGGCTTCAACCCGGTCGATCCGATGTCGGTGATGCTGACGCATCTGCGCGAGGTGATCCGAGGGAACCTGTCGCAGCTTCTCTCCTACAAGGATATGCGCGCGCTCATCGACCGTCTGGAGCCCGAGTACAAGCGGCTCGTGGAAGAGATCATTCCGTCTCAGCTCTCCTATTCCGGGCTGCAGGCGGTGCTCAAGCTTCTCCTTTCCGAGCGGATTTCGATCCGCAACCTGCATCTCATCCTCGAGAGCATCGCGGAAGTGGCGCCGCACGTCCGGCGCGCCGAGCAGCTCACCGAGCACGTGCGGATGCGGATGGCGCAACAGATTTGCGGCGATCTCGCGGACAACGGCGTTCTCAAGGTTCTGCGCCTCGGAAATCGGTGGGATCTCGCGTTCCACCAGAGCCTCAAACGCGATGCCAAAGGCGAGGTCGTGGAGTTCGATATCGATCCGAGGCTGATCGAGCAGTTCGGCGCGGAGGCCTCGAAGGTCATCCGGGGGCATCTGGACCAGGGGCATCAATTCGTTCTGGTGTCGGCGCCGGATGCGCGGCCCTATGTGCGCATGGTGACGGAACGCCTGTTCCCCACGCTGCCGGTGCTGTCGCACCTCGAAATCGCGCGGGGTGTGCAGGTCAAATCGATGGGCACCATTTCGTGATGACGATCACGTCAGGAGCGGTTCTTCTGACGTTCGTGGTGTTCTGCCGGATCGCGGGCTGTCTCATGCTCATGCCGGGGTTCGGCAGCTCGCGTGTTCCGTTCCAGGTGCGGCTCTACGTCGCCGTGTCCGCCACGCTGGTGCTCGCGCCGCTGATCGTCCCGGTGTTCGAAGGCGATCTCGCGAACGCCGCGCCGCCGCAGATGCTTCAGCTCATCGCGTCCGAGACGCTGATCGGCGCGACCATCGGCATGATGACGCGGATCTTCTTCCTTGCGCTCCAGTTCATGGGGACGGCCGCGGCCATGCTCTCGGGTTTCGGCGGCATGCCGGACAACGCGGTGGACGAAAGCGAACCGGCGCCGGCAGTAGCCAACATTCTGACTCTCACGGCCACCGTGCTTCTGTTCGCCATGGGACTGCACATGGAGGTGCTGCGGGCGCTGATCACGTCCTATTCGATCATTCCCGTCACGGAGTTGTTCGACCCGAGGTTCGCGCTCGGCAAGGTCACGGACGCGGCGTCGGATTCGTTTTTCCTGATCGTGCAGCTGACGGCGCCGTTCCTGGTCTTTTCCCTTATCGTTAATTTTCTCTCGGGGATCCTGAACAAGATGACGCCGATGATCCCCGTCTACTTCATCACCATGCCGTTCATGGTGGCGGGCGGCCTTCTCATTCTCTTCTTCACGATCAGCGAGGCGTTGACCCTGTTCCTTTCGGGGTTCCAGGCCTTTTTGACGAACGGGTGAGGGCAGATGCGGGATCGGGTCAAGAACCTCAGGCGTGTTCTCAAGGTCCAGAAGCAGCTTCATGCGCTCGAGGAGCTCAAATACGTGCGCCTCCAGCAGAAGGTGCTCCAGTGCCAGGAGGAGCAGCGGGACCTCACGAACTCTCTTTCGAGCGACGATGCCCTGCATGGGCTTTTCCTCGACATGACCGTGCGGCGGGTGCAGGCGCTGAGGCTCGAGGAAGCGCGTCTCGCGCCGCTGGTCGAGGCGCAATTGCGTGTGCTGAGCGAGCACAGCGCGCGTCTCAGCAACTCGGAACGGCTTTCCGCCGAGCTTGGCGAGGAGCTGAAACGCAACGACGAGCGGCTGGAGCTCGAACAGCTTCTGGAAGCCGGATTCGCGCAGAGCGGCGCAAGCTCCAAGCAAGACCTCTGAGTCATGCTCGGGGCTGACATCTCGCGCGCCCTGGAGGCTTGTTCGTGAGCGCAGACCTGACGATCCGTCCCCTTGCCGACACGGCGAGGAGCGTCGAAACGGCGCTCGAAGCGCGTGCGGGGCGCGTGCGCAGCCAGCCGGATGCGGCGCAGAAGTTCGAGTCGTTCGTGCTGCAGACGTTCATTCAGGAGATGCTGCCGAAGAACGCCGAAGGTGTTTTCGGGTCGGGGATTGCCGGAGATTTCTGGCGATCCATGATGGCCGAGAAGATGGCCGAGCAGGTCGCGGAGCGCGGGGAACTCGGGATCGCGGATCTCGTGCGGGCCGGCGGGGCGGCACCGACGCGCAATCCGGCATCCGTATCTCTCGACGTGTTGAACCACCTTTCCACCCTCGATGCGGCGGCGTTCGAGTCGCCTCACGATGAGCCCAAGTCCGGAGCGTAAAACCCATGCTGCAGCGTCCTTCCTATTTTGCACCGAGCTATCCCCCGGCGGGCCAGGCATCGCCGCCGCTTCCGTCCAACGCCATGGCGGGCCTGCCCGCTGGCGCCGGCGGCTCCGCGCCGGTCTCGATGCTCGAAATCTCGCTCCAGCGGCTCGAAGAGATCGTCGATCAGGAAACGATGGCGCTCAAGCAACGCGAAACTATCGACCTCAAAGCCTTCAACGATCGCAAGAGCCAGGCGCTTCTGGAGCTGACGCGCTGGATGCGCAATATGTCGGGCGTGGAAGCGACGCCGGAGATCGCGGCGCGGATCGGCGCTCTCAAGGAGAAACTCCTGGTCAATCAGGCGGTGCTCAAGCTCCACCTTGAAGCCGTGCGCGAGATTTCGGCCTCGATGGCCGATGCCATCCAACAGTCCGAATCCGACGGGACCTATACGCAGGCGATCTCTGCCGCCTACAGGCCGCTATGATCAAGCTTCTGGCCACAGGCTTGTGGGCGTCCATCGTGACGCTCGGCGCCGTGTTCGGCGTGCTGGAATGGCAGAAGAATGCCCAGACCGCCGCAGGCGCCGAGGCCGAGGTCAAGCTGGAAGAGTATCGCACGAAGGCCATCAACGTGCCGATCATCGGAAACGGCGCGATTCAGGGCTACATGGTGGCGCAGTTCGTGTTCACGGTCGATGCGGTGGCGATGCGCAAGCTTGCGATCGATCCCGAGATCTACGTGCTCGACGAGGCGTTCAAGACCATCTACGCCGGCGAGCAGATCAACTTCCAGAACATGAAGAAGCAGGATCTGCCGGCTCTCGCGAAGGCGCTCGCGGACAACGTGAACGGCCGGTTCGGCCTGCCGATCGTGCAGGACGTGCTGATCGATCAGCTCTCCTACATCCCGAAGAACGAGATGCGCGGGCGCTCGCGCACGTAAGGTGCGCGTCCCGTGATTAGCCCGGCGGCGGCGCGGCCTGGCCGTTGTTCGGGTCTTCCTTCGGCTCGGAAAGCGCGCGCGCGATCTCCTGGAAGGGATCGACGCTTTGCGGATCGAACATCGTCTGTTTCATGCTCTCGTAGAGCTTGGGCACGATGTCGATGGCCTTGTCGAGCTCGGGGTCTGCGCCTTTCTGGTACCCGCCCATCAGACGCAAGTCGCGCGTGTCCTCGAAATGCGCGATCATGGCGCGGAGCATCATCACGAGCTTTCGCTGCTCTTCCGACCAGACCGCATTGGCGAGGCGCGACACGCTCGTCAGCACGTTGACGGCCGGGTAGCGGCCCTGGTCTGCGATCTTTCGGTCGAGCACGATGTGGCCGTCGAGGGTGCCGCGGATGCTGTCGGCGATGGGATCGTTATGATCGTCGCCGTCGACGAGAACCGAGAACACGCCGGTGATGGAGCCGGTGCCTTCGAGGCCGGGCCCTGCGCGTTCGAGCAGCTTGGGCAGCTCGCTGAAGACGGACGGCGTGTAGCCGCGCGCCACCGGCGCTTCGCCCGCAGCAAGGGCGACCTCACGCGTGGCGTGGGCGAACCGCGTCACGGAATCGACGATCAGCAGCACGCTCTCGCCGCGGTCGCGGAAGAATTCCGCTACGGCGAGGGCGGTCTTGGGCGCCAGGCGCCGCATCATCGGGCTTTCGTCGCTGGTCGAGACGACGGTGACGGCGCGGGCGCGGTTCTGGGCGAGAGCGTCCTCCAGGAATTCGCGCACCTCGCGACCGCGCTCGCCGACGAGGGCGAGCACGACGGTGTCGAAGCCCTGAGATCTCGCGAGCATCGAGAGCAGCGTCGATTTGCCGACGCCGGAGCCGGCGAAGATGCCGATGCGCTGGCCTGCGCACAGCGGCGTGAAGAGATCTATCACGCGGACACCGGAGCGAAGCGGGGTGCGGACGCGGTCACGGTTCAACGCAGACGGAGGCTCGGCGTCAAAGTGATAGGCGCGGGTGCCTTCCGTGAGGGGGCCGAGCGCATCGATGGGCGCGCCGAGCGCGTTCACCACGCGGCCTTTCCACGAGATGTCGGGCTTCAGACTCTGGTCGCTGTGCTGCCAGGCGATTTCGCCGGGACCGATCTTGAGGTTGACGTCGAAGGGCTTGATGGTGGCGCCGCTCCCGTCGATGCGCACGACCTCGCCGAGCTGAAGCGCGGGGCCTGTTTCGAAGCTCAAGCGGTCGCCGAGCTTGAGGCGGCGCGAGAGACCCGAAACCTGCACGTAGGCAGGCGTGACCTGGGTGACGACGCCTCCGACGCGGACGAGCGTGAGCGACGAGGCGGCGTGGGCGACCTGCTCTTCCAGGCGGTCGAGCGCGGTCGGATCGCGGCCTGGGGCGGCGGATGCGTCCGCGCCGCGCGATGTCGCGGTGTCCGTCATGGATGAACCCGAATGTGTGGCGCGGCCATCGCGTCGACCTTACGTCAGCTCGTTTCGCCGAGGGTGCGGACGGCCTGGCTCAGCGTCTGCTCGGATTGGGCGATGGCGTTGTTGATGGAATCGAACGAGCGCTGGATCTGAATCAGGCGCGAGATCTCGGAGACGGGATTGACGTTCGACTGCTCCGTGAAGCCTTGAAGGATGCCCACGCGATTGAAGTCGAGCGCCGGTTGGGCGGCGCGGTCGGGGACGACGCCGGAATTCTCCTGGCGGGTGAGATTGGCGTCCTCCGGGATCGTGAAGAGGCCGAGGGCACCCATCTGGTTGCCGTTCTGGGTCATCATGCCGTCGCGCGCGATGACGGGGGCGCCGGCTGCGGGATTGAGCTGGATCGGTGCGCCGCCGACGTCGAGAAGCGGGTAGCCGGTCAGGGTCGTAAGCGCGCCTTCCGGCGTCATGGTCATGCGGCCGTCGCGCGTATAGACGATGCCGGTCGGACCTTGAAACGCAAGCCACGCGTCGCCGCTGACTGCGACATCGAGCGGATTGTCGGTGCGGCTGACGGGGCCTGCTTCGCGCGACAGATACGTGTTGCCCGGCGAGACGAATGCCGTCGGGGCATCCGTTTTGTCCGAGATGAGCTGCTCGAATTTGACCTCTTCCGCGCGAAAGCCGGCCGTGGTGACGTTCGCCACGTTGTGGGCGACCGTCTCCAGGCGGCGCATGAGCGCCATCTGGCCAGACAACGACACGTAGAGGCTAGGCTGCATTAACGTCCTCCGAGCTTCAGGGTTTGTATGCTGGCGAGCACGTCGCTCGAGATGCCGATAGGGGCACCGCCCGCGACGAAGGGGGCAAGGTTGGTGGACAACTGCTGCGGTGCGCGGTTGTTCATCTCCCACATGGTCGTGAAGCGGGTGATGAAGGTTTCGAGTTTCTTCGGATCCTTGAAGTCGGCGACGTTGATGCGTTTTGCATACATGTCGGCCTGCTTATCGACGTCCATCAGGGCCGTCTCGGGGGGAAAGCCCAAAGCTGTCTGCGCAACCTTGAACAGCGCCCGGTCAGCGAGAAGACCCATCGCGCTCGTGAGGCCCGGCGCCTTGCGGGCGAAATAGAGGGCGAGGCGCACCCCTTCATTCTGCTCGCCGGAGCGCTGCTCCAGAGACAGGCGGACGTAGCGGTCGACGGTGCCCTGGCGGGCGTCGTGACCCTCGGTCGCCGTTTCGCCCTTCGCGGCAAAGTTGAAGGTCGCCGCCAAGTCCTTGAAGCGGACATCCGTCAGCGTGTTGGCGAACGCCTTGGGGTCGGAGACGCCTTCGGTGAGGACTTTCCGCACGAACGCCTTGGCGTAGGCCATGTCCTCGAGGCCGAACGCTTTCATGGCGTATCGATAGACCCGGTCGTTCTTCATGAAATCGTCGACGCTTTTGATGTCGCCGATCTTTTCCAGATAATTTTTCGATTCGCGCGCGACTTGAGGCTCCTTCGCGAGGGTCGTGAGCGACCTCGTGAGGTTCTGGGAAATCAGTCGGTAGCTGTCCGATGTGGTGAGCACGGCTCGGGCCTCGCGTGTCTCGGGTTGCCAGTCTCGTGGGTCCGCCTTGTCTCAGGCTGACGTGGGGCCTACCGCCAAAACGCGGGCCGGTAGCCGGGCTTCCAAGGCTTTGATCAGGCTCGCGCAAGGAGGCCCCGGCTAGAAATACGTTAACAGGGCTTAACGCGGGGTTTAGCCGGTGACGATTATCCTCGGTCTGATTATCACGCTCGGCTGCAT
>ERZ869909.1416-NODE-1416-length-19469-cov-5.350660_pt1 | contig 19469 bp, 18 predicted proteins | sample MGYA00520892_ERZ869909 | MGnify/ENA primary metagenome ERZ869909 (study PRJEB32215, sample SAMEA104723947) | bioreactor metagenome | biome: bioreactor; feature: anaerobic bioreactor; material: water | place: China | collected 2015-03-12 ...
TGTCAGCCCATCCCCTTGAGCCGTTGCTGCGGCCGTTCGAGTGCAAATCCCTGCGCCTGCGCAATCGTGTCGCCATGGCCCCGATGACCCGTACTTTCTCTCCGGGCTACGTGCCCAACGATGAAGTGGTGGGCTATTACCGGCGCCGCGCCGAGGCCGGTGTCGGCCTGATTATCACCGAGGGCACCACGGTCGGCCACAAGGCCGCCAACGGCTATGAGCGGGTGCCGGCCTTTCACGGCGACGCCGCTCTGGCGGGCTGGAAAAAGGTGGTGGATGCCGTGCACGAGGCGGGCGGGCAGATTATCCCCCAGCTGTGGCACGTAGGTGCGGTACGCAAGCCGGGCATCGGGCCTGACCCGGATGTTCCAGGGCACAGCCCGTCCGGGCTGTTCCGCCCGGGCAAGGAGAACGGCCATGCCATGACCCGCGAGGATATCGCCGATGTGGTCGCGGTCTTCGCCGAGGCCGCCGCCCAGGCCCAGGCACTGGGTTTTGATGGGGTGGAGATCCACGGTGCCCATGGTTATCTGGTTGATCAGTTCTTCTGGGAAGGCACCAACCGGCGCGATGACGAATACGGCGGCTCGATGGCCAACCGCGGGCGCTTTGCCGAAGAGATCATTCGCGCGGTGCGTGCGGCGGTGGGAGAAGACTTCACCATCGTACTGCGTTATTCGCAGTGGAAGCAGCAGGACTATGAGGCGCGCCTGGCGCAGACGCCGGAGGAGCTGGCGGCGTTTCTGGCGCCGCTGTCCGAGGCCGGGGTGGATATCTTTCATGCCAGCACGCGTCGTTTCTGGGTGCCGGAGTTCGAAGGCTCGGATCTGAACCTGGCGGGCTGGACCCGCAAGCTGACCGGCAAGCCCGCCATGACCGTGGGCAGCGTAGGGCTGGATGACGATTTCCTCAATGGCGGCAAGATGGGCATGGGCGGTGATGCCAGCCCACAGGGCATCGATGACCTGGTGCGCCGCATGGCGGCCGACGAATTCGATCTGGTCGCCGTGGGGCGTGCCCTGCTGGTGGACCCGCAGTGGCTGCAGAAGCTGGTGGACGGCCGCAGCGACGAGATCAAGCCCTTCACCAAAGCGGCGCTGATGTCGTTGAGTTGATGGGCCTGGGCTTTGCCTTGCTGTTCAGAAGTGGATGCGTGACGCTCCCACAGGTCACCGCACAGGCGCTGACAGGAAGGAGATCGCCATGGGAAACAGTATGACGGCATCTGCCGTGGGGATGCTGATGATGGCATGCGCTGTACTGACAGGCTGCGTGCCTGTGAGTGCGCGCCTCACAGACAGCCCGCCGATGACCGGGGTACTGCTGGACGCCGATACGGGTGCGGGGGTGGCGCGGGCCACGGTGGTCGCGCTGCCCCGCGATGTGCCGCCAGGGCCGGAAACCGTATCTGACAGCGCCGGGCGTTTTGCACTGCCGGAGCGGGATCGGCGTCATCTGTTCCTGGCCATGCCGGGCGCGGCGCTGGATGCGGTGCCGGTGCATGCCCGCCAGCGGGCGGGGGATGGGTCAGGTGAGCGGTACGGTTACGGCGTGGCGCGCAAATGGTTGCGTCAGAGCTCGCCCGCGCCAGCGGTGACGGTACCCATCGTTATGCTGCCGTATACCGGCCCGGTGGTGTTGAGTGACACCTGTCGGCTGGACGGGGTGGAGGGCTATGTGGCCCGGTTGCTGGAGGCGCTTCCCGCGCTGCGGGAGCAGGCCTGGTTCCACGACCGTTTTGTTGATCAGCCGGACGTGGGCCGGGACTGGTATGAAGGGATGGCACGGCTGACGGATCGGGCCCGCCGGGCTTGCGCGGACCGTAAGGCTTTTGCGTCTCTGGAGGCGGCGCTCGAGGATTTCGCGGGCGATCTGTTTCGAGTCGGGGACTGATTCGAGTCAGGGACTGATTCGAGTCAGGGATTGAGCGGGCGCTGGTGCCACTCGCGGGCGCGATACTCGAACAGGCGTCGCTGGTGCGGCTGAGCCGCCAGGTCCAGATAATCCACGCGGAAAGGTTGAAGAATCAGTACGCCGAAGCACTCCGGCGGCTGGGTGGGTGCCGGGTGTGCGAAGGCGCTGTCCGGCCCCAGGCTGTGGCCGGGTGCGGGACGGGTAAACGTCTGGCGGCTGGCTTCTGACATCCGCTCCCACAATTCATCCCGCAGTGAGGCATTGCGACCTGCCCCCTTCAGGGTGACGTTGCCGCGCAGGCGGAATTGCTGCTGCCGGGCTGGCAGATACCAGCAGGCTTCCGCCTGGGGCTGGTGGCGCAGCCCCTTGACCTTGGTGCTGCGCAGGTCGGTGGTCATTACCAGGCTGGCGGTGGCATCAAGCAGGGCTCGGCAGACCAGCGTGCGGCAGGTCACTGCGCCGCTGTCATCCAGGCTGGCCAGTTGCAGGTATCGGGCGGAAGGTTGCGGGTTGGCATGCAGCGCTTTCTGCAGCAGTGTGAACCAGTCTGGGGGTGCGGTGTGCATGCGGGGCTCCAGCCAGCAAGCGAATCCGGAACGGTGCGCGTCAGTGTGCCATCAGTGACGCGCCAAGCCTATCCATGGCGTAGGCCACCAGCGCTGCGGAGCTGGCGGAGTCCGGTACATCGCGTCCGGCTTCCTGGTGGGTCAGCATGATGATGCCGTGCAGGGCGCCACGCAGATACAGCGCGCTCTGGAAGGGGTCGCGTATCTGCCGGGCGTCCAGGCTGCCGTCGGCGAGTCCCCGGCGCAGGGTGTCGGCCATGATCTGCATCACCTGACCAGAGCAATACTCCAGAGCCGCATCCTGCTCCGGGTCGCCACTCATGGGCAGGTCGCTGGCCGCCAGGGTCAGCAGGTTGAAGTAATCCGGTTCTTCCAGCGAAAACGCATAGTAGGCCTGGCCCATGGCCTGGATCTGTTCGGCGCCGCTGAGTGGTCGGCTGGCCACCTCGTGGAAGCGCTCGCGCAATCGTTCGCCCGCCCGCAGTATCACGGCCCCGAGGATGGCCGCCTTGTCGCGAAAATAGACGTACAACAGACCACGGCTGAGCTGCGCGGCGCGGGCAATGTCGTCCATGGTGCTGCGCTCGATGCCCTTTTCGAAGAACACGGTCTCCGCCGCGTCGATGATCGACGCGCGTCGCTGCTCCTTTTCCTGTGCCCGGCGGGCGCGAACGCTCATGCTGATAGCCTTGTGCCCGTAACGAGGGCTCTGTTGCGGTTCTGTGATGGCATTTCGCCACCTTATTGACAAAATGTCAATTAGTGACAATATGTCAGCATTCATGATATCGAGCAACCGGGTACTGTCGCTGAGGGGATGCCATGCACAGCGTAGTGAAAGGAAAATGGGGTTGGGCCTTGCTGCTTGCAGTGCCTGTGGTTCTGGTGATGGCGTGCCGGGGGCCGGATGTGGACGACACACCTGCGCCCGTTACGGTGCGGGTGGCGCCGGTGCTGGCGGGTGAGGATCAGGCGCCGCTGCGCTTTGCCGGTGTGGTCCGTTCACGACAGCGCGCCGAGTTGACCTTCCAGGTCAGCGGGACACTCCAGGAGCGCCCCGCAGAACTGGGGCAGGCGGTGCAGCCGGGTGATCTGCTGGCGCGCCTGCAGAATCCGCAGCTGGTGCCTGCCCGTGATTCCGCCCGTGCCCGGGTGCGTGAGACCGATGCCCAGTTGCGCCAGGCCGATCAGGAATACCAGCGCGCTCTGACGCTGCGCGAGCGCGGTGTCTTGTCCGAGCAGGATCTGGAACAGTTGCAGGCCCGCCGTGATGCGCTGGAAGCGGCGCGCGGCACCGCTCGTGCTGCCCTGACGGAAGCCGAGCAATTGTTGCGCGAGGGGGAACTGCGGGCGCCGTTTGTGGGCACGGTCGAGGCGGTGCTGGCGGAACCGGGCGAATTCGTGGCCGCCGGCCAACCGGTGCTGCGGGTGTCCTCGCCCCAGGGGCTGGAAGTGGAAGTGCGTATTCCCGAAAGTTTGCGCACCAGTCTGTCGCCGGGTGACGAAGTGCCGGTGTGGCGGGTGATGGAACGCAACAGCGAATCGCTGACCGGGGTGGTCACGGAAATCGGCCGTGGCTCTCGTCGGGGTGAGCTGTACCCACTGGTGGTCAGTCTGGCCGAATCGCCGCTGCTGGCGCCCGGGGTATCGGTGGAAATCGGCGTGCGGCGGGCGCGCACCGAGGCGCTGGCAGTACCGGTGCTGGCGGTGTTCCGCTCTGCCGAGGGGCCGGCCGTGCTGCGTGTGCGTGACCAGGTGGCGGAGCGGGTGCCAGTGCTGGTGCAGCAACTGGCGGGCGAGCAGGTGCTGGTATACGCCGACGGTCTTGAGGCCGGCGATGAAGTGGTCTATGCCGGTCTGACCCGCGTGCTGTCCGGTGACCGGGTCGAGGTGCTGCCGTGATCGAGATACTGATGCGCCGCAGGCGCTTGCTCGGTCTGGTGGTGGTGATGATGACGCTGGTCGGCATTGCCGCCTATTTCAATATGGCGCGGCAGGAAGACCCGAGCTTTCCCTATCGTGCCGGGCTGATCACCGTGCAGTACCCCGGGGCCACGGCGGAAACGGTAGAGCGTCTGATTATCCGGCCGCTGGAAGACGAACTGCTGCAACTGGAAGAAATCAATTTTGTCGCCAGCACCTCGCGCTCTGGTGTCGGGCTGGTGAATATCATGCTGCGCGACCGGATCTACGCCACCACGGCAGCCTGGGATCGGGTACGCCAGGCGATGGAGCGCGCGCGCATCGAGTTTCCCGAGGGCGTCGGGCCGATGGCGCTTGAAGACCGGCTGATCGATACGCCGGTGGTCGTGCTGGCCCTGAGCGGCTCAGCATCCATTGGCGAATTGTCACGCCGTGCGGAAGACCTCAAGGACGCCCTGATTGGCTTGCCCGCCCTGTCGCGTATCGAGATCGAGGGGCAGACGGATGAACAGATCACCATTGCGGTCAACGATGCCGAATTGCATCGCGTGGGTCTGACACCGCAGCAGCTGGCGGGGCTGATCGCTCAACGCAATCAGGTGGTTCCCGGAGGTTTCGTCGTGGCGGGCGGCAAGCGCCTCACAGTGCTGGCCAACAGCGAGTTTGTCAGCCTGGATGACCTGCGTACCACACAGATCCCGTTGCCGGATGGCAGTTTTGTGCCCTTGGCAGGCCTGGCGGATATCTGGCGCGGCCCGCGCGAACCGCTGCAATCAGAAACCTGGCGTGACGGCGAGCGCGTGGTGTTGCTGAACGTGCTGGCGCAGCGTGGCCAGGTGGATGCGATCGCGTTCGGCAAGGCGTTGCGCGAGCGGGTGGCCGAAGTGGCGCCCGAATTTGCGCCGTTGCAGATTGATGAAATGTTCTTCCAGCCGGACAAAGTGGGCGAGCGGCTCGACGAACTGGAGGGCAGCCTGTTGATGGCGGTGCTGATCATCGTCGGCGTGGTGTTTGTCGGTATGGGCCTGCGCATGGGGCTGCTGGTGGCGATTACGTTGCCGGTAGTGGCGCTGATCAGTCTGGGCCTCTACAACCTTGGCGGCGGTGTGTTGCACCAGATCGCCGTGATCGCCCTGGTCATTTCGCTGGGTATCCTGATCGATAACGCGATCGTGATGGTCGAGAACGTGCAGACGCGGCTGTCGGAGGGCGCGGATCGGGTGATGGCCGTGGTCGGGGCGGTGCGTGAACTGGCTGCGCCGCTGGGTGCCTCGACGGCAACGACCCTGGCCGCCTTTACCCCGTTGCTGTTGTCGCGGGGCGGTACGGCCGATTTTACCCGCGCTATTCCCATCATGATCATGCTGACCCTGTCGGTGAGCTATCTGCTGGCGGTGACGGTGGCACCGATGATCGCCGCCCGGTTTCTCAGCCGCGATACGGCGCCGCGCAGTGGCTGGGTGCTGAAGCTGGGAGAGCGTCTGGGCACACTGAGCACAGAGCGCCCAAAGCTGATACTCGGCCTGGGTGCTCTGATGGTGGTGCTCAGCTTCCTGATCACGCCGCTGATGGCCCTGCAGTTCTTCCCCAATGCTGACCGGCCGAAAGTTATTCTGGATCTGCATCTGCCGGAGGGTACAGACCAGTCCTATACCGCTGTAGTGGCCGAACGGATCGAGCGTGAAGTGCGGCGTTACCGTCATGCACAGAGCGTGCACCGCTTTGTCGGCACGACGGGGCCGACGTTCTACTACAATCTGGTGCGCTTCCCCGAGGCGCCCAACCGGGCCCGGCTGGTGGTGACCGCCAGTGATCTGGACGCCACCCGGCAACTGATGCAGGACATGCGCGCCTTTGTCCGCGACACCCTGCCGGAAGTGGAGCTGAGTGCGTTCCAGCTTGGCCAGGGGCCGCCGCGCGACTCCCCGGTGGAAGTCCGTGTGTTCCATCCGAATGACACCCAGCGCATGGTGGCCACCGAACAGATCTACGCACACCTGCGGGCCATACGCGGCTCGGTGGATGTGCGCCATGATCTGGATTTCGGAACACCGGCAGTGCGTGTGGATGTGGATGACGCCGTTGCCCAGCGTTCCGGGCTCAACCGGGCCGATGTGGCGCGGGGGCTGTTCGGGCAAAGTTACGGGCTGACCGCAGAGCAGTACCGTCAGGAGCGGGATGCGATGCCCCTGGTGGTGCGTTCGGTGGAAGGCACGGCGCTGCCGCTGACACGTTTGCTGTCGGTGAATGTCTATCCGGAAGTCGGTGAGCCCGTGCCGGTGATGCAGGTGGCGCGCGTCTATGCCGATTGGGAACCGGCGGGCATCAAGCGCCGTAATGGCGAGCGCGTATTCCGGATCAATGCCAACCTGGAGGACGGCTACAGCTTCAGCCAGGTGCTCGGGGCACTGGAACAGCGGCTGGCGGAACAGCCATTGCCGCGTGGGACCCGGATCGAATACGGCGGCGACAGCGAGGGCAGCGGTGACGCCAATCAGGCGCTGGCCACATCGGCGCCGGTGGGTATCCTGCTGCTGCTGTTCTTCCTGGTCTGGCAGTTCAACTCGTTCCGTCGCGTCGCCATCGTGCTGCTGACAGTGCCGATGGCCGCAGTGGGCATTATCCCGGGACTGGTGATTTCCGGTGCCCCGTTCGGCTTCATGTCGATGCTCGGGGTGGTCGCACTGGTCGGGATTGTGGTCAACAACGCCATCGTGCTGATTGATGTGATCGACCAGCGGCTGGCGGAGGGGTTTGCCGTGCGGGATGCCGTATTTCAGGCGGTGGCCCGGCGCACCCGGCCGATTCTGCTGACCACCGCAACCACCGTGGCGGGCCTGTTGCCGCTGGCCTTTACCCAGTCCACGCTGTGGCCGCCCATGGCCTGGGCGATTATCTCCGGCCTGCTGGCCTCCACCATGCTGACGCTGCTGGTGGTGCCGGCCCTGTGCCTGCTGACCTTCCGGGCGCCCGAGGCATCCCGCGCAGCCTGACGGCGTCTGTCGTCATTCACTGATACACCATGACCGTGATCACCGACAACCCTTCGGGGCTGTCGGTGGCATGCTGTGGATGACATCATTGACTTATTAAAACTTATGAAATACCGTATCGACTGGTTGTTGAGAGCGGTCAAACAGGCCGCTCATCTGCCTGCCGGATTGAGGTGAAAAAGCGTGATGAACGCACATATCAGCGCCGCTGAGACGGATATCGAGTACGAGGTGCGCGAAGAGCAGGGGCGCCATCTGGCCGTGCTGCCTCTGGGACAGTTCCTGAGCCTGGTGGAGCGCGCGGGCCAACTGGATGCCCTGACCCTGCCCCATGAGGTGGCCAGTCGCTACCTGCGCGATGGCGTGCCCCTGCCTCGCGGCTGGCGCGAGTATCTGGGCCTGACCCAGGCCGCCGTGGCGGAACGGCTCGGTGTGTCCCAAGCGCAGGTGGCGCAGTGGGAACATCCGGATGCGCGGCCGCGACGCACCAGCCTGAACAAGCTGGCGCGGGCGCTGGGCATTCATCCGGCCCAGTTGTCGCTGCAGGATTAAGGCCAGAGGTTTTCTGGTACTCGCAGCGCGGCCCGATGCCCGCTACAATCGGGGCTCGCGCACTGGTCTGGCCGGTGCTGACTCGACACGATAAAAGGATCAATCCGGTGCGCCGGACAACTGACATCTTCGTTTCTGCCTGCCTGTTCGCGCCCGCCTGTTGGCGATGGTGATGCACGCGTGCGTCTGGCCGGTCTGCTGACGGGTCGGCGACGCAGATCCGGCAGCGCCGAAGCCGGGTCCCTGTCAGCACCTTCGGCATCACCTGATTGAAGCAAGACCAAGGACAGCGCATGTCACCGGAACAGTTCGACACCTACGCCCGCGCCGGCTACACCCGCATCCCTGTGGTGCGCGAAGTGCTAGCGGATCTGGATACCCCGCTCTCTGCCTATCGCAAGCTGGCCGCCGCGCCTTACAGCTGCCTGTTCGAGTCGGTGCAGGGGGGCGAGCGCTGGGGACGCTACTCGATCATCGGCCTGCCCGCCCGCGAGGTGCTGCGCATCCACGGCAATACCGTAATGATCAGCGCGCCGGGGCAGGCTACCCGCAGCGAGCAGGTGGCCGACCCGATCGCCTGGATTGACGCTTACCGGCAACAGTACCGCGCGCCGGAGGTGCCGGGGTTGCCGCGTTTCAATGGCGGCCTGGTGGGTTATTTCGGTTACGACAGTGTGCGTTACTTCGAGCCGCGTCTGGGTCCGGCGCCCGGAGACGACACGCTGGGCGTGCCGGATATCCTGCTGATGCGCACCGAAGAGGTCGTGGTGTTCGATAACCTGCGCGGCAGCCTGTTCCTCGTGGTGGTGGCAGACCCGGCGCAGTCCGGGGCGTTGGCCCGGGCCGGGGAGCGACTGGATGCGTTGCAGCGTCAGTTGCGGGCGCCGCTGCCGGAGCCGGAAGATCGTCCGCGTGGCGATGCGCTGGATGAGAGCGACTTCGTGTCCGAGTATCCGCAGGCGGATTTCGAAGCGGGTGTCGAGCGCATTCGCGAATACATCCTGGCGGGCGATGTGATGCAGGTGGTGCCCTCCCAGCGCATGTCGGTGCCGTTTGCCGCGCCGCCCCTGGACCTGTACCGGGCACTGCGTTATCTCAACCCGTCTCCCTATATGTTTTATCTGGATCTGGACGATTTCCATATTGCAGGCAGTTCGCCGGAGATCCTGACCCGTGTCGAGCACGGTGTGGTGACGGTGCGGCCGATCGCCGGTACCCGTCGGCGCGGTGCTACCGACGCCGAGGATCAGGCGCTGGAGGCGGACCTGCTGGCTGACCCGAAGGAGTTGGCCGAGCATCTGATGCTGATCGATCTGGGGCGCAACGATGTGGGCCGCATTGCCGAAGCGGGCACGGTGCGGCTGACAGAAAAAATGGTGGTCGAGCGTTACTCCCATGTCATGCACATCGTATCGAACGTAGACGGCAGTTTGCGCCAGGGGTGTGGTCCGCTGGAGGTCCTGCGTGCGACCTTCCCTGCGGGCACCCTGAGCGGTGCTCCGAAAATCCGGGCAATGGAAATCATTGATGAACTGGAGCCGGTGAAGCGCGGCGTCTACGGCGGTGCAGTGGGCTATATCGGCTTCAACGGCGAGATGGATACGGCCATTGCGATCCGCACGGCAGTGATTCGCGATGGCCGTCTGTACATTCAGGCGGGCGCCGGTGTGGTGGCAGATTCCGTGCCGCGTCTCGAATGGGAGGAAACCATGAACAAGGGCAGGGCGGTGTTCACCGCCGTCAACATGGCCCTCGGCGGTTTGTCCCTGCACTCAGCACAGGAGAAGCAGCCATGACTCGCGTGCTGATGATCGATAACTACGATTGACGTCCACTGAGGACTGCTGACTTCCAAGGAAGAAGTGTAAGTCGTTGATTATCAATGGTTGATTGTATGCTGTCGTCTACTGCCAGCTAGACCGATCCACTGCAAAAGTGTATAATGGTGTGTATAACGACTCGAACGGAGGGCGTTATACACATGGCACTCAACCTCCTTACAGTCCGCAAGATCGAGGCGGCGCAACCTGGTCCTCGTCCCTACCTGCTCAGGGACGGCGGTAGCCTGTACGTGCGTATCCAGGTCAACGGAAGCAAGCTCTGGTGGTATCGATACCGCCTTGGGAAGACTCCCCACAACTACTCAATCGGCACCTTCCCCAAGGTGTCCTTGGAGGCTGCACGCAAGGAGCGCGATTGGGCGCGTGCGCTGGTCCGTGAAGGTCGTGATCCGATCCTGGAGAAGCGGGTAAAGATCGCCAATCAGGTCGAGCAGAACGAGTACACATTCGAAGAAGTTGCCCGCAAGTGGATGGCGAGCAATGTGCAGTGGGGCGAAGGGTACGAGGATCAGGTCAAGACCGTTCTTGAAAAGGACGTGTTTCCCCACATTGGCAAGCTGCCGTTCGGTGCCATCAGGGCTTCTCACCTGCGTCCCATCATTCAACGTGTGGTTGAGCGTGGTGCCCCGACCGTTGCGATCCTGATCCGACAGTGGTTCGGTCAGATCTTCGGATATGCGTCGGGCGAAGGGCTCTGTGACAACGACCCATCTGCCTTGCTGAAGCGATCGGTCAAGCGCCCGAGAGTTCGACATCATCCACCGCTGACGTGGCAGGAGATTCCGACCTTCTTGAACGGCGTGGATGACGCGGGCTACCGGGCCACCGTTATTGCATTGCGGTTGATGGCTTTGACCTACGTCCGCACGGCCGAACTGCGCAAGGCGCACTGGTCCGAGTTCGATCTGGACAGTGCGTTGTGGACGGTGCCTGCGGGGCGCATGAAGATGCGCGATCCTCACATCGTTCCGCTCTCGAAACAGGCGATTGCGCTCTTGAAGGAGCTGCACACGCTGACGGGTGGCGGCAAGGTGCTGTTCCCCAGCTATCGGAAGCCGGGGGAGACGATCTCAGCCACAACGCTCAACAAGGTGTTGGAGCGCATGGGTTATGGCGGACGGTTTTCCTCGCACGGCTTCCGCTCAACTGCCACTACGCTGCTTGGCCTGTTGAGCTATCCCGAGAACCGGGTCGATCTGCAACTGGCGCACTCGAAGCGGAAGAAGGATTCGTCGCGCGCACCCTATGACCACACCAAGTACATTTCATCGCGGAAGATCATCATGCAGGATTGGGCGGACATCCTTGATGCGCTGGCCCGTGGCGATTCGATGAGCGAGGTCATGGAAACCTTTGGGCCGCTGTCGAAGCGACGCAGGGCCTTGCTGAAAGTCACTGAACGGGAATGAGGCGCGTGCGGGGCTGAGGCTGCTCAGGACATTGAGCGAGCGCGTCGAAGAAAACTCTCTTGAGGCGCCGTCAGGGAAACATCGGGTCGAATCAGGTAGGCGGTCACGATCATCGGTGTGCTTGCCAACGGCCGCAGAGCGATGCCTTGGCATTGATATCCGGCAAGCCTCTTGGATGGGGCCACAGCAATTCCGTACCCCGCTGCGACCATTGTCATCGCGACCTCGAATGTACTGACGGCTTCTTCTCGGTTCCACAGTTCGTTCTCGAATGCGCTCTGTGCGGCCGTGCGCCAAGATGCTTCGGCCGTTGATCGTGCATAGATCAGCGGCTGCTTGAGCGCTTCCTGGCAGGGTACTTCGTGGTAGGCCAGCAAGTGAGATCGCTTTGCCACGGCGACGGCCAGGGTGTCGTGCCACAGCGGTTCGCAAACCCAACCTGGCCACTCCTGATGTGCGGCGGACAACGCGAAGTCGAAGCTGTCGTCAGGTCGTTCCTGTTGTTGTCCGGTGGCCGCTGTGCCGATCAGAACGGCTATGGTTTCCGGTTCTTCGGCGCGCTGTATGGCGAGCACGTCGGCGAGTTGGGGAGGAACCCAATCGCCGAGGACTGCCAGACGGATTTCAGTGGAGACGTCGATCGATCTCACGTGCAACTTCCAAAGGCGCTAAAGCATGGAAACTTAATCAAATGAGTTAAGTTTAACGTGGTTTATATCGTGGTGCTGATCGACGCTTTTGGCAATGCAAAAGCGATCGATTCAACGCGGCCGACCAGCCGGGACAACTACATACGAAGCGGAACCAGCGATCGCGTTTGGGGCAGTGGTGCGGGAGGAAAGAACGAACCAGGGGATCGCACAGGAAACGCTGGCCCACCTGGCCGGGATCGAGCGGTCGCACATGGGCAAGATCGAGCGGGGTGAGCACGTACCCACGCTTCCTCTGATCCTCAAGATCGCCCGCGCCCTGAAATGCAGCTCTGCCCACTTGATGGCCGCGATGGAAGCCAAGCTGGCCGAACTCGACCCACCCAAGCGCGGCAACTGAGGGCGCGGTCATCGCATCCTATTCCTGTTCACCATCGTTCTTGGCCTGAAGCGCCGAGTCGTCGCGCTGTGCCTCGGTGTTGGCGAGGCGCAGGTAGGGATTGTCCGGGGGTGTTTCGTGGAACAGCGAATCGGCGCTGGTCAGTAGGTATCCGTGCAGGCGCCTGGATTTTCGCGGTCCCGTCACTTCGCAGTTCCAGATGTTGAGCCCGCTGGCCTGCTTGCGGTGCAAGCCCAGCTTCTCGAACTTTTTCTGCATCCACTGCCATTCCGGCAACTTGTCCTGCTTGGCCAGCCGGCTGATCTGCGGGTGTTCCTGCGCGTAGCGCTGGAACACGCCTGGACTGACGAGATACGCCGTGCCGGCCACGGTATGTACCAGTGCCTTGGCGTCGTTGATGATGAGCTTGCGCGTTTGGATGCCCTGACGCAGCCATGCGAGGAAATGAGCACCGGATGGATCGGCGCCACTTTGGTGTACCGCTTGGACCGGCGTGGCGTCGGCAGGTCTGGCGTCTGGCAACGATGCGGGCTCGGGTTCCGCGAGAGGTTCAAGCGGCGTGGCCGGGGCGGTGGACGCAGGGGAGTCGAGCAATTCCAACAGTTCCGCGACGCTGCTGTCCGCAGTCGCTTGTGCGGCGGATTCGGTGGCCGCCAGGACGGATTCCCCTCTTTCCACGTCGATGGCCTCGGATGCTGGTGCCTGCGCCGCCGACTCTTCCGACTCCACCTGCACGGTGCCCGCGAAGGCCGTCGGGCGGTCGGCTGCTTCCCAGATCATCGCTGGGGACAGTTTCAGGAAGGTGAAGCTATGCGACCAGCCGGCATCGCTCGTGATCGTAGCTTTCCAGATCGCCTTGCCGTCCGGCGTTGCCAGGGCGATGCCATGGTCCTGAAGCACGTTGAACACCGCCGTATTGCTGGCCGGGATGCCATCGATCCCCTGGGACAGCAGATGCGCGCGCAGCTTGTCGGAGACAGTCTTGCTCACCAGCCAGAGTGCGTCCTGAGTCAGCCAGCCGTCCGAAGCCTGGGGCTGGTTCAGCTTGAATTCTTCCTTGAGCAGATAACGCAAGCCGTCAAGCAGCTTGCGTTGCAGCGCGTGTTTGGGTGCGGTCAGCGCCTTGTTCGGGTCGCCACCGAGTTCGTGGGCGACCGAAGCCTGGTCGGCCTGCACGACCAGCTCGCCAAGCGTGCCGGCATGCTCATACTGGCCGGCCAGGACGTACAGCAGTGAGGTCCACAGATCGGTGAAGCTGCTGAGCCAGTCGAGAATCTCGCGGTCCAGCAATCGGGTGTACAGCAGTCCGGTGGCGGCACCGTGCAGCCGATACTCGCGGTCCTTGCGGTAGCGGAAGCGATACGGCCGTTGCAACGGGCCATGCCAGGGATGCCAGAGGGTGCCGTCGGCATATTCGACATGCAGATCGACGGCGATCTTGCCGATGTCGTGCAGCAGGGCCGCGTAGGCGGTGCCTGCGGTCCAGGCTTCGGCCTGGGCCGCCTGCGCTTCCGGCGTGACACCGGCGGGCAGCAGATGCGACTGCCTCAGCTTGAGCGCGTAGGCGACGATCTCCAGGCCATGGTCGAGCATGCCGCCCGGATAAGCGTGATGATGGCTCTCGGAGGCGGGGAACTGCTGCACCAGTTCGGCGTAGCGCTCCAGGGGTGCGAGGTACAGCGAGGCGAACTGCTGGCGCGACAGCGAGGTTCGCTGCCAGATGTGTTCCAGCAGTTTTTGCCGGCGCGGCGTCGCCAGCAATGACGAGGCCGACTCCGGCCGCGTCAGCCCTTTGGACGTCCCGATGGACGATGTGCCGGCGGCTGGCGGCACTCTTTTGCGCTGGAACAGCGAGAGCATGGCGTAACCCGAATGACGGACCGGCAGGGGAGCCTTTTGGCCTTTTCGGGTTTTTCGGGTAGAGCCTTTCCCCTTGCACCCATTCCATTGCCCCTTCGCAGCCCTTTGGCCCTTGGTGAGCCTTTGGATATAGGGCAACCCGTGGGCTTCCAGCCACAGACAAACGGGTTCTGGCCCGTGCCGCATTGAAGGCGGAAGGCCGCCTGTGCCCTGGGTACGATGGCTCTTTCCCCAGCAGGCCGGACAGATCATGGGCGTACAGCGACACGGCGCACCCGAGGGTGCGTGGATTGACAATGTAAGGAAAATTCCTTACCATGCAGGCATGAAGATCAAAGACAGGAGCCCGACCATGCCCGGCATCCACGAACTTGCCACACTCACATCCAAGGGACAGATCACGTTGCCCAAGTCCATCCGGCAGGCGCTGGGTGTGACCACCGGCGGCAAGGTGGCCTTCGAGCTGCGCGGCGGCGAAGTCGTCGTCACCCGCGCCGAGGCCGAGCACGAAGACCCGGCGATCAGTGCGTTCCTGGGCCTGCTGGAAGCGGACATCCGCAGCGGCAGGAATGTCGGAGCGCTGCCGGCGGAACTCGCCCAGGCCATGCTCGCCAACGTGGGCCACGCCTCAGACCTCGATGAAAACATCGAGGGAGAAGTGGCGCTTTGATGCAGCGTCACGGATGGGTGCTGCTGTTCCACGAGTGCATCGTGGAGCAGCTTCAGAAGCTGCACGCGGCGGCCGCGCGTGCCGAGCGCAACGATCCGAAAGGCTTCGAGCGCAACGCCAACGTCAAGCTGTTTCGTGCGTTGAGCCAGTTGATCCTGGAGACGGTGCCGAGCGATCCGGCACGGGACGAATACCGCCAGGGCAATACCCTGGGGCCAGACTTTCGGCATTGGCGACGAGCGAAGGTCGGACGGCGGTTCCGCCTGTTCTTTCGTTACGACTCCAAGGCCAAGACCATCGTGTTCGCCTGGGTCAATGATGAGCAGACGCTGCGGGCGGCGGGCAGCAAGTCCGACCCCTACGCGATGTTCGAGAAGATGCTCGAACGAGGGAATCCGCCGGACGATTGGGACAGTCTGGTTGCCGCGAGCCGGTCTGATTGGTCTACACAGGAGAAGCGATAAGCCCTCAGCATAGAGGTAACAGCAATGAACGCAACGCCCCGTACAACGAAAGCAGAACGCGCCGGCAGATGGCTCGGCCGTGCGTGGCGTGGCCTTGCACGGCAGGAGGCCCGTGCCATCCAGTGGCTGGCGGGCAAGGGGCTGCCGGCCGGCGGAGCATGGCTGCTGTTCTGGATCGTGAAGCTCGTCGTGTTCGGCGTGCTGCTGTACGCGGCGTTCTGGCTGGCCTTGCTGCTCGCGTTCGCGTTGCTCGCCGCCTGGCTTGTGCGCAACGCCGACCTGGATGAAGAAAAGCAGCCTGAACTCAGAGACGGTCATTCGGGTGCCGGCGTATACGACAAGGACGACTGGCGCATCGACCTGGGCGATCCCAACGACCCGTAGCTGTTCCAGCAGACCGGGGGCTCTTACTTCGCAGCGCCTTTCGTCGCCGCAGCCATGGCGAGGCGCGAGCCGCTACTGCCCGCCGACTTCGCATCCGTCGTGCCGGTGATGAACCCGCCGAGAATGTTCCCCGTCCTGACCCCGGCCCACGTAAGCGCAACGACCCAAAAGCCCGGCAGGATGATGAACATCGTCGCCATCACGAAGTTCAGCAGCATGTCGCCGAAAGCGTTGTTGAGCCCGAACAGCGGATTGAAATTGCTGTGCGGTGAGTGCCAGCCGTAGAGCGCGTTCAAAATCGTGGAATCGATCCAGCGGGCGAGCTGGAACCAGAAATCGACGAAGAACAACGAAAACTGCACGGCGGTCACTGTGACCACCGTCCGCAAATCGTAGGTGCCGAAGATCAGTACCAGCGGAATGCAGATGACCATCGCCATCTTCAGGAACGACAGGATCATGGGCAACGCTTGGCGTACCACGTCCATGGCCGGAAACATCCCGATCGATCCTACCGTCAGCCCCAAGTCCGAGACGGCGCGGGTGGCGATGTTGGGCAGCGTCATGCCGATCTGCCCACCGTAGTCGGTGTAGACATGCCCCTGGTTCATGACCTGGTGCCGTGGTGAGGCAATGGCGCGGATCACGGAATCGTCGGCCTGGGTCTGGCTCAGGAAGCCCGCCCACTGGCCGAGCCGGGACAGCAGGCTTGGATCGACCTGGGCCAGCAGCCGGTCACGCAGTCCGTCGCCGCTGTCCAGCCACCATTGCCGACAACTCGGATAGCCACCGCCGCTGGATACTTCGGCGAGGCCGGCGTCGCGCGCATCGTCATAGGGCCAGGCGTCGCGTGGTGCGCGCGAGCGATACGTGTCGTAGAAGCCGGCCGTGTCCAGGAAGAAGCGCGAACCGATCCAGGTCACGTCGTTCATCTGCTCGTCGCTGAGCGTCGGCCGGCTCATGAACAGCCTGGCGCGCGCCGGCCCATAGCAGTCGTGCGTGAAGTCGGCGACTTCCTGGGCCAGCACCGGGTCGGCGATGCGCGTGCTGTCGATCTCCATGCGCATCTGTCGCAGGTCCGTGCCGCAGGGGATCGCCGCCACGGCGGCGCCGGTGACGGCCTTGGACAGCGAGTGCATGAAGAACCACCAGACCGGCACATGGGCACTCTGGTTGTTCATCGTCGTGAACGAAGCCGACCAGTTCGTTTCCGAGGGCAGTGGCACATTAACCTGGCATTGGGTCGAGCGCGTGCGGTCGAACTGGATGGTGCTCAGGTCAACGGGAATGAAGGGAATGCCGGCGAACATGATGACCACGATCGCCACCCACACGCGGTTCTCGATGCGTGCGGATGAGAGCACGCCCTTGTTCCCTTCGTCCGCGCCTTCCGCACGGGCCTTGAGCCATTCCTGCACGACGATGGCGAGGAACGGCAACGCGAAGATGCCGCTGGCCACCAGCACGTTCCAGATGCCGTTGTTGATGATCCAGGCAACCAGTGTCAGGTAATACTCAAGATAGTCCGTGGTGTAGAGGGTCATGGTTGTCGTCCCGCATCGCTACGGTTGTCGCAGCAGCACGCTGATTTCGAGCAGCACGATGGCGGCGACGGCGCCGACCTCCGCGCGCAGCAGGCGCTGATGCGCTTCGCGGGATGTGTCGCGTTCCCGGAGGCGGCGACGCATCCATATCCACCCGTAGGCCGTCGCGCCATACAGGCACAGCCGCCAAACGAGGAAGTAGCCGGCATGCTCGTCCAGCCACCGACTCCATGTGTCCGCGTCACCGACGAGGCGAATGCCGACGAGGTTGACGGCCACGGCGACGAACACGATCAGCGCAATCCATGCCAGCGTGCGTCCGAGTTGCCGGCTGAACAGCCACTTCGGCAGTCCGATCCTCATGGCGGATTGCCGGGGTTCTGCGGCCTCTGGATAGCGTCGAGGCGATCGCGCTCGGTGTCGCCCTGGTAGATGCCGCGCGAGCCGGCGCTGCGCGTACCGTGCCGCTGGATGATCGCCATCGGCGAATTCGCTGCCAGTTCGCGCCGCAGGTCCAGTTCGGTCTTGAGGTTGTTGATCTCCTGTTCCAGCAGGCCGCTCTCGTAGGCGATGGCATCCTGCGCGAGCTGGTTGGCGGCGACGTTGGGCTCCTTGCGGCCGGCGAGCAGCGTCCGCTGCAACAGCAATGCTTTCTCCAGCACGCTGGACAGCGCGACCTCGGAGGCCAGGCGCCGCGCGAGCACATCCTGGTCCGGTTCGTCGCGCAGCGCCTCGATGACGCCGCGCGTGATCGGCAGTGAAGTGCTGCCGGCCGCCTCCAGATTCTCGAACGTGGTCGCGCTGGCACCCGTCACCAGATCCCGCAGCGCCTCCAGCCTGGTCTCGTACTCTTCCTGAATCAGCGGCGTCAGGCCGACGCCGGCGGTGGCCTGGGTCTTGAGGCAGCCATCGCAGGTCCGGTGCTCTTGCTCGCCCAGCACGCGGGTTGCCCAATCGGTGGCGGCTTCGGGAGAAGGCCAGGTCTGGCAGCTCAGGCGATTACCGCAGGTGATGCTGTCGATCGGCGAGGTATCGGTCGCGCCGCGGCCGTTGAGCAGGTTGTAGCCGGCGCGGGTCACGTCGCTGACCACGCGGATGGGATTCTGTCCGGAGCCGCCGGCATTGCTGCCGCCGACCCAGGGCACACCGTCGTTGCCGCGACTGGTTTCGGCCTGTTCGATGGCCGATACGGCATCGGTGCTGGCCACGGCCTGTTTGAGCGCCATGCCTTCGGCCAACTGATCCCAACCGAGCTGACCGCCCGCCGCGTCGGCCATGCGGTTGGCGATCGCGCGGCAGGTGAGCTTGCTGCGAACGACCTCCCAGCCTTCCTTCAGGGCGAAGTCGATGAGCGGCTTCAACCGCTTGTTTAGACGATGGAGGGAGCGCGCGATGGTCATGTGCTGCTCCTCCGGTGCGCTCCCGCTTTCAACCGAGTGAACGAGGGTTCCCAGCTCGGCAATAGTTCGCAGGCGAGTGCGCGCATCGTGTGGAAAGCGGCCGGCGTCGTCCGCCCTGTGGGACGTCGGTGTTCTACGCGATGCACCGGCATGGCCTGGGTCGATGCGCGCGGATAGGCTTCGATGGCGGGGATGCTGGTGTCGAGCACGGCAATGCCTGGCTCGGATCGGAACAGGTCACGCAGTGCCTGTTGTATGAGTCGCGCATTGCTGGAAACGGGATGCACCCGGTTGATGAGCAGGCGCAGCGGCGGCGGCTCAATGCCGAGACGCCGGTATGGCGCGATGTCCCGCATCAGTTGCAAGGTGCCGCGCCGGAACTCGCGAGCGGCGAGGATTTCCGGCGTGACCGGCGACACCGCCAGATCGGAGGCCAGCACGGCCATCTCCAGCAGGACACTGCGCGCGCCCTGCGTGTCGATCAGCAGCAGGTCGTAGTGTTCGTGGAATGCGGGCAACAGATTGCGCAGCCGGAGCCGCCCGTCCGGCGCGTGCAGCAACAGGGTGTTCAACTGCCCTTTGTCGTCGTTGGAGAGCACCAGGTCCAGGCCAGCGATCGCGGTACGCGACACCAGCCGGCCGATGTCCTGCTCGTTGAAAGCCAGCAACTCGTAGATGCCGGCGGGGGCGCGCGTTTGCAGCTCGAAATAGCTCGACAAAGTGGGCTGCACGTCCAGGTCTAGCAGCAGCACGCGCAGCCCTGCGTCGGCCGCGAAGCCGCCCAGGTTGGCCGCCGTGGTCGTCTTGCCCACGCCGCCCTTGGTCGAAATGATGGACACCACCTGCATGGGCTTCTCCTCACGGAATGGGATGAACCGGAAAAGGAGAAACGTCAGGCG
>ERZ869909.1417-NODE-1417-length-19467-cov-4.591181_pt1 | contig 19467 bp, 14 predicted proteins | sample MGYA00520892_ERZ869909 | MGnify/ENA primary metagenome ERZ869909 (study PRJEB32215, sample SAMEA104723947) | bioreactor metagenome | biome: bioreactor; feature: anaerobic bioreactor; material: water | place: China | collected 2015-03-12 ...
ATGGCGGCCAGCACGTCCTGGGTATTGCCGGTCTCGGAGATGGTGTGCATGTTGCGAATGGGGAAGCCGATGGAGGTAGCGGCACAGTCCACCGCTGCCAGCACGCCGGCCATGCCGTCTGTGCCGGTATCGGCGCCAACAATGTCGCGCTGCAGGGGAATGCCATGTTCCCGGGCGGTGGTCTCGATGATGCGATTGAGCTGCTCGCTGGCGATGGCGCCCACCGCCATGGTGAAGCCCTTGCCCATCTCCAATGGCTGCATGCGCCGGTCACCGATACCGGGAGCCGCTACGTAGTCGTGGTTGACGTCCACGCCGATCACCACATCGGGCCGCAATTCCCCGGCCAGCACCCGGCTACCGAAGCGGCCGATCTCCTCATAGCTGGCGATAGCGAACAGCACACGCACCTGCTTTGTGCCGCCGGCTTCAGCGATCAATCGTGCCACTTCGGCGGTGACGAAGCAGCCCAGGCCGTTATCCAGGTAGGCGCCGTAGAAGGTGTCCGGGCTGAAGCCCGGTCGGATGGGCCGGTCGAAGATGATCGAGTCGCCGGGACGCACGCCGAGATTGAGCACCTGCTGCTTCTTGTTCTCGCCGTGGATCTGCAGATCGAGGTAGATCTGCTCCTTCTTGATACCCTTGCGGCCTTCGCGCTGGGCCGGGTCCGAGAAGTGAATGGCGCCCAGCGCTTCCACGGTGCCGCCCTGGATGATGCGATAGCTGCCCGGTGCCTCGGGGTCCTCGCTGAACAGTTTGACCTCGTGGCCAATCAACACATTGGGCAAGAAGGCGTCGGTATTGATCCAGATCTTGCCGTCGTCGCCGATGCTGCGCACCTGCATGCGGATCTTGTCGGCATGGCCGATGATCATCACCTTGAACAGGTCGTCGCGGCCGGGGTGGGTGTCCAGCACCACGCCGGCATTGCCCTTGTACTGATGCAGATGCCAGTCATCGGGAGAGAAGGTATCGAAATAGGGCTTGAGCACGCCGTAGGTCATGGCGCCCTCCAGGCCAACGGGGCTGGGTGCATCCAGAATCTGCCGCATCAGGGAGAACTGCTGCTCTGGCATGGCTTGGGTCCAGGGCTTATTGATCTCGCTCATTGCTTCCTCTTCGCTGCGTTCCGGGTTGAGAATATCTCTAGTCTGCCAGATTCCATGAGCGTCGACCTGCCGAAAAAAGAAGGCAAGGCGCAGTGGCCTTGCCTTCATTTTCCAACAGATTGGCTTTACAGACTGGGGAAGGGCTTTATCGACCCCAGGCTTCTGACAGGGTCATGTCGTCATCCACCTCACTGTACCGCTCCTCATCGTACTCATTGCCATTTTCCAGTTCATCTTCACCGTAGGTCTGCTGGAACACCAGTTGATCGTCCTCCAGCTGCATTTCTGCTAGCGGCAGAGCGATATCCGTACCACCCATGCCCCAGAAGCCTCCTACTGTGATAACCGCATAAAGGTCGCCGGTGTCGTTATGCTTGACCACTTCCTGGACATCACCAATCTCCTCGTCCTGCATATTGATGACGGTCATACCTTCCAGTTCGCTGACCTGCATGGAGCCAAGTGTCTCATCCAGCATGGCCTCAGCCGGCCCCGCTTCATCGAACGCATCGCCGTCATCGGTCGGAGGCGCCTCATCAGCCTCCATGCCCTCGGTGTCCATGCCGTCAGCGTCCGTCTCATCGACGTCCATGTCGTCGGTGTCCATCTCCTCATAGTCTTCGACATCGTCGCCTTCGGCATCCAGATCATCTTCGCCCAGGTCATCCTGCTCAAGCGCATCCTGGTTGTCTTCGGAATATTGATTGGGTTGCTCTTCACCCAATGGCGCATCTCCGTTGAGCTCGTTTTCGTCCTCTGTTTCCTGAGCCAAGGCACCGCCTGCGAGGCCGGCGGAAATAGCGCCGATGGCAATTGCCAGTAGTGTTCTCTTCATAACGTTCCTTTTCATGGCACTCCCTCCTAGAGTTAAGAACTACCTATACAAGATAGGTCGCCGACCAAGGGCGATACAGAAGAAGCGCGAAGCAAAACGTCAGCAAAAGAATCCACTTCGTCACCAATCGCTAACCTTCATTACAAAACCTGCGCAAATCTAACCGCTTGATCACGTTCTTGGCGGCCACATGCCTCTACCCCCCCGTTTTGACGCTTGAACGTTGCCTGGATGCTCATAGCGTCGCAGCCCGAGGTAGAGGCCGGCGCACATCAGTAACAGGATCACCGCGAACGGGAGTCCTGATATGGTGGCAACCGCCTGCAGGGCTTCCAGGCCACCGGCGGTGAGCAGGATGGCGGCCACCACCCCTTCCAGCAAGGCCCAGAAGACCCGCGTAGCCTTGGGCGGGTGCGGGTCGCCGCCGGACGTAATGATGTCGATGATCAGAGAACCGGAGTCCGACGAGGTGACGAAGAAGATCGCCACAGTGGCTATCATCAACGTCATGCTCGTCAACGCCAGCCACTCCGGCACCTGAAAGCCGTCGAGAAACAGGAAAAAGACCAGCTCCGGCTCATCTTCAACGATATTGACCAGCCCACTGCCCTCGTACAGCTCACGGTAGAGCGACGAACCGCCCATCACCGTCAACCAGACCACGGAGGCGAGTGTGGGTACCAGCAGCACGCCGAGCAGGTACTCACGCAGCGTCCGCCCCCGGGAGACCCGAGCGATGAATAGACCTACAAAGGGCGACCAGGATATCCACCAGGCGAAGTAGAACAGGGTCCAGTCGTTCTGCCAGCTTTCGGCATCGGGCGGGTTGAAGGCTTCCGTATAAGTGCCGCGGCTGGGAATCTGGTTCACATAGCTGCCGAGGCTCTCCAGCATGGCATTGAAGATGAACTGAGCGGGCCCGAGGAGTATTACGTAAAGCACCATGGCGGCGCCGAACAGTAGCGCCAGCTTCGAGAGTCGCTGTATGCCCTTGGCGAGCCCGGAAAGGACCGAGATAAGCGCCACCGAAGTGATACCGGCGATGAGACCGATCTGCACGCCGAGATTGTCGGGCACGCCATAGGCATGTTGCAGGCCGGTATTGATCTGCCGCACCCCCAGCCCCAGAGACACGGCGACACCGATCAGCGTACCGGCGGCGGCCATGGCATCGATGCCGTTGCCAATGGGCCCCTTGACCCGCTTACTGCCCAATAGCGGCGTAAAGGCCGAACGAATGGTGAGCGGAAGCCCCCGATTGTAGCAAAAATAGCACAGCGCCAGGCCAACCAGCCCGTACATCGACCAGCCATGCAGCCCCCAATGAAAATAGCTGTGCACGAGCGCGTCACGTGCTGCCTGCTCGGTCTCGGCCTCGCCGAAGGGCGGGTCGGCGAAGAAGGTGAGCGGCTCGGCCACACCGTAGAACAGCAGGCCGACGCCGGTGCCCGCCGCAAAAAGCATGGAGAACCAGCCCCAGTAGGAAAACTCCGGTTGCTCGCTCTCACCGCCTAGCCGAACGCTGCCGTAGCGGCTGAAGATGAGGTATACCGCCAGGATAAGAAAGGCGTTCATCGCCAGAAGGTAAAACCAGCCGAGGTTGTCGGAAATGGCATGCTGCACCGCCTCGGCCCCGACTTGGAGCCGATCGGGCATGGCTATGCCGAAGGCTACCAAGGTCAATATGGCAATTGCTGACGTGAGAAAAACCGCGCGGTGAACAGGCACGCCCAGCAGGTTGTGATGGCTGGCGCTGCCGTATCGGTCGGAATCGGAACGGGTAGGCATATCCCTTGCCTCCTGGATCATGAGCAAGCCCTGCGGCTACGCCATTAAGGCCGATGGCCTGCTACCGCCTGGCAGCACCTCGGCATTGGACGCTCACACGCTGGGATGAACGTCCCCCCGCCGGCCCTGGCCGGTACCCAGGTGTGTCGCTTCTCCGACGATATCCTGCGGACGGCGAGTGCTCGCTCGGCCTTGCTGGGTGCCCAGATGCACGGCCGTCATGCCCTGCGGGGTGGCCTGCCTGGCCGGGATGAGCCCTGTATCCCGATCGCGCCGCTGCGCAATGAGCTGCGACCCAATCAGACAGCCGATGCCTACACCGACCAGTAGTGCCACCAGCGGCTTATTCCTGCCCGACTGCCTGGGGTGTCGTGTGCTATGGCTCATGTCGTCATCTCCTTTGACCCTTCATAAGAATGTCGAATGACATCTTCCATTCTCAAACTGGTCACGCTTTATCCAACCGTCAAGCCAGCATGCATCGATAGCGACACCAGCTGACAAAGTGAAACGCTTTATTACCGATATCCACCTTGGCAATATCTGTAACAAAAGCCGTTCAGCCCCAGAGCCAGCGAACCGTGACTCTGGAGCTGGGTAGGCTGCAACCAGGTTATTCGAAAGCTTTGCGGCGATGGGCATTGATGCACCCTGACAGCAAGGCGAAACTGACTGACACGTTTTCAAAGCGTAGGACGAAATGGCGCAGGGACCTATGCAGATCGAGGGGCATGCCGCACGATACAGAACACCTATGGCGAGGAAAGCACTATGCACTCAGCGCGTCGAGGTGGCCGGTTGCCGACAGTGTCGGCACTGCTCGCCCTTGTTCTGCTTGGCCTGGCTGCCCTGTTGATGGCCGCGGCAGGGCCCGCCTATCGTCAGGAATGGCTCTCCCTGAGCGGTGCCTTCGGCATGCTGCGCTACGGGGCCTATGCCGCCTTCGCGGCCGCCGGGCTAGGCCTGATCACCCTTGTGATTGCCGCTTTCTGTCGGCGTGGCGGGCCGGCACTGGCCGGCGGCCTGGCGCTGATTGGGACCGTGACGCTTTTGATCGTTCCACTGGCGCATCTGCAACAGGCACGTGCTGTGCCGCCGATCCATGACATCACCACCGATACCGAGGATCCGCCGATCTTCACGGCGCTGGTGGAAGCCCGCCAAGCGGCGCCCAATGCCGTGGAGTATCCCGGCGAGTCATTCGCCCGGCAGCAGCGCGAAGCCTATCCGGATATCGAGCCGCTGGAGCTGCCCCTACCACTATCGGAGGTCTTCGATGCTGCCGTGGCAGAGGTCAAGGCCGCAGGCTGGGAGCTGATAGGCGTCGACAATGGCATTATCGAAGCCGTTGCCACCACCACCTGGTTTGGCTTCAAGGACGACGTGGTAATCCGTCTGCGTGAAAGCGGGGATGGTGTCAGGGTGGATATGCGCTCCGCCTCGCGAATCGGTCGCAGTGACGTCGGTGCCAACGCCGCGCGGATACGGGCCTATCTGGAGGCCCTGGAGCAGCGTCTGGAATAGCCGGACGCCGGGCGTCGCCCTGCCATATGGCAGGAGCGACGCTTCGATCGGCATACCCGTGCCAGCCGCTTTCAGCCTTCGGGCGGCAGCGCTTCGATGGTGCGTAGCGCTTCGTTGACGATGCCCTGACGCTTGGGCAAGTCGGCCATGCGATTGGGCGTTTCCATGTTGAGTGCGAAGTACACCGGGCCGGTCGGGTGCTCTACCCAGCCCACCCACCAGCCGAGCTGCCCGCTCCAGCCTGTCTTGCCACGAAGGATCCAGTCGCTGCCGGCAGCGGTGATCATGAGATCCTTGACCAGTCGCTGATGCGCCTCGTCGAACGGCAGCTCATTGCGATAGAGCCGCTCGAGGAAGTCGATCTGCTCCTCGGCGGAGATCGCCAGCATGTCCTCCTCAAGCCAGAAGTTCTCCAGGTCGTTGCCGATATCGGCATTGCCGTAGCGTATCGCTTCCAGGTAATGGCGTTCGCGCTCCTCGCCGAGCTCGGTGGCGAACTGCTGGTAGAGCCACACTGCCGAGCCGCGCATGCCCGAGCGCAGGTCCTGGTCGGCATTCCAGTGGGGGACGCTGCGCTCGACGCCGTCCCAGGGAAAGACCTGAAACTCATCATCCACTACACCGGCATCGAGAGCGAACAGGGTATGGGGAATCTTGAAGGTGGAAGCGGGCACGAAGCGCTGCCGTGCGCGCTCGCCGTCGTGCACCATCAGGCTCGACCCGCGCTCGCTGGTCTCACGCCTGTCAGCCACCAGCAGCGTGCCGCTGGCCTCATGGGCGTGAAATATCTCGCTCCAGTCGGCACGCTCCTGCCAGGCATCAGCCGCAGCATTGAGAGGCGCCATGGCCAGCACTAGCGCACTGATCATCAATGTCCTTACAGTCAAGAATTTTATGGGCTTGGTTTTCAGTATCATGGTTCCATCCGTTGTAGAGAGGCTTCGAAAGAAGGTAGTGCGACGCGTCGGATAGGAGGTTAATGGTGCCCGGAGGAGCCAACAAACCATGATATCTTGGACCAGCCATAAATTGAGCTTGGGCATATGACGAGACCCTACCTGCCACTCAACGCCCTGCGCGCCTTCGAGGCATCGGCCCGCCACTTGAGCTTCACTCGTGCTGCCAATGAGCTGAACGTGACCCAGGCTGCGGTAAGCTATCAGGTCAAGTCGTTGGAAGAGCGACTTGGGGTGGCGCTGTTCAAGCGCCTGCCACGCGGTCTGATGATCACTTCGGAGGGCGAAGCCCTGCTGCCGGTAATGCGCGACTCCTTCGATCGCATGGCCAACATGCTGGAGCGGCTCGAAGGCGGCCGGGTACGTGACATTCTCAACGTGAGCGCAGTGGGCACCTTCGCGGTGGGCTGGCTGCTGCCACGCCTGTCGCGTTTCCAGTCGGAGCAACCGCTGATCGAGGTGCGCCTGTCGACCCATAACAACCGAGTCGACGTGGCCATCGAGGGGCTGGATTACGCCATTCGCTTCGGCGATGGGGCCTGGCATGGGCTCGAGGCGCGGCGGCTCTTTGATGCGCCGCTATCGCCGCTGTGCACACCCGCGCTGGCCGACACCCTGGCGACGCCGGCGGACCTGGTGAGACACACCCTGCTACGCTCCTATCGCGAAAACGAGTGGTCTCACTGGTTCGCCGTCGCGGGGGCGACACCACCACCGACACGGGCTCATGGCGTCACTTTCGACTCTTCGCTGGCGATGATGGAAGCCGCGGTACAGGGCACGGGCGTGGCCCTCGCCCCGCCGCGAATGTTCGCTCGCCTATTGGATACCAGACAAGTCGTGCAGCCCTTCGACGTTCATGCCGCGCTGGGGAGCTACTGGCTCACGCGGCTCAAATCGCGTACACCAACCGACACCATGGAGGCCTTCGAGGCATGGCTGCTCGACGAGATACGCCAGGCCTATGGCAGCGACGCCTAACGGCCTGGCGACGTTACGGAATGGATCGTCGTCAAACCGCGGCGGCGCTAGTGTCTGAGTTGCCTACCCGTGCCGACTGCTGAGGATATGGTGCAGGCTGCCGCACTCCACCATACGGTCGTCGCAGTTGATCACGATCTCCGAACGGGCCAGGACGTAGCTCTTGCCGGTGATGGTGTTCTCCACCACCTGATGCTTGCCGCCGGCCTCTCGCACCGAGACGAACTCGCCGATGAAACCCGTTTCCCGCAAGGAGACGGTCTCAAGCCGGTCGCCCGGTTTGATGGTCCCCTCGTAGTGCATCAGTGCCAAACGGGCCGAGGTGCCTGTACCGGTGGTGCTGCGACAGATCACCCCCGGGTGGACATAGGTAGCCGAACGCGAACGATAGAAGTCGTCGGCCACCTGGTCGACGGGCCCCATGAAATGCAGGAAGGGCAGCGGCCCCACATCGCCCAGGGTGTAGTGGGAGAAGCCGCTGCGGGCCTGGATCGCCTCGACGATGCGGTGGGCGCATTCAGCCAACGCCCGCTCCTCCTCCCGCTTGAGCGAGAAGCCCAGTTCGGCGGCATCCACCAGGGCGTAGAAGCCACCGCTGTAGGCGATGCTGTAGGTCACATCCCCGATGGAGGGCACGTGAATGGTGGCGCGATGGGTGTCGATATAGCTGGGCAGCCCACCACAGGTGATGGTTTCCACCACCCCCTTCTCCACGCGTGCCTCGATCTGGACAAGCCCCGCCGGAGACTCCAGCATGAAGCGTTGCAGGCCCTCCTGCTTGGGAATCAGGCCGCTCTCCAGCAGCGCTGTGGCCGTGCAGATCGTGTTGGAACCGGAGTAGATGGGGTAGCCCATCACCTCCATGATGATGTAGCCCATGCTAGCCCTGGGGTCGGTGGCGGGAACGATGAGATCCACTGACATTTCGGGAATGCCATAGGGCTCGTCCAGCAGCAGCCGGCGCAGGCCATCAGCATCATTTTCCAGGTATTCCATCTGCTGGCGCACGGTGTCGCCGGGCAGCGGATCGATGCCACCGATCACGATCCGGCTGACGTCACCGCCGGCGTGGGTATCGATCAGGCGCAGCGTCAGTTCGTGGCTCATGCCTTCTCCTCGAGTGCATAGGGTGCGCCGTGCTCGGCCCATTGGGAATCGGGCACGATCACGATCTTGCCAAGGTAGTTGCTGCCGCGATCGACGAAGTACGTTTCGGCCCGGTGCAGGTCGGAAAGCTTGAAGGCTGCATGCAGCACTGGCTTGAGGCGGCCGGCTCGAATCCATTCGATCAGTTGCTCAGCCTCGTCGCGAGTGCCGTGCGAGACCCCGAAAATCTGCACCTGGTAGAGATAGACCCGGGTCCACATGATCTCGCTGAGATTGCCACCGCTGGCCCCGGCAATGGAGAGGCGTGGATAGGTGGAACGGCGCTTCATGTCGACGATCATGGTATCGATGAAGCGATCCGTCATTTCTCCGCCAACCAGGTCCATCACTGCATCGATCGGGGCGCCCCCGGTCGTTTCCAGTACCCGGTCGACGAAGGTGGGCAGGTCGCCACGGTCGATCACCGCTTCAGCGCCCAGCCCCAGCAGCGCATCCGCCTTGTCAGGCTGGCTTACGGCATAGGGGATCGCCCCGACGATGCGGCACATCTGGATCAGCGCCGCACCCACGCCACCACTGGCGCCACTGACCAGCACTCGCTCACCGGCGGCAACGTTGGCCGAGGTCATCATGTGATAGCCGGTCTGGTAGGAGCACATGCCCATGGAGGCCAGTTCCGCATCGCTCAGGCCGGGGTTGTCCACCGTGTGAAACTGATCGGACGGCACCGCGACGTACTCGGCGTAGCCACCATCGGCGCCGTGACCGTAGTAGTCCGGCATCAGGTTGAGGTCGCGTCGCGCATCGGGGTAGAGATTGAAGTCCAATAGCCCGCGCTGGCCGATGCGCCCTGGGTCGACCCCTTCGCCCACGGCCGCCACGCGGCCGGCCACGTCGGCGCCCTGGATGCGTGGAAAGGTCAGGGTCGGCGAACCGCCCATGGCGAAGGAAGTCACCTCACCCTTTTCCTTGGTAGGGTAGAGTCCTTCGCGAGCCTTGCGGTCGGTATTGTTCTTGGCCGTTGCCGTGACCCGCACCAGAACTTCACCCGGTCCGGGTTTCGGCGTGGCCACATCGTCACGGTAGACCAGCTTGTCGAGGCCACCATGACCGGTCAGCAACATCGCTGCCATCGTTTCGGGTACGCTCTCTGTCAGGGTATCGGGTGCCACACTCCACCTCCATGTTTGTCCGGGAAAGTTGCCGGGTATCTCTCAGCCCGAACATAGCAAAGATTCGACAGGCTAGTAGGGAGCCCGAAAGGCCAGATTGAACCACGCCCCCCGCCCGGGAAAACATCACCCGCCAAGACAATTTATTTCTGTTGTGTGTGGATTTATTGTCTTTTTTTCTTCTGGGTGAAGAAAAGCAAAAGGTCGGGTCGGTAGTAGGCTGCGTTAAACTCGTTAAGTCAGAAGTGCATCTGGTCGTCTGGCTGACTAAGCTCATGGCTGGACGGGGCGCTGGGTAAGGAGACACCACAATGCGTGACTGGTTGATCATCAATGGCAAGGCGGGCGACGGAAAGCGCGGCGAGTCATTCTGGAAGGCACACCTGAATGCGGCGGGCATCCACGATTTCACCGTACGCGACCAGACGGACACGTCCTGGGACAGCGAGGTCCGCGAAGGCGACCGGGTGCTCGTCGCCGGTGGCGATGGGTCCGTCAATCTGGCAGCGGCCATGTGCGTCGAGCGTAAAGCGACCCTGGCTGTGCTGCCTTCGGGAACGGCAAATGACTTTTCCCGTAACCTGAGGCTGCCGGAAGATCCGGCGGAGCTATGCCGGCTGGTCGCCTCGGGCCAGACAGCCGATGTGGATGTGGCATGGATCGATGACCGGCTGTTCCTCAATGTCGCCCACATCGGCCTGGGAACGGTGCCCGCCCGGGAAGCCTCCACTGAACACAAGTCGCTATGGGGGCGCTTCAGCTACCTGGCCGTTCTGGTGCAGAAGATGGGCATACAACGAGGTTTTCATGGCCGAATCGAGCATGATAACGGCGTTACCGAAGGGCGCTGGCTGACCATTGCCGTGGCCTCGGGGGCGTTTTTCGGGGGCGGTCAGCGCATCGCGGAAGCCCGCATCGATGATGGCATGCTCGATATCGTCGCCGTGCGGCCCAGGTCGCGAATCCGCCTGTTGCTGGTGTTTCTGGCAACACGGCTACTGAGACGGGTGTCCGATGATACGTCCACCGTGGTTCACGCCCGGTCAACACAGTGCCGCATCCAGCTGCATCACGCCAAGACATTGACCGCCGACGGCGAGATTCTGGGGCGTGTGACCCATACCACGGCCAAGACGCGCCAAGGCGTGCTTAACGTCATCTGCCGAGGCATCGTCGCCGCCAGCCCAGACCCTCAAGAGGCGAACGGCCTGCAGCAGTCGCTGCTCAGTCTGCTGCGTGGTACCGGCTAGATTAACAGCGAACCAACCGCCAGCTCAGGCGACCCCGCCGCTGCAAGAGCAGTAGCGGCGCTTCACCACGCTGGTATCTGGCATGGCCGCCGACTGCTAGTGTAAAAAACCCATATCTCGGTTTTATGTCATGAAATCATTCCATCAGCAGCCACCCGAGCCAACTAACCCCGGCAGTGATAGGACCTTGGATGGCCCTGGTACGCAAACCCTCCGGCCCGGCTGGATCCTGCTGCGAGGCTTGATACGCGAAGCACGTCATTGGGAGGGCATGACGGAACGGCTGGCGGCTGCCCTGGATGAGCCGGCACACGCGCTGGACCTGCCCGGCAATGGCCAGTGCTGGCGCGAACCGAGCCCGACCGGGATCGATGGTATGGTTGAAGCTCTGCGAAATCAGGTCGCCAGGGATGGTATTCCCGGCCCCCATCGAATACTGGCGATTTCACTGGGAGGTATGGTGGCACTGCGCTGGGCACAGCGTTTTCCCGATGAAGTGGAGTGCCTGGTAATGATCAATTCTAGCCTGCGCGGCATCGCCCCCTTCTATCAGCGATTGCGCCCCCGTCAGTATCCACGCCTGCTGCTGGCACTGCTGTTCCCGCTCGGCCATGAGCAACGCGAACGCCTCATTTTGCGCATGACCACGCGGCTGCAGGACGATTTGGCCGCGGTGGCGCAACGACACGCAGGCTGGCAACGTGACGCGCCGGTGAGCAAGGCCAATCTAGCGAGACAGCTGTTGGCTGCCGCGAGAGGGTTCGCTCCTCCCCAAGAGCTGCCCTGCTTGCCAGCACTGCTGCTCGCCTCCCACCGCGACGAGATGGTCTCCTGGCGCTGCTCTGAATCCATGGCAGGGCGCTGGGGGTGGCCGCTCGAACTACACCCGAGAGCCGGTCATGACCTTCCACTGGACGACCCCGACTGGGTGATCGAGCGCATACGACAATGGCGCAACTCGTCGCTATCGGGCACGCAGCAGCCAGGAAGCGAGCGCCACCCCCACCAGGCCGATGGTGGCACCGGGGAAGGCACCCAGGCCGAGGCTAACCCCCAGGCCGACAAATAACGCTGCACCGCCCGCGAGAATGGCCGGCGTGCTGGTTGCGTGCGGTATATCCTGCTTGCGCTGCCGCTCGAAGGCCACCACGGCGATCATCACCGGCGTTACCATCAATGCACAGAGCCCAATCCACTCCAGCCGGCCGATCCAGAATCCCGGTTCACCGGGCAGGCCAGCATCGATGGGCCAGCCCAGGCGCACTCCGAGCCAGGTGGCGGGCAGCTCGGCCAGCTTGTGCCAGAGGTAGAGCTGCAGCCCCAGGGCACCGAACATGGCCATCCAGCGGCCCATGTGCTGGCGCTTGAGAAAGTTTCGCACCGGGGTCTCGAAGAGCACGACCAGGCCGACCTGGAGCCACATCACGCCGAGCAGCGCCAGGGTCGGCGGTAGCAGATTGGTGTCGCCGCCGACGTTGCCGTTGACCATGGAGACGGGATAGCCCGCTGCCACGGCCAGCCCCAACCACACCAGCCCGAGCAGCAGCAGGCCCAGGCCGGTGCGACGACCGAAGAAACGACCATGCCACCAGGCAATGCCGAGCTGTTGCGGCAATACCCAGACAAGAACGATATTGATCCAGCCGAAATAGTCGTGGGTATCGGTGACCCGTGCGCCGAACTCGAGCAGGTCGACGGCGCCGCTGGGCCAAGCGCGCAGCAGGTCGACCGTGGCAATGAGCAGGATCAGGCCGGCAACGGCCTTGAGCCCCCAGCGACGATCAGCCCAGACGCAAAGCGGCAGCAGTAGCTGCACCCCGAGCAGGATCAGCAGGAACCAGAGGTGAACGGTCAATGACGTATTGAGCGGCCCCAGTATCCCATCTCGGGTAAACCAGGAAACCATCACGAAGGCCGTCAATACAACCAGGTAGGTGACGGTGGGTCGTGCCAGACCCAGGGCGCGGTCTGCCCACCAGTGCAGGTGGGGCATGCCCCTCTCCAGCCGCTGCTGGACGCCCTGTGAACTAACCGCGGCGGAGACGAAAATGAACAGCGGAACCACCTGCACCAGCCAGGTATACAGTCCAGCCGGCTCCCAGATATCAAGAATATGGTCGGTATCCACCAGAATGCCGCCTTCGACACGGGGCAGGGTTGCCGCCCAGTGTCCCAGCACCACGATAAGCAGTGCCAGGGCACGTAGTGCATCCGGGTAGGGATCCCGGGTGTCTTTCGCCACATCCTTGTGCTCCACATCGCTCATTCTTTGCCTCTGCCCTCTGCCCGCTCCTTGGCTGTTCCAGCCCTGTTCTCCCTGTCGCCGCTCGGCCTTGTTCGTGCTTCCCCGGCATGGACTTCCAGCGCGCAAGAAATGCCGTTTTCATCAGAATCCTAGTAGAAAGCATCATCGCCAACCAAGGAAGCGCACATCAATGTCATTCGAACGGACCCAGGTTTGTTGCTACGTTGGTTGTGCATGCTCCAGCAAATGATAAGGCTTGGCGAATGGGAATGGCGCACGATATTGGCATCACCCTGGGAAACACGGTACGGCGAGTGGCCCTGGTGACGGCAGCGGGAGGGCTTCTGGCAAGCGCTCCCACGGCAGCAACAGCGGAAGTCGGGCTTCCCCGTTTTCCCTCCATCAGCCCGGATGGCTCGGAGCTCGTCTTCAGTTGGCGCGGAGATCTATGGCGGGCGCCGACCGATGGTGGCGATGCCGTTCGCCTCACACGGCATGACCTCGACGATCTCTATTCGAGCTGGAGCCCGGACGGCGAGTGGATCATGTTCGCCTCGATGCGCGACGGCTACCTGAACCTGTGGCGTATGCATCGCGACGGGGGGCAGCTGACCCAGATCACCCATGGCGACCAGCATCTACGCAACCCGAGCTATGGCGTCAACGACGAGGGCGAGCCGGTCATCACCTTCTCCGGGACGCTCGAAGCCGACGTATATCGTGATCAGCGGCCCTATCAGTTGTCGCCGGAGGGTGGCGAGTATCGCCGACTGCATGATGCCTTCGGCTCCGAGCCGCAGCTATCGCCCGATGGGCAGCGAGTCGTCTTTACCCGCGGCGGCGCCTACCACGGCTGGAATCGTCGCCATTACCGCGGGCCGGATGCCATGAACGTCTGGCTGCATGACCGGGAAACCAATACCTTCGAGGCCCTCACCGAGCGCGATGGAGACGATGGCAGCGCACGCTGGGCCGACGATGAGACGCTGCTCTTCATGTCCGACAGGGATGACGAGACGGTCAACCTCTACCGCGCCGAGCTGGGAGAAGAGACAACCTTCGAGCGCCTCACCGACTTCGATGAGCGCGATCTGCAGCACTTCGACGTTTCCCACGATGGCAGTACCGCCATCCTGCAGGTCTGGGACACCCTTTTCACCCTGGACCTGGAAGATCGCGACGCCGAGCCTGAGCCGATAAGGCTTCGGGCTGCCGCAGACGGTCGCGACAACCATGAGCTGCGCCGGATAAACCGAGACGTGAGCGAGGCGGCGCTCAGCCCCGACGGCAAGACCATGGCGTATGTCGCCTACGGCAGGGTCTACGTGCGTCATATGGACGAACAGAGCCCGACCCAGGCCGTGACGCCGGGCACTCACGCCCGCCATAGGAACATTGCCTGGTCGCCCGACGGCCTGGTGCTCTACTTTGTCAACGATACCGACGGTACCGAGTCGATTCACGGGGCTCGCGTTGCACTGACCCGTGACGAAATACGCCGGACCCACGAACGGCTTTCGTCCGATGAACAGCCCGCCCGGGACTGGGAACTCACGACGCCCCCACCCGAGGAGGCGGCCAGGCCCGCTCACGATGAACCGGCTGGACCGATTGAACCGGACCCCGAAGCCAACGAGGACCTTGACGTCGTGCCGCAGGGAGAGGAGCCCTCGGACCCGTTCGCCCCGCAGGACCCGGGGTTTCTGATCACGCCCATTCTGCTGCCGACGCCGTCGGTCCCGACGGATGAGCCGGAGCCGCTGCAGGATCAACCGATACAGGCCGAAAGCATTCCGGAAGAGGAGCTCGACGTTGAGGTTCCCGATGATGTGCCACCCGAGCGCGATCCGACCCGCTGGCACGACGCGGTCCAGTTCGATGTCACACCGCTGGTAGCGAGCGAACACAACGATCGACAAGTCTCTCCGTCACCGGATGGTCGCTTCATTGCCTTTCGACGAGGGCGCGGCGACCTGGTCATAATGGATCTGGAGAACGGTGATGAAAGAACCCTGGTCGAAGGTTGGGACAGCTTCACCCACTGGCGCTGGTCGCCGGACAGCCGCTATATCGCCTTTTCCCGTAACGACCTGAATTTCAGCGCCAACATCTTCATCGTTCCGGCTGACGGCTCGGAAGAACCGGTCAACATCACCCGGCATCCGCGCAACGACCTCAATCCTCGCTGGTCGGCCGATGGCCGCAAGCTGAGCTTCATCTCCAACCGTTCGGGCGACAGCTACGACCTCTATAGCGTCTATCTAGACCGAGCCATCGAGACCCACACCCCCCGCGAGCGGACCACCTACTACCGCAACGCCCGCAACGCCCGCAACGAGGCCGATGATCTCTCTCCGCTGCCGGTCATGCGGGAAGAGGGAGGGAGAGAGGAAGCGGATGCCAGTGACAAGCCGGCACTGGACCTGGAGAACGCCTGGCGCAGGGTGGAGCGTATCACCGCCTCCCCTGCTCACAATTCGGCCAACGAGATGACGCCGGGCGGCGACCGCTACGTATTCAACGAGGGTAGTGAAGGCCTGTTCGTCATGGACTGGGACGGCAGCAACCGGACCCGACTGGGGCCCATCGCCAACGTGCAGCATCTGAGCACGACCGGCGACCGTGTGGTCTATATCAGCGATGGCCGCGTAGGCGTGGCGAGGCTTTCGGGAGGCACTCACCAGCGCCCCGACATCTCCGACCGTATTCGCATCGACTTGCAGGCACAGTCGCTGCAAAAGTTCAACGAAGCGGCACGGATGATCGGCGAGAGCTTCTACCGCGAGGACATGAAGGGATTGAACTGGCCAGAGGTGGTCGAAGATTACGAAACATTGATACGCCGCGCACGAACACCCAGTGAGTTCAGCGATATTACCAACCGCCTGATGGGCGAGCTTGCCGCTTCCCACATGGGGGTTTCCAATCCCGGCCCGGTGTCGACGCTGCAAGAGCCCTCCGGTCGGCTCGGCATAGAGCAGGAGCGCATCGTATCCCAGGCCGATGGCAGGGCCGGTTACCGCGTTACCGAGGCAATTCCCGAAGGGCCGGCGACCCGTGGCCCCATGCCACTACGGCAAGGTGACATCATCACCGAGATCGATCTCCAGCCATTCGAGAAGAGTGACACGCTGCTGCTGCGGCTACGTGGCCTTGTCGACCAGGAAATAATCGTCACCTTCGACCGCCCCGGTGACAACGGTTATACCGAGTACCGCACCATGCTGACCCCGATAGGCATGAACGAACTCGCGCGGCTGAAGTATGACCATTTCCGTGAGACGACTCGCCGCCAGGTCGAGGAACTCTCCGACGGCCGGCTGGGGTACCTGCATATCCAGGCCATGAACCAGACCTCGCTGGAGGGCTTCCAGGGTGATCTCTATGCCGCCACGACCGGCAAGGAGGGGCTGATCATCGATGTGCGCAACAACGGTGGCGGCCATACCACGGACCGCATACTGACCTCGATCATGGCAGGCGAACATGCCTACACGATTCCCGTCGGCGCGGATCCGGAGGCAACCGGCCATTACCCGCAGGACAGATTGGACGCGCCCCGCTATACCCTGCCGATCAATATGCTGACCAACGAGAAGAGCTACTCCAATGCCGAGATCCTGGCCCATGCCTTCTCCACCCTGGGCCGGGGCAACCTGGTGGGCCAGCAGACCTACGGCGGGGTGATCTCCACCAACAGCCACACCCTGATCGATGGCGCGACCGTCCGTAGGCCATTCCGGGGCTGGTTCCTGCCCGACGGTACCGACATGGAGCACAATGGCGCGATGCCCGACATTCTGGTCGAACAGACGCCGGAGGATGAAGTCGCCGGCCGCGACCGCCAACTGGAGCGCGCCGTGTCAGACCTGCTCGCCCAGCTAGATGAACAGGAGTAACCACGGCGGCGGCTCTACCAGTCAGGCAGGCCCGCCGTAATCCCGCTCCACCTTGGCAATACGGACCTTGAAGGCGGCATACCAGCTGGAATGGCCCAGTCGCTGGGCCTCGCGGTGTTCGACGTTCTGCTTCCACTGCGCGATCGCCTCCAGGCTATTCCAGTAGGAGACGGTGACGCCAAGTTCCTCGCGGGCGGATTCGAGGCCCAGGAATCCCTCCTGGCGTGAAGCGAGCTCGACCATACTTTCGGCCATGACGCCATACCCCTGGTCCTCCTCGGTGCGAATCGAGGTGAAGATGACGGCGTAGTAGGGTGGCTGGGGCGTGTTCGCGATCTCGGCCATGATTTCCTCGTCTACGTTTCAGTGCGTAAAGCCGGCCTCGATAGGGCGCCGCACGTCTAAGCATGCGGCAGCGTGAGACTGGCACGCTTCCTCAGTGCTGCTTCACCCGCCAGATACGCCAGGCCAGCAGACCTATGATGGCAAGACCCAATGGGCCAATGATCGACGCCGCTACGCTGGGCACCACGGGTACACCGAGGGCACCAAGACTCTGCAGGGCAAGCTTGAACAGACTGAAGAGATAGTAGCTGATGACAATGATCGACAGCCCCTCCACCGCCTTCTGGATCTTGAGCTGGCTGCTGGCGCGCTCGTTGAGGCTGTGCAGGATGCCGGAGTTCTGCTCCTCGATCTCGACCTGGGCCCGGGTTCGCAGCAGGTCGTTGAGCCGCGCCACGCTCTTGGCCAGGCTCTCCTGGCGCCGGTTGATCGCTGCACAGAAGTGCACCGTGGGACGAAAACGTCGCAAAATGAAGGTTCCGAGGCGGGGGCACTCCTGCACTCGCGATTCACGTAGCTCCTCGATGCGCGTGAACACGATCCGGGCGTAGGCCTCGGTGGCACTGAAGCGTTGGCGAGACCGGGCGCCGCTACGCTCAAGGCGGGCAGAGAGCAGTGAGAGGGCCGACAACAGCGGGCGCGGGTTGGTCTCCTCCTGCTCGGCATTGCGGTCCGAGAGCTCGCCAAGCTCGATCTCGTAACGCTGCAGCTCCGTGCCGAGCTCCTTGGCCAGAGGCAGTGACAGAGAAGCCATCATGCGGTATGTCTCGATCTCCAGCAGGCGGCGGACCATGCGACCGAGCCGGAAGGCGTTGAGCCCGCGGTTGATCAGCAGCAGGTGGTTGACGCCCTCCTCGGTAAGCCGAAAATCACTCCATACGGTGGCGTCCCCTGCCCCAACCAGAGAGCCTGCCGGGTCGTTGAAACCATACGCCTCCCCCTTTCCGCCCCAGGCCTCTTCGGCCTCCACCAGGACCAGGGTGGCATTGATCAACCGGCCCTGATAGGCCTCGATGATCGGGGCCAAAGGCTCAGGCGGCGCCGGCCACAGCTCGCTATCGTCGCTTCGCGGTACCAGCAGGGTGAGAGTGAAGAATTCCGTATGCCGCTCCCACTTCAGCGTCATGCCGTCGAAGGCCAGAATTTCCTGCACGGACTCGATATCGAGCGCAATATCCGTTATCTCACCCAGCTGCGCCAGGATGGCATCACAGCCTCCATCTTCATCCAGAAAGGCGTAGTGATGGACGTGGGCTGGCTCCAAGAAGTAGATCGAAGGACGGGCGTGCAATTCATTGTGCAGGCGTTCTCGTTGTGGGTGCATGTCTGGGCCTGAAGAGTAAGTGGTAGCCAGAGCCTACGACCTCGAGGCCGACAGGCCAACTGCCATGGTGCTTTCCCACGCCGGTGCACTCTGTCGTTGCCTGGCCACAGCCAGATTTTTCCGGCCGTCTAGCGCAGTGCTCTCCGGCTTTCGGCGGCCTCCTGCTGCGCCAGCGTCTCCAACGGCACCGGCCCCTGCAGGAACTGGAACATCCACTCGAGAGCGCTGGGCAGGCTGGCGCGCCAGACCCGCCAGGTGTGTCCGCCACCCAATACTTGCAGGGGCACCAGATCGGGCTGGTGATTCTTCAGTGCCTGGTGCACCAGACGGGCATGATGCTCCGCGTTGTAGGCATCACGGTTGCCGGCGCTGAGATAGAGTGGCACGACGATATCCCGCTCCAGGTAACGGTCAAGATGGGCGGTGTAGTTGAGGCGCTGCCAGTGCTCGGCATCGAACTGTCCGGTGCCGTCGAGAAAGGCAGGATGCCGCTTCGCCGAGGAGTTGGAAGGCGGAAGCGGATGATAGCTCGCCGGGCTCAACGCGGCTGCGGCACCAAAGAACTCCGGGCGCTCAAGCGCAAAATTGATGCTGCCATAGCCCCCTGCGGAAAGCCCCGCCACACCGCGCCATTCCCGTAGCGGCACTACCTGCCAGGTCTCCTCCACCCTGGGCACGAGCTCGTCGAAAAAGGCCGTTCGTGCCGCCTCGTTGTAACCGTCGATCCACCAGCTCTCGCTGCCGGGCATCACGATGACGACCGGTGGAATGACCCCCTGCTGAATCAGACGATCAGCCGTCTCCTTCAGCGCCCCGCGCTCGACCCAGTCGGTCTCGCTGCCGAAAGAGCCGTGCAACAAGTAAAGGGCCGGATAGGCAAGATTCGATTCCCGGTAGCCTGCCGGTCGATAGAGGGGATAGGCATAATCGCG
>ERZ869909.1418-NODE-1418-length-19445-cov-23.093298_pt1 | contig 19445 bp, 22 predicted proteins | sample MGYA00520892_ERZ869909 | MGnify/ENA primary metagenome ERZ869909 (study PRJEB32215, sample SAMEA104723947) | bioreactor metagenome | biome: bioreactor; feature: anaerobic bioreactor; material: water | place: China | collected 2015-03-12 ...
GGAAGGCTGTGCGAGTTCGTTCAAACCTGAAAGTGGAGCAGACACGCGGGGCCTGACCATCATTTGTCGATTTTGACCCACTCTGACATATGTGCGGTAGCGCCAGGGCCGTGCGGGAGCGTGGAATGTGCCGCTTGACTTCCGGATGGTGGTGTTCTTAATTCAACAATATGATTGAACGACAGGATCAGGCGCTTGACCGTGTCTTCCACGCGCTGTCCGATCCATCCCGGCGCGCGATGCTCAAACGGTTGGCCGACGGGCCGCTCACCGTTGGAGAGCTGGCGGAGCCGCTGCCCATGTCGCTTGCTGCAGCGTCGCGACATATCAAGGTGCTCGAGGACTCCGGCCTTCTCGACCGCCACGTATCCTGGCGTACGCACACCTGTACGCTGAACGCAAAGCCGCTGGCTGCGATACGGAGCTGGGTTGAGTTCTACGAACGGTTCTGGAGCGAACGCTTCGACACACTGGAAGAGCTGTTCGAAAGCCGCCGCAAGACGCGGCGCAAGATATCCCCATGACGGAGCGCGTGGACTGTTGCATCACCCTCTCGCGCCAGTTCTCGGCATCCGCTGCCGAGGTGTACGAGGCTTGGATTACGCCTCACATCATGCGCCATTGGCTCGCTCCCGGTCCGAACGTCGTTGTTCATATCGAAACGGAACCTAGAATTGGTGGTGCCTTGCTCATCCGCTCGCAGGCGCCGGATGGAGCCCTCCATACCATAAACGGTGTCTACCGTGATCTAGTGCCTGGGCGGCGCATCGTTATGACATGGACCTACACCGGCCCATTCGCGCTGATCTCCGGCATGGAAACGCTGATCGAGATTTCGCTTCATCGCGATAGCGACACACGCACGACGATGACTTTCACACAAAGCCAGTTCGCCTCCCGCGAGGCGGGAGCAGCATACGAAGGCGACTGGCCAAGCTGCTTCGAGAAACTCACCACCGTGCTGGCACTGCCGGTGCAGCCAAAACGAAAATAAAAGAAGAGCTTCGGGGGAGGAGAGACGATGTCTGCTGACCGGACGGCGCCGCGCAAGCGCGTGCCATGGATCGCTGCGTGGTTTTTCCTGGATGCAGTCGTTGCCTTGGCACCACCTCTCTATTGGTCCTTCGACGGCAAGCAGACACCCATCCTCGGATTGCCTGCGTCCGTCTTCTATTTCGTAGCCGTGGCCACTTGCATTACGGCAAGCATCGTCGCGGCCTACCTCGCCGAGGCGCGTGCGGGAGATCTCGGCTGATGATCATCACCTTCGGTGCCATCGCCGTTTTCTTCGGCGTCATCGTCCTCATTCTGCAGCTGAGTGGAATCAAGGACCGAGACTTCACCGAATATGCAGTCGGCGGCCGCTCATTCGGGCCTAACTATCAGGCCATGTCGTTCCTGAACACATGGTATCCCGGTGCGATGTTCACCGCGTTCGGCGGCATGGCCGCGAGTGCGGGTGTGATTTCGTTCTACGTGTTGTCCTACAGTCTACTGACGGTCGTGCTGATGTATATCATGGCGCGACCCGTGTGGATCTGGGGCAAGACCTTCGAATTGCGGACCCAGCCCGATCTTCTCGCGCTGCGTTTCAATTCCCATCACATCAAGACGATCGCGGCAGTGGTGGGCATCGTCTCGGGCATACCTTGGCTCGTTCTGGGAATGCAGGCGCTCGGCACCCTTTTCCATCACATGTCGCTTGGAACATTGTCGTTCTCGCAGGCCGTGATGGTCGGCGTGGCGGTCATCGCACTGCGCCAGATCTGGACCGTGAGAATGGGGATGCGCGGCGTCGTCATCTCTGACATGGCGCAGGGCATCGTCGCCTACATCGTGGGTAGCGCTGTGCTCGTCGGCCTCATCCTCTGGATGGTCTGGGAGCGCGGCATCGGCTTCGCATCACTGGATGCGAACATGTTCGCAATCCCCAGCATCGGCTCGAAGGAAGGCCCCCTCTACGTCTTCAGTCTCATACTGACGGGCGCGATCGGCGGATGGTGCTGGCCATACATTTTCGTACGGTTGTTCACCGCGAACGGCGTGAAGAGCCTGAAGCAGTCGGCAGCCATTGCCGTGCCGCTTTCCTTGCTGTTCTGCGCCGCGTTGCTCGTCTTCGGTATGCTCGCCTCAAAAATTCCGGGCGTTTCTGCTGCACCAAGCGACGTGTGGTTCATCGTGAGCAGAGAAGCTGGGGGGCTTTGGCTGCTCGGCCTCGCGGGCGTGATCGTCCTTGCCGCTTCGATGGGGCACACGGACGGCAATATTCAGGCGACGGGCGCACAGATTGCCAACGATCTGATCGGCAACTACTGGAAGCTGAGCGAAAGGCAACTCATTGTCTTCGCCAAGTTCGGCATGTTGTGGCTGACGCTTCTCGCGTCGTGGTTGGCGTGCCTGGAGCTTCCGGCCCTGTTCTCACTCGCGGTGCTCGCCTATCAGGGTATCATTCAGCTCGCGGTGCCACAGTTCCTCGGCATCTTCTGGAGGCGGGGGAACAAATACGGCGCGATCGCAGGCATGACCACCGGGTTCATCACCGCCGTCGCCTTGGAACTCGTGTTTCCCGGCTATCTGCCATGGGCTTACGGATTGACGTCAGGTGCAGTAGCCCTCGTCGTCAATCTGGCTATCTACGTGACCCTGGCCTACCTTGTCCCGCAGCCGGCAGCAGAACGCGAGCGGGTGGACGGCCTGTTCGATATGGTACGCGAGCGACGCCGGATCGAACCCGAAGAGATCGTGCCACAGCCGGCGCCAGCTTGAATTCGCTCAACGCCATCACGGAGGCGTCCATGACGAATATCTTCTCAGACTGCCATCGCGAACTTCAGGAACGGTACGAGGCTCGCGCACTGGCTGATCGCACTGTCCAGGCGATTGTTCACGCCGAGTTCACGGAACAGGACATCGCGTTCATTTCCGAACGCGACTTCTTCTTCCTGTCCACCGTCGACCCCAATGGGAGCCCGACGGTATCCTATAAGGGCGGTGACCCTGGCTTCGTTAGAGTCGAGAGCAATACCCTCGTGTTTCCATCCTTCGATGGCAACGGCATGTTTCTATCGATGGGCAATATCAGCCACAATCCCAAAGTCGGCCTGCTCTTCATCGACTTCGAGCGCCCGCGCCGCCTGCGCGTGCAGGGTGTCGCAAGCCTCGTCGAGGGGCCCAACTCCGTGCCGGGTGCGCAATTTCTGGTTCAAGTTCGACCGGAGCAGATTTTCGTGAATTGCCCGCGCTACGTTCACAAATACCAGCGCGTAGAGACATCGAGATACGTGCCTAAGGAAGATGGCACGGCCCCCCTCGCCGAATGGAAGCGTCTCGAGGTCGTCCACGACGTCCTGACACCACAAGATCAAGCGGCCGCGCGCAGCGAAGGCTTCCTCACGCTGGAGGAGTACAACGACAAGGTCGAGAAAGGCGAGGGTTAGGCGACGGTGGATAGAATGCCACGTGCTCCAAAGCACATGTCAACTCTTGGCCCGTCGCAGACCTTGCTGTTTAGACGGGTTGTCCCAATAACGGTCATTGTCGCATTCCAAGTCGGCGCCCCCTGTCCACTCGCCGACCACGTCCATTGCTGAATGTGGTGGTGATGACATAAAACGTCGATCTACCCGCGCCACGTCCTATTCGCGTAAGGCGACGACATTGCAGCTGAGCCGCCGCGGTCATGCATGGTTACCCCCGCACAGCATTTCAGCGCGCAGTCGTCAGGGACACCCTCCGCCGCTCACAAAAGACCCCAGTACAACGTCATAAAAAAGAGGGGCGGTAAACCCCGCCCCTCCCGGATATTCGTCGGCATGGCCCCTTCTACGTGCTGAAGGGACTTGCCACACCGCGCCGCATCACCGCTTAAATTGAAACATCACTAGTCCCCCAAATCGGTTTGGGGAGCCTAGTGACCGTATCGCGGCGTTGCTGGCTTCTCCGAGGAACCGCGAGGACGTCGACTGTGGTGGATCCCAGGAGTTCTTCCGTGACACTGCCCAGCAGAAATTTGGCGGCACCCGTTCTTCCCTTGGTCCCCAGGATCAGCAGCCCCGGACTCATCCGTTCCACAGCGGTCCCAATAACGTATGGGGCCTCTCCCTCCTCGACATAAGGCGTCCATCCCGTAGGTGCCTGGGGCACCGACCGCATGAAATCCTTCAATTTCGCAAGCGCCTTTTGCTGTTCTTCCTTTACATACATAGAGACCCTGTCTTTTGGCGCTTGCGCTAACGCAAGCTTCGACTTTGCCACGGCGTCGAACGCATGTACCACCGCAACCTGCCCCATGCTCAAGAAACCAAGGCGAGCCGCCGAGGTCACGGCTTCTGCCGACGCCGCCGAAAGGTCGGCAGCGATCATGATGGTCTCATAGGGCTCATCCGTATTCACCATCAGAACCGGAACGCTAGCTTCGCGGATGACCCTCTCTACAGTCGTTCCGAGAAACAGGTCGCGAAAGCGCTTTCGATGGGAACCCATTACGATCAAATCCGCGTCAATGCCCTTGGCAGCCTCGATAATACCCATGTGCGGTTTGCCGGCCGAGATCACGGAACGGCAACGAACCGCTTGAGGGACTGCCCGCGAAGTGATCCAAGTGTCGACAATCTTGCGGCTTTCCGCGACATCAATGTCAATCAGACGCTGCGCTTGCCTGTCGTCGACAACGTGCAGCAGCACGAGCTCCGAGCCTGCCTCCTCAGCAAGCCATCCGGCCCGCCTCAACGCCCGGTGGGATCGGGCTGAGAGATCAGTAGCAACGAGAATACGTTTCACACGCGCCTCCATCATCACTCTGTCCTCCAACAAGGGGCCCTTGTCAGGTTCTGCTTCGATTGATTTCTTCCGCCAGCCGACGGGCCGCATGAGCCGCCTTCCGGTCATGCTCAACTGCCAGGTCAAACCAATGCTGTTTGATTTCGTCCGCAGCGGCGCGATGAAACATTCGTATGTACCTGTCCGTCCTGCGCCGGGACTGATAAATGGTTCGATTTAGCACTCGCGTCACGCCGTTCATTCCGCTCTCCATGTCGTTCGATTGAGGCCTACGATGGCCAAGCGACACCGTCCGCGCGCGCCTCTGCACGCGGCATGCACCGGTGGTCCATCGAAGGGTGTGTGAAAAAGTCAGGACGCCGCCCGGCCGAGGCAACCAGGTGGCCTCGGCCGGGCTAGACGGCTGTTTTCTTCAGCCGCGCCAGAAAGAGACGACGATCGACAGCCATTCTAGGCACCTCCAAGGCTCGTTGCGGACGGTCGGAAACTATGCGCGAGAGAGAGCGTCTGTGCGCCGTCACGCTTCTCCCCGCCGTCTGCTATCTTCATGCGGCTATAGGGATAGGGCGACGGCAGGTCGCTGCCACGAATGGCCCTGTCGATCGCAGCAATCATGACATCCCGGCAATCCGTCTCATCGATGAAACTCGGCACCCAATACCTCACAACATATTTCACGCCTTCGGCATCGTAGGAGATCGCGCGCACGTCGGGTTTCTTGTCCCGCAGCATGATCGCGTTCGTGCTCGCTGCCTCTTCCAGCAAACTCTTGGCGATCCGAACAGGAATTTCCTGACCAAGAACGATCTCGAGGCTCGCGCGGTAGTGCTTTCTCGGCGCGCTGTAGTTCGTCATGCGCTTTCTCGCAATGTCGCTGTTCGGCAGGATCATGTAGATGTCGTTCCGGGTTTGAATGCGGGTCGTGCGCCAACCGATTTCAATCACCCGCCCTCGGACCTCGCCGTCAATTTCCACCCAGTCTCCGATGCGGAACGGCGCTTCCAGTCCAAGCGCGATCCCGCCAAACACGTCGGCGAGAATATTGCGGATCGCGAAACCAACGATGGCAATGATCAAGCCCGAACTTGCCAGCGCACTGCCCGCCGATTGGCCCAGCCACATGGCAACGGTTCCCATCGTCGCCGCCAGGAAACATGCAGCGACGATGAGCTCACCAAGCAGCTTCGGAGCCCGACGCTTCCCATTGTTCCTGTGCTGGAGTGCGGCCCCAATCATCCGGGCGAGGAGGAGGGCGGCAGAATACCAGCCGCCCGCCATGAGCAGGTTTCTAAGCAGATGGCGGTCTGACTCCGCGAACCATGTCGGCACATAGGCATCACGAAAGACATACGCGACGCTCAATGCGACGAGAATGGTTGCCGGCCAAGCAACCCGCAGGACAAACTCACGTTTCATCGCCTTCGAGGCCCCTCTGTTCGTGGCCGCGGGACGGCAATTCCAGTCAATGGTCGCCAGTATGTGAGGTGACAAGCCACAGAGACTTCTCAAGCATCAGCGAATATCCGGTGAGGATATCCACCGTACCGGCATCGCCGGCTTCCTCCACCTCCTCGATCGAGGACCGGGCCTTGTCGCTCGCCGCCGCGAGCCTCTCGCCAAACGCTGCAATATGCTCGCGCTCGCTGCGTATGGCCGTTGGATACGCGGTCAGCGACGTAGCCGCGGCAACAACCTGAGACGTACCGAGGGCTTCACCTCCCAGTTGCACCGCACGCTCAGCCAAGGTGTCGACGTGGCTGTCCATCTGCTTGCGGATGTCATCGAACATCCGGTGCAAACCGAAAAAATTCGACCCCTTCAGGTTCCAATGCGCTTGCTTCGCCATCAAGCTCAGGTCAATCGCTTCAGCCAACCGAGCATTCAGCAGCGACACGCAAGCATTCTCCGCGTTTGCGTTGCGTTCGGTATGTTCGATAACCCTCTTCATGACACCTCCACGTCGATATGCGCGACCGCGCGCGGCGCGCCACCCGCATGGCAACGCCGCGAGCGTCCGCAAAAAGGGACAGCACGCCGTGCGAAGCGTTGGCACGTATGCGGACCCGAACGAAATATTGTGAAACGAGCAATTCTCCCGAGCCAGTGTCCTAAAAGGAATGGCTGGGAGCGATTAGCGTGCGAGCAAGAGTGCCCGCTGCTGCATGTGGATCAGAATGCTCATGGCATCAATCTATATCACCTTGCCTAAAAAGGCAAGGTTTTGGCCCCTTCTGCGACCTTTTCAGCTCGCCCGCGCCTACGTTGCCGCCGAACGCGAGGTAGCACAACGTGGCATCGACACCTCTACAATCATCGCCGCTATCACGAGAGCCTGGACAACCTCACCCCAGCTGACGTCTACATTTGGGCGAACCGCGCGCATCATCGAGCGGCAACGCGACGTCAAGCGACGCACAATCGAGCAGCGCCGCCGACAGCACATCAACGCAGCAGCATGAGCTTCAACCAGATGAGCCAGACTCTCTCTTAGATCACACGCTCAGCTGTCCCGACGACCCTGACGACGGACAGCAGTTTGCACTCTGCCCTTTTCTTTGGCTCACGCAATACCTGCAAACTCAGCGTCGCAAACGACAGCGACGACGTAACGGCAGCGTCCATGAGAGGAAGTCGGCAATCTTGTCGGCGCGCCGGTTGGCTACCGCAGGTCAAGTCCAAACGTGGACGTAAAGCAGTCCTCAGGCGTGGGGTCCCGGTAGCGACGGCGTGCATCGCTACCGGGTTGCGGCTATTGCGGCAGCGGTTTGGCTTTCCGCTGACGTTTAGTATTCTTCTTGCCTTCATAGCGGTCATTACGGGCGGGTGCGGATTGGTTGTGGCCTTTGCCGTTGCGTTTACGCATGTTGCTTTCCGAATGCTGTTCGTCATCCGCCAACCTGAGGGGTTGGGAATGCGACAAGTTTGCGGTCTGATGGCGAGGAGCGGGAATCCGGGGCGCCGTTGCGGACCTTCCGCGTGCGGCCGAGGTTCATTCGGCGAGGTAAGGTCAGGAACTGGAAACTGAGGGTATAGCCCTGCAACCCAAGAGCATCGCTCCGCTTCCGTGCGAACGCCTGGCGCGTCGGCACGTTGCGCTCTCACTTCTGGAGGCTATCCCGGGAGGTCCGCTAGCTGCGACAATGAATGCGCAGCGAGGCCCCCCGGGCAAAAACATGCTTGGTCCGGCATCGCGCGGTGAATGAGGTTGAACGCTGGGGCATGGAATTTTAGATAAGCCGGGAGCTGCGGAAGTCAAGCTGGGCAGCGGGCGGAACCTGTTAAACAATCGCACCCAGAGGAGAGCTTGACGGACTTGCCGCGCGTTGAAGGCCGCGAAGGCGCTGGCAGTGCTGGAGAAGGGTGCGGCGTCGAAACTGCCGCACCCGCAAGAGGCGCCGGAGTTAGAGGACGCGCAGCACACGAAGCTCGCGCGTGCGCCCGTCGCGCGTCGTCCACATGATTGATTGTCCCTCGCCAAGGCCGATAAGCGCGGCGCCGATCGGCGTCAAAACAGAGATCCGCTCCTTCGCGATGTCCGCCTGGTCGGGGTAGACGAGCGTCACGCGGCGCGTCTTTCCCTCTTCGGTCGCAAACTCCACGGTCGATCCCATCGCCACAACATTGCGCGGCAGGGCCTCGGGAGCGACAATTTTCGCCCGCTCCACTTCGGCAAGCAACTCGCCGGCAACCTCCGGCAGGCGCTCGAGAAGCCCCTCGGCCAGCCGCGAAAGACGCGCGTGATCGGACTCGTTGATGACGATGTCCGGCTTCTGAATGGTCAGCGAATCCAACATGATTCTTCTTCTTTCCATGACGCGCTGCCCGGCCATGCGGTCGGTGCGATGTCATTGCTTGTTAATGAATTCAGGTGCTCGGCAACGGAACCGTTGCAGTTCACAGCCTCCCCATGCTCGGAAGCGCCATGCACAGTCAGGGAGCTATTCCGCAATGGTCCGGGCGTATCATCGAATTAACATGGGTATCCCCACGGGCTTGTCAATTGGCAGTAGTTCCGGGCTTATAAAAGCCCGACCTTGACCGCGGGTGTGGGGCCGCGCCGATGGATGTTCAGAACGCGGAGCGAGGCGATGGAAAGACCTGCCGGGTCAGCTTTCCGACGCCGATCGTCTCCTGAGAGCAGCGCCGGCTCACAACCGGAGCCCACCGCTGCGAAAACAACGTCCGCTAAGCCAGGCGGTGCTGACTCGCGATGCTTGCGGCAACAGTTGCCACCGCTGAACGGACTGACGTCGGCTTTCTCGGCATAACGTTCATCATGGTGGCGACGCTTTATTAGACGCGAACCCTGCGACGCGCAGCGATCGCCCGCCTGACAGTTGAAACTGAGACCTCAAAATGATCCGCAAGTTGCGTTAGCCGGCAATACTGCGCATGCGCGATAGCGACGTTAATTTCCGCCGGGCCAAGCTTAGAAGGACGACCAATACGCACGCCTCTTGCACGTGCAGCTGCCATTCCTGCTCTGGTTCGCTCGCTAATCAGCGAACGCTCAAACTCTGCCAAGGCACCGAGCATGTGGAATTGCAGCCTGCCTCCGGCCGTCCGCGTGTCAATCGCGTCAGATAACGATTTGAACGTGACCTGCTTGTTCTCGAGCTGCGCCACGAGACCGATGAGGTGACCTAAGCTTCGCCCCAACCGATCAAGTCTCCAGGTCACTAGTGTGTCACCCGGCTGTAGAAGCGCAACCACTTGGTCGAGTGCCGGCCTGCTTGTCAGCGCCCCGGAAAATCCTGTGTCACTGAAGATCCGGTCGCAGCCCGCTTGCTCTAGCGCATCGATTTGTAGGTTTAGGCTCTGTTCATCCGTTGACACTCGAGCGTAACCAATCAGCATCTCTACCGCCTCGCCGACGCCTTCTCGTCACGCGCAGTGACAACGGGCTTGCGAAAGATTGGGCGGTGGAAAAGTATCAAAAGGGGTCCCTTTTGCTCGTTGCTCTGGACCGATGCCAGCTGGAGATGGCATTCCGCAACGACAAGCCTACGTCACGCTAACCATCATGCAAGCTCACTGCACAAAAAGGGACCGTTTTTGACATGAGCATCTTGAGAAGCATCGTCAAACGCGACGCCGCTGTTCAGCAACGCCATCGCTCAAGCGCCGACATCGTGAGATGCTATCTCCGGTCCGAACCGAATCCCGAAGCAATTCAGCTTCCGCTATTTTTTACCTCAATTGAAACTGCGCATCTTTTACGGATATCTCATCGAACTTTGGAAAAGATGCGCCTGGAGAAAAGGGGACCGAGTTATTTTCGGCTTGGAAAAGGCTCCAATAGCAGGGTTCGATATAGCCTCGATGATATATCCGATTGGCTTGCGCGCAACGCGCGGGGCACGCACACCTACACCCGACAACGATAGAAAGCCGTTTAAATTAGTTCTCGACTTGCAGAATTCGGAGAGGGGAAACGCGATGGGTTCGATTCCGCCGCCCGCATCAATTCGTCCCCTAATTGGACCCACTGTTAGGTTTGAGGGTATTTTTAGGTAGGGGCCACGTCGTGGAGCGGCGCTGACAAACGTTGTGCAACGTAGTTTTTAGGGCTTCGAATCCAGCCTCCCAGCCATTGGGGCACCACACGTCCGCTTGCGCGATAACATCGTTATATTTCAATTAGTTGCGCATATTTGCTGGTGGAGGGAGCTGGATTCGAACCAGCGAAACTCTACCTGGTGCTACGATCGGATGCTAAATTCTACGTGGCGCCCCGTAGGGGCCTCGAACCCCCAAAATACTACGACACTCTACGCGTATCCACGCCACACTACGATGGCGGAGACGAGGGGATTCGAACCCCGACATGCTACGCATCGCTACCAAAGCCGACGCAATAGTACGATGGCGGAGAGGGAGGGAATCGAACCTACGCATTCACCCAATTATCTACGCTAGACTGCTCGTTTCTACGTGGCACCCCCTACGCGACCCAATCCTGCAATTTTCTACTTAGCGCGACGCATGCCCACGTAAGCACCCAATATCATTCGTCAAATTCCATGACTTCGCTTCATAGGCTACGTTGAGCTACCGGCTCACAAAGTCCTCGCTCGACTTGAGGCTTGCGCCTGTCTCCGTCTGTCAGTTGGTCCTATCATTTTGAGCTAGGAACGCGCTGATCCAGCCGTCGTCCTCCCCAGCCCTCCGCCACTCCGCTTGAGGGTGGGCAACATAGGATCGAGGCCTCGGAATGACCCTCACATGGGTCTTATCGGCCAACCACTCTCGGATACTGGCTCGCCGGTAAACGACTTTAGCGTTCTGATCTTTTCCCATTCTGGTGAACGGAGGGCCCTTTCCGTTTCGGCGCATAGCCTCCAGTGTTCTCGGCGACAATCTCAAGATCTTTGCAGCTTCCTTTGTGGTGAGAAAATCAAGATCTAAGTCGATGTCTCGTGCCATGCAGCCTCTCACTAACGCTATTGCTACATCCTCCTTCCATCATCTCAATCTCAAGCTCAACACGAATTTTAGAGCTAGCGGGGTAATGCGTAGCTAAGGGTGGTTATAGCGGATATCACGATTTTGTGAGTTTGCGCCGAAGCATTCCAAACGGGGAAGAAGACGGGTTTTTCGCAATTGTGCCTTTTTATCTTTTTCGTTCTTCTCCGTGCGAGAAGACAGTTACCAAATGCAGCAAAATCATCAGCGCGCCTAACACGCGTCCGTAGGGCTTAGGCGGAGCTAAGCGGAGCTAAGCGGGCCTAGGCGGGGCTAGGAAATATGCGTTTCAAGAGACATGCACTGTTGCGACAATGGGCGCATGACACACCGAAAGAAGAGCAGCATTGCCGCGCGGCTCCCCGTGAGACGCGGGCTCGATGAGTGCGAAGCCGCAGTCTATCTCTCGATTTCGCCCAGCTTCTTCCGTAAGCTCGTAGAGGCGAAGGCGATGCCACGCCCGCGCATTGTCGGCACCCGCCGCATCTGGGACGTCGAGGAATTGGATTTGGCATTCAAATCCCTGCCAAGAGAAGGCGGCGATGCGGAGCTGGCGTTTGTGTCGTGCGATGATCGCAACAGCTGGGCTGATTTCGGATGACGAACATCAAGCTCAAGCATCTGGACCGCTTTGTCGATCGGCACGGCAAGGTCCGCTACTATTTCCGTCGCGGGAAGGGGCCTCGCATCGCTCTCCCAGGCGAGCCTGGCTCGCTAGAGTTCATCGCCGCCTACCAGAAGGCGCTGGATGACACTCCGGCCAAAATTGGAGTTGCAGGCCGTGGCGGGAAAGGGACTTTCGATCAGCTCGCACGGGACTACTTCGCGAGCCCCGACTTCCTCCGGCTCGCACCGCAAACCCAGGCTCAGTACCGCGGCATCATCGAACGGTTCATCATCAACGACAACGTGGGGCATCGCCAGGTCCACGAGATGACGCGTCAGCATGTGCAAGCGATCGTTGCTCGCCGCGCCAATACGCCGGCAGCCGCCAACAACCTGCTGAAAAAGATTCGCATCCTCATCCACTTCGCCATGGACAGCGGGTGGAGGAAGGATGACCCAACGGTCCGGATCAAACGCTTCGCCGAAGGCGAGCATCACACCTGGACGGATGGCGAGATCGCCCAGTATCAACGCAAATGGGCCATTGGATCGAGAGAGCGCCTAGCCTTCGCGCTGCTGCTCTTCACCGGACAGCGCGCTTCCGATGTGGTTAGGATGGCCTGGACCGATGTCAGTGACGACGGCATCTCGGTAGTGCAGCGAAAGACCAAGGCCAAGCTTCTGGTGCCCTTGCATCCGGAGCTGCGGACCATTCTTGCCATTACGTCAAAGACCGGCGGCGCGATCATCCAAACCAGCTTCAACAAGCCGTTCTCAAGCGACGGCTTCAGCAACTTCATGGCCGACAAGATCAGTGGAGCCGATCTCCCTGATCGGTGTGTGACGCATGGTCTGCGCAAGGCGGCAGCACGACGGCTGGCTGAGGCAGGCTGCTCGGCCAACGAGATCGCATCCATCACAGGCCACGCGACACTCGAAGAGGTCGCCCGTTACACGAAAGCAGCCGAGCAGAAGAAGCTCGCCCGAGCCGCAGTTGACCGGCTGTCAAGGCAGCCGGATGGCATCAAATTCCCAAACCTCTCTCCAGGTTTGGGAAACGACGACGGAATACCAAACGATTTCAACACCAAACTGGGAGAGTGGCGATCCCGGCTGGATTCGAACCAGCGACCCTCTGCTTAGAAGGCAGATGCTCTATCCGACTGAGCTACGGGATCGTGCCTTGCACGGAGCGTCCGCCGGCGCCGGAATGCGCGGCGAGCGCCGTCGATGTCGCTCTTCTATATCAAAGAGATCCGTCGGCGCACACCCCGCGCGCCATGTCTCAAATTTCTCTGCGGCTGCTCAGTGCGTCCAGGCGCCCAGACGCCCAAACTTAAAGTTGTCGGCGTAGGACTTGCGGATGAGACCCCGCGGATTCGGCTCTTCGAGGCGATAGGGAATCCCATTCCGCTCGGCGTAGGCGATCGCCTCTTCCCTGGTCTCGAAGGAGAGGCGAACCTGCGCGCGCGTGTCGGCAGAGCTCGTCCAGCCCATTAGCGGGTCGATCTTGCGCGGGGTTGCCGGCTCGTGCTCGAGAACCCAATTTTTGGTTCGGGCCAGGCCAGACTGCATGGCCGTCTTGGCCGGCTTGTAGATGCGTGCCGTCACGGATGCCCTCGTTCGTTCGGTCGGTTGCTCTTCTGTGCTTAGCGCCGTCAGCGGCGGCCGGCAAGCGCCACACGGCGCGCGCGCAAGCGGCTCAGCGGCGCACCACCAAGCCCGCCGCCGCCGCACGGCGCTCCCAGCCCGCGCGCTCCAGTTCGGGATCCAGGTGCTCCTCCACCGGCCACCCAAGGCAAAGGTAGGCGACGAGCTTCCAGGTCTCGGGTACGTCAAGTGCGCGTGCGACGTCCTTCGGATCCAGAATCGAAACCCAGCCGACGCCGATGCCTTCGGCGCGCGCAGCAAGCCACAGGGTGTGGACAGCGCCGACCACGGAATAGTGCAGCGTCTCCGGCATGGTCTGGCGGCCGAGACCCGCTCCACGGTTCGTCGCCTCGTCGGCGAACACGGCGAGTTGCACAGGAGCGCGATCGATGCCTTCCAATTTCAGGCTGGCATAGAGCGCATGCCGTTCACCTTCATAACCGTCAAGCGCGCGCTCGTTCGCACGCTCGAACGCGGCTTTCACAACGTCGCGGCACTCCACCGTCTCGACAAATACAAACCGCCAGGGCTGGCAATTCCCAACAGACGGCGCGCAGCAGGCTAGCTCGATCAGCCGCTCCACGGCGCCTTCGGGCAAAGCGTCGGTGCGGAAGCGCCGCACATCTCGGCGCCAGAGGACGAGGTCGCGGAACCGCTCGGCAAATTCGGGCGGAAAAACTGGCGGCACGACAGCGTCGCTGCAATCCGCCATCACGTCACGCGAACCGAAATGTCGCGCGCGGAGGGAACCGCATTCCCGCACACATTTCGCTTGTCTGACGGCATGTCGTTCATGGCCGAACCATGCCCGGGGCAAGAGTGGCGCGCAAGGCGGCGTTCGCGCCGACGACGATCACCGCGGGCGGCTCTATTCCGCTCACTTTTGCATCCGACACGAGCCGGCCGAGGCGCGTTTCGAGAATGCGCTCCTCGCCGCCGGTTGCGTTCGAAATAATCGTTGCCGGCGTGTCGGCGGGAAGGCCGCCGCGTTGGAACGCTGCGACGATCTCCGGCAGTTGTGCCAATGCCATGTAGAGGACGATCGGTTGGCCGGTGGCTGCCAGGGCCTCCCAATCCTCCGCGCCTTCGTCGCCGGCCGCACGGTGTCCGGCCGCGAGGATAACGGCGTGGTTCGTATCTCGGCTCGTGGCCGGAATACCTGCCAGCGCAGGCGCGGCGAGGCCGGCGGTCAGGCCCGGCACCACACGATAGGGAATGCCTGCCTGCACCAGAGCGCGAGCCTCCTCGCCTCCCCGACCGAATACGAACGGGTCGCCGCCCTTGAGACGCAGAACACGCCTTCCCCTCTTCGCCTCGGCGACGATCAACTCGTTGATGTCGCGCTGCTGAGACGACGGCCGTCCCCCGCGCTTACCGGCAAAATGGATCTCCGCGTCCGCGGAAGCGAGACGGAGAATGCGCGAGTCGACGAGCGCGTCGTGCACGATCGTATTGGCTTGGCGGAGCGCGTGGACGGCCATGACCGTGAGCAGGCGCGGGTCGCCCGGCCCGGCGCCAACGAGCCAAACCTCGCCGGGCGCCATCTCGGGAAACGGCGGGAAGATGTCGGAAGAAAACGGCATGGGCGCTCGGAGAGGATCGGATTGGACGGGGCGCGGTACAGGGGCAAGCGCTCACGCGTGAGCTAAGTCCTTGCGGCACGGCATTTCAAACGAAAAACGTGCCTTTAGAAAACGATCAGGAGGATCAGGGCAATGAGCCCAATCGACGCCGCCTGGAGCACATAGGCAATACGGTAAAGGCGGAGCGCGGCGTGAATGTCGGCCGCCGTCAGTGCGCGCCGGCCAGAGCCCATCCAGGAATTGTCGATCCGCCTGCCTCCGACGTCGATGGGGCCCGCAAGCATCAATCCCAGCGCTCCGGCCATGGCGGCTTCCGGCCACCCGGCATTGCGCACTCGGTGGCGTGGACCGTCGCGGACAGCGGACAGCAGCGAACTACGCCAATCCGCGCCGGGCATGATCCGGGCAGCCGCGGCGAGCCAAAGGGCGGAGAGACGCGCCGACGGCACGTTCACGGCCTCGTCCAAGCGCACCGCAGCCCAGCCGTACGCTCCCTGTCCGTCGTCGGGATCGGATGCATGAGAGGCCATGCCCCCCGCCGTGCTCACAGTCTTGTATAGGGCACAGCCTGGCAATCCGAAGGCTGCAAGCCAGATCAAAGGCGCGACAACGCCTTCGGAAAAACCTCCTGCAAGGCTTTCAATGGCGGCCCGCGACACGCCAGCTTCATCCAACGTGGACGTATCGCGGTCGACGATTGGCGCAAGCGCTGTTCGTCCCGCGGTCACGCCGTTCTGCTCCAAGGCGTGAGCGACGGCGGAAACACGCTCGTCGAGGCTGCGGCCGGCAATCAGCGTGCTCGCGAGGATGGCTTTCGCGATCACCGCCACCGCTACGGGCAGAAGAAGATCCAGCGTGCGGTCGAGTAAAAGAATGCAGGATACGCTGACGAGCAGAACGGTCGCCAGCGCCAGAACGCCCCTCAAGCGGCGTCGGGAGAGCGAAAGCGAGCGCTCGTTCCATGCGGCGGCCGCACGCCGAACCAACGCGCTCATCCACCCGACGGGGTGGCCGATCCGCGCAACAAGCTTTTCCGGATAGCCCGCAAGCGCCTCGATGAAGAGCGCGAGAAAGGCCAGCGCAAACGTCATCTCTCTCCCCATCGAAGGGCTATTGCCAGCGAGCGTTCCCAAAGCGCGTGCGACGGTCCCCGGGCAGGACCGGGAGGGATCGTCAAAGTGCCAATTTCCGTCTAACTCATTGTTTTATATAATATTGCAGCGCACCACCGATCGCTAGCGGAGAAAAGGCGCCGTTTTAGGGGTGTTGAATCGGGAATATTTCCCTATAACAAGGTTACATTATTCCCAAATACCCGCTTCAGGCCGCCTCAGGATCCCATGAAGAACAGCAAGCCCGACGCCCCGCGCCCGTCCGCGCTGACCACGCTCGACCCGAGCCATCCCAACTACGACGCGATCCTGCTCAAGCGCGCACGCCTCGAAGCGCACCGGCGGCGGCGGCTCGAAAACCAGGGCCTCCTGCTCGCGCGCGATAAAACTCCGGTTGCGGGAAAGCCAACGAAGAAACGCGCGCGCCGGCGCGACGCCTGATCGCTTTTGTACCGCTCGCGCCTTCGCTCGTTTTATCACACCGCCCGATCGTTCTCTCGATGCACCCCGCCCTCTCCGTCATCGTTTAGCCGTTCACGCGTGGGAGCCAAACTCGGCTCGCGTGCGTTGTGCTAGGCGCGCGCACCGCGCTTGATTGCCGTTCGGTCGGGAGAAACATCGCGTGACATACGCCTCCAATCTATCGTCGCTTGCTTTGGCCGCCATCCTGTTGGGCTCCACGTCCATCTCCACCTTATCAGCTTCACCGCAGATGCAGTTGGCGCAGGCCGCACCCGAAGACGAACAGGCGGATCCTCCCCCGGCCAACGAAGAAGGGCCAGCCGATCTTGGCGAACTCGGCCGGGAGGATGGTGCAGAGATCCCCGAAACGGGCGCGGACGCTCCCGACGCGCCGCCTGCGCCCGCGCCGGAGGAGCAAGCTCCACCCGTCGGAAGCGAACCTCCGCCGCCGCCTGCCGAACCCGAGCCGGCGCCGGAACCCGCTGCTCCGCCTCCTCCGGCGAGCGATGAAACACCCGAACCCGAAGCGCCTCCGCCCGCGCCTGAGCCTGAGGCAGCACCCGAGGCTCCTCCTGTCGATGAGGCCCCGCCTGCGCAAGACCCACCGGCGCCCGCTCCAGACGCTCCGCCAGCGCCCGCCCCCGAGCCCGTTCCGCCGCCCAAGGCAGACGAGCCTCCGCAGCCAGATGCACAACAGACACCTGAAGCGGCCCCAAAAGCCACTCCCAAAGACGGCGCTCGCCCTCGCCGCGATCGTGAAGGCGGGCCGCGAGAAGGGCGCGCACCGGAAGCGGCTCCAGCTCCATCGGAAGTCAAGGATCTCAAGGAGCTTCGAGAGGAACGTAAAGAGCGCTCGGAAGACGGCGGCAAGCGCGTCGTGATCGAGGAGCCGGACAACCGCGTGATCGTGCGGGAAGGCGGACGCTCCATCATCCGCGCGGATGAAGGCGAACGTTTCCGCCGCCTCGGGGGCAAGCAGCGCCGCGAAAAGCGCGACGGGCTCGACATCACCGTCAACGTGCGGCCCGGCGGCATCGAGATCTTCACCGAGAACGACGACCGCGGCCGGCCGCTCCGGCGTTATCGGCGCGATCGCGAGGGCCGTGAAGTGATCCTGTTCGACAACCGCGATTACTACCGGCGCCATCGCGACGGCTCGTTTACCGACGCCATCGTCGATCTTCCTCCGCCCCGGCTCACGATCCCGCGCCGCACCTACGTCGTCGATTACGAGGAAGCAAGCTACGAGGACGTTTACGACGCCCTCTCCGCCCCGCCCGTCGAGCGTCTCGAGCGAACGTACTCACTCGAAGAAGTGCGCCGCTCGCCGAACCTCCGCGCGCGCATGCGTAGGATCGACCTCGACGTCATCAACTTCGATTTCGGTGCATGGGGCGTTGCACCCAGCCAGTATCCGGCGCTCGAACGCATCGCGGATGCGATGAACCGCGTGATCGACCGTAATCCGGATGAGATGTTTCTGGTCGAGGGACACACCGATGCGGTGGGATCGGACGAGGACAATCTCAGTCTCTCGGATCGGCGCGCCGAGACCGTCGCTATCATCCTGACCGACGAATTCGGCGTCCCGCCTGAGAACATCGCCACACAGGGCTATGGCGAGCATTATCTCAAGATCAACACGCAAGCGGCTGAGCGGCAGAACAGGCGCGTTGCGGTGCGGCGGATCACACCGCTGATCTCTCGCGGTAACTGACGTCGCCTACGACACGTCGCGGCATCGATGGAGGCGGCCTTTATGCCGCCTCTTTCGTTAGGGGCTCCGGAACCGTCCGTCCGTGCTGCACGTTACAGTGACAGTCCAACGAACAAGAGGTTCAAACCAATGCCCGTTCTTCTCTGGATTCTTGGCGTGCCGCTTAGCGTCGTCCTGCTGCTGATGCTCTTCGGCGCAGTATAGGCCGCGCCATGCATCCTTTCTTTGCAGCGTATCTCTGGTCCTCGATGCTGCGCGCGATGATGTTCGGCGGCTCGACGACACAAACGGTTGCGTCGAACACTGACGCGCAATGATGTTAGGCGGCGGTAAGCCGCCTAACTTTTTCGTTCTTACGTTGACGTAAAAGATTTCCACCGTTGGAATCCAACGGCAACAACGCACACCTTCCATGCAGACTGTCGATGGTGGTGTGTCAGCGCGGGCGGTCAGCCGCGGCTTGGCACCAAGTCAGAATGCGCCCGCGATCATGCGGCAGCACGTGCGGCTCGTCGCCGACGAAGTGCTTCCAAGCGTCGAGGTGTACCTGTTTCACACCGACGAGAACCGGCACATCCATCGCAACCGCGCTTTCGATCATCGACCGAAATCCTCGACCGTCGGTTTCACGTTTGCCGAAGCGGTTGATGATCACGAGCCTGGTCGCGGGGTCGAGCGACGAGGTGGCGAGGCCAACAGAATCCTCCAGCGCTTCGGTATCGAGCCGGCAACCGGAAGCGGTCGGGCCTAATTCGTCCGACATCTCGATGCACGCCCCCGTCGCGAGATCCTCGAGCGTCATCTCGCAGCGGCTGTTGCGTGGCGCGTCTGGCGTCTGCACGGCGCCGGCGAGCTTCCACCCGTTCGCGCGCAGATCATAGGCAATGTTGGCGAGCAGCGTGTCGACTGCCGCTCCCTGGTCACCCTGGTACACGATTGCAGCGATGTTCATGGCGCCTCTCCTGTGTGGATCCTTTCTCGTCGCGCGCGGCCTGCCCGGGCCCCTTGACCGCGGTCAAGCGCGGGCTATTGATGTCGTCTCGCGGTTTTTCCCGTGCGCTTCCGCCAGCG
>ERZ869909.1419-NODE-1419-length-19440-cov-21.050147_pt1 | contig 19440 bp, 18 predicted proteins | sample MGYA00520892_ERZ869909 | MGnify/ENA primary metagenome ERZ869909 (study PRJEB32215, sample SAMEA104723947) | bioreactor metagenome | biome: bioreactor; feature: anaerobic bioreactor; material: water | place: China | collected 2015-03-12 ...
TTAATAGACAGGAGTCTGTTTTACCCAAGAAGCCCCCACTTCAAATGATATGCATTAAGTGGTGGGAGTAGTTCACAGGAGACTTGAAAAGCCTTTCAGAATTGTTTGACCTAATCTATATAAGATATTTGGTTTTTTCATTTCATCGATCAGATGAGATGATTTAATCGTCTCTTCAAAAAAGTGATGCATAGATTTGATCGATGAAGTGCCATCTAAATAAAGTGAATTTTCAAAGTGTAAATAAAGACTTCTAAAATCTAAATTGGCGGTGCCGATCATCGCCTTTTTTTGATCAATGATCATCATTTTTGAATGAATAAAACCTGGTGTGTAGTGATAAACTTCTATCCCTGCTTCAAGTAAATCAGGCACATAAGATTCTGTCACCATGTAAATGATTTTTTTGTCTGGGACATAAGGAATAATAATTCTCACTTTTACCCCGGATTTTGAAGCTAATTTTAATACAGTTGATAACTCATGGTCGATAATCAGATAAGGTGTTGTGATATCAATCGATGTTTCTGCCTGCATAATTAAAGAGACATACATATTTTTAGTGGTTAACTCTTTATCAAGCGGTGTATCACTAAAGGGTATGACATACCCATCTGTTGGTCTTTCATATGTGACTAAATATCTTTCATATGGTATATCCTTGTGCTTTGTAAATCGATAATTTTCTAAGAATGTTAAAACAAAACTATAAACCGCACGACCTTCAATTTTAATGCCAGCATCTAACCAATGACCAAATGGACTTATTTTGTTAATATATTCATCACCTATATTAGAACCACCTGTATAAGCGATTTTTCCATCGATAACGACGATTTTTCTATGATCACGATAGTTCATAGCGAAATTTAAATGCATGCGCATTGGATTAAACTGAAGTGCTTCGATACCATATTTTTTAAGTGTTTTTGGATAATGATAAGGTAATGATGAAGAACCAAAGTCATCATAGATGATTTTGATATCTATACCTTCTTTTGCTTTCTTTTTTAAGATTTCTAATAGCTCATCCCACATATAGCCTTTATTGATTATAAAGAATTCCAAAAAGATATAGGATTTTGCTTGAACTAAATCTCTTTTTAAATGCTCAAAGAGTGCTTCACCAGATCCTAAAAATGTCGTTTCAGTATGTGTATAAGAAGGAAAATTAAAGGATTCTAGATACCTAGCATCTTTTGATTTTAAAGGGCTATCAAACTCATGGACATAATCATAACGATTTAAATCGATGTTTAAATGCTCATGAATGACTTTTTTACTAAAGTTTCTACGTCTATAAAAAAGATAGAAAAAACCACCAAATAAAGGGAAAATCAGTATAGGTATAATCCATGTGAGCTTATACATTGGGTTTTCTTCTTTAGCGATTAAGTAAAATACGATAATCACAGAAGCTACATGCAAGATATTATTCCAATACCAATATTGAGAGACATATCTTACTAAAACAAAGACTAAAGATAACTGCAAGAGTAAAAGCAGTAAAATAAGTGATGTTCTAGATAATATGAGTCTCAGTAATCTTTTCATGTGAGCTCCTTTAAAAATATAAATGTTTTATTATTTGATAAAGAGGGATCAAAATGGTAGCCATCCATTTCAATCGTTTTAAGTTGATTGATATCTCTAATACGATGATTTAAAATATGTCTAGCCATCATACCACGTGCCAATTTGGTGTGCATGGATATCGATTTAATGATACCCTTTGATTTTTGTCTAAAATCAATCGTGATCATGTTTAAATCTTGATTTAAGATGCTGCTATATTCTAAAGATGCTAAATTGATGATGGTATCATTTAATGAAGATAGATAAAGATGGATAGGATTTTTCCAATAATGGTATAAATTTCCAACGACTTTTTCTTGCATGTCAAGACGATATGGAGAGATACCTTGATGAGGGCTAATTAAGCCATATAGTGCATCAATGACTAAGAGCTTATCTTCTGCATAGATTTTTGTTTCTTGATCTAAGGATTGATAATCCAAGCCTTTAAATGCTTGTCCGTCGAATAAGGAGAGTGCTTCATATGATAGATTGCCAAAGTCTTGATAAAAGTGGAAGACTGTTTCTGCAATATTTCTTGATACCTTCATATGATTTTCGATTTTTTTGATAGATAGTTGCTTTAGTTTACGTAGTAAATAATTCGTTTCTACTTCAAACTTAAACTGTAAAGATTGCTTTTTTGGATGTTTACTAAATGTCTTTGCTGGTGATAATAAAATGAGCATGTCGTTACCTCACATTTCAAACTATATTATAACAAATTTACCTAAAAAATGTTAAAATATAAAGGTAGTCAAGGAGGATGTAACATTGAACGATCGAAAATTGTCATTACTTATGGATTTTTACGAATTAACGATGGCCAATGGTTATTATAGAGATAACAAACACAATCAAATTGCAGTGTTTGATGTTTTCTTTAGATCGATTCCTGATCAAGGTGGTTATGCCATCTTTGCTGGACTTGAACAAGTCATTGAATATATTGAAAATTTAACATTTGATGAAGAAGAACTTGCATACTTAAAATCAAAACACGTTTTTTCAGATGATTTTTTAAATTATTTAAAACACTTTAAGTTTTCATCTGATGTATACGCCATGAAGGAAGGCACTCCGATTTTTCCACATGAACCGATTATGGTGATTCATGGACCAATTATTGAATGCCAGCTCATTGAAACGATGATTTTACTTACAATCAACCATCAATCACTAATTGCTACAAAAGCTGCTCGTATTGTTTATGCAGCCAAAGGTAGAGCGGTATTAGAATTTGGTGCAAGACGTGCTCATGGGTATGACGCATCGATTTATGGTGCAAGAGCTGCTTATATTAGTGGTGCGATAGGATCATCAAATACCTATGTCGACTTTAAATATCAAATTCCTGCTTTAGGTACTATGGCACATAGCTATATTCAAAGCTATGAGACAGAATATGATGCCTTTTTAGCTTATGCAAAAACATATCCAGATAACACAGTCTTATTAGTGGATACTTATAATACATTAAAACAAGGTTTACCAAACGCTATTAAAATTCACAATGAAATTTTAAAGCCGCAAGGTAAATATTTAAAAGGTATTCGTTTAGACAGTGGTGATTTAACCTATTTAACAAAAGAAGCTAGACGAATGCTTGATCAAGCTGGTTTAAAAGAGACAAAAATTACTGTGTCTAATTCACTTGATGAATATTTGATTAAAGAGCTCATTCACCAAGGCGCTGAGGTTGATGCATTTGGTGTTGGTGAAAGACTTGTAACAGCACGCAGTGAAGCAGTTTTTGGTGGTGTCTTTAAGCTTTCAGCCATTGAAGTAAATGGTAAGCTTATTGATAAGATTAAAATATCAGATAACGTTCAAAAAACAACCATTCCAGGCTTTAAGCAAGTGTACCGCTTTTATGATCAATTAGGTATGGCTGAAGCAGATGTCATTACGCTTTTTGATGAAGAAATTGATCAAACAAAGCCTTATTTACTCTTTGATCCTAATTTTCCATGGAAGAAAAAACTCATTGAAAATTATAAAGCAGTGCCTATGCTTGTTAAAATCTTTGATAAAGGCAAACTCATTTATGAATTACCATCCTTAAAGGAAATTAGAGCTTATGCTAAAGCTGAGCATGAAAAATTATGGCCAGAAGTTCTAAGACTTGAAAAACCACATGAGTATTATGTGGACTTATCTCAAAAGCTTTGGGATATTAAACAATCACTGATTCAAAAATATAGACAATAGAAGGTTTTATACTTGGCACGCACATTAAAAAAACAAAATATCGATCGCATTTTACATAGCCCATCGATTTTAAAAGGTATTGTGATTATGGCAATACCCGTTTTTTTGAACAATTTATTAAAATCATTACATGACATGGTTGATGCGATATTTATTGCACGTATGCCAGCATCAAGTCAATCATCTTTAGATGCAGCACTCACAGCACTTAATATCCACTGGCCAATCTATAATTTTTTCTTAGCATTAGGTGTTGGTCTTGGGATTGCTACGGTTGCGATTGTAAGCCAGTATGTCGGTGCAGGTAGAAGAGATTTAGCCCAAAGCTATGCAAGTAAATTATTAAGTGTTGCACTTGTTGTGGGTTTTGTTTTAACACTCATTTTCTTGCTTACATCAGATCTTATTTGGGGCTTTAATCTCTTTGCTTATATGATGGGTGCAAGAGGCGAAGCGCTTAATTTTGCAGGGACTTATTTTAGAATAAGAAGCTATGAAATGACTTTAGTCTTTCTCTTTATTGTCTATCAATCCATTAGACAAGCAACAGGAGAAACACTTTATCCAGTCATATTAAATGTTGGTGGGATTTTAGTTAATATAATCCTCACTTGGTTATTTGTTTCAAAGCTTAATTTAGGGATTGCCGGTGCTGGTTATGCAACACTCATTGCACATGCAGTCGTGATACCATTTATTATCGTTGATTTATTTAAGTCACGTGAGCATATTAGAATTAGAACCAAAGAAATGCCTGTTGACCTCATCACGATTAAAGATATGGCGCGCTTTGCTGTGCCAGCAGCTAGCGGACAAGCAGTAAGTTCTTTAGGATTTGTGCTTATTCAAAGTATGGTTTTAAGCTATGGTACAGATGTTTCTGCAGGCTTTTCAGTTGGTAATAGAATCTCATCACTTTTACTAAATCCTGTTGTTGCAATCTCATCAATTTTGGCTGCTTATATCGGGTTAAATATAGGACATCATCAACCGAAAAGAGCAGAAGCTTCCTATAAAGTAGGTAGGAATTTATCCTTTATCTTAATGACGATAGGTGTCCTCATTGTCATTCCCTTAAGATTCCCTATTATCGCATTTATTCTAGGTACTGATGCTTCAGAGTCTTATCGCATTAGTGCTGAATATACATTTTGGTTATTACTCACACAGCCTTTCATGGCATTATTTCAAGCTTATATCGGTTTATTTAATGGTGCTGGTAAGAGTGATTATACGTTAAAGATTGCATCACTTAGACTTTGGGGTATGCGTATCCCTCTCATATTACTCTTTAAATATGTACTCTTTGAATCAACAGATTATAGTGGTATGTGGTATGCCATGATTATCAGTAACTTTATCATTTTATTTTATGGACATTATTTAAAACAAAGTATTAAATACGAAGTGCAGGTGAGATTATGAATTTACATATTGTCTTATATGAACCAGAAATACCTCAAAATACAGGAAACATCATGCGTACATGTGTCGCAATCGGTGCGAAACTTCATTTAATTGAACCACTTGGGTTTAAGATCGATGAATCAAGGTTAAGAAGAAGTGCACTTGATTATTATGAGCATTTAGATTATACACTTTATAAGAATTTTGATGATTTTGAAGCTAAAAATCCAGGTAGTTATCTCTTTTTAACGCGCTATGGTAAAAAGAATTACGCTGATATCAATTATCCATCACTTAAAGAACCCTTGTATTTGATTTTTGGTAAAGAATCAACAGGTGTTGATAGAAGTTTACTCGCGAAACATTTAGATTTGTGCTACAGGATTCCCACGACAGATAAGGTTAGAAGCTTGAATCTATCTAATGCTGTTTCAATTGTCGCTTATGAAGTGCTACGTCAGTTTGATTACGAAGGCTTAATTGAAACAGAACCTGAAACATTAAAAGGAAAGGATTTCTTAGATCAGTTTAAGAAATAAAGGACATCATGAAAAAAGATCACATACAAACCGTTGGAGAAGAAATCGCAAACGCCATCAGCCATGGATTAATGGCTATTTTTGGGATTGTTGCACTTATTTTATTATTAATTAAAGCAGATCAACCGATTGAATATACTGCAGCCATTATTTTTGGCTTTGGGATTATCAATTTATATACGATGAGTACCATTTATCATGCGCTTTTTCATCCCAAGGCGAAGCATATTTTCCAAAGATTTGATCACTTATCGATTTATATTTTAATTGGGGGCACATTTGCACCTGCATTACTTTTATTACCTGAGCTACAAAATCCTATTTTTGGGATTGATGGCTTAGGTCTTGGACCTTTATTATTTATGATTCAATGGATTTTAATTGGTATTGGTGTCATTTTTAAATCGATATGGATTAAACGTTTTGCAAAACTTCACTTATTTATCTATTTAGCGATGGGATGGAGTGCTCTTATCTTTGTCAGACAATTATTTGCATATGAACAAGGCGCCTTTTGGTTTGTTTTACTAGGCGGTGTTGCATATACGATAGGTGTTATCTTCTATGTCTTTCCAAAAATTAAGTTTTTCCACTTTATTTGGCATATTTTTACGGGCTTAGGTACCATTTTACAGTTTATTGCCATCTATGGTTATCTTTATTAACATGAATATTTATTCACATACTTGAAATTGATTGTAAAATCATGTAAGATGGATGTGTAGATAATACTCGAAGGAGAAAAAGTATGAAAATTTTAGCAGTAAATGCAGGGAGCTCAAGTTTAAAATTCCAACTTCTTGTCATGCCTGAAGAAAAAGAAATCGTTTCTGGTCAAGTGGAACGTATTGGATGGGATGATGCTATCATCACATTCAAGCTTAACGGTGAAAAGATTAAAGAAACTTTTCAAATCTTAAATCACAAATATGCCGTTGAACTTGTGATTCAAGGGTTACTTAAACACAAAGCGATTGAATCATTAGAAGAAATCAAAGGTGTTGGACATCGTGTAGTTCAAGGGGGAGAAATCTTTAAAACATCTGTGATTATCACTGATGAAGTTGTTGAACAAATCAGAAGTCTAAATGATTTAGCACCACTTCATAATCCAGCAAATATTACAGGGATTGAAGCATTTAGAAAGGCTTTACCTAATATTCCTCAAGTGGCTGTTTTTGATACGACATTCCATCAAACCATGACAGAAGATGCGTATCTTTACGCTGCACCTTATGAGTGGTATGAAAAATATCATGTTAGAAAATATGGATTCCATGGAACCTCACATCAATTTGTCTCTGAAAGATGTGCAGAAATCTTAGGCAAGAAAGAACATAAAATCATTGTTGCTCACTTAGGTAATGGCGCATCCATTTGTGCGGTTAAAAATGGTAAATCAGTTGATACATCCATGGGGTTAACCCCACTTGAAGGTATTCCTATGGGCACACGTTCAGGAAATATCGATCCAGCGGTTTTAATGCTTATCGCTGGTAAGGAAGATAAAACGATTGGTGAAGTCATTGATGACTTAAATAAAAAATCAGGTTATCTTGGAGTTTCTGGTTTCTCAAATGACTCAAGAGATATTATTGATGGTATGAATCGTGGCGATTATCGCGCAACCTTAGCACATAAGATCCAAGTGAAACGTATTTTAGATTATATTGGCTCCTATTATGTTTATATGGGTGGACTGGATGCCATTTGCTTTACAGCAGGTATTGGTGAAAATGCACCTGAAATCAGACGTGATGTCATTAAAGGTATGGAAGTATTAGGTGTTAAATTAGATGAAGTAGAAAATGAAAAACGCGGTGAGCGTATGATTTCTACGAAAGATTCTAAGGTTAAAGCATTTATCATTCCAACCAATGAAGAAGTCATGTTAGCAAGAGAAACTGTAAGACTTTCTAAGTAATTAAATTATAAAATGAGAGCGACGTTCTAAGGAACATCGCTCTTATGTTTATACTGAAACTTGTTTTTTATAATCCTTTGGTGTGATACCCACCTTTTTCTTAAAAGCAGTAGAAAAGTGTGCAGAGGAAGAAAAACATAACATATCCGAGATATCGATTAAGGAAAGCTCATGTTGTTCAATGAGCTTTTTCGCTTCTAAGATCTTATAATCCATCATCACTTCTTGAATTGTTTTACCTGTAGCTTTTTTAAAAGTTCTTGATAAGTGTTCTTTTGTTACATATAAACTGTCAGCAATATCCGATAAAAGGAAAGGTTCTTTTAAATTTCTATAAATATATAAATAGGTTTGTCTAACAAGCTCTGGATAGTCCTTTGTTTGATATTCTTTAACTGCATTTGCAAAGGACATTAAGATATAAAAAGACATTTTATCTTGATCACTATGCGTTTTCATTTGCTCAATCTCAATACCAATTTTAGTGGATAACTCATGTGCATGGTACATATCAAGACCACCACGTATCGCAGCTCTTGTTGAAATTGAGTTAAGGATAATCATCTTGTTTTTTGTATTTCTTAAAGTGTCCTTTGGTAGTCTATCTGGTAAATAGAATGAAGAAAGTGAATTTAAGGCATCCTTCACACCATCTTGGTCTCCTTTTTCTATAGCGAGCATGAGTTTATCCTCAAAAGCGTAATTATGTTTAATGAAAAGACGGATTTCATTTAAGTTTTCTTTAGGTAGTTCTCTTTCTTTTTGAAGTTTAACACTTCGAAGCATGTTAATTTTCGTATCTAGGTTATAAGGTTCATAGGATTTTAAGAGCTGATAGATAAACTTTATATCATTTGGAAGTAGTACCTTTAATTCCTCATAAAATTGATTTAAAGCACTCATACGATGGGCATCAATCTTAAGCTTTAATTTCATTTGATTAAGTGTATTTATTTGAAAATCATTATCTAAAAAAGGACCGATAATCATCCTTAAATTATCATGTCTAAGAGACGCAAACACACATTCTGATTCTATGAACTTTTGAAGTGTGATGGATGCATTTTCCTTTTTTGTCTTTTCTTCAAATGTATTTAATAAATCCTTCATATAAAAATCTAGTTCAACCAAATGGATTGGCATCATATATTCTGTGATTAAAGTATCATCTTCAAAAATTAAAACATGTGTATGCAAGTTTTGAAAGATATGAAAACCTAATTGATCATATGTACTCATCGATATCACCCAATACTATTCTATGTTAACTTTGAATAAATATCAATAAAATATAAAAAAACATCAAATATGTAAATGAAAACCTTTACAAAATTAGTTATGATAGTAGCATAGGAGGGTTTCTTATGACCAAATTATTAATGAATGAAAAATGGCTATTTAAAAAGGATGAGGTCCATTTAAAGGATTTAAATGACGCATCCTTTGAATCAATTGATCTACCACATACTTGGAATAACATCGATGGCCAAGATGGCGGTAATGACTATTTAAGACTCACTTCAACTTATGTTAAACACTTTGACTATAATAAAACTAAAAATCGTGCTTGGCTTGAATTTGAAGGTGTGAACTCTCTCTCACATGTCTATTTAAATGGTGTTTTTTTAGGCACACATAAAGGTGGTTATTCAACATTTAGATATGATGTGACAGAAACAATTAAGAAAAAAGATAATGTGTTAGTAGTTTATGCAGATAATAAGCATTACGAAGATGTTTATCCACTTGCTGCTGACTTTACATTTTATGGTGGGATCTACCGTGATGTCTATTTGATTGAAACAGATGATCTTTTATTTGATTTATCCTATCATGGTGGCAAAGGTGTTTATGTTTCACAAGTCTTTGTTTCAAGAGAGAAAGCAGAGCTAGAGATAAAAACGTATGTTAAAAACTATGCGCATCAAGAAAGTGTACAAGTGTTTGTAGAAATGCTTGATCAAGATGGCATTTTAGTCGCCAAAACTCAAAAAAAGCTTGATGTTAAAGATTTAAATGAAGTGTCACTTACTTTAAATCTAATCAAACCTCATTTATGGCAAGGCACTTTAGATCCATATCTATATGACTTAAAAGTCTTACTTGTTAAAGATAACATCGTTATTGACGAAAGAGTGATTAAAACAGGTTTAAGATACTTTTCATTTGACCATGAAGCATTTTATTTAAATGGTATAAAAACAAGATTAAATGGCGTTTCTCGTCATCAGGATAGAGAAAAGTTTGGAAATGCCTTAACCAAAGCACATCATGAAGAAGATATAAGTCTGATTAAAGAGATTGGTGCAAACTCTATTAGACTTGCACACTATCAACAAGCAGATTATTTTTATGATTTATGTGACAAAGAAGGCTTTGTTGTATGGGCTGAAATACCTTATATTTCCATGTCATCTAAAATAGACTTCGAAGGAACTAATGCCCTAAATCAAATGGAAGAGCTTGTGATTCAAAACTATAATCACGCATCGATTATCATGTGGGGTATCTCAAATGAGATAACGATTGCTGGTAAGAAAAATAATGTGGATGAGATTTTAGTTAAATTAAACGCGTTAACGAAAAAGCTTGATCCATATCGAGTGACAACTATGGCACAAGTCTCTATGTTGCCAGTTGATGATTTTCAAGCGACCTTATCAGATGTCCATGGCTATAATCATTACTTTGGGTGGTATTCAGGAAAAGTAGAAGATTTTAAGGGCTGGCTTGCTCATTACCGTGAAAATCAACCAAATCGTCCGCTTTCATTATCAGAATATGGTGTTGAAGGCATTCACACACTCCACTCTGAAACACCTAAAGTGAAGGACTACTCTGAAGAATATCATGCATTATGGCATGAAAAAGCGTATGAGATATTAGAAAATACACCATTTGTGTGGGGGACTTATGTCTGGAATATGTTTGCATTTGCTGCAGACTTTAGAGATGAAGGTGGCTCTAAAGGGATGAACAATAAAGGCTTGGTGACGTTTGATCGAAACATTAAAAAGGATGCTTTCTATTACTATCAAGCAAGATGGACAGAAAAACCAATGCTACATCTCACTCAAAAAAGATTTATAGATAGAGCAAAAGCTGAGATTATTGTTAAAGCTTACTCTAATTTAAATAAAGTTTCATTCTACTTAAATGATGTATTTGTGGAAGAAGTTATTTCATCAAACTCAGTCTTTACGACAAAAATCACTTTAAAAGAAGGTTTGAACAAAGTCACTGTTAAAGCAGAAGATTTGATCGATGAAGCAGTCTTTAACAAAGTAAAAGAAAAGAACTTAAGTTATGAAGTACCTGAAAAAGATAAGAATAAAGGTGTTATGAACTTTGATATGGCAGGTAATTGGTTTGATGATTTATCTGAAGAAGAAAATCCAATCACTGTTGATCCAAATTATTATTCAGTCAAAGACTCACTACACATAATTATGGCAGACGAAAAAGGTAAAGCATTTGTTGAAAAAACATTTAAAGACTTAATTAAACATCCATTCTTTGAGATGTTAGCAGGTATGTCAATAGAACAAATGCGTAACATGAGTAAAGATGGATTCCCATATGGGGCATTCTATAAAATCAATGAAGCTTTACAAAAGATTAAAAAATAACATCACACATGGCAGAAAAGAAGTTAAACTAAAAATAGGGAGAATTTAAAAATGGAAGAAAAGAAAAGTACGGTTGTGTATAACAGTGCAAAGCCCTGGCAAATTGGTTTCTTTGCTTTAAATAATACAGCCACCAATATTTACATGTTTGTCTTTATGTTTATTAGTTATTATGCAACAGGTATTGCTGGTTTATTAGTTGTTGCAGTATCAACGATTTTAACTGCAATGCGTATCTTTGATGGGATCACAGATCCAATCATCGGATACATCATCGATAAGACCAAATCTAAATTTGGTAAGTTTAGACCTTTTATGCTTCTAGGGAACATCATCTTAGCCATATCTGCAGTCATCATTTTCCAAACCACACATTTAATCCCACAAGCATTTAGATTAATCTATTTCATCTTAATTTATGTTATTTACATCATTGGCTATACATTCCAAACAGCAACGACGAAATCAGCTCAAACAGTTTTGACAAATAATCCAAAACAAAGACCACTTTTTACACTCTTTGATGCGATTTATAATAGTGCGCTCTTTATTGGCTTACAATTACTGATATCTGGTGTTTTAGTACCTAGATTTGGCGGATTTACCCAAGGACTATTTAATACCTTACTGATTATAGCGATTCCTATGTCATTTGTATTTACATGCCTCGCAATTTTATCCATTTGGGATAAAGATGTTGAAGCCAATTGGGGTACTGGTGAGGTTAAAAAACTTAAATTTAAAGATTACTGGCCAGTTGTTAAAGGAAATCGTCCTTTACAAATGCTTATTATTGCAGCCTCTACAGATAAGCTAGCTAATTCTACAAAATCGAATGCAGTTACAACTGTTATATTATTCGGTATTTTAATTGCAAATTACGCTTTATCAGGCACGATTGGTCTAATCGCGGTTATTCCAACGATTTTAATTACCATGGTTGGTATTCAATATGCAAGAAGATTAGGTATTAAAAAAGCTTATGTGGTAGCTACATGGATCAGTATTATATTAAGTGTTGGTTTCTTATTTTACATGATGGCAATTGACTTAACAACGATCTCATTAAATCCACTCAATGTTCAAACAGTATTATTTATTCTATTTTGGGTACTATTAGGTGGTGCGGTTGCGATTGGTGGTAATATCGTTATTCCAATGATTGCAGATTGCTCTGATTATGAGACATTCAGATCTGGTCAATATGTGCCAGGTATGATTGGCACAATCTTCTCATTTGTAGATAAACTCATTTCATCACTTGCAACGGTTATTATTGGTGGTATGGTCGCGATTATTGGCTATCAAACAGTTTTACCTCAAGTCGGTGAAGCAGCTACGCCTGAGCTCTTTTGGATTGGTATGACATTCTTTATTTTTATTCCCATTTTAGGATGGGTAGCATCACTTATTTCCATGAAGTTTTATAAGCTTGATGGTGAATGAAGATGATTCAACAATCTTTACACGATAGAAGTCAAGCATAAATATGAGAATCCCATGATGTGGGATTCTTTTTTTGTCTTTTCATAAGATCCTTATCCTTGGTATAATAAATCTAGGTGGTGTTATTATGAATCAACCCATAAACGTTGGGGATTTAATAGAATTAAAGATTAAAAGAATGGGTATTAATGGTGAAGGTATTGGCTATTACCAAAAATTAGCCATTTTTGTGGATTATGCCCTACCAGATGAAGATGTTAAAGTAGAGATTACAAACATTTATGAAAATCGAGCAGAAGGTAAAATCGTTGATGTTATCACACCACATCAAGATAGAGTAGAACCATTCTGTAAGATTTATTATGAGTGTGGTGGTTGCCAGACTCAGCATGTATCTTATGAAAACACGCTTTTAATGAAAAGAGATTTAATCTTACAAGCCTTTGATCGTTATATCAGTCCAAAGGTCAAGCTTTCAACTGTGAAAGAGACGATTGGTGCAGACGATCCAACCTTTTATCGTAATAAAGCATCCTTACCCGTTCAAAAAATTAAAAATAAAAACTATGTAGGCATGTACCGAAAAAATTCTAATCACTTTGTTAAGCTTGAATCCTGTCCGATTCAGCATAAACAGATAAATCATATCCTAAAGACCATTATTGATTTAATGGATGAGATGGGTGTTGATGGGTATAATCAAAAACTAAGACGTGGTTATGTGAGATCTTTAGTTGTTCGAGTAAGCGAGCATTTTAATGAAGCCCAAGTGTCTTTTATCATGCTTAGAAAATCCAATAGATTAGAAGAACTTGTTAAAAAGTTAATCATCAAAGAACCTAATATAGTTTCAGTTTATGAAGTCATGAATGCTGATTTAAAGAAACCGGGCTATTTTACAGAAGATATCAAAAAACTCTATGGTAAAGATACCATCATTGAAAAGCTCCATGGCTTTGACTTTGTCTTAATGCCTGAAGCATTTTTTCAGTTAAATACGAAACAAGCGGATAAGTTTTACTTAGAAATGAAAAGACTCGCTAATTTGAAGCCTCATGAAATCGCGATTGATGCTTATGCAGGCACAGCACCAGTGAGTCATTATATCTATCAAGAAGCAAAACACGTTTACGCAATAGAAATTGATGAAAAGTCCGTAGAAAGTGCTAGAGTATCACTTAAAGAAAATAACATTACAAATGTTACAGTTCTAAAAAATGATTTCAAAAAAGCTTTAGTTAGCTTAAAGGATAAAAAGATTGATGTCATGTTTTTTGATCCACCAAGAACAGGTCTTGGTGAAGATACGATTGATGTTATTTTAAAGTTTATGCCAAAGCGTATTATCTATGGGTCATGTAATCCATCCACTTTAGCGAAAGATTTAAATACATTACTCAAACATTATGATTTGGTTGAAACAGTACCTTTAGATATGTTTCCTTATACATCATTAGTAGAAAGTGTATCATTACTCGAACTAAAAAATTACAAGTAAAGTACGCATTCATCAAAGGTTTTTACTATCAAGGAAATCAATTTTTAAATGATAAAGACCCTTACAGTTTATAACATAATCGAAATTAACGTTGACTTATATACATATTTAGAATATAATCGAAATAGAGGTGATGTGCATGATTCAAAGAACATTCTATTTTGAAAAACTCGATGGATATAAAGACAAACCATTTATTAAAGTGCTCACAGGTTTAAGACGTGTAGGCAAATCTACATTGATTGATCTTTATATTGAACACCTAAAGTCTCAAGGTATAGATCCATCTCATATATTGAAAATCAATTTTGAGTTGCCACACACGTTTCATATAACTGACTACAAAGCACTCACAGATTATGTGTTAGATTACTTTAAGGATAAAGATAAAAACCTGTATCTCTTCTTAGATGAGATTGGAAGAGTCAAAGATTGGGAAAAAGCTGTTAATGCCTTTCATGCCATGAATCGCTTTGATTTATACATCACAGGTTCTAATGCGGACATGCTTTCTTCTGAACTATCTACGTTTTTAGCCGGAAGATATATAGAGCTTCTTGTACACCCTTTCTCTTATAGAGAATTTTTAGAGTTATACCCCAAATCTACATTTCATGATTACTTGATTTTTGGAGGTATTCCTACCATCCATTCTTTTAATCTTAATTATGAGTTTTCAATGAATGCGCTTAGAGATTCATTTAGATCAGCTATTTTGCAAGATGTTATATCTAGACATAACATAAGAAACGCTTCTGTGTTAGAAAAACTCATTCAATATATATTTACGAATGTAGGAACAACTTTTTCAGCACTATCCATTTCAAAATATTTCAAATCACAAAGAATCAATGTTTCTGTAGACACAATCATTAGTTATTTAAGTATGATTCAAGATGCTTTCTTAATCTATAAAGTTACTAGAAATGACATTATTGGAAAACAAATACTAAAAACCGAAGAAAAATATTATATAGCTGATCATGGTATAAGAGAAGCCATCTCTGGTAATAACATTAAGCATATCGAATTAATTCTAGAAAATATTGTGTTTATTGAACTTCTTAGAAGAGGCTTTAAGGTTCACGTAGGCAAAGTCGATCAGAATGAAATAGATTTTGTTGCATATAAGGGTAAAGAAATAGTTTATTATCAAGTGTGTTATCTTATGGATCAAGTTTCAACTCGTGAAAGAGAGTTTGGAGTCTATAAAAAGATCCAGGATAATTTCCCTAAGTACGTTATTTCTATGGATCAAGTTGATTTTTCACAAAATGGTATTATACATAAACACATAGAGGATTTTTTAGTAGAGTAAAAAAACATCATTAGCATATTAGTATGCCATATTAAAGCGTTTTAATTAAAAAATGAAATATAATTAATTACTAGGGGGATTCATGAAAAAAGTATATTTTGGATTTGAAATGACCAAAAGATATAAAATATTAACACTCATTACTTTTCTTTTACTTTTGGTGGGCATGTATACAGTCATTTTTTTTGGTGATTGGTACTTTGTTTTACTTTTAGTAATAGCAATCATGATTCAACTATTATGGCTCATTGTTAGCTTATCAGCGATTAAAACAAGAATCGAGTTTAATGAGTTAACACTTTTCGCACCTTTTTATATCTGGTATGAAGGATTTGAAGCACATATGGACTCAAAGATTATGACTGAAGAAATTGCTTATCAAAAGATGACAAAACTTGAAGTCATAGATGCCTATATTTCGTTTCAAAAAAAATGGACTAAAGCCTTTAAAATTGATGTCGATAACTCATTTACACGTGTCGTTTTATTAGATCTCTTTAGTGAAGAAGACCTTGAAAAGATCATTAAACATGTAAAATCAAAAGTAGAAAAGGATATCTTAGTTTAAAAAGAGAACACATATAAGGACGGTATGACCCATGCATCACTTGACTTTAAAGGATTTAACATATATCGATGGCCACGAAGATTTTACATCTATTAAAAAGATCGAATTAGGATGGTCTAGTGATCAAAAATATGATATTAAAGCCAAAAATGGAAAAAGATATGTATTAAGATTATCTGATATCAAACATTATGATATGAAGAAAAAAGAATTTGAAGTCATTAAGCTTTTTAGTACACTTGGCTTTCAAATGTCAATGCCTATATCTTTTGGTGTTTCAAGTGATGAAAAAGTTTGTTTTATGCTGCTTTCTTTTGTTGAAGGACAATCACTAGAGGACGCTTTACCTAAACTTGATGAAAAAATGCAGTATCAACTTGGCAGAAAAGCAGGACTTATACTAAAAAAGATACATGCACTCATAGTGCTAGATATGTTTAAACATGACTTAGACATCAAAACTAAAAAATTAAGACAACTTCATGCTTATGAGACATCAGATTTAAGGATGCAAGGTGATGAGAAAGTGATAGCCTATATTAAAGATCATATAGATCTCATGGGCAAACAAAGATCCACTTTTCAGCATGGCGATTTTCATCCCGGAAATCTCATTTTAACTAAAGACTATGAAATTGGTGTGATAGATTTTAATCGGTGGGATGTATTAGATCCCTATGAGGAGTTTTACAAACTAGAGTGCTTTTCTGCAGCCATCAGTCATCCTTTTGCTAGAGGACAATTAGATGCATATTTTGATGATGACATTCCTTATACATTTTTTGAAACACTCAAAGTATATAGTGCACATGTGGCACTTTATAGCATCAAATGGGCAGAAAAGTTTGGTGAAAAAGATATCAATCATATGAAAGAAATGTATCATATGATTTTAGACCATTATGATGATTTTAAGTTAACGATACCAAGATGGTATAAAAAAGAGGTGTATGATGATCAAAATTAGACCTTACCGTAAAAGACACGATCAAATTTTAATTGATTTAATCAAGTATGAAGGTGATGCATGGAAAGACTATACGGATGAAGATAAAAAGGATCTTTACATATTAAATTGTGAAAAATCGATCACTTATCTCTTATTTGATGATCAAACACTTATTGGCTATATTAGAGCACTTGAGGATTATGGATACTATATCTATATCTGTGATTTACTTATCGATCAAAGACATAGAGGTCATGGATATGGTAAACTTTTAATAGAGCACTTAAAAGAAAAGTATCCTAAGCATGAGTTATATGTCATGTCAGATGAGGATGATTACTATCACAAACAAGGCTTTAAAAAGGTAGGCTCAATATTTAAGATATAGGAGGAAAAACCTTGAAATTTAAAGACTATTTTACACCCAAATCACTTATTTATACAGGTGATAAGCCACAAGAAAAAACAGTGATTAAGCATTATAACTTTCATCAAAAAGATGTGCAGATCACAGAAGATTTTAAACCTATTGAAGGATATAAGCATTATATTCAAGTCGTTGGACTTTCCAATGTTCAAGAAATTGAATCATTAAAAACGTATTATCCAGTCGATAATATCATCTTAGAAGATATTTTTAATGTGAATCAAAGAGATAAGCTTGAGATGAATAAGGACTATCTTTTTGGTGTCTTTCATGTCAATTATTTAAAAGATGATATGATTATTGATGATTATATGAGCTTACTTTTATTTAAGGATACGTTGATTTCATTTCATGAATCAAAACCAGTTTATCTAGATGTCATGCATGATCTTATTCATCACTATCAAGAATTAAAAGAGACATCTATTGATTTTGTGTTTTATCAAATCCTTGACTTAATTACAGATAAGCATCTTGATCTTTATGAGTACCTAGAAAATCAAATGAGTCAATTTGAGGAGAACATTTTAGAGACGAAACGCGTTAAGCAAGAAGACTTTTATCAGACCAGAAAAGAACTCATTAAACTTAAAAATAATGTATCACCTGTGCTTGAACAACTTGAACGTATCTTAAAGGACCATCAGGCATTCTTTGATGCTAAACATAAAGCATATTATCAGGATTTATTAGACCATTTAAAAAGACTAGAAGGCTATCTAATTGAAACTAAAGATATTATGAGAACCTTATTAGATTTAGATATGAACAACCAGTCTAATCAGATGAATAAAGTCATGAAGACGCTCACTGTATTTTCAGCTATTTTTATTCCTCTTTCGTTTTTAACAGGCTTTTTCGGTATGAATTTTGTGCATTTTGAATTATTAGAAGGAAAGTTTGCATTAGAAGTATTTGTTGGTGCATGTATCTTTTTAGTGATTGCTATGATGTATATCTTTAGAAAGATGAAGTGGTTTTAATGAAACTCATCATCTTTGATTTCGATGGAACGATTGCAGATTCGACGCATTTAACATTTCAAATCTATGAGAAGCTATCAGAGTCTTTTGGCTTAAAAGCATTTACTGAAACAGAGATCATTGAACTTAAAGCATTAACGATGCATGAAAGACTAAAAAAACATCAAATATCCATCTTTCAAGTACCAAGACTCGCAAGAAAGACACGTAAAATTGTCAGTGAATTAATGACAGAAATAAAACCTTTTGAAGGTATGAAAGATGTTATGGAAACACTTACTCATAAAGGCTATGAGATTGGTATCGTTTCATCAAATAGTAAAAAAAATATTACGAAGTTTTTAAATCATTACGAGTTTCCACATCCTAAACTTATCTATGGGAAAGCATCTTTTTTTGGTAAAAGGAAGCATTTAAAAAGAATGCATAGAAAGCTAAAATCAAATGATACCTACTATGTAGGTGATGAAATCAGAGACATTCTTGCATGTGAAGGTATAGAGATTAAAATGATTGCAGTTACATGGGGATTTGATGATGAAGCATTGCTTAAAGAAACGAATCCTTCTTATATCGCAAGAAAGCCAGAAGAGATTATAAAGATTGTTGGGTGATTTTTATGACACTCATAGAATGGATTACATCATATGACCCCGCATTAAAAAGATTATTTAGTAAATATGTACTAAATGAAATCATTGAAGTAGAAGAAAGTCCGATGATAACGTCTTATTTAAGCCATTATCATAAAGATAGTCATCTTTTAGGTGAAGGCTTTTATAGTCCTAAATGGACATCTTCACATTATATTTTATCTAATCGTTTCAGAAAACTCCCTCTTCAAAGAATTAAGTTGGAGATGAATGAAACCAACTTTTTTCTTTAAAATATCTATAATTAACATGCCCTCGTATATCATTAAATGATATAATATAAGTATAATAAATCGATGTAAAAGGGGGGTAT